>Ga0334882_1002026_pt1 | contig 22094 bp, 19 predicted proteins | sample GraSluR1_MG_5_FD_207226 | JGI IMG/M metagenome (GOLD analysis project Ga0334882, IMG submission 207226) | Sludge microbial communities from methane-producing bioreactor in Wageningen University, Netherlands - Granular Sludge_15_04-R1 | ecosystem: Engineered > Bioreactor > Anaerobic >...
CACGTTACCTTCAAGCAATCAGTCTGCCCTTACTGGGACCAAAGACACAAAGCTTTTTTCTATTTTTCTTTACTCGGCAGCACCATGCTGCTTATCCATTTTGTGTCACAAAATTCAAACCAGCTCATCATAGTTTTCTCCCAGCATCTCTTTCTTAATACAATAGCTCACAAAGTCTGACCGCACTATATCGGGGAAAAGCTGATCAAGGCACTTTATAGCGGTTTGATCCAGGTAAAAGGTAACGCGTTTGCGAATGCCGTTGCAATAAGGCTTGCGGCCCCTTTTATGAGGTTTTTCCTTGTTGTTATGCTCGTTCATAGCGTGCGGTTTTCCAGGTTAAGTTTTCAGGGGAAAAAAGGATTGAATAGTCCCCTTGCAACGATCTACGGGATTTGATATCAGGAACACAGGGAACCCCCTTATGGTTGTGTTCATTATCTTGGATTTCACAGATAACATCATCAAGACATTCTGCTGTCACATAGATGGCTTTACGTTCTTTGGCATGTTCTTCAAGTATAAAATGAAGGTGATTCTCAGAAGAGCCCAATGTATCTATTGCAATCAAATAAGCCTGGCCATTGGCAATTATCTGTATTAGATCCACCACTAAAAGTTCAGACTCTTTGGGTAGGTCAGGGTTATTGCATTCAATAGCTACACTTCTGAGGTAAAGCTTGGGAGTATAGCCTTGGCTTTTTGCCCATTGTTTAATCTCTTTGTGCAATGGAGAAAAATTTAGACGTCGGGCTCCATGGGAGTTGTTAAGGAATAGAACAGTTGTGTTATACTGCTTCGTTGCTGCTGGTGTTATTACAGTGTATTTCATATTATTTAGATTTTGGTTATGTGTATTCAGTTTTTATAGCTAAACCTTAATAAGACAAGGGATCGCCTCTCCAACATCTAGTAAGGATTTTACATGAACATATCGGCCTCCAGATTGTTCAAACAATGCCTTGATCTGATGATGTATAGATAGTGTGTAATCTCCATGTGTCACAATGCCCAACAAATAGTGCTTATTATTTGCGAATACCTCGATCACATCCACCATACAGGTCGCATCATTATCACATTCCGACTGTGTATATACGTTACGAATTTTGTAACGATGGAAATTTACATATTGTTGTACACAAAGATGAAGGAGAGACTTATTAAAAGTAAGTACAAAGTTGTCGTCAGACATTAAGGCTAATTTTTTAAATGGCATCACATCTTCCGCCGATAAATAGTTATCAACTTCTATCATGGCTAGTAATCTTTTATTTCTGAGAATTGTTTATTGGTTCTGAATAGTATCGTTCCCGTCGCACCGTCTCTTTGCTTTGCAATATCCAAGAACCCCAAGCCCGCTGTAGAGACTCCTATTTGTTCTCCGATATCAATGGTCTTGATGCCGTACACCTCAGGACGCATTAAGAGAAGCACCAGGTCCGCATCTTGCTCTATGGCTCCGGACTCTCTCAGGTTAGCCAAAGAAGGGCGTTTTCCCGGGTTGTTTTCGGCCTCCCGGTTCAGTTGGCATAAAAGGATAACCGGTACTCCAAGCTCCTTGGCAAGCAGTTTTAATGCCCTTGTCATTGTTGCAACCTGTTGTTCCCGGATTTGATGTCTGTCATCCGGCTCTACCAATTGCAAATAATCAATAATAACCATGTCCAAGCGCTGCGTCCTTTTAAGAAGGAGACAATCAGTTCTGATTTTACGCACAGTCTGCAAAGGGGCATCATTGAGGGTGATCGGCATTTGTTGAATACGTGATCCGGCTTGGGTAACATTATCCCAGGCCGCCTGTGTCAGTTTTCCCGCCCGATAATCTTCTGAATACACCTTTGACATGCTGATCAAGGCACGATCCATCAAGGCCGTAGATGTCATCTCTAAAGAAAAGAAGAGACAGGAAAATCTGTGCGCTGCAGCGGTCATAGCAAAGTGAATGGCTAGTTGTGTTTTGCCCTGGCCCGGTCTTGCTGCAAGCACAATGAGCTGGTTTCCTCTCCATCCGTTTGTAACCTTATCCAGCTTAGCCAAGCCGGTAGGTATGCCAGTTATACCGCCTTTTTGGGCAATAAACATTCGTTCTTCTAACTGTTCCAACACCTCAGGAATAATGCTCTTAACACTACGGGTAACTCCAGCTGCTATTAGCAAATTATTAACTGCGTCTGCCCCTTTGTTTACGATGCTTACTATTTCGTCCACCCCTAAACCATCAATGACTGCTCTCTGCACCTCACGAGCATACCCTAACGCCTTCTTTTGCACATAGCGTTCTTTCAACAAAAGCGCATATTCACGCAATAGCCCTGGGGTGTAATTAGCTGCCATAGAAGCCAGCCATACGGTTCCTCCCTTTGCCTCAATAGCCTTGTTCCCTACAATCCTTTCCGAAAGTGTCACAAGGTCAATACCCTTATTTTCGTCAAACATCTTCTGCATGGCTGCGTACACGGAACGGGTAGCCTCACTCCCAAACATATCCGGAGTGAGAATGTCTACTACGTCAACCATCTGCGTTCCCTCAGAGATTAACGTCCCTAAAATGTGAATCTCTGTATTACTGCTTCTCATAATAATTTTTTTTATTATTATAAAACATCTATTTTAAATACTTGTGCCGGTGTCTTTGAACATCTGTCATTGCCTGTAGGGATTATTTCATCCTCCCACGTCCGGTTATTTAAGTAAGCTTCGGGGTTTTTGCGATACTTCTTATTTGGAGTTGAGTCTTTATACTTCTGGAGTGTATTGAAAATACATTTGCGATCTCGCAAAGAAATCTTTTTATACACCTTTTCTGCCCTCTGCTTGTCCTTTTTCTTGTCGTAAAACTCCCAAAACTCCGAGAAAGGATATTCCTCTGCCACGCTGCCTTTATCATCTTTAGATTTATGATCATCCGGAGGAATAGAAGTATCACTCACCTTTGGAGTCTGTGTTGCGCACGGTTCGGTGCGCATATTATTCTCTTTTACTTTAGTTTCCTTTACTTTACTTTGTGCACTAACTACCGGAGGGAACGGAGTAAACTCCGTAATATACTGCGTTAACTCCGTAGTTAACAAGCATAAATCACTTCTCACGCTTATACTTTTACGTTTTGACGCTAAGCATGCTATGATATATCGCTTCTGTATGCCAGCGCTTGTGAGTACATTGTGACTCTTGTACAGGGACTCGTTGAATATATTCCGATAGAAACAGCTATTAATTACTGAATTTATTAGCGTTAATTCCGCATTTATTCTATGTGCAAAGAGTCGCGCCACATCCTCGCTCCAGTCAAGATAATAGCCATTCTTATATATCTTTTGCCAAAGTTTTATGACAATGCTAAAACCGGCAAGCCCATGTTCCGTTTCAATTAACTCAATGCAATCGTCCATAACGACGTCCAGGGGGAAGTAGTCTAATCCGGTTTTTGTAGGTCTACCCATACTTAAAATTTTTTATTGTTTTCACGAAGGTATAGCCAGGTACACAAAAAAATACTCCCGCGGGAGTGTCGCGGGAGTGGTGTCATTATTTTGTAAGATATGTTTTATCAGAAACTTAAGCGCAGGAAATATTTTGTAAAATTTACACTTTTTACCTTAAAGAACGGTGCTACATTTATCAGGATGTTTATATATACACGGTCCCTAAGACGATGAATTACTTTTTGCTTATACTATTCTTCCTCGGGATCAATGAACAGTTTGGCATTAATGGCAGCTCTTTTCTTAGGAGAGATCTTGCCCTGGTATCCGCGAAGGACATTATTGCCGCTTGTATGGCCAACCATGGCATCTATGAATACATCTGAAATTGCGTGCCAGGTTAAGGTGGTTATATATGAATTTCGTGCGAAAGCGGATGTGGCAGGTCGAATGCCCAGCTCTTCACATGCGGCTTTCATTCCTTCCCCGATCTTCATGTTGAACCCGTGTACACGTTCTGTTATTTGCGATTCAGAGAAGGCGTTGGCAAGTATTTGTGGGAAGACCCGTTGTCCTTCTTCAGGCAGGGTTGCATATTTATCTAAAAGATCCTGTAGTATAGGGATCACGGGAATAAAAACCCTTGTTGGGGCTTTGGAACTGGTCTTGGACCGGATAAAAGTCAATTCTTTGTCGTAAGTGTAATGGTCTGTCCAGGTGAGCGTGGCCAGGTCACGAAGGTTACAGCCGTTGCACAAGTACAGGATGATCCACCAGTCCGCTGCCCATTTATTCGGTCCTTGGTAATCCCTGATCTTTACTATGTCGGGTACGGTTAAGAAATCGTCTTGCCTGCGCTCCCCCGCATCGATTGTGAATTTCAATTTGGGCATCTTACCTTTCTCGGCCAAATGAATCATCAAGGCACGGAAGGATCGAAGATACATGCCCTGGCTGGCTATGGTAAGTCCATCTGCTGTCATTTTATTGCGCCAGCTCTCAACCATATGTATGGTTATCTCCTTTGGTTTGAGCCGCATTTTGGCGCCCTTGACGGCCATTCTGCGCTGCAACGTACCATCGACCTTTATCCGGGCTAAGTGACAACCAAGGGACTTATAGAATGAATTACAGGATTGTAAGTATTGGTCCCTGGTCTTTTGCGCTTTCTTACCCATGGCGAAATCCTGCCATTCCCCGAGGAATGTTTTTACTTTAGTAGCAGAAGCGCGGCCCATTTCTTCGCGGACCCTGTTCATAGAAAAAGTATCCGTACTGTTTAACTTTTTTATTATGCCGCATACCTTATCAAAGGATTCCTTGATTTCGTTCTTTATAACAGAAAATTCTCCTTTAGTTCCACGTGCTTTCAATAAGCCTTCGTATTCTTCCCATGTGACCCTTTTTCCTGTTTGGATATATGTTTTTTCTCGGTTGTGGGCAACACGAATACTAAGACGGTATGTTTCATCAGAGGTGGGTTTGCGTGTGTCCAATGTTGCCGTCACGACTATACCTCCAATATTGTCTTTAAAAAGGTACCCGATTTCCATATAAATTTTCTCCTGTATTGTCCGAGTGAACTCCGAGTGAACTCGTAAATATAAAACACTACAAAACTAGGAAAAACATTTATTATATGCAAATAGCTGATAAACAGGGATTCGGGTAATGTCTTTTAGCACAAGGGACAATGCAGAAAAACGAATAAATATGACTGTTAATCAGGGGGTCCAAGGTTCAAGTCCTTGATGAGGAGCTAAGGATTAAAGCACTTACGAAAAAACGTAGGTGCTTTTTTGTCAAACTCCATTTGATTTTCCCCATTTTGTGCCACAGAATTCAATCCTGTTCATCTTAGTTTTCCAGCATCTCTTTATTGATGCAATAGCTGACAAAGAGTGACAGGGGTCTGGTACACACAAAAGCTGCAAGATATGCTTACAGCTGTGTATTTGCCTTAATGAGGTCGTTCAGCGAGACATGCGGATTTCGGAACCGGGCGTCCGGATTACGCTCGCCACGAACAAGCGTAATGGCTTTCTGAGGGCAGTTCTGAACACAGGCGAGGCAATATTCGCAATCCCCTGAGTATTCTATCTTCCCGTCTGACAGAATGAAATTGGCTCGAGGACAAATCTTTACGCAAGTTTTACACCGTATGCACTTACTGTCATTAACCAGTAATATATCTTCGCTCTTTACTCCAAAATGCTCACTCTGGAGATTGGCCAGCATACCTCCCATTGGTCCCATATCCGGAACCTCAGGAATCATATTCTTTTGCACATTTACATCCTCAATGATCCGGGTGAGGTTCTGGTCGATGTTTTTGTCCATTGCCTGTTGCTGGATCATGTCGAACGCGGGAAGGTAGTTGTCCACCATAAGAAGCGTGTTGATATAGTTGTTGGTCACATCCTGTTCTCTGGTGTAATTATCCCACCAGTTCGCGACGTTGGCCGCGTAATTTCCGAACGTGATGATAGAGAAAAAATAGTGTGCCTTAAATGTGCCCTTTTCTAAAAATTCGCGAACAATAAGCGGCGCAGCAGCCACGAAATCCGGAAAAACAAATCCTATTTCATCAGCTTCAAAAACAAGATCCGCCTCTTTTAGCGCCTGAGGAATGCTGATAGGATTGTCAGAGAACTGACGGGCAACATATAACGAATTTCCTGTGGCGGAAAAATAGAATACAAGTCTTTTCTTTTCTTGCACGGCAGAGGTCGCAAAAGCCGGAACACGAAAACCGGAAGCAACGGCAGTGGCAATGACTATGCCTCCCAATTTTTTTATTGCATTTCTTCTATTCATGTTAATTTCAATATATTAATATCGATAATCGGTCAGACAAATATACTTTTTATATTGAATCAAGCGCTTTTACATTTAGTGTTAATATTTTTCATTTTTACCTGTTTTGAGTATATTGTGCTCTATATGGAAGAAGTGATAGTACAAAAATTTCTGGGAGATCTGAACCATTACACTGATTCGGGTTATACAATCCATATATTGTGTATGGAAGGATGGTTCAGGTTTTCTTATTATGACAAGGTATTTGTCTTATCAGAAGGGAATTGTATGATTCTGATGGCAAACCGTCAGATTAAAGAACTGGAAATTTCTGAAGATTTCGCTTGCAAAGCCATTTTAGTGGTGCCTCAGATGCTTGAAAAGTATGCGCCTGTCAGAAATACGTATCGAGTCCAGGGCATTTCTATGCTTTATCTTGATCCCATTATTCGACTCTCTGAAGATGATTTTATCCGATGCTCAAACGATTTTGATGAAGTAGAATACAGGAAGGACGACATTAGACATCATTTTTATTCTGAGGTGTTGGGCTGTTCCCTGACAACATTGTTCCTGGACTTTTTTGACTTTCACAAAAAGCTCTTCAAAGGGACCCCAGTTTCTGACAGTTGCGCTCGACTGTTCTTTAAATTCATTTCGCTTCTTGAAGCAGGCGAATGTAAGCACACACGAACAGTTTCAGACTATGCTGAGATGCTATGCATCACTCCAAAGCACCTATACTCTATATGTTTGAAATCCACTGGTGTAAATGTTACTGCCTGGATTGACATGTTTACAGTTATCGAGATAAAAAAAGCACTCGCTGATCATTCACGTACCCTAACGCAAATAAGCGAGGCTTTTAACTTTTCCTCATTGTCCTATTTCAGCCGTTATGTGACGCGACTACTGGGCGCTTCACCGAGTACGTTCAGGTAATAGACATTCTCTGTTCTTTCTGATGAACTCCAATAAGGGTGTTCAGGGGGCAGTTAATGAAATGTAAACGACAGTAGGTAAGATTCCTCATTATCCAGTCCTGCATTATGCAACATGTAATCTGCCAGCCAGCTGTATTGCTTTGTCCCGTCTACGACAGCTTCCACAAGAAACAGGTGATAACGATCCCATAATACGTCGGGATTTTTGAAAAACAGGGCACGCATGTCCGGAATCGTGAACTTTCCGTCAACCACATCATAACTAAAAGAGGGATTGACGTCTACCTTTCCATAATGAACGGGATATAACCGGAGGGCTGCATTAATTGGTTGGTTGTCTTTTGTGACCGAAACGTCTAATTTGTTCGCAAAATCTTCATAAAGGAGCCCGTTAATCAGGTTGGCGCGTTTCGTATTCCCGGTTTTATTAAAGATTTTTATGGCATAATCGGACCAGGCGGATTCCTGGTCGGGCGTATAACAGTAATCATTCATCAGACAGTGCCAGGGCATAAAACCTTCGTGTGATACAGGATTGTTTTTTGCCTCGACTACATAGGTATATAAATCGATCACACCTCTGAAATGACCCAATTCATGGGTTATTGCCCGGTAGGTGTATTGATCAAAATGATTGTTGTATTTATCTTTCATTGCTTCAGAAGCATTGATAACCAAAATGGTTCCTATGCCATCGAAATCCCCGCAACCCCCGCCGTATTCTCCATGCTCCTGTCCCTGGTAATAAAAATCATAGATTACCGCAAGTTTGAATATTTGCTTATCCATTCTTTTTACTACTTTGGTGTCCGCTCCGTTATCTCCCCAATAGGAACATCCTTCATAAACGATAATGTCTTCCAGATCGGGTTTAAAAATATACCGCCGTTGTAATTGCTGCTTTCTGTCACATACGTTAAACCGGATGTTGATCTGATCCCATTGTTGTGCCAGGTTTTCCTTATAAAATTCCGGTGTCCGGGATTCCCATCCTTTTTTATCAATGGCGATCTTTACATTAATATAAATAACTTCTCCATTGTCGTAATCGGGTGTATAGCTGATCTCAGGTTCAGGCAATTTGTCGGATTCCGGAGTGCAGGCAACCATGAAATGATTCACGGTAAATAGAAGCAGAATGACAGTCAATAAACGTCTCATAACTATTCTGTAACAGGTGACAGGCGTACTAACAATACACCGTGGGGTGGAACCTCAGCTTTCAGATTTGTACTTGTGGTTGCGATATCAAGGTGTTGCCACAGATCACGGACTGTATAGGTGCCGGATTTGAAATTTGCATTGCGGATAAAGTACATGGTATTTTTTCGCCAGTTGTGATCCAGTTTCCATGTGTTTTCTGACCGGTTCATGAAGCATACGGCAACTTCTCCGTCAGCCAGCTCTTTGGCCCATATTTCGTAATCCCCCATATCCATAAAACGGCGGGCCTGATTGCCCAAAGGATCCTGGTTGATGGCAATGGCTTCTTTATTGGTCAGTATCTCCAGGGTCTGTGGGTCCATAGAACGTAAGTCGTTACCTGCCATAAGCGGGGCTGCCAGCATACACCACATGGAAAAATGAGTTATGTATTCATCCTGTGTCATTCCACCGTTCCCAATTTCCAGCATTTCGGCATCGTTCCAGTGTCCCGGCCCGGCATAGGGAAAAAGATCCGCCATAACGTCAATGATTTCCAGAACTCCTACCCCTCCCCAGTCAAATACACATTGATAAACATCCCTTATGTCCGGAGTAACGCGCCAAAGATGGCCAATCCCGGTGCCCCATTTCCAAGGTTTGTTTTCACCCCATTCACAAATACTGAAAACGATCGGACGTCCGCATTCTTTTAAAGCATCGCTCATGGTTTTGTAGGCTGCTTTTGCATTTTGTCCCTGGTTGGCGCACCAGTCGTACTTCAGGTAATCGACACCCCATTCAGCGTATTGACGGGCATCCTGAAATTGATAACCGCGACTGCCCGGACGTCCCTGGCAGGTATGTGAACCGGCGCAGGAATAGATCCCAAGTTTGAGGCCCCTGGCATGAATATAATCCGCCAGCGCCTTCATCCCGGAAGGGAACCGTTCCGGATCCACCAAAATATTTCCTTCTTCATCCCGGCCCACTTGCCAGCAATCGTCAATTACAACGTATTGATATCCGGCATCTCTCATTCCGGATTGATACATAGCATCTGCGACTTCTTTAATCAATTTTTCACTCACATTACAGCCAAATTTATTCCAGCTGTTCCATCCCATAGGGGGAGTGGCGGCAATCGCAAAAAAAGCGGAATCTTTTGAACTCATACGCTCCCAGGGAAATGGTTGTGCCTGTAAGTAGCACATTGATAATAAAAAGACAGGTAATAATAAAGCTTTCTTCATGGTCTACGTATTTAAACAGCATTTATACCTGACAAAGTTTGGCAGTTATTGTATAAATATCTAAGATAATAGTCTAAAAAAAACACAAAATAGTCTGTATTCTATAACTATAATTAATATTGCAGTATGAAAACCAAACAGCTAATCTTTTTTGTCCTTTTTCTTTCGATCGTCTGTCTGCCATCGGGGATGAACGCTCAAAGTGAAACGCCGTTACACTATACGATTTCTATGCCTGAACCAGGAACACAGCGTTTCAGAGTTGAGCTCGTGTTGCCTGAGAATATGCTACAGACTATCCATGATACCATTGTTTTGAAAATGCCGGGATGGATGCCCGGATATTACCAGCTCATGCACTATGGCGATGATGTGGAAGACATTTCAGCTTATGACAGAGAGGGCGGGGAATTGGCTGTTGATAAAACCGATCCGGCAACATGGCGTGTTGCTATTCCCGGAAGTGCACCTCTGAAAGCGCCTGTTAGCATCGCTTACTATCTGCGGGCGCGCCAACATTTTGTGGCGCGTAGTTACCTGGATTCCACACATGCATATATTTTGCCGTGCAATACATTTTTTTACTTAGACCAACAAACGCATCTACCTGTAACAGTAACTGTTAAGAAAGACAATTTGCCCGGATGGAAACGTATTGCGACAGGATTGGAACCGATGAATCAAGAAAAAAATGAGTTTTATGCCCCGGATTTTGACATTCTTTATGATTCACCCATTTTGGCAGGAGATCTGAAAGAATTGCCGGCCTTTGAAGTCAGGGGTGTTCCGCACCGGTTTCTTGGTTTTGGCATGGAGCCTTTTGACAGCCGTCAATTTATGGCTTCTTTAAAAAGAATGGTAGAGGCAGCCGTGTCCCTTATGGGGGATATTCCCTACAACCATTACACTTTCATTGGGATAGGGCCCGGAATGGGTGGCATTGAACATTTGAACAGTACAACGGTAAGTTTTGACGGTAAAGGATTGGAATCTGAGGATAATTTTCTAAGGATAATGGATTTCCTTTGTCATGAATACTTCCATCTTTATAATGTAAAACGGATCAGGCCGTTTGAGCTGGGACCTTTCGATTATCAGAACGGGAGCCGTACCAACCAGTTATGGATTAGTGAAGGCCTTACCGAATACTACACCTGGGCGATCATGAAAACATCCGGCCTGATTGACAGGCAACAGTTTCTTGCTCATTTTGAAAGCAATATCAAATCGTTGGAAAACAATCCGGGACGATTTCATCAGTCTTTGGTGCAATCAAGTTACAACACCTGGCATGACGGTCCCTTTGGAGGCAATGAAGGAAAAACCATTTCCTATTATATCAAAGGCCCTTTAGTCGGATTGTTACTGGATCTTGAAATCCGTCAAGTCACTGGAAACCGGAAATCACTGGACGATGTCATGAGGACATTGTATAATGTATATTACAAGGAAAAGGGCAGGGGGTTTACCGAGGCTGAATTCCAATTCGTTTGCGAAACGGTAGCCGGCAGCTCTCTTGCCGGGGTGTTTGAATATGTTTACACCACAAAGCCGCTTGACTACAATAAATACTTGTCTCATGCCGGTTTATACCTGACCGGTCCCGATGCATCCGGTAATTATTCCCTGAAAATGATCAATAATCCCAATCCATCGCAATTAAAGCTTCTTGAATCGTGGTTGAGTGAGTGATTTTTTGTAATATTGTCATTATGATAAAAACCCGGAACCTGACCAAGAAATTTGGCGATCTTACTGCCGTGGACCATTTGAATTTGTCTATTGCCCGCGGGGAGTTGTTTTCATTGCTGGGACTTAACGGAGCCGGGAAGACCACGACCATAAAAATGCTTTCGTGCCTTATCAGACCCACGGAAGGCAGTGCCAGTGTGATGGGTAAAGATCTGGTAAATAAAGCTCAGGACATAAAACAAATAATAAATGTATCCCCCCAGGAAACGGCCATTGCCCTTAATCTCACGGTTCATGAGAATCTGAAAATGATAGCTGGCGTATACGGTCTTTCAAAAAACAGTATGGCTGTCAAAATAAACGAAATGATTAAAATGTTCAGCCTGGAGGAAGTAAGGAACAAAAAAGCAAAAATACTTTCCGGAGGTATGCAGCGCAGGCTGAGTATAGCCATGGCCCTGATAACGGAACCCCGGATCCTGTTCCTGGACGAACCCACACTGGGCCTTGACGTGTTGGCACGCAGAGAGTTATGGGCGATTATCACAAAATTGAAAGAAACTGCCACCATCCTTTTAACCACGCACTATATGGAAGAAGCAGAGGCACTCTCAGACAAGGTGGCGGTAATGATAAAGGGGCAAATAAGGGCCTCTGGGACGGTGAAGGACCTGTTGGAAATGACCGGTACCCAAAAGCTGGAAGATGCATTTATACGGCTTAATCAAAAGGAGGCGTAAATGAAATATTCTTATTTTGCCGGCCGCAACTCCAAAGAAATACTCAGGGATCCTTTGTCTCTGATCCTGGCCGGAGTATTGCCCGTTGTATTGATTGTCCTGTTTTCTTTAATAGCCCGGAATGCTCCCATAGAAGTATTTCTCCCTGTAAACATTGTCCCGGGACTGACTGTATTCGGTTTCACCTTTATTACTATGTTCCTGGGATTGCTTATAGCAAAAGATAAAAGTTCTTCTTTTTTAACCAGGTTGTTCGTTTCTCCTTTGAAACCGTGGGATTTTATACTGGGATATTTTATTCCCGTATTGCCCATGGCAGTGCTCATTACGGTGAGTTGCCTGGTAGCCGGGCTTTTTGTAGGCGTGCCTTTATCTGTAAATTTGATATACACATTCCTTTCGTTTATTCCGTTCGTTCTTTTCTCCGGATTTTTCGGGATATTCCTGGGGATACTATGCCGCGAATCACAAGTGATGGCCATTGGCAATATTTATATTATTGCCAGTTCGCTTTTGGGCGGAGCCTGGATGGATCTGAACATCCTGGGAAAAACATTACAGAAAATAACGGATCTTTTGCCCATTTCACATGCTATTGAAGCGTCCCGTATTGTATTGTCCGGACGGTCGGACAATCTGTGGATTCACCTTGGAGTTGTGTGCTTGTATGCGCTGGTATTTTTTATACTGGCCGTATTCTTATTTCGCCGGAAAATGAGATCAGATAACAAATAAGTGTTCCAACAGTATCTTCACACCTATCAGTATCAGGATAATGCCACCTGTCAATTCGGCTTTTGAACTAAACCGGGCACCAAATAAATGGCCCAGTTTAACTCCCAGAAATGACATCACAAAAGTGACAGCCCCTATTAAAACAACTGCCGTTATGATATTGGTTTCCAGGAATCCCAGGGTAATTCCAACCGCCAGGGCATCTATACTGGTAGCTATGGCAAGAACGAGCATGGATCGTAACCCGAATGAACAATCGGGCTGCTCTTTTTCTTTGAAAGATTCCATGACCATTCTGCCTCCTATAAAAGCCAAAAGAACGAAAGCGATCCAGTGATCGTAAGAAGCAATCAGGTGATGAAACCGGGCACCTGCCCAGTACCCGAATAAAGGCATAAGTGCCTGGAAAACACCAAAAAAGAGGCCGGCTTTCAGGGCATTCCCCCAATTCATACGGGATTGTGTCATTCCTTTACATACAGATACTGCAAAAGCATCCATAGCCAGTCCGATAGCCATAAAGATCAGGCTCAGTGTTTCCATGAAAATTCCTAATTTTACTTTTTCGGTAACAAATATATATAATATGAAGACGTATATGAAAAGATATATACTTGCAGCTTTAGCAATACTGTGCCTTTCTCCGCTCCGGGGACAGGAAATCAAACCGCGAATTATTATCGTAGCTACCGGGGGGACTATCGCAGGTATAGCCGCTTCTCCTGCCGAAAACGCATATACTCCGGCACAATTGACCGTAGAATCTTTAATCAGGCAGGTCCCCCAAATTTCCGGCAAGGCCTCGGTGGAAGGGTTGCAGTTGTGTAACATTGCCAGCCAGTATATGACCCCGCTTATTTGGATCCGGTTGGCCGGGGTTGTGGATTCGTTGTTCAGTGGGGATCATTGCGACGGGATTGTGGTGACTCACGGAACCGATACCATGGAAGAAACGGCGTTCTTCCTGGATTTGGTGAACGCTCATGAGCGTCCGGTGGTTTTTACAGGGTCCATGAGACCCTCAAACAGCCCGGGGGCCGATGGCCCTGCTAATCTTTTCAATGCCGTTTGCCTGGCGGCAGATCCTGCAGCCGGGGGGAAAGGCGTGCTTGTGGTGATGAATGATTACATTTTTTCAGCTTCCGGGGTAACAAAGACCCATACGGTCAACCCACAAGCCTTTGAAAATCCGGATCATGGGCCAATGGGTACTATCCGCGGGGGGAACGCGGTTTTTTACCACCCGTGCCACGAAAGACTCCTTCCGGAGAAAAGGTTTTCCTTTGCCGAGTTGGCCAACCGGGACCTGCCCCGGGTTAATATCGTCATGTCTTACGCAGGGGCAACTTCCCTGTTGTTTGACACATTGGTAAAGAACGGGACTGAAGGAATTGTCATTGCCGGAGTGGGGCACGGAAATTACTCAGAGCAAATCGAAAACTCGGCAAAAAAGGCTGTTCAAAACGGAGTGGCGGTCGTACGGGCGACCCGGGTGCTGCAGGGCGGGGTTTCCTCCGATACGGAAAATACGTTTGAAGGTCAGGTGGTCAGCAGATCGCTGTCTCCCCAGAAAGCCCGGATTCTGCTGATGCTGGCCCTGACCGTATCCCGGGAGCCTGCAGAAATACAGCATCTGTTTGATCAATACCCCTGAATACTACTCGGCAATTAAACGCAGTTTTTTTGTGTCAATCCGGGTTTTCAGCCAATCCGACATGACTTGGAGTTGTTCGGCAGGCGGAATGGAATCAAATTTAACTACGGCAATGGTCAAAGTGTCTTTTTCCTGATCTTTCATGGAAACATTTATTGCCTGTGAAATGGACAATTCACGTGCATTCGGGTAGAGAACGTTCAGTTCGCCTATTAATTCACTGCTGAGGGCTTCAAAGTACCGGTACCGGTCCAGGCTGGTGCTGAGTGTGTCTATTATCTCCTGCTGAGCGTTTATGCGTTCCTCGCTTTTTTGATAAAAATCTTCAAGGACAGAGGATCGTATGGCATTCAGATCCACCCGTTCCTTACCTCCCTGAACCACCGTCAGCCGGCTGTTTTCCAATCTCTGAAACCGGTTCATCTGGCTTCGGGCAACCGATAGAGCATCTTCAGGCACTTCCCGGCCTATGAGCATGATATCTATCGTTTTGTTTTTATACGATATGTTCCGGCTTATGATCTGGGAGTCAGGGAATACAAAAGCTTTATCAATATACTGGTTGGCTTCGTTTTCGTATAGGGAGGAGCGGACAATATCAATGGTAAGCATCAGGGCCGGTATCATGGTAATTATGACGATAGCCAGGATGGATCTTTTGACGGTTCTTTCTCGTTTTTTTTCACGAAACACCTTGTGTTCGTATCCCCTGATACGTGTCCCGACAAACGTCGCAGACACAATGAAAACAGTGTTGATAAAATATAAATAAAAAGCACCCAGGAAAAAACGCATACTTCCTGTGGCGATCCCGAATCCGGCCGTACAAAGGGGAGGCATCAGGGCTGTGGCTATGGCAACTCCGGGAATGACATTGCCTTTGTCTTTGTCTTTGGTTGACAAGGCAATAAAACCGGCCAGACCGCCCATGAGGGCAATAAACACATCGTATATGGTGGGTGATGTTCGGGCAAGTAATTCGGACTGGGGTTGATCAAAAGGGGATAATACAAAAAACAGAGCTGCTGTTATAATACTGATTACAGTCGCGACCGTGTAACTTCTCAGTGATTTTTTGAGTAATTCCAGATCGTTTATTCCCAAAGCAAGGCCCATCCCTATGAGTGGTCCCATCAACGGGGAGATGAGCATAGCTCCTATTACAACCGCCGCCGAATTGATGTTCAGTCCCAGGGAGGCTATAAGTATTGCAAAGATCAGAATCCAGAGATTTGCCCCCTTGAATTCCACACCGCCCCGGATATTGGCAATGGTCTCCAGTTCATTTTCTTTATCTCTTCTCAGGTAAAAATAATACCTGAAAAACCTGATAAAGGAAGGTTTACGGCTTTCTTCGTTATCCATATATTTATTATAAATATAAACTAACCGATAACTGCCCCGTTTCCGATTCCCTCCAGGGGAGAGACAAGACGCATGGTCCCGTCCGGCTCTTTAGCCATCAGGATCATGCCCTGAGATTCAATGCCCCTGATCTTCCTGGGTAACAGGTTGGCCAGGATACAGATCTGGCGTCCGGTCATATCTTCCGGCCGGTAATATTCTGCAATACCGGATACAATGACTCTTTGGTCCAATCCCGTATCAATGGTAAGCTTCAACAATTTGTCCGTCTTGGGAACCCTTTCTGCCTGAAGGACCGTTGCAACACGAATGTCCATTTTTGAAAAATCGTCTATTGTGCATGAAGGCAATGCGGGAGCAATGTCCTTTTTAACTGGTTTCTTCAATTTTGCCACCTGCGTATCCACTTCTGTATCTTCAATTTTGCGAAACAACAACACGGGCTCGTTCAAAACGTGTCCGGCAGCCAGGAGCTTACCGTCTTTGAAGGCGGACCAGGGCAGTTGCTCCGGAATGTTGAGGATCTGTCTGAGTTTATCCGTTGTGAATGGGAGGAATGGTTCCAGGGCGATAGTCAGGCAGGCACAGATCTGTAAAGAAATGTTCAGGATGGTTCCTACACGCTTCATGTCTGTTTTGGCTACTTTCCATGGCTCTGTATCGGCAAGGTACTTATTCCCTAACCTGGCCAGGTTCATGGCTTCCTTTAGTGAATCCCGGAAACGGTAATGTTCCAGGTGGTCTTCCAGTGCTTTCTGGATCCCCGGGATCGTTTCAGCAATTTCAGCATCAAATGCAGTCATTTCTGCTTTTTGAGGAACAACTCCATTGAAATATTTGTGCGTAAGTACAACGGCCCGGTTTACAAAATTTCCCAGGATGGCTACCAGTTCATTGTTGTTCCTGGCCTGGAATTCTTTCCATGTAAAATCATTGTCTTTTGTTTCCGGTGTTGTGGCACAAAGCGTATAGCGCAGAACATCCTGCTGGTCAGGGAATTCATCCAGGTACTCGTGCAGCCAGACGGCCCAGTTACGGGAAGTGGAAATCTTTTCACCTTCCAGGTTCAAAAATTCGTTGGCAGGCACATTTTCCGGCAGGATGTACCCTCCGTGTGCTTTCAGCATGGAGGGAAAAACAATGCAATGGAATACAATGTTGTCTTTACCAATAAAATGGACGATTTTGGTGTCTTCACTCTTCCACCATGTTTCCCAGGAATCGGGATACAATTCTATGGTGTTGGATATATAACCTATAGGAGCATCAAACCAAACATACAGGACTTTTCCTTCGGCTCCTTCCACGGGAACGGGAACACCCCAGTCCAAATCACGGCTGACGGCTCTTGGTTGCAATCCGTTGTCCAGCCATGATTTACATTGTCCGTACACATTGGGTTTCCATTCTTTATGATTTTCCAGGATCCATTCTTTCAGCCAGGGTTCGTATTGGTCCAGGGGAAGGTACCAGTGTTTGGTCTTTCGTTTTTCAGGAATGCTGCCGCTGATGGAAGAATGAGGATTGATGAGTTCATCCGGAGACAATGTGGATCCGCATTTTTCGCACTGATCTCCGTAGGCTTCGGAATGACCGCAGCGGGGGCAGGTTCCCACAATATACCTGTCTGCCAGGAATGTTTTGGCCTCAGGGTCATAATACTGTTCAGTTTCTTTTTCAATGAATTTTCCTTTGTCGTATAATTTTCTGAAAAATTCCGATGCCGTTTTGTAATGTATTCTGGATGTGGTACGGGAATAAACGTCAAAAGAAATACCCAGTTTGTGGAATGAGTCTTTGATCTGTGTATGGTATTTATCAACAATATCCTGTGGGGAGATTCCCAGTTGTCTTGCCTTAATGGTAATGGGAACTCCGTGTTCATCTGATCCGCCCACAAAACAGACTTCACGTTCACGAAGGCGCATGTATCTGGCGTAAATATCCGCCGGGACGTATACACCGGCAAGGTGTCCAATATGAAGGGGGCCGTTGGCATAAGGCAGGGCCGAAGTGATCAGGTAACGTTTGTATTCTTTCTGCATAACGGTGTATCGGTTTAATTTTTACAGTCGGTTCAATTCTTTGGCAAATGAATTTCGCACATCCATCATGACCATAAGGTCTTTCATGATCTTTTGGATGTTTTCTTCTTCTCCCAGCATTTGTGCCCGTTGGAGGTCCCGTGTCAGCTGGGAGCAGCTTCCGGAAACAATGTTCAGCTTGTAGACAAGGATCGATTTTGTCACATGCTCTTTCAACAGAGATTCTTCCAGGGGCAGGCTGTCCCTGAGAACTTTCAGATTAATGGGGTGGGGGTTGTTCAAAAGGTCCAGTATGTGTTGGGATACGTCCGGATCAGGATGGTTTATAAAATGTTTTCTGCGAGCCGTGTCATCTCCGCTAAGCCCTTTGTATTCATTGAATATTCTTGCATAAAAAGGGTCCCGCAACTCAAGTTCATCTTCTGCCAATGCATTTTCAATATAATCAGAGACAGTGTCGTCATCCATGGGAGTCTGCCCGAATTTTATCAGGTAATACAAAATGTCTTTTTCACACCGGCTCAGATCGTCTTTCCCGGGGGCAACCGGTTGTGCTTGTGATTCTTCTTCCGGTACCGGATCCTGAGACGGTCTGATTCCGGGTCTGGCAGAATAGCTTTCCTGTTCTTTTCTTTTTTTCCGGATCCGGGTAACTTCCCGTGTCAGAATTACTTCTTCAATATCCAGATGACGGCTGCATTCTTCAATATAGACCGTTCTTGTGATTGCATCGGGTACGACGGCAATACTGGATATAACTTCCCGTATCAGGGATGATCTTTTCAACGGGTCTTTCATTTCCCCTGCCATCAGCGCGATCTTGAAATGGATAAAATCTGTTTCGTTGCTTTCAAGAAAATCGATCGTTTCACGGGCATTGTGTGAACGGGCATATGAATCCGGATCTTCTCCTTCCGGAAATCTTACCACTTTAACCTGTAATCCTTCTTCCAAGAGCATGTCAATACCCCGCAGGGAAGCCCTTATTCCGGCATCGTCTCCGTCGTAAAGAACCGTTACATGCTGCGTAAACCTTTTTATCAGACGGATTTGTTCTACTGTCAGGGAGGTCCCTGAAGAGGCCACCACATTCCTGATCCCTGCCTGAAAAAGTGAAATGACATCTGTATAACCTTCAACCAAATAGCATTTTTGCAACTTGGAAATGTGTTGTTTTGCAAAAAAGATACCGTACAGAGACCGGCTTTTGTTGTAGATCTCACTTTCCGGGGAATTCAGGTACTTGGCCGTCTGTTTGTCGTTTCTAAGAGTCCTTCCTCCAAAACCTATGATCCGACCGCTCAGGGAATGGATGGGAAACATAACCCGGTCCTGAAAACGGTCATGAAACACTTCCGGTTTATTGTCCTGTGCTGGATAGTGTAAGGTAAGCCCGGTCGCTGTGAGCAAATCTTCTTTATAGCCTGCTTCCAGAGCAGCCCGGGTAAACACGTTTTTTCCGGGAGGAGCAAAGCCCAGTTGAAATTGCCTGATAACGGCTTCTGTCAAACCCCGTTCCTGAAAATAACTCAATCCAACATCACGTCCTGTGGGTTCTTCCCAAAGGTACCGCGAATAAAATTCCTGGGCGTATCCGTTGACAACCATCATACTGTCGCGTCTAAGCCGGGTTTCCGCCTCGCCGGGAGTTTCTTCCCGGTCCTGTATGGGTATGTTAAATTTGTTACCCAGGAATTTCAATGCCTCCACATAGGAAAGCTGTTCGTGTTCCATAATAAAACGAACTACGTTCCCTGCTTTTCCACATCCGAAACATTTGAAAATACCTTTTGACGGCGAAACCGTGAATGAGGGTGTTTTTTCATTGTGAAAAGGACAACAGGCAACGTAATTGGCCCCACGCCGTTTCAGATTGACGTATTCTCCTATAACTGTTTCTATAGGCGCCGCTTCCAATATTCGTTCTATGGTGGCCTGATCTATCATCAGAATGCTTTGAATCCTACCGCTTCACGAACCAATGTCATGGTAGCCTGGGCCGACGATCTGGCTTCTGCTGTTCCTTTTTCAATAACGAACTTCAAATAAGCATTGTCGTGGTAAATTTCTTCTATTCTTTCCTTTATGGGCAAAGTATGTTTACAGATGTCGGCGGCCAGCTGTTTTTTCAGGTCTCCGTAACGGATCGTGCAGTTGTTGTATTGATCTTTGAAATAGGCTACTGTCTGAGGATCCGATACAACTGAAAGAATGGTGAACAGGTTGGCGATTTCCTGGCTCATGGGACTGTTGGGAGTTGCCGGGCCGCTGTCGGTCACAGCCCGCATGACTTTTTTGGTGATGGTCTTTTGATCATCAACCAGGTAGATGCCGTTCCCTTCGCTTTTTCCCATTTTTCCAGATCCGTCCAATCCAGGGATCTTTACAAGGTTGCCCCCGAAGTTGTAGGCTTCAGGTTCGGGGAAAACATTCTTATCGTATACTTTGTTGAATCTTCGTGCCAATAGCCGGGTGATTTCCAAATGTTGTTCCTGATCTTTTCCCACCGGAACCCAGTCTGCCCGGTGAATGAGTATATCCGCTGCCATAAGAACCGGATAAGTCAACAGTCCTGCGTTTACATTCTGGGGATTTTGCCTGACTTTATCTTTGAACGATGCCGTACGCTCCAGTTCTCCTTTGTAAGTCAACATGTTTAACAGTACAAACAGTTCACAAACTTCCGGAACGCTGCTTTGCACGAATAAAGTGGATTTTTCCGGATCCAGGCCGGAAGCCAGGTATTCGGAAAGGATAATCCGTACATTGGAATGAAAATCATCCGGTTTGGGATGTGTGGTCAGGGAATGCAGGTCGGCAATAAAAAAATAACACTTGGCCTGGTGCTGCAATTGGGTGAAATTCCGGAGTGCTCCGAAATAATTACCCAGGTGCAAATGACCGGTGGAACGTATGCCGCTCAGAACAGTTTTCATAAGTATGGGAGGTTCAAAATTCAGCTCACAAAGTTAGTCTTTTTTAGGTAAATGTTATCTTTGTATATCTATACTTGAGACATGATTACAATATCCAAAGGTCGTTTGAAGGGAAAGGTCTCCTTGCCGCCATCTAAAAGCATGAGCATAAGAGCGTTAGCTGCCATTTTTTTGGCGGGTCGGGAAACTTCATTAAAAGGAGCCTGGCCAAAAGACGGTACACAGGTTTGTGAAGACGTCCAGGCTGCTTACAGGGTCGTACGTTCAGTGGGACCTCAGTTTGCGAAAGAAGATATCTGGCCCCATGCCGCTACTCCCGGCAGGGACCATTCCCGAAGGCAGCTGGATTGCGGGGAATCTGCCCTGGCTTTAAGAATGTTTGCTCCCATACTGGCCTTGTCGTCTTATATTTATTGTTTACGGGGCCGTACAACGCTTATAACAAGACCTATAGATTTTGTGATAGAGGGTTTACGGGAACTCGGATGCTGGTGTGAAAGCCTGAACACCTTGCCCACGTTGTCCATTATGGAGAATCTGAAAGAAACGGGACGCTGGGAGACACGGGATCAGTCACTTAGCCTTTCCCGTCCCATACTGCTGGTTCAGGGTCCTTTGCGTGGGGGAAAATACAAAGTAAATGCAGGGGGCAGTTCCCAGTTCCTGAGCGGATTGCTGATGGCTTTGCCTCTTGCTGAAAAAGATTCCATCCTGGAAGTGGAACACCTGGCAAGCCAGCCTTATATTGACCTGACACTGGATGTTATGGAGTCTTTCGGTGTTCGTGCCACTCACGACAATTACAAAGTATTCCACATACCGGGACGGCAGACATACCGCGCCAGAAAGATCGCCATTGAAGGAGACTGGAGCGGAGGTGCGAATTTTATTGTAGGTGCCGCCCTCTTTGGAGACCTGCGTATAGCTCCCTTGTGGAAAAACAGTTTGCAAGCCGATAAGGCCATACTGGAAGCCATAGGGAAAGCCGGCGGATCGTGGGCCTGGGGCACCGGGAGTCAATTAAAAGTATATAAAACTGAGAATTTGCAGGGATTTGAGTTTGATGCCCGCAAATGTCCCGATCTATTTCCTCCCTTGGTGGCACTTGCCGTACATTGCAGCGGAACCACGAGCATTCACGGCATTGACCGCCTTTTCCACAAGGAATCAAACCGTGCGTTGGCTTTGTTGGAAGAATACTCAAAGGTAGGAGCCAATATTAAACTGGAAGGAAATAATATGATCATTGAAGGCGGGATACTGCCCGGTGGTGCTTCCATTTCTGCCCGGGGAGATAACCGCATAGCCATGTCGCTGGCGATTGCCGCTCTTGGGGCAGAAAAACCTATTGAGATAGAAG
>Ga0334882_1002027_pt1 | contig 22086 bp, 16 predicted proteins | sample GraSluR1_MG_5_FD_207226 | JGI IMG/M metagenome (GOLD analysis project Ga0334882, IMG submission 207226) | Sludge microbial communities from methane-producing bioreactor in Wageningen University, Netherlands - Granular Sludge_15_04-R1 | ecosystem: Engineered > Bioreactor > Anaerobic >...
ATGGTACTCTACATAATATTCGTGCCCAAAAACATTGTACATATATAGTTTACCACGAGTTAGTGCTTGTCCGGGTGTATCCATACCCTCCTGAAACATACCAACGTAAATACCTTTATCAATTCTGTTGTTGTATGTAGTATGAGTGTTGGAAGTAGGACCTATAAAACCTATTCCACCCCTTGGATTTGTTAAAGTACCAAGTTGAACCCATTCTTCTCCAAAACAGTTCCCTCCATAAGTATCAAACATTGCCACCCCACAGCCAATACTGGTAACAAAAGTGAACTTCTGACCGTTGCTGAGATTTGAGACATCGCTGGTGCTAAAGCTATAGCAACTGGCATACCACCCAGAACTCCAACCTTCCCCTCTGTAGTTTAAGAAACTTCGTCCCTGATTAATGGCACTTAAAATATGGCTTAAAGAATAAGTACAATTTGATCCCCAGCTTGTCCCGTTGCTCATCATGGTATCCACTGATGTGAATTGACCATAATCGAGCATCATACTTGCTGCAAACCTTTTAGTTTCAACCTGCGATTCGTAGGCATTATTCGAACAACAGATTCCTTTTTTGAACCAACTTGTATCCTCAGTATATGGGTGCTTTTCATAAAGAATAAACTTATTGATCATCACTTGCATACGATAATCCTCCTGATTGGTAAACCTGCCAATCATCATTTCGGGGAAATAATCATCTCCTTCAACTGTAACAAAGAATTCTTCCCAGGGAAAAGAGTAGTTAGGATATGTTACTATCTTTTTTGGGAAAACGCCATCATCACCAACAATCAACACATAGGTTGGTCGATGTTCCCAAGTTTGATATGCTTCAGTAATATGATTTTTTATGGTGTTTGGGTTACTTGCAGTAGCCCCTATGTCACTGAATTTGGTGATATGAATATCAATACCGCTTTGTCGTTTCCAATCGGCATAAACCTGAAAACTCTCAAAGAAAACATCTGGCATAATACAAAGCATGACTTCTCTACCATTTTCTTTGCCATTATATTCTTTATCAAGAACATCCTGATAATTAATGATAAAACTTCGGTAGAGCTGGGCAAATGAAGGAGAAATGCTTCTTTTGGGTGTTGTTTTTGGATTGATAACTTCTCCTTCATCAAATTTTACTCTCACAGTAATTGATGAGATAACTTGAACTTCAGATTTTTCAGGTACATAACGAATGGGAAAAACTGAAAGCCGAGAAATCCTAAAGTCTCGAAAAATTGAAGGGGTATCCATGCTTGCAAGCATAGTTGGATATGGACTTGAAGAACGATAAATTTCTGAATCTTTTATATATGGTGATTCCTCTTCACCTTCCCACCAGCTTGTACGGGACGGGGGGAGTTTAATGTCACTAAAAGTAAATGTAGTACCAGTTTCTAAAACTTCTACTGAAATACCAGCTTTATCGGGAATTGCAAGAACATGAGCGATGTAGGGCAATTCGGGACTCCCAGTTGTATTAGTAAAAATTTCAGTTAAAAGATCAACGCTCTGATAGGTGTTTCCATCAGCGTTAAAGGTTTTTAATTCGAAACCAAAAATTTCGAATTTAATTTCTATACCATTCTCATCGCTACGAATAATTGTCGAACGGGGTGATGTTTTGGTACTTCTATTTTTGTCTATTTGAATCCATTCTGCCTTAGCTTGAATTGTAAGAGTTGACAAAAATAAACCAGTTAAAAAAAATGCAAATCTCATATAATTAAATAGTTATAAGAAAAGTGGCTAAATGAGTTGTGCTATGATTCACTAATAATTAAGTTGAATTTTAAACGAAACAAAAATAATTTAATTATTATTTAATCACTATGAAAGTTTGATTTATTATTTGATATATAGAATAAATCCGTTTCTATTTTGAAATATACTTTTGGTATATGGGAGAAAAAAAATCCTAATAAAATGTTTACGGTTACATGCCATTTACAATGTTAGCTATTGAAGTTGCAACAAGTCCGGCTGTTTCGGTACGTAGCCGTGAAGTACTAAGCCCAACGACGGTAAAACCATTTTGGGCGGCCACGTTAACCTCTTTAGGAGAAAAATCACCTTCGGGTCCAATTAGGAAGATTACACTTTCACCCTTTTTAATAAAATCTTGAGCGTGAGGGTTATTAAAATTGCCACAGTAGGCAATGAGTTTTTTATTTTCGTTAGAGGCTTTTATAATTCCTTCGAAGGAGGTTAAGGGATTTAACTTTGGTAATTTTGCTTTAATCGATTGTTTTAAGGCTGAAACCAGCACCCTTTCGAGCCTTTCTAGGTTTACTACTTTTCTTTCAGAATGTTCGCAGAGCATAGGGGTTATTTCATCGATGCCAATTTCAGTGGCTTTTTCCAGAAACCACTCAAATCGGTCGATACTTTTAGTTGGTGCAATTGCAATATGAAGATGAAAGTTGCGCTTTTCAATATCACTATTTTTACTAATTATCTTAACAATGCATCGTTTTGGATTGGCATCGATAATATTGCAAATATAAAGATTCCCATTGCCATCAATCACCTGGATTTGGTCATCTAACCCCATCCGTAAAACTTTAATGCAATGTCTGGATTCTTCCTCTGAAAGGGTAATAGTTTGGTTTGAAACCTGTGGATTATAGAATAATTGCATGTAAATTTGTATTTTTACAAAGGTAGTAATTGTGAATAATAATGAAAAGAATTGGAATCATTAGCGATACCCATGGATTTTGGGATGAAAAGTTGTCTGATTTTCTAAATGATTGCCATGAGATATGGCATGCTGGTGATATAGGAAACCTTTCGACAGCCAACACAATAGCTACATTTAAACCATTAAGGGCAGTACATGGAAATATTGATGACTCGAAAATTCGTGGAATTTATCCAAAGATTTTACGTTTTAACTGCGAAGATGTGGATGTTTTAATCACTCATATTGGTGGTTCTCCGGGAAAGTACGATAAAGAAATACTTCCAATTATAAAGAACCAACCACCAGCTTTATTTATATGTGGTCATTCACACATTCTAAAGGTTATCTACGACAAGCAGTTTGATTTTCTTTTTATAAATCCCGGTGCTGCTGGTAGTAGTGGATTTCATAATTTAAGAACAGCCATAAGGTTAACCATTGATGGCAATGGTTTTAGTGATATGGAAATACTTGAGATTCCACGTGATTAGCAAAATTTTCATGGAAAATTAAATGCTCCTGAAAAATAATTTTCAATTACTATTTTATGATTACTTGGGTTTTTGACACTCACTTTTTATCATCGATGTTATCCTCAACAATTTCGCTTTCGAAGATCATTTCTTCAAGTTCTTTATCATCGTCAAACCTTATACCAGTAAGTTCTGCATAGCGCTCTCTAACCCTTTGCAATTCTCTTCTTGTACCTACAACAAAATTGAACGGTATTTGTCCTGCTTTAACCTTTACTCTTCTATCCTTGCTTTTCATAACCTTAATGGGATCGGTAAAAGCAGCATTATGTGAAGATACTTGCATAGACCCTTTAACATAGTAGAAAACGTAGTATTTATCGGGACTGAGCTGAAGGTACATCATCATCCAATCGCCTGTATTCCGTTTAATGATTTCAATAAATCCATCAACCTTTTTATTAACTTGAAGATTGCCAATTGTACCTATTCCAATTTTCCCGTAAGAGACAAAGGAACGGTTTATATGATCCCATTTCATTTTTAGATCAGTAAAGGTGATAGTATTCTGAAAACCGCTTGGGATTTGGCTCATTGCTCCAAAAAGTTTGATCTGATTAATTGCTGCTGTTGCTTCTTGCTGATTTGTACGCTCATACAGGGCTTTATGAAAGACTTTTCGGTTTAGATCAACAGATGATAGTTCTGAATGTCCAATTATTTCATTGGCCATGGCTTCGAGTGATGCTTGATTGAAAAGGAAATCAAGGGAAAGTATTAAGTCCATGGTTAAGGTACTATCCTCAAGTTTGTGGATTAGGTTACCAGTTGTAAAGTTCTTGATTTGGCCTAAATTAACTGGAAATTGAATAGTTCCCTCGCTAAAAAGCATACAAAAATCTGTTGTAAGCCCAATGAGATTGCCTGTTGTGTCGGGGTTGTTAATCTTATCCATTGAGCCTATCATAAAGCGATTTCTTCTGCTATTATAATGTAAAAATCCATCTGCGTTGATAAGCGTTTTATCGCTAAAGGTTTTACGACCGCTTATGAAAGAAGGATAGAGATGTATTGAGTCAACAGTAATAACACTACCCGAGATAAGGGTTACCTTATTAAGGTTTATCGGTTGAGGGGGTAAGGGGATAAATATGCTTGAAGGATCAATGGTTGCTTTAAACTTCAAGTTGCTAGCCTTTATCTGTGGACAATCGTAAATAGGTTGAGCACCACCATCAAACTGCCAGAACTTTTCCTTTGCGAAAATATCCACATCACCTATAAAACCAAAGCGAGAACTCATTTTAAATTTATCTGGATCAGTCAATACCGTTTTTGCAAAAGTGTTACCCTGAGTGTCAACTCCCACTTCTCGAAGCTTAACTTTTTGAATGGAGTCATTTTCGTCAACATAATCGATAGTACCTTTTGCATAATATTTTTTTCTTCCCGGAATGGTTATCTCTGCGTCGTAGATCCTATGGTACTTTTGGGTATAGTTTGCAATTATTTCTGATTTTCGTAAAGGCATTATCCTTTTCTTTGCATCAACTTCAACCTTCTGATTATTGGGATAAATTATGGCATCGGCTACAACAAGGTACCTCACGGAGTCGGCTTTTAGGTTTGGGTTTCGTAGGTTGTATTTTGCTTTGGGTGCAAAGAAGTAAAGCGAATCTTCACCCCGCCATGTTGAGTAAAATAGTGATCCGGGGGGTAATGTATCCCTATCGATCATCCCTGAGACATAAAACTTACCCATCTCGACATATTGTTGGTATGTGGGTGTCGAAATGGTCAGTTCGTTTTGATTCATCGACCATACAAATTCATCGAGATGCGATTCGTACATCATGGGATGCATAAGGGCGTAAATGCTCTGGTCAATCTTTCTGAATTCGCCGTTTCGCTTATTAAAGTCGATATATGCGCTCAGATTTTTTGAGCTTAGTGCCAAGCTATCGCTACCAACCACGTTGAATTCAGCGCTTGCTTTATCTGATTTAAAATCGGCCGAATTGTATTCATAAAGGTTGGAGGTGAGCCGTGCTTTTTCCATGTCCATCAAACCAGAACCGATTAATCCAAGGGGGGATAGGGTTAAATCGCCAGTAAACTTTGCCTGCTGTTCGAACATGACAAAAGGCTTTTTTCCGCGATAGGCAAAGAGAATCTCGTTGTAGGGTTGCCATTTTACGGTATGCTCCTGTCCAATAACTTCAGGGTATTGAATTCCAGCATCCTGCCTTCCAATTGAAAATTCTGTGGAACGGGTGCTTACCGAGTCGGGGAAGAAATATAGATCATCGGAATTTGTTCGGGATGTAATGTATGTAAACTCGCCCATACCTCTCAACCCCTTATTGCTTAGATCAATAACATTATAAAAGGTGCCTCTGCCTTGATACAAAGCGAATCCTTGGGGAGGTGATTCTCTTTTAAAGCCCAGAGAATTATCAGGACGAAGTACAAGGGTATCCTCAATAGGGCCCAAAATATCAGCCGATTCAAATAACCCAATGAAGTTCATGTCCTTATACTCGAAGTTATTGATGTTGTAGAAAGTGAAGGGGTAGATCTCGAAGTAGAAGTTTTCGCGTTTGTATATGCCATTATGGATTGATGGATCGTCGTAGTAAACGAATGAATTTTTGGTACTTTTAAATATGGGATAGTCAGGGTAGTCAATCAGCCCTGATTTGTTGTCGGGTTGATCAATATAAATTTCACCGGTAATATTTTCGAGCGTACTTGTTACGCTATTCAGTACACGCCTGCCATAGAAGTCGAAATCTTCAGTTTGGTAGTCGAGGTTGAGCTGCTCAATTTCATCAAGCACAAAGCTGAAGTTTTCGTAATCGAAGTTAAAATTCGTTCCTTTAAAGGTGAAAAGCCCAGCCCTGACAATACCGTTGAACGCAAAATTTCGGTTCTTTTTTAGGATTAATCTTTGGTTGGCCGGAAAAATAAACACGTTTTGAGAGTCGCTTACAGAAACGTTTTGTACCCCATTTACTTCCATCTCAAGGGTTGCCAGATTGAGCACTGCGTTTGGAATTCCCTGTGACGAAGATTGAAATTTGATGACATCGTAGTCGATCCGGCTCGATCTGGCTCTAATGGCATCGTAGAGTTTTGGAAGGGTTTGAATTTCACCTGTTTCAAATTCGTAAAGTATGTAACCCAGCATGGCCATTTGCATAACCACAATTCGGGTTTGCTCCAAGGGTTTTCGCATATACCTTGCGAATTGGTCAACGTTGAATGTTTTGGTTTGTATAAGCCTTGTAAAGTTGGCAATGGCAAAAAGAGGATGTTGATCGTCGCGACCCATGATCTGATCAAAAATCTCTTGGTTAAAAAAGTTATTGGATTCGAATGAAGCTCTTCCCAACGATGCCCCAATGGGAGGGCCAAACACAATTATATCCTTATCCAAATTCCAGGAAATTTGATTAAAGTTTATGGAAAAATTATGGTAAGTACTTAGGATGGGGCTTTGTGTTGTTAAAAATTCTGTGGGGGAAATGGTAATCATGCGGGTATTATCATTGTACGAAAACCCTAATCCTGTGTGAAATAGAGAATCATTTTCCAGGAGGAATCGTACCCTAGCATAGTCAGATACCACTGATTGACGAAGGAAAACGTATGTTCTGGACTCAATGCGCAGAAAATCCTTTCCGTTTCGTTTTACTTCTATAACTGCCGGATTTTCGCGAGTACCGCTACCAAAGAACTTTGTCCCCAACATGTAGTAACCCCCATCGTAGTCAACCCCATCAAAAAGATTATTAATCCTATGTCGCTGGTCGTATGTGTGAAATTCGGGGTAAGCAACATTATCGGGCTTTGTGGCTTTGATTAGCCTATCCTTTATATGCCCAAGCGAAGGTTCTTTGAAGTAGTCCTTGTTGGTAAACCAAACAGAATCGGCTTTGTATTCGTTTTTAGTGAGATCAATTTGGTAATGGGTAAGCGTTGCATAGATTTCATCCTCAGGGAATTGGCTCCTAATCCATGTAACTCTTCCGCCCTTTCCTCTCCACATCTCCGAAAGAGGGTTGTATATACCCTGGGTAGAATTTATTGACATTGAATCATTCCCATTTGTACATACAAGGTTGACATTGTTGTACTTAAAGATAAGAGTTGAATCAAGGCTAATTGAATAATTATCGGTTTTTGCATTCCATTGGTGTGCAGGGTTTACCTTTAAGGTGCTGCTATTGAAAATGGTCTGTGAATTCTGAACGAATCGGGCAATGCTCGAAATGTATATTTTATCGTTGCTTGCGTATGATGTAAGCCCGTTAAACCACAGCTCAAAGTTTTTTAAGGTTTTCTCATTATGCTGTAGGCTAACCAGAATTTTTATCAAATTGATAAAGTGCGAAGTATTGACATCGGTTTTTCGTAGCAATAGGTTCGATGTTTCAACTATTTGTATTTTCTGTTCGGGCGAGAAAAAATCGGCTGCCCATAATTGGGCAAATTCAACGGAAAAGGGTTCATCCTCTTTTGATAGCTGATTTTTTATAACCTCATGCAGCTGAAAGGGGAAATTTTCAATTTCCTCAGAAAACTTGGTTATGCGTTGAGCCGCACAAGGTTGACTCCAAAAAAAGGTAAGTAAGCCAATGGATATGCATGTTACCAATTGCTGGATAAATGATAAGAAATAATGTGATTTCATAGGTTCAATACCCATTTTTATTTAATGCGTTCATATCCAATTAGTAACCAATCGTTGCGATTTTCTTCTACGAAAGGATAAAGATTCAAATCAATGGCAGTTTTGTTTATTTTGGGAATATCGGATTTAAGAATACCGCTAACGATTAGCTTTCCTTTTTTTAACAAGCAATTTTTATAAACGGGTAGGTCGTTGATAAGCGTGTTCAGGTTAATATTTGCCAGTATAATATCAAAGTTCATGCTATTTAGCGATGAAGCATCCCCAAGTAAAACTTGTATCTTTTTGCAGTAATTTCTTTCAGCATTTTCTGTGGCATTTTCGAATGCCCATTGGTCGTTATCAATGGCAACAACATTTTCTGCTCCCAACTTTTCTGCAGCAATGGCAAGGATTCCTGTTCCACAACCCATATCGAGAACCCTTTTGCCTTTTACATCTAAATTGAAGATTTGCCTTACCATAAGCCAGGTAGTTTGGTGATGGCCAGTCCCAAACGACATTTTCGGTTCGATTTCGATGTCAAGCGTAAAACCCTTTTCGGGCTTATGGAAAGGAGCCCTTATCCTGCATAGGTTTTCAATGTTAATGGGATCAAAGTTTGACTCCCACTTTTTATTCCAGTTCTGATTTTCAATTAATCTTGGGTGATATAAGATTTGAGTTTCCCTGAATGGATCCTTTTTTAAGAGGCAAGCAATATTGTCAGCATTGAAGTTTTTTTCTGGTATAAAGGCATTTACACCCTCCTCAATATCTTCAAAACTATCGAAGCCAATTTCGGCCAGAAGGGCAACCAATATCTCTGATTTCTGCTGGTCGTAGGGCGATAGGGTGAACTTAACCTCGTAGTAGTTCATAACTTACTTTGGGAATGATTTTGCAATGGCAATAAAGTCAATAACTACTAACGAGGCTCCACCAATAAGGCCTCCATCAACATTGGGCTTGGCAAATATCTCCTTGGCATTGTCGGGTTTGCAGCTTCCACCATAAAGTATGCTTATTTCTTGCCCTATTTCTTTGCCAAAATGCTTTTCCACGATGCTTCGGATGTAACCATGCATTTCTTCTGCCTGCTCAGGCGATGCTGTCCGTCCTGTGCCAATGGCCCAAACAGGTTCATAGGCAATTATCACTTTCGCCATTTCATTGGGATTGAGATGAAAAAGAACCTCTTCAATTTGAGATTTAACAACGTTAAAGTGATTATTTGCATCGCGTTCGTCCAGCTTTTCACCACAACAAAAGATGGGTGTTAAACCATATTTTAAAACCAGTTTAAGCTTGTTTAGTAGTACTTCACTGCTTTCAGAAAAGTATTCCCTCCGTTCCGAATGCCCAATAATAATATGGCTCACGCCAATGGAAGCTAACATTTCAACCGAAACCTCACCTGTGTAGGCTCCCTTTTCCCATGCTGAACAATTCTGGCTTCCAAGTTTTACTCTACAAGATTTAATCTCATTGGCAATGCTGGCGATGTGAGTAAAAGGAGGAGCAATAATCAGCTCGACATCGGCAGGTGCTTCATTTAATAATGCTTTAACCTCTTTGGCAAGTTTCAGTCCCTGTTCGGGAGTGGTATTCATTTTCCAGTTTCCGGCAACTATTCTTTTTCTCATGATGGGTGCTTATTATTTCGTTAATTTTTTGTAATAACTATTTTTAGAATATCATTAACCTGCGAATATCCAAAGTTAAAAAAAATATGATTCATCCCGTTAGGAAACCCTAATTCTTGGATCAAGAAGAGAATAGACTATATCAACAAAAAAGTTAACCACCACAAATACAATTGAAATGGTAATAACCGATCCAAGAACGAGCGGCACATCGTAGCTATTCAATGCGTTAACCATAATGTATCCCAACCCTTTCCAACCGAAGATATACTCAATAAAGATTACCCCAGCCATGAGGGAAGCAAACCAACCAGAGACAGCTGAAACAACAGGGTTTAATGAGTTTTTCAGTGCGTGACTCCAGATAACCTTTGTGAATGTTAGACCCTTGGCTTTTGCTGTTCGGATATAATCCTGCGAGAGGGTTTCGAGCATTGAACTTCGGCTAAGCTGAGTAACAATTGCCAGAGGTCGAATTCCCAACGTGAAAGCAGGAAGAATTAAGTTTTTAATTTGCAGCTTTATTCCTTCGCCAAAGTCATCAATTTCCCAAAGATTTCCAGTGAGGTTTAGCCCGGTGATATCGCCCAGCACAAAGGCAAAAAGCCAACCAAACAGAATGGCAGCAAAGAATGAGGGAATGCTCATGCCAAAGGCAGAAAAAGCAAGCAAAGCCTTATCTGCCCAGCTATCCTTTGCGAGCGCAGCAAAAATTCCAAACCCAATTCCAACAATTGTTGCGAAGATCATAGCCGTAATGGCAAGGATAAAGGTATTGGGAAGAGTTTTGCCAATTATTGCACTTACCGCATTTCCGCTTTGATACGATCGTCGAAGATAGGGCGGTTTTAGCACTATTGATCTTGATTTGCTAACCTTGAGGGTTACATTCGTTTTGTAAACATTTTCATCAAGGTATATATAGCTTTTTGGGTTTTTAGGGTTGTGGATCGAAACCGGCAAAAGATCGTTGATATATTTCAGGTACTGGAAGAATATGGGCTTATCGAGCCCAAGGTCTCTACGAACGGCTGCCAACGATGCCTCATCGGTTCGCTGTCCCATTACCATGCGTGCCGGGTCGCCGGGGATAAGATTGAAGAGTATGAACACAAGCGTTACGACACCCCAAACGATAAGAATGCTGTAGATAATTTTTTTTAGGATATACTGCAGCATTGTGCAATACTATTGGTTGTCAATTCCTTTAGCCTCTTCCCATATTTCGTTCATCTCATCCAACGTCATGGTTTTCAACGATCGTCCCTGCTTAATGGTTTTGCTCTCAAGATAGCCAAAACGTTTGATAAACTTTTTATTGGTGCGTTCCAGAGCAGTTTCCGGATCGACATTGAATAGCCTTGCAGCATTGACCACCGAGAAGATCAGATCGCCAAATTCAGCTTCGATTTTATCCTGATCACCTCCTTCGATTTCTCCCTTAAGTTCATTCAACTCTTCCTCAACTTTGTCCCAAACCTGTGTTCTCACTTCCCAATCGAACCCCACTGCTTTTACTTTTTCCTGTATTCTATTGGCTTTTATAAGAGCCGACAGGGATTTTGGAACCCCTGCAAGCACCGTTTTATTCCCCTTTTTTTCAAACATCTTGATCTGTTCCCAATTTTTTACCACATCGGTGGCAGTGCTTACCTGCGTGGTTCCAAAAACATGCGGATGCCTGTATATCAGCTTCTGACATATTTGCTCGATAACATCATTAAGGGTAAACAGGTTGGTTTCGGATGCAATTTTGGAGTAAAAAACGATATGGAGAAGAAGATCGCCAAGCTCTTTCTTCACATTTTCGTAGTCCTTTTCAATTATGGCATCTGCCAGCTCGTATGTTTCTTCAATGGTTAAATTGCGGATGCTCTCGAAGGTTTGCTCTCTATCCCAGGGGCATTTCTCCCTCAGCTCGTCCATTATCTCTACTAGTTGCTCAAAGGCTTTGGTTGATTCGGTCATTTTAGAAATATGTGGAGGTTAATCAATGACTGCAAAGTTACAAATAATAAAGTTGTGCCATTAGCATTCAAGCTGCCCATTTTAAAGGAAATTTACCCTAATGCTTCCACCAACATTAAGGCTAAGTAATTCAGCGGCATATCCGTTACGAATGGCAATTTCAAGGAGGTTTGCAGAGTTGAAGAGTCCCAGTAGTTCGCCCGGTTCAACTTCGTTGTAGGTAGTCGATAATTTATTGATCTTATTGTAGTTGCTTTGAATAAAGATGTTATAATCGCGACCTTTGCCAACCCTCTCAAAAAGACTTTTTGATATATTCGTGATGGCGTTATTATAGGAATCGATGTAGATTATACTCCCATTAATGATCGATTCGTCAATGGTTGCCCTTAGCGAGATCTTTACGTTGAAATCTGTTACCGCTTCGCCTATTGAGTCAATGGGTTTCCCGTTGGAAAGATTCTTTACAATATCGTTAAAGCAATCCAAAGATGCGAAACTCCCCTGTGAGTTAAACTTTACCTCATAAACCTTTTCGGGCGTAGAGCTGAAGAGCAGGCCAACTATACCATTGTCGGGTAAAACAAAAAAATGGGAATTGTGCTCAACCACAAGCAGTCTGGATAGTAAATTCGATTCACTATTAACCAAAATCAGGTGAATTGACCCCGGAGGAAAAAAGGTGAAACTATGCCTGACAACAAAGGCAGCGTGATGGATGTTGAATGAGGGAATATCGTGCGAAAGGTCAATAATACGAATATTTGGACAAGACGAAGTAAGCCGACCTTTAATCATACCAATATAGAAATCGTGCTGCTTCCAATCGGTAGTTAGGGTAACGGTAATATTTGATCTCTTTTCCTTGTCCATGTTCTGAAATAAATAGCAAATTTGGCTAAAAAAAAGAAATTACCGGTATTGTGCGAATACAAATTATAAGATTTATTTATGAAAAGGGGTACTCAATTAGCTTTTAAAAAGAGCTTTAAAAAGGTAATTTCAGGATGCGCTTTGACATCTGCCTTGAGTTTACCCTTAACGTTAGTATGTACAGCCCCGGGTTAAGGGTAGAGAGATTTACGCTAAGGGTTGGCTGTAAAGGAAGTGCGCCCTGCCACACCAGTACCCCCAGCGCATTGTGGATACTTACCTCAACCGGGTTTGTAAGCGGAACGCTCTCCTGTACCTGAATGTTTACATGGTTAGAATTCTCGGATTTTTTCAGAGCGGGAGGTAGCATCGTTTTGTCTTGATCTTTTTGCCTACTTTTTCCATCAAGGGAAAAAGTAGGTGGGTTCAGGGGCAAAGCCCCAATTTCCATATTGTTTGTTAGTCAGGGCTTGAACCGCCCTGCTGCTGCCCTCGCTCCGAAGCATCGGAGTCAAACCCTGACGGGCGGGGCTGGGCAATGGATTGGGTGCTGGTTTCAGGTCATGGCTTATCTCTTTTCGGTTTAGCGGGTTTCAGAATTTTTAAAAGTCTAATGATTATCCGTTTTAATGCCTGAACTATCTTCTTGCTTTTTTAAAGACTATCCTTTATTCTTCAAAGTTGAGGTACTTGAATAATAGAATACGCTTTTTTGCTAACTTTGTGACCTGACAAAAGGCTGATGAATTTGTTGAAACTAAAATGTACTAGATGAACGAAAGGCTAATTCTGATTGAGGGAGTTGATCCGCTATCGCTTTTTGGGGTTAATAACTCAAAGTTTAACATCATTACCAACCATTTTCCAAAGCTAAAAGTTGTTGCCCGTGGCGATGAGATTAAAGTGATAGGAGAGGAGCAGGAAATAAATTCCTTTGAGAGTAAGATTAACCTCATCATCGATTTTTATCGTCGGTTCAACAGCCTTTCGGAGGATAATATCAGGGATCTGCTTAACGATACCGATGAGTCCATCTCGAAGATTGAGGAGGAAACCGGCGATGCCCTTGTGTTTGGAAATAACGGGAGAATTATAAAAGCTCGCACAATCAACCAGCGCATGCTGGTTGAGAAGTACGCTACCCACGATTTGCTTTTTGCCATTGGACCTGCTGGCTCGGGAAAAACCTATACAGCCATCGCACTAGCGGTTAGGGCATTGAAGAATAAGGAGGTAAAACGTATTATTCTCACTCGTCCTGCCGTGGAGGCTGGGGAGAGGTTGGGATTCCTGCCGGGCGATTTGAAAGAGAAGTTGGATCCTTACCTTCAGCCCCTTTACGATGCACTAAACGATATGATACCCGCACGTAAGCTGAACGACTATATGGAGGATGGAACGGTTCAAATTGCCCCTCTGGCATACATGCGTGGTCGAACCCTCGATAATGCCTTTGTAATTCTTGATGAAGCACAAAATACAACAATTAACCAGCTTAAAATGTTTCTTACCCGAATGGGGAATAATGCCAAGTTTATTGTTACCGGCGATATAACACAGATTGACTTGCAATATAAGGAGGATTCGGGCTTAGTTCCTACCCTTAAGTTGCTATCCGAAGTTCCCGGCTTGGCAGTAATTAACTTTGATACAAGGGATATTATTAGGCATAAGCTGGTTAAGTATATAGTTCATGCATTTGAAAAGTATAGCAAGCAGAAGGCAGAAGAAAAGAAAAAATTAAACGACGATAAATAGTATGAGCAGAGCACTAGTAGCAACCGATTTTATTTTTCCGGGACAAACCGATTTTTATAAGGGGAAAGTACGCGATGTCTATTCGTTGGGAAACGACATAATGGTGATGGTTGTAACCGATAGGATTTCGGCATTTGATGTTGTACTTCCCAAGGGGATACCCTATAAAGGGCAGGTTTTAAACCAGATAGCCTCCAGATTTTTGGATTTATCCAGGGAAATAGTTCCCAACTGGAAGATTGATACCCCCGATCCCATGGTTACCATCGGCCATCGATGCCAACCATTTCCTGTGGAAATGATAATAAGGGGATATTTAACGGGCAGTTTGTGGAGGGATTATAAGAAGGGAGCCAGAAAGATATGTGGTATCACACTACCCGATGGGATGAAGGAGCATCAGGCATTTCCCAAGCCGATTATTACACCTACAACAAAGGCAGAGCAGGGTGCACACGATCAAAACATATCACCCGAAGAGATCATTAGTGAGGGTTTGGTTTCCGAAAAGGATTACATTAAGCTTGAGGAATATACCTACAAACTCTTTGATTTAGGATCGAAGTATGCCAGTGATCGTGGGCTTATTCTGGTTGACACCAAGTATGAGTTTGGCAAGAAGGATGGAAAGATATATCTGATTGATGAAGTTCACACACCCGATTCGTCGAGGTATTTTTACAGCGATGGATACGAGGAACGATTTAAGAACAACGAAGCTCAATGGCAGCTTTCAAAAGAGTTTGTGAGGGAATGGTTAATGGAAAATGATTTTATGGGAGAACCCGGGCAGCAGGTGCCAGAAATGACACATTCTGTGGTTGATGGAATAAGTAAAAGGTATATAGAACTCTATGAAGGTATTATCGGCGAAAAGTTCCAAAAATCTGATTCGTCAGATATCGTGAGAAGGATTGAGAATAATGTTAGTGAGGCTCTTAAAAAGTTAGGAGTTTGATTTTTGAAAAAAAAGAGCATTTAAATAGTAAATCCATGAAAAAAATATCAAATGCCATTGCAATTATTCTACTAATTTTTGCCTTGGGTTGCAATAGTACCAGCAAGAAGGAATCCGCTGAAAAAGTTGATAAGGACTATTCCATTGAGTATGCCTACTTAACACTTGAACAGCTAAACTCACTGGGAATACAGGTTAAGGATAGCTCTATTATGTACAATAATGCTGTTGATGGTGCGGGTGGTTTGAATATTACCATTCGCGATAAAGGCTATTACCTTGAAATAGCGTCCATTGATCAAACCAATTTCAACTTTTATCCCCGGTACATAACTACCCTCGATACTGTTCAAAGGGCAATGTATAGACTTACCGGAGATCAGTCGAATAGTATGGAGGAAGCCCAGAAATGGGAAAAGTTCGAGAGCCTTGTTCCCGTTGTGGTTGAACAGGTAGAGGATAACACTAGATTTGGTGAAACGCTTGTTTTCTGGTTTACCAAAACCCCTGAACTGGAAAAAATGCTGGATGAGTTTTACAAGGAGTAAAAAAAAGGAACAGCGAGATATTTTTCTCGCTGTTCCTTTTTTAAGTAGTTTCAGCTTAGTTCAACTACATTTTTCGATACTTCAAGATTTCCCCATTGTATGATTTCGATAATGGAACTATGCTTACGATTATTGAAGTTAGCTGTTTGAAGAAATGCATAGTAATCAGCGTTTTCTACAAAATCATATTCAAGCAACCGAGCATTATACATTGGGTAGTCGTACATAAAACTCATGAATCTATATCCAATTCGGGCATTTTCAAGCTCAATAAACTGCTTGTCAGTAATGGATGATTCTTTGAGAAGGATAAAGATTTCAGCTTTTGCAGAATCTAGCATATCCATAAAAATTTGAAAAATATTAAAAAACCTTAAATGGTTATAGTTCAACAAGATTATTGGCATCAACGTACCAGATAAAACCTTTAACTTGTTTATATCCCATTTCCTTGAGCAGATTGGTATAGCGATTAACCTGAAGGGTATGAGAATTGGATTGAGACCCAAATTTAAAATCAACAACCAATGCGGAATCATCTTTAATCATAACTCTATCTGGACGATAATTGTGTCCTCTTGGGGTAAGGATTGTAGCCTCGTTTTTTATTTCCCAATCGCCCGTAAACCAGGATTTCATGGGTTCATCGGTTAGCAGTTCCCTTATTCGTTTTCCCATGTGTTCCTTATCCTTACATTCTATCAACCCATCGGAGCACAACCTGTGCATGGCTTCATCAATATTGTCAATGGATTGGATACGGGAAAAAACTTCGTGCATTACTTTGCCATGCTCCCGTTGTTGAAATTTATCCGAAGGGGCAGATAAAAAGAACTCACCTGCTTCCATCCTTAGTCTTATGTTACCATGATCAACTCCCACTGGATAGCTTTCCATTCTCCATTCAATATTGTCGTTTGATTTGGATTGCCCTTTGCGAGGAGCAGAGGTTTGCTGACCAAAAAGGAATTTATGGTTGATGGATTTACCTTCATCCTTTTGAATTTCCTGATACTCGTCAGCTAATTCGGGAATAACCTGCCATAGCAATTTTGAGGTATTGTTGATTTTGCCATCATCCTTGCCCTTTTTACTCTCATCTGGATAAGCAGAAAAAATGTACAATTCGTTTTGAGGTCGGGTAAATCCAACGTAGAGTAAATTGAGGTTATCAATCATTTCCTTCATGTACTCCTCAACAACCTCCGAGGCAAAAATGCTGTTCTGTGCCACTGAGGTTGCGTATATTGGATATCGAGGAAGAATATCGAAGGGTTTTTTCTCAGTGGAAACCCATAGTAGGGGAGATTTTCCCTGAGCCCTGAATTGCCAATCGGCAAAGGGTATGATTACCACAGGAAACTGCAATCCTTTGGCTTTATGAATGGTTAGTATGGATATGGCATCTGTTGATTCAGGCACAGATAGAGAGAGCTTATAGGAATTCTCATCCCACCAGCTAAGGAACTGACCTATATCAGATCCACCTTTACCCGAAAGGGTAAGTATATGCTCATGCAGTTCGGCAAGATATGCTAACTCCTGAGAATGAGAGAAGAGCTCATAACGATGTGCTATGGCTTCAAATGTTTCCTGCAATGGTCTGGAATTTAATACATTTAGCCAAACAATTTCTTCTTCTACTGTGCTGCCCCCAACAAATTGGCTATGCCATTTTATCTCGTTTTGAGGTTTCAATGCAGCAAGTTCTTTGGAAAGAACTTTAATTGCGACCTCGTTTTGTGGGTTATCGACCAATCGGAAAGCGGATACCATTAGTCTAACCAGAGATGAGGCTTTTAGCAATAGTCCATCCTGACTAATAAAGGCTATGTGATTAGTTTTGTCCCCATTGGTTCTGTTGTGATCAAGGAGAATGTTGGCAACCTTTTGTCCTTCAATGTTTCTTCGCACAAGTATGGCTATTTCGCCAAGCTTATACTCTTGTTTAAGCTTTTTAATCAGTGAAGGAAGCTCGTTGGCAAGGGTTTCAAGATACTCGTCGGAATTGCTTTTTGTGATGAAATTAACCTCTACTTTTCCCGAAGCATCATCTTTGCAGTAATAGCATTCTTGCTTCACATCTTTGTATGCATTATTTGCCTTATCGCAGAAAGTATTGCTGAGTGATTCGTTGCCGTCAATCTTAATGTTTTCAATTTGACTTGAAATTACCTTGATGGCAGAGTCAAAGAAATTGTTGTTGAAATCAACAACAGCTGGCAGGCTTCGTCGATTGACTTTTAGAAAGCGCTCCTCAATGCCATGATGGGCGAAATCCTTTTCCACTTCGGTGGCCAGTATTTTCCAATCGCCATTTCGCCAGCGGTAAATGGACTGCTTCACATCGCCTACGATCATGCTAAAGAAATCCTGCGACAGGCTATTCTCCACCAGCGGCATGAAGTTTTTCCATTGAACCACCGAAGTATCCTGAAACTCATCGATCATGAAAATATCGTACCGTGTACCTACCTTTTCGTATATAAAGGGTGCATCGCTATCCTTGACGAACTCGCGAAGTAAGTGATTGCTATCGTTGAGCAGAAGAAAGCCTTCCTCCTTTGATAGTTCCCTAATTTTTACCCATAGGTCGCCAATTAGCGCAAGATTCTCAAGATTCTTTAGAATGAGCTTTGCCGTTATGAATGATGGATTGTTTTTGTTGATAATTTCGACAATTTCCAGTAGGGTAGGGTGGAGCACCTCTTTAACAATCCTTTGGATGGGCAAAAACTCTACCTGATTATTAAATGTTGTTTTGTTCACCCAACCCTCTCCGGTTGGATCATTCAACGCATTTTGCAATCTTACTCCATCGGTTTTTGGAAGCTGTTCACTTGTGTCGTCGAGTGATGAACAAACATTGAAAATATTAATTACCCCCGAATTGGCATAGGCAAAGTTTTGGCTGGTTAAACCAGATTTTTCCAATTCTTTCAGCGCTTTTTGCGATATTTCTTTTAGCTTAGTAATGATATCCCCTAGCAGATTCTGCAATGATTTCTTCAGGATTTCAACATTCTGTTTATCCGTAAACCGCATCACCTCGTTCCGATCCATAACCCTGAAACTTTCAGTAAAAATCTGCTTACCTAGGTCAATTAGTCTGTATTTAACATCCCAGTTCTTGCCTTCATCCATTAAGGCCTCGCCCATGCGAATAATCCAGCGCATTAGCTCATCGACATGGGATGCTGAATCGATGAGATTATCAGCTGCCTGCTCCAGCACGGGTTGTGTATCCAATCTAATATCAACCCCTCCTTGCTCGCCTATTTCCCAGAGTAGGGCTTGAATAACTCGCTGCACAAAGCTATCGATGGTGCTAATGGAAAAGCGAGAGTAGTCGTGAAGTATCAGCGAGAGCGCCTGCTGCGCCCTTTGGGTTATTTGAATCTCAGACAGAGATAGAACCTTGGATATCTCATCGACCATATCACTCTTTTTACCCTGCGAAATGTTAAAGAGCTCATCGAGTATTCTGCTCTTCATCTCGTTAGTTGCCTTATTGGTAAAGGTTACAGCAAGGATATTCTTGTAGCTCTCGGGATTTTTTAAAACTTGCTTAAGGTACTCGGCAGCTAAGCGGTAGGTCTTACCCGATCCTGCAGATGCTCTATATACAACTAGTTTCGACATCTAAATGGAGACGATTTTTTCTTTAAATGTAGGATTTTTCAATACAACTAGCAACTTAATAAAAATGGAATCATTTTAATATTGGAGATTTATCGCTTCTTGGCGATCTCAAATACCTGGAAGTAAAAACGATGATGTTATGGAGGAGTTATTAGGAGAAGGGAACCTCTTTTCAGGATGCAATAATGAAAAGAAGTTTTTTTATTCCTTAGAGGAACAGTAATAATGCATGATGGTTATTCATTGTCGATTAACGACATCAGTGATTTTACGAATTTCAAATCGAGTGATTCTTCAGATCGCGCACAATGGTAGCTTGTGCTATTGGATTGTAAATATTCCTGTGTGCGTTGAGAAAGGAATTTTTTATTGGTAACCATGCGAAAAGTAATGAGCTGAATGCTGGATTTGGGTTTCGATGTATCCCAGAAAGCCGGGTTTACTTTCATTATTTTTGGATAACCCGTGAGGGTAGCAACCCTAGAAATCTTTCCACTACGGGTAGCATGTTTATTCCAGTCAGACTGCGGGATGGCATCCCATTCTTCATCTAACATTTTTTTGAAATAACTCCATTGTAATTCATCTGAAGTTTTTTTCAGGTATGAGTAAGCCACGTCAAAGGCTTCTTTTACAGTAACCGGTAACCAATAGTCAGGTCTTTTGGGGTCGTAAAGTACAAAGCATTCACCATCGTAAACATCTATTCCGGGAGTTATAGTTTCTTTTTTTTCAGGTACTGCAAAGAAATCGGGTTCGTGTGAAAAATTATTTGTCCAAAAGGGTTGTATGGTATTCAGATAAATCGACCATTCGGGAGGTTCAATTAGAATTCGTTTCTCTTTGCCATCCTTCAAGCGGTACCACGAAGCAAATTCGAAGCTGATTCTAGAAGGTACACCGTAAATGCCCTCCTGTTGACAGGCAATGGTGGTGTAAATCCGGGCACGTCCATCAAAACCTTTTAATTCACTTAAAACCGGGTTTTTTCTGACAATGGCAACCAAATCATTTATTTTCTGAAGATTAGTTGCAATCTCTGCTTGGGTAAAGATACATTCAGTTCCGGCATAGTCGGTACGGGTCAATAATTCGAATGTGCCAAGTTTGTCGAGAATTAGCGGGAGTTCCGTAGATTGGGGCATGCACTGCAGACCAGTAATTAATGCTAGCAATATGAAGATGTTTTTTTTCATTTTTAAGATGTGTAGTTCACAAATATTGCAACTAAATGCTTGATACGTAATTTAAGTCAATTTCATCGTTTTAACAAAGTAAATTATTATTTCAATGAGGCCTATTTACTTTATCATATTTCCAGATATCTTGTCACTTTTTTCAAACAATTTTCTATGACTGGTAATTTTAGAAAGTGGTCATAATTAACTCCAAGGGTTGAGTCTATTAAACTATGTTGATTATTACGCTTTGAACCAAAAGGGTTTCGCAGTTGTGGACTTAGATCCTATCCATTTAGGCAAACCTTTAAGCGGGTAATATGTTTCAGTCTTGCACTTTCCCAGTCATTTATTCTCTTTTCGTTTAGATTGGTCACATACGTTGTTGTTCATTCATGTATTATGTCATTTTATCAAGTTTAAGCTGTCCAAACTTACAATACTAACTCCCCTTTCATTGAAACATACTATCATGCTATCTGTTCTACTTCTGGATTTGGATATAACAGCTTCATTAATAATATTAACAGCGTACTGTCTATTCAGTGATGCTTCAACAGTAGCGTTAATACATTCTGCTGCGTCTAATCCAACAATATATAGCACATTTACTTTGTTTTTGGTTAGTATATCATCTAAATTGGTTTTTCTGAAAGAGTCCTTGCCTGTCTTAACTACTTCATTATTTGAAACAATCTTCAAGCGTTTATCAAATTGTACTCCAGGGCTACCTTTTGCATATGAGCTATTAATCATATTCACAAAAGGATTAGTTATTTCACTTCGAATATAAACAACAGGATAGTCGTATACTTTAAAGCTGTCGATTGCCTGATTTATTTTTTGAATTAGATTCTCCGCTTTTTCTTGAAAACTTGGATAAATAGAACAATATCCAGTAATAACCTCTTGAATATCAATAACTAAAAGTGCATAATTTCTGTTGCCGTAATTAATAATTGGTTGACCTTTCGATACTATGGACTCATTCTTGACAACGATAACAACATTAATAACAATTATTACTATAAAAAGGACTATTAACCCGATTATACCCAATATAGTTTTCCTAAGAATTTTTCTATTCTTTGCCATATGTAGGTCTTTTTTAGTACTTACAACATTAATGTATTGAAATCTTAATTATTCTGATATTACATTGCCCAAATTATAGGTTAACCTATATCAGGGGGTGAGGATTGTTTTCTTTTTTCTAAATGGCTTACTATAAAGAGAATACCAACAATAATAAATGGTACAGTAATCATCATAATTATTCCAATACTCATCCAAAAAGAATGGTTCATTCTAAAATTATGTAGAAAAATAAAAGGGCTAAATGCAATCCCAATTATGGTAAAGATTATTCCCCCAATTAATTCCCATTTCCAAGCAATTATCAAAAAAGCGAGGAGAACAAAGGACGGTATGAGATGAATGTGAAATGCACCTATCTGTTGCCAGAAACTTAATGAAGGTACAAATGAATCAAATGCAAATAAACTTATAAGTAGAATAACCAGGATGCATATGATTCGTGGCGTCCAATGAAGAACTTTAATGTTTTTTTTCATATTCTTCGTTTTAGTTATGAAAGTTAATCTATTATAATTCATTTGTCAATACTTGTTTCCCTTTTTTTACTTCTCAATTTACACCCTCTTACATAGGTTATGTC
>Ga0334882_1002029_pt1 | contig 22069 bp, 24 predicted proteins | sample GraSluR1_MG_5_FD_207226 | JGI IMG/M metagenome (GOLD analysis project Ga0334882, IMG submission 207226) | Sludge microbial communities from methane-producing bioreactor in Wageningen University, Netherlands - Granular Sludge_15_04-R1 | ecosystem: Engineered > Bioreactor > Anaerobic >...
ATTTTTTCTTCTCGAAATATTATGGAGCTACTTAAAAATAAAGTTAGACACCTGAAAAAGAAAATGAAACTGCCTGATGTCCAATTGGATTTAGGCTTCTAAAATGTATGGGACAGTAGTGATAAAAGATAATAGATTTATTAACAGGATAAAGAATGTCTTTTAATGAAAACGGATTCCTTGGTGAGCAGATTAATGAAATAATGTCTGAAATATATAATCAGAACAAAGAATTATTTGATTATATCATTGAGTTAAATTCATTTGCTCAACGATTTAAATTTAGACTGGATGTTAAAGTCGATAATTTGCAGCAGATTGTAGCTACATGCGCTTTCATCAAATTTTTAAATAGTTTTCAGTCTGTGTTTATTCTTGCTCAGAGAGGGCTTGAATCAGATTCAAAGGCTTTATTAAGGGTTGCTCTTGAAGAATTATTTATATTGAAAGGACTGTGTGATGACCCGGATTTTACTAAAAAATATTTAGGCACAGATTTACTCCAGCGAAGAGAAGTATTGAAAATCCTGGAAAAAGATACATCAAATAAAACATTTAGTAAAGAACTAAAATCATCTTTTACGCCTGAAGAAATTAATGAAATCAGTAATAAACTTGATGAAGAGATTAAAAAAATTGATGCTAAAAAAATAAGTATTAAACAATTAGCAGAGGATGTAGGTCTTTATGATTTTTATTCAGCCTATAAAGTATTGTGTGATGATATCCATACATCACCCAGAACACTTGAAAAATATATCACAACAGATGATTCTAGTGGCGCTATCTTTTTAACTGAACCAACAACTGTAGACGTTGAAAAAACATTATCAACTTTAATATACCTCATGTTTACTGCATTAGAAAATTTAATGATTCTTTTTGGAATTGCAAGTGATGAAGAATTTCATAAACTATGTTTAATAAAAGACTATTTGTTAAAGGATGTTTTTAAAAAATAAAATTTAGGCAGTAATTACAGGTAATAAACATGCCAAATCTTGGTGAAGAAATCTGCGGTGAATATTTAAAATATATACTGAATTGTGAGTTTGTAACATACAATGTTACGAACCCTGATATCCAGGGGGAAATAGATGTTATAGGTATTAATCTTGAGCAGAAGATGATTTATGTCTGTGAGGTAGCAGTGCATACTTCAGGTCTTCAGTATGTTTCAAACAGCAGACCCGATGATTATAATAGATTTGCTGCAAAGTTCGATAAAGATATCGCCTATGCTCAAAAATATTTTAACAATTATACTATTAAGCCAATGATCTGGTCTCCAATTGTCAGAGTCAGCGGAGAAAATGCTAAATACAATACACTGGCCGAATTAAACAGGGTAGTGGATTATGTTAATGAGAAGTATAATCTTGAACTGAAATTGATTATCAATGAAAAGTTTTTTGAAGCCATTAATGCATTAAAAGAATACACTGATAAAGAAACATCTGAATTTAAATCAAATGTTATGCGAATGTTTCAAATAGAAAGGAGTCTGGATAAGCATTTACAGAGATTGAAGAAAAGAGGTTTTTAATATCGATTCAGTAGAAATTGCATGACTCAAAAAATCGATCCAATATGGAGTAATCAATGAATAAAGCTGCCATACTCAAAACCGGAAATATGTATGAGACTATATCACAGAAACGAGACGATTCCGTTGAGCTGCAAAACTGTATTGTTGATACAGTAAACAAACTAATTGAGAATGATACTAGTGTGAACAGGCCCGGTATGCTTCTTGGACGTATCCAAAGCGGGAAGACCAGGGCTTTTATCGGTATTATAGCACAGGCATTCGATCATGATTATGATCTGGCAATAATACTTACAAAAGGGACAAAGGCGCTTGCCCGGCAGACTTATATGCGTCTGTTAGAAGATTTTAAGGATTTTGTAGAAGATGACCTGGTGCAGATATTTGATATAATGCATACACCAGAAAATCTTCCGAGGTATGTCCTTGAACAGAAAATTATAATGGTTGTGAAGAAAGAAACGAACAACCTGAAAAGAATTATTAAAGCATTAACAGAAACATATCCTGATCTTAAAGATAAAAAACTGCTCATAGTCGATGATGAGGCTGATTTTGCCAGTATAGGGTTTAATAAAAAAACCAAAGAGGACACTCTTGAGTTAAAGAAAATTGCCAGCCAGATTGATAGCTTGCGGACTGAAGTCGCAGTATCTGATTTTCTGCAGGTTACTGCAACACCTTATTCTTTGTATTTGCAGCCGGATGAGATAGAAATATCCGGGGATGTTTTTAAGCCTATAAGACCGGCTTTTACAGTATTACTGCCAATGTTCAAAGGATATGTAGGTGGTGATTTCTATTTTTCTTCGGATGATAAATCTTCGATTGCGCCACTTATCTATGAAGAAGTTTTACCAGAAGAAGTTGAAGTATTGAAAAAGGAAGATCGAAGAGTCTTTAAGTTAGAAGACGCCCTTACAAGTAAAAAAATTGCATCATTACGGATGGCAGTTATTAATTTTATTGTTGGCGCATACATCCGCAGAGAGCAATTAAGTAAAAATAATCAAAAGAATAAAAAATATAGTTTTATCATTCATACTGAACAGGGAAAGGCAGCACATGCCTGGCAGGAGAGAATATTTCAGAATATAAAGGATGCACTTGTTGAATATGCAATAAATTTTCCTGATTTACTGGAACCTCTAATTAAAGCATCATATGATGATCTCTTAAAATCTCTCACTTTAATTAATCCAGGTGATACTCCTGACTTCAGCACAGTATTTAATGGAGTAATCGAGTATTTGAAAAAAGATTATCTAATGATTACAAAAGTTAATTCTGAGACTGAAGTAGAGCAGCTACTTGATGCGAATGGCCAATTAAAACTTGTAACACCTTTGAATATTTTTATTGGCGGGCAGATTCTTGATAGGGGTATTACAATAGATAATCTTATCGGATTTTATTATGGGAGGAGACCTAATAAATTTCAGCAGGATACAGTTCTGCAGCATTCACGTATGTATGGGAATCGATCAATGGAAGATATTGCTGTTACACGTTTTTATACCCCTATTCATATATACGAAAACATGAAGAGAATTCATGCATTTGATAATGCCTTGAGAGAGGCATTTGAAGAAGGGGCACATGATGCAGGTGTTGTTTTTATCCAGAAAGATGCAAAAAATAGAATTATACCATGTTCTCCTAATAAAATATTATTAACGACAACTACAACTATAAAGCCCTTAAAGCGTATGGTTCCTTATGGATTCCAGACTGGTTATAAATCTTATATAAGTAAAACGATAGATAAGATTGATACTATTCTTAAGGAATATGAACCTCAATTAAGTTCAAAAGATCCTTTCTATGTAGATCTGGAAACTGCAAAGATTATTATAGATGAGATTTATTCTACACTCAATTTTTCGATAGAGCACGAATGGGATGTAAATGCATTTAAGGCGAGTATAGAATATCTATCAAAGAATATAAAGAATGAAAATGAGCGTGGAAAAGTGTGGTGCTTAATAAGGACAAATCGAAATTCTTCACGTTATAGCGAAATAAGACAACGTTTTCTGGATGTTCCTGAAAGTGAGGATATTGCACAGCTTGCAAGAAAATATGCAGTAGATATACCGGTTCTGGTATTATTAAGACAAAACGGGAAAGAGGAATCAGGTTGGAAAGGAACACCTTTCTGGTGGCCATTGATGTTTGCTCCAGTTAATATGCAGACAGTCATTTTTGCTAATGAGGTTAGTGAGGAAGAGTAGATTTTTTTATTCGGAATGGATATTGAAGATTTATTTAAGATCTGCAAAGTTAAATTCACATTAAGAGTCTCTTGTTAAAATTATTCAATATAATAATATGCTATTTGCTATGAAGGAAAGGCTTGTTATAAATATCATGGTCAACTGGTTGAAGCATTGCGGAAGGCTATGGGAAAAAATTTTTAAATAAAATCAATAATGAAAGGCGGGAAAATATGAGTAAGAAAATAAGTGGCGCTGAATATCCACTTTCTAAGATATTTAGCTCTGATTTTGACTACGTAATACCATCATATCAGAGACCTTATGCATGGATGACAGAACAGGCTTCGGAGTTATTCGAAGATCTTTATGATTTTTATCAGAAGGAAAAAGAGGATACATATTTTTTAGGAAGTATAGTTTTAATAAAGGAAGAAGGGAGACCATATGCTGAAGTAATAGATGGGCAGCAAAGATTAACTACACTTACAATTTTACTTGCTGCAATTACTTCGCAATTCTCTGATGACCTGCGGAATGATTTTAAAAATTATATTATTGAACCGGGTCGAGAATCTCAGGGGTTAAAACCTAAGCCAAGACTTGAGTTGCGTGATAGAGATAAAATATTTTTTGCTGATCATATACAGAGTTTGGAATTAGATAAGCTGCTATCTTACGATTCTGAGCAACTCGAGAATGAAGCTCAGAGAAATATTCAAATAAATACAAGATTACTACTTAAATTATTGAAAAATAATTTTGGTACTGATACAAATCGTTTGTGTGAATTTGGTTCATTCTTGATACAACGTTGTTACTTAGTTGCTGTTACAACACCAAATCAGCAATCAGCATTTCGTGTTTTTTCTGTTCTCAATAGTCGTGGGCTTGATTTACTTCCAACTGATATTATTAAAGCAGATGTAATTGGTCGAGCTGATCAGAAAACACAGGATGATTTGACTGAGAAGTGGGAAGAGCTTGAAGTCCTAACCGGGAGAGAAGGTTTTGCAGAACTGTTCAGTCACATTAGAATGATTTATGCGAAAGCAAAAGCAAAACAATCACTTCTGGAAGAGTTCAGGGAATATGTTATTAAAAAGTCATCTTCTGCAAATGATTTAATGTCTAATGTCATAGAGCCTTATGCTGAAGCATATTTAATAGCAAAAAATAGTCAATATGAATCAATTGATAATGCTGCGGATATTAATAACTTATTACGTTGGCTCAACCGTATAGATAATTCAGATTGGCTTCCATCTGCGATTCTTTTCCTATCAACCCATAAAAGCGATTCTAAATATGTACTTTGGTTTTTTAAAAAGCTTGAGCGATTAGCATCATTTTTACATGTTTGCGGAAAAAATGTTAATCAAAGGATTGAACGGTATTCAGTTTTAATAAATGCTATGAACGGAGAGCATTCATTTCATTCCCCAATTTCAGCAGTAGAATTAACACAAAATGAAAAATCTGAAATGAAGAAAATTTTAGATGGCGCTGTTTATTTTATGTCAGCTCGCAGGCGGAATTACCTAATTTTAAGATTAGATTCATTTTTATCCGATGGTGCTGCTACATATGCACCTAATACTTTGACAATTGAACATGTATTACCTCAGACTGTTAATGCAGAAACTGAATGGAGTCAACTATGGCCTGATGTTGTTGAAAGGGAAAAATGGGTTCATCGAATTGCAAACTTAGTTCCACTGACACAAAGAAGAAATTCCAAGGCATCTAATTATGAGTTTGAAAAAAAGAAGAAGGCTTATTTTGGAGGTAAGCAAGGGGTTTCATCATACATTCTTACAACTCAAGTATTAAAGACAATAGAATGGACACCGGCTGTTGTTGCTAAAAGACAAAAGGAATTACTGGAAATATTAGCGAAAAATTGGGAATTATAGCTTTAATGGGAGAGGTTTTTTATGGATGAAATAATTAATAAGCAAGCTGATATTATGATATCAAAATATAATGAGGCTAAGCTCGTCACTCTTCCAAATCCCAAAACCATAAAAATTAACAGTTTAAAGACTTACACTATCACCGACTTAGAAAAAGATTTTCAAAATATTGAAAACGATTATGTTCTTTATATATTTTCATCAAATGATTTTAAATTAAGCCATCAGGAAGTAAAACAATTATTTCAGAACTTGAAACAGAAAAATGCTACTTATCATATCAGTAAAATTAATGAAGAAATTTTCTGGAGTAAAAAAAGTAAGGAATCAATTCTATATGTAGGCAGTAAGGAAAAAAATATTAAAAAAAGAATTAAAGAACACCTGGGTTTAAATGGCAGCAGCAGATCGACATATTCTCTTTACCTGAAAGACTGGTGGCCGGATAATACAAGTCTTGTAATAAAAATCTGGCAACTTGAGTCGGTGTTTGGAAAAAATAATAAATATGAAATGATGAATATAATTGAAGATTTAATATGGGATGAATACAGGCCCATGTTCGGTAAAAGAGGCGCCACATTTAACAAGAAAACAAATCCTTGATATAACAATATTACTTTTTGAAATGGTTCAATGATACTGCTTGGCAGATATAATTAATAAAGAGGTTTAAAATGAGTATAACAAAAAAAGATTCTGAACTTATGAAGCGACTCGCTAGAGAGGGTAAGCAGATATCAAAAATAGTTTCAGAAAACTTCCCTGAACTGACTTACTGGGATGTATATGTGGAAGTATATGGAGCTGGTAATAGAAGCGCGCAGGGAATTAAGAGAATGATCACTACAAGATTAACAAAACTTGAAAGTGCTAATAAAAAAGAGAGGGGGGATCTTATTGAAGAGATAAATATACTGGTATTGGATCTGTATAATAATTACAGTTATAATCAGAAAAAACTGGATAAGATAAGAAAAGCACTTAATGATTAAAACTGTGAAAAAGAGTTATTCCTTAATAAAAGATATATCACTGCTCAGTATGCTGCTTAAGAAATATAAAACGCGATTAGAAAATATGAAAATAATCAAAGATGGTGTCTCTGAAAAATCAGTTTTCAGGGAATACTTGACAACTGCCTAAGACAGCAAGAGGCGCAGATAGAGGGGGAAAATCATAGTACAATCAAAAATTGAAGAAATATTTAAAGCAAATAAAATCGACCATGAAGTATTATCAAAAGCTGAATTTGCCCCATGGGATAATGTAAATGAATTTATGACCCAGCTTAAAAATATGCGTGAACTTAATATAGCGGATGCGGCACAGGTTAATGATGCAATAAAGGCACTTGAAATAATAAAGCTGAAATTAACGACATGGGTAAATGAAAACAGAACAGCACTTGAGCCGGAAGAGACTGCGTTTGTGATGAATATATATGAAAAGCATCTGACTATTTTGAAAGCTCAAGAAGGGATCGATTTTGACAGGGCAATGATTTCCTATAAAATGTGCCTCAGAGTTTTTCAGTTTATTATGGCTGCCCTTTATGACTACCCTGATAGAATATTAGGGTTCATTGATTTGCCGGAAGAGGTGAGGGGTTTATAAAGCTTTGTTTAACAATATAAGGAATAAGGCAGTCGATTCATGATAGAAGGTGTAAAGGAGTTAACATTAGAAAACTGGGATAAACCGGATGAAATGATTTTTTATTTTGATCCGGAAGGTAAAAACATATATCTCAAAAGAATCCTCGATATAGTACTTAGTGAACCAGTCCCGTTGACAGTTCGAAATTTATTTGAAGTAGCCAGAAATGCAATGATTTACGGATATTTTTATTATCCACTATATACCTTAGCGGTGGAACAGATACATCGAGTCGGGGAATGTGCTATCAAGGAAAAAGCAAAGCAATCTAATTGCAATGTTAATGAAAAAACAACTTTTAATCAATGTTTAGAATTATTAAAAAAATGTGAAATTCTTGATGATGAATCATTCAAAAAATGGGAGAGTATGAAAAGCCTGAGAAACCACTCTTCTCATCCGGATAAATACACTCTGCTTCCAACAGAAATGATTATTCAATATGTAAAGAATTTTGCTGAAATAATAAACCGGTTGTTTCAAACAAATTACCAAGGAGCACACTATGTCCCTCTCAATGAACCTCTGGCAGATAAAGAATGAAAAGCTTGTTCCAACAAACAGGATAACCCTTGACCTTGAAAAGCGCCTTGAGTCCTGGATCGCAGAGGATATCTCTTTGCTTGGTCTTGACAATGCATTCATCATTGGCCGGCAGGTTCACACTAACTACGGCGGGTATATTGACCTACTATCAATAAACGGCAACGGCGAATTAATAATAATCGAACTTAAAAGAAACAAAACCCCGCGGGACATTGTTGCTCAATGTCTCGATTACGCAACATGGGTTTTTGACCTGAAATACAACGACATTGTTGAAATATATAAAACCTACAAAACCACTGACTTTAACAAAGACTTCGCAGAATTCTTTGATACTCCGGTTCCGGAAAAGATTAACACATCATACCAGATAGTAATTGTTGCCGAATCGCTTGATGATTCCACTGAACGGATAGTGCAGCATCTTAATGAAGTTCACAATATGAATATCAATGCCATATTCTTTAACATCTTCAGCATAGATGGTAATGAATATATAGGGCGCTCCTGGCTTAAAGACCCGGTTGATGTTGAAGAGAAATCTGTTTCAGGAAAAAAGCCAATGTGGTCAGGTTATCTTTTTGTTAATACAGGTATTTCCGATGGCAGGTCAAGAGACTGGGAGCTTAACAGAAAGTATAATTTTATCAGTGCAGGCGGCGGCTCGCGCTGGATTAACGCTATAAAGAAACTGAAAGCAGGGGATAAAATTTTTGCATTGATCAAGGGGAAGGGGTATGTGGGTTACGGAATCGTTGAAGATGAAGCTGTGCTGGTTAAAAACTATACTGTAGATAATAAACTTATGATTAATGATTTATCTGAAAGTCACGAGTGGAGGCAGGAGAAAGATCCTTCAGTAGATGAATGGATTGTAAGAGTCAAGTGGCTGAAAACATTTGATGAAAATGATGCGAAGTGGTTTAAGGGGGCATTTGCAAATCAGAATGTTGTTTGTAAGTTAAGGGACCAGGTAACTTTTGAGTTTCTGGTTGAAAAATTTGATGTTGTACGAGATGACTGATGGCTTTAATAGAATGTCCTGAATGCGGTAAAAGTATTTCAGATAAGGCGGAATCGTGCCCGCATTGCGGGTTACCCTTCTAATATTTTACCGGACTTGAGAAAACTGCGGAACTGGTATCTGATGCAGCCAACAAGAATCCTGTTCAGGAGGAGAATGACCTGAAAGTCAATAATCTATTGACATCTGTAAAATGATTGATTTTAAAGCGCAGATATATTTATATTTATAGTTAGAGATACATTAAAGTGAAAACAGTTAAATTAAAATCTGAAGTACTTCGATGGGTCCGTGAAAGAGCCGGACTTGGAATTGATGCGCTTGCGCAGAAAATGAAGTTACCTGTTGAAGAAGTAAGGAAATGGGAAACCACCGGAGAAATGCGTCTCTCCATGACAAAAAAACTTGCTTCCTACACGCGGACTCCTCTGGGTTATCTTTTTCTTGAAGAGCCTCTTAGCGATAAATTACCTATACCTGATTTTCGTACTGTAAGTGATGATCAGGTCAAAAGAACCAGCCCGGATCTTCTTGAAACCGTGCAGACAATGCAGCGCCGTCAGGAGTGGATGCGCGAATTTTTAATAGAAGAAGGTATGGGAAAGCTGTCTTTTGTAGGCAGTGCTTCTATGAATTTAAAACCGGAAAAAATTGCAGCCATGATTCGAGAGTCTCTGGGTATAACCGAAGATTGGGCAAGAAAACTGCCAACCTGGACAGATGCTCTCAGGCGTCTTCGTGAAATAATTGATGCTGCCGGCATACTTATTTTTATAAATGGAATTATTGCTAATAACACACACAGAAAACTTGACCCGGAAGAGTTCAGGGGTTTTGTACTCTGTGATGAATATGCGCCGCTTATTTTCATCAATGGTGCAGATGCCAGGGCGGCTCAGATGTTCACCATTGCCCATGAATTGGCTCATATCTGGCTTGGTAAAGAAGGTGTTTCCAATTTTGATGTAATGCTGCCGAAAGCTCAAAAGATAGAACAGATTTGTAATCAGGTGGCAGCTGAATTTTTAATCCCGGCGCATGAATTAACGAAGTATTGGCCTGAAGCAAAAGAAAATATTGAACCATATCAGCATCTTGCCCGTATGTTTAAAGTAAGTCCCATTGTTGCCGCCCGTCGTTGTCTTGATATTGAAATAATAAAACGGAATGAGTTTTTTGATTTTTATAATAAGTATCTGCATGATGAACGACGTATTAAAGGGACTAAACCTGGTGGCGATTTCTGGAAAACACAAAATGTGAGAATCGGGCACAGATTCGGTGCGGCCGTTGTTATTGCAGCTAAGGAAGGGCGTCTGTTGTATAATGATGCTTACCGGTTGACCGATTTGAAAGGAATTACATTTGAGAACTACGCTAAAAACATCGGGATTCCACTTAGATGAGTATCACGCAACAAAAGTATCTTCTCGATGCCAATGTATTTATTGAGGCTTATCGCAGATATTACGCATTTGATATTTGCCCCGGTTTCTGGAATTGTCTATTACATCATAGTCATGAATCAGTAATCTATAGTATTGATAAAGTGAGGGATGAATTAAAGACAGGCGATAAACTGGATCAATGGGTAAAGGATAATGTTTCAAAAAGCATGTTTAATTCAACCAGTGATGTTGCTGTTATGGAAAACTTCTCTCAAATGATCCAATATGTTCAAAGCTCTACCCAATATCATCCTGAAGCAAAGGCTGAATTTGCTCAGGTTGCCGATGGCTGGCTAATAGCTTATGCTAAAGTACATGGGCATATTCTCGTTACTCATGAATCTTTAAACCTGACGAGTAAACGGAAAGTCCCGATGCCTAATATCTGCGAGTACTTCAAAGTCCCCTATGTTGATACATTCAAAATGCTCCGTGATTTAAATGCGAAATTTAACTGGTGAATATAGTTTATACTGAATAGTGCCGTATATTATATAAATAATGTTGGTAAAGAGCCAGCCTCTATCAGATTTCCGGAATATAAAATTCATATTAAGACAGAATTGATATTTTTTACGAAAAGTACCGGAAATATTTTTTGTAAAGTAATTGCATATCAATAATCAGGGGGATGTATGAGTGAAAAGGACATTATAAAAAACCATGATCTGATTCTCAAGAGTTTGCTTGAATATCGAAAAAATAACCCCGATTTTACTTTTTCATTTTTATTGACAGAAGTGCAAAGCGATATTATGATATAATATCAAAGTTGTTAAAAGAAGCACCATGCAGGTATACAGATATATTTTGAATGTTGATGAAAAAGGGAAACTTGAATCTCTTGAGCTACCCGAATTAAGTGAAAGCAGGGTCGAAGTAATAATTGTCCCTTTAAATGACGATGAATCACATCTTCTGACTGCATCAGAGTCATCAACTGATTTCTGGGAAAATGAAACTGATGATCAGGTATGGAATAATGCTTAATCAGAGAAATATAGTTCTTGTTTCAATTCCATTTACTGATTTAAGCAGTATAAAGAGAAGACCCGTTGTCATAAGTTCCGGTGATTCTTTAAAATAACAGAAAACCCTCTCACTACGAGGCTCACTACTACCCACATTTATTCTTCCGGCTCCCGACAGGCATGGATGCGTTAGTGCCGCGATTGCATGGATGCAGAAAAGCGGCCTTCTCTCATAGTAAAAAATAATACCTTGTACTTATTTCCCTGAGGGAGAAGGGGGAGAGTTAGGATAAAAGCAAACAAGAGTTCATTTTTTTATGCGGTCACCCCTCTCCCCGGTATCAATCCATGAATTAACATTAAAGTTTATTCATGGGAGAGGGGCCGGGGGTGAGGGCACAGTGGGTCAGCCAGGTACTGTTTAAGAAGTGGGTAGCAATAAACCTCGAGGGGAGGGCGCGCCGGAGCGATGCGGTGAGCCTGCCGAACTGGCCGGGTGGGGTCAAAAATGCGGGGAACCGGCCTGTAGCGCGGTGGCCAGCCGTTTTTTCCGGAATGGGTGGCAGCTTTACGCCGGAATATGCATTAAACAACTGCAGCCGGGAAAAATGAAATATCAGGAGCTTTTGACTTTTTAAGGAAGCCCTAATTATATTTATTGACATTTGCGAAATAAAATATTTTATTTTATGAAGTAATTATTCCTGATGGGCTTTATTGCGCTTCTCTTTATTATTTTAAGAGGGCATTAATAATGAGTTATAACTTTCCGCACCTTTTTTTATATACCGGGGTCGGGAGGAGCAAGTTTAAAGAGCTTCTGTTGTTTAGCAGCAGGTTTTTATGCACTTTTATGCGGGTGTCCGTCAGTTTTTTTCAGGGAATAATTTAAAAAACTATATTCGAGGGGGTTTTTTCATGAGAAAGTTTATGCTTTTGTTTATTCTTCTATTTGTTGTAAGCTGCGGCGGCGGTGTTCAGTACCAGGATGCGAGAAAAGCAAGCGGCTCCATGGAGTGGGGTCCTAAAGAAATAAAAACTACAGTTGATAAAATGGTTACATCTTTATATGGATTTCTTAAAGATGACTGGGGGAAGCCTGCATTTATTCAGGTTATGAATGTCCGCAACAGAACTTCTGAGCATATTGATACAAGTCTTATCATGAGTGAAGTGCAGACAAAGCTTATCCAGAAGAGGATAAAGTTTATAGATGATTCTCTTGATGCTGAGACAATGCGTGAAATTGAAAAAGGTATGACAGGACTTATTGACCCTGACAGCGCAATCCCTGTGGGGCAGCTGAAATCACCAAACTTCTTTTTAACAGGGGAGATACGGGAAAATGTACGCGTTGTAAAGGGTAGAAGGGTTCAGTATCTTCAGATAACACTTCAGCTCAATAACACCAGAACAAGGGTTGTTGAGTGGCAGGATCAGCAGGAGTTCCTGAAATCAACAAAGACAGACCGGATCAGTTTTTAAAAAGATGACTACCTGGAGTAAATGATGAAAATTATTATAAAAACAGGAACTGTAGTTTTTCTTTCTCTGGCTCTTTTTTCATGTTCATCATCGAAAAGCTATGATGAGGCTATGAAGGTTCCGGAACAGAAGTTCTATAAAGGGGAATATAAGGAAGCGGCCAGAATGCTCCTGCCGGAAGTGAACAAGAAGGGGAAGGATCAGCTCCTTTTTATGATGGAGTGCGGTTTAATGCTTCATACAGCCGGGGATTATGCCACAAGCAATAAGGTGCTTCTCCCTGCTGCAAAACTTGCCAGGATTATACCTATCAGTGTGAGTCAGCAGGCAGCCTCACTCCTGACCAATAATAGAAATACAAACTATCGCGGCGAAGATTTTGAAAAGGTACTGGTGAATATGTACCTGGGTTTGAATTTCCTTATGCTGAAGGATTATGAGTCTGCAAGGGTGGAGTTTGCAGCTGTTAATAATGAGCTTGCGAAAATCAGAACAGAAAAGGGCGAAGCCAGATACAAACAGAATCTTATGGCAAAGTATCTTACAGCCATAGCCTTTGAAATAATCGGCGAAAAGAGCAGGGACCAGAGAGATATCGATTTTGCTTATATAGAATATAAGCAGATACATTCCCTTGATCCTAACCTTGTGCAGGTTCAGGATGATCTTTTAAGGCTTTCCAGACGTTTAAATTACATGGATGATTATGCTGACTGGAGCAGAAAGTTCCGCAGGGGATTTAATGCCGGTGAGGGGGATGGAGAGCTTGTAACTGTTTTCCAGGCCGGGAGAAGCGCTGTTAAGAAATCGAGGGGTTCTCTTCTGAAAGATCCCATGATAGAGCCTGCTATAAGGGTTACACTGCAGACAAGCAGTTTAGCAGCAGGTGTGACAGTGGCTACGGTTCTTGTGACTCTCCATAATGCAGAAAATCCTATCCCTAAATTTGTTAAAAGGGATAACAATGTTAATTCTGTGCGGGTAAATGTGGGGGGAAACAGGTCCAATACTGTAATGCTTGAAAATGTTGAGCAGACAGCTATTCAGAATCTTGAAGATGATTACGGCAGACTGTACAGAAGAGTGGCTGCTGAGGTTGCACTTAAGGCTGCAGCTTCTGTCGCAGCAGGTATGGCTGCAAAAAAAATGGCAGAGCAGAGTAAGCAGCTTGGCGGTTTTTCAGGGCTCATCGGCGCTGCTGCGGGTCTTGGTACAGGTGCGGCGCTATTTTCACAAATGAAGCCCGATTTGCGATCCTGGCACACACTCCCTGCAAATTTTCAGTTGGGGAGAGTCTTTTTGCCGCCGGGGAAATATACAGCTAATTTCCAGTTCATGGGTAGAGGCGGAGTAGTTTCCACAGTAGAAAAAGAGGTTGAAATAAAAAGGGGTGAGAAGACACTGGTCAACTTAAGAACGCTTTTTTAGGAACAGGATTGTGAATAATGTCTCTTAATAGTAATAATAGCAGAAGGGGAGATCAGGATTCTCCCCTTCTTTTTAATTCGGAGATTTTTGATAGTCTTATACATCCGGCAGGGATAATTTCCCGAAAGGGTGTCATCGAATATGCAAATAAGCCTTTTGTAGATATATTCGGCCTTGAAACCGACCTGAAGACATTCGACTGGCCTAATTTATTTGTCAATGGCAGTAAAAAAACTGTTGCCCGCTCTTTTGTTAATGCCATAAACGGGGCTTTTTCATCCTCTGTTGTAGAGCTTAAACCTTCCGGTGAATCTGCGGAAAAAACTATCTCAGCTGAAGTCCTTATGCAGCCCCTTCTTATCAGTGGGCTGGTGTCATCTGTCCTGATTTTTATAAGAAATATTGATAACCAGCCGGGTGTTCATATTTTTAATGGTGAATTGTCAAATGATAGTTGTGGAGACTCCCACTATTTTGAATATTCACCCCTTCCGCTCATGAGGCTGGGGAAAAATATGGCTGTTGTCAGGTGCAGCAGATCTTTTGAAGGTGTTGTAGGGTATAAATGCGAGGAGCTCTCAGATATTGATAATCAGATAATAAAATCTGTTTTCAAATATGATTCAGAAAAGATTAAAAACTATGTTTCGGAAATATTCAGCGGGAATATCCCTTTTAAGCGTATCGGTGAGGTGAAGATCCGCACCAGAAGCGATGATGAACGTGTTGTTAATGTAATAATGTATCCTGTGCTGAATAGAGATGAAATTACATCAATAGATCTTATTATGGAAGATATTACCATGCTGAAAGATCTTAAATACCGGCTTACTATTGCAAAGAGAATAAATCTCCTCAGTGATATAGGGCGGGGGTTTATCCATTCCATAAATAATACAACAAATGTTATACTTAATCAGACTCAGCTGCTTCAGATAATTACAGAGAAAAACACAGTACTTGAGGGGCTGAAGCAGGTTGAAAAATATGTTCATGATGTGATTGAACATATCAGAAGGATTCAGAACTTTCTTGATGAAAGGGAGGAGGGGGAGATTGAAAAAGAGGAATCTCTCCTCAAGGTGATTAACGATTCGGTTGAGTTTGTAAAAATTCATTTTAAGGTGGAAGAGAGCAGGAGACGCCGGAGTATCTTTCTTGAACGGAATTATGATAATAATGTGAATATAAAAACTGATACAAGGTTTTTAAGGGAGCTTATTATCTGGGGAATTTTAAGGGTGGCATCTTATGTGGAGAAAAAAGGGGACATTTTAATTGATTTAAACAGAAGCGGGTTCTACTCCCTTTCAATTTCTGTTAAGAAAAAAACTTATACTGAAAGCGAGAATATTGTTCCTTTTACTATTGACGGCTTTTCCCCCTCAGATATAAGGAATGCTGCAGAGAAGATTAATTTTAAGATAGTCGAAGAGGAGTCGGTTGATTTTTATTCGATAAAAATTATTTTCCCCAGAAATGTGATTATTGAAAATGGCGAAATCCAGAACGGCAGAAATGATTATAAAATTGAAGATAAGGATATTCTCATTGTTGAGGATGAAAAAGCGCTGCAGCTTATACTGGGTAATCTCTTTGAACGAATGGGGAACCGGGTATATATCACTGATAACGGATGCAGGGCCTTTGAAGAGTTTAAGAACAGGGATTTTGATATAGTACTTACCGATTATGATGTTGCCGGATTAACAGGGATTGAGCTTGCGGCAAGGGTGAAGGAGATAAACGAGGATACTGTTACAGTTCTTCTTTCCGGCTGGTCACTTGGCGACCTGAAGGGGTATGATAGTATTATCGATTTTTATATAGCCAAGCCCTTCAATATCGAAGACCTTGTTAAGGGTATTATTTCAGTGCTCCCTGCTAAGACTGTATAGAGCCTGCACTATTTTTTCAAGAACCTCTATGGAGGCCCCCTTTTATGCGTAATGTCCTGATTTATATTGTCATTATTATTTTTTCTGCCGGGTGCGGCGGGCAGGAACTTGTCCGGTTTTACGGCCCTGTCCCCAGAGGCGATGTTGAGATTATTTCCGGCAAGGGGGGGCTTATTAAGTCTCTTTACTTTGATGTGCTTTTTGAGCATGTTCAAAAGAGCGACTGGGACCACCTTGCATCTTTCGATTTTCTAAAGGGTGGCGGGTCTGGTTATCCCCTTGAACCCTGCTTTCATATCATTATAATAAATACCTGGAACAGACCTTTTGAGGTTAAAAAAATCGAGCTTATCTGCGACGCTGTTTCTGCTGAGCCGGAATATTTTGACTTTTCTGGAGACCCTGGTTTCCCTTCAGAGAGGTATGCCATTGATCTTTCTGCTTTATGGAAAAAAAGAAGAGTTTTAACCCATCATGAGTTAGTGGCTGATATGGATTTTAAAAGCGGTACTGTTGAATACAAACTCGATTTTATTGCACCGGGTGATAAAATATCTTCTTTTTATCTGTTTAACAGTGTTCCTGCAGGGTGTAAAAACATAAAGCTGGCAGTGACTATAAAATATCTGGACATGGAAAAAGTTATTGATTTTGATATTACCAGTGTCATCTATAGTAGAAAGAAGTGGTTATAATTTTTTAGTGTTAATTCCTTAACTTTTATTTTAGATAAAATGCTCTAATATCCCCGCCGCCGTAGGCGGCGGGGATATGTCATTAAGTTAAGAGCTTCACAGTTTCGCAACGGCCCCCCAAACCCCCCGGAGGGGGGCTTAAAGGCTGTGTTATTAAACTTTTAATTTGTTAAAAGAGTTTAAAAGTCCCCCTCCGGGCGGTGTACTGAGCTAGACGAAGTAGGATTTAGGGGGCTTAACTTAATAACATTGAGGCGGCGGGGATATGGGAAACATCATTATTATACTAAAAAATATCTTTAGGAATAATTACTGATAATTTTTGGAGTTTTAGATGAAAATAGATGAAAAAGAGATAGCAAAAGTTGCAAAACTTGCACGTCTTGATCTTTCTGAAGATCAGAAGGCGGAATTTTCTAAGCAGCTTAATGATATAATTGAATATGTGGAAAAAATTAAGGAACTGGATACATCTGAGGTTAAACCTGCTGATCATATAGCAGATTTAAACAATGTGACAAGAGAGGATATTGTTAAAGAATCTCTTCAGACATCTGAACTCGAAAAGATTGCCCCCCGTTTTGAAAAGGGGCATATTGTTGTTCCAAGGATCATAGAATAGGTATGCCTTCAAAATCGAAGCGGCTATTTGTCGGCCTTCCTCTTGCGGAACAGGCTGTAATTGATTCAATGGGGAAGATTGTTAATGAGCTGAACAGTTTTAAGCAGGATCTTAAAATTGTAAAAAAGGAAAATTATCATATTACCCTGAAATTTCTGGGTTCTGTTAAAGAAGAGACCGCTGTAAAACTTGCTGACTCTTTTAAAAAAATAGTACCCGGCACAGGCCCTGTAGCTTTTCAGCTGAAAGGGCTGGGATCTTTTCCCGGTTCCTCCGGTTCTTCTGTTATCTGGGCAGGTATAGAGTGTGATATTAAACCTCTTCTTGAGCTGCAGAAGCTGGTTGAATACTGGAGCGCCTCTTTCGGATTTGACAGGGAGAAAAGAAGGTTTACCCCCCATTTTACACTGGCAAGAGTGAAAAATTATTCTATTCCCGATGCCGGGTTAAAAAGCCTGATAGCTGAGAATAAAGAGACATTATTCGGGGAGGCTCTTTTTAGGGAGTGCCATCTTTATGAGTCATTCCTTTCTGAATCGGGCCCCAGGTATGAAATAATATCGTCTATAATTTTATAATCAATCCCGGCTCATCCCGGGATGTTGTGAAAAGATATAATATTATTTGTTCACACATATTCTGGAGTCAGCCCCCTGTCCCCCAAAGGGGGCACGTAAAAGGAGCACTTGAGTAAGTAGATGAATCAGAGTATTAAAGCACCCTTTTTTTTTGAGCTTGATAAAGATTTTCGAAATAATATAACTGATACTGGACTGGATTTCTGCAGAGTATAGGAAATATAGAACTGCTGATTAGAGTTGAAATTGTATTAAAGAATATTGGATTAGTTAGAAGTGGTAAAAATTAAATTATAAGATTATTAATAAATAACTCGTGCCCCCTTCAGGGCGCCCGAGCGAAGCGACAAAGTACTCCCGGGGTAGACAGGGGGAAAAGGATTTACAGAGGTGGAGTAATGGCTGAACTTGTTAAAAAACCTGAGGAAGTGGCGGAAAACCATTTTCTGCTCAGTATCAAAATTGGTAATAATAAATCTGTTCCGGGTCAGTTTGTGAATATCCGGGCATCTGAAGGCTTTGAGCCTATGTTGAGGCGCCCCTTTTCTATATTTAACTCTTATGGGGATATAATAGAGGTGGTTGTAAGGGTTGTGGGTAATGGCACATCCCTTATAAGCAATATGGAACCGGGGCCCATAAATATTACAGGTCCTGCAGGTAAGGGGTTCACTATTGAAGAGGGGAAGGATCTTCTCCTTGTGGGGGGGGGAGTGGGGAATGCCCCGCTTTTTTATCTCCTTAAGGAGCTGAAAAAAAATGGTAACAGAGTAACCTATATATACTGCGCAAGGGGTAAGGATTATATTTTTTCCGCTGATATGTACAGGGAACTTGCGGATGAGTTTATTGTTACAACAGATGACGGATCTGAAGGTGTAAAGGGATTTGCAACTGATGTAATGGCTCATATAATTTCAAGGGGGAGTTTCAGCCGGATATATACCTGCGGGCCCGACCCTATGATGAAAAAGACAGTTAATCTGGCGGACAAAAACGTACCTGTTGAAGTGTCGGTGGAGAATTATTTCGGATGCGGAGTGGGGCTTTGCGTGGGATGTACTGTTGATACTGTTGACGGGTATAAAAGGGCCTGTGTTGAAGGGCCTGTTTTAGACGGAAGAATTATCCTATGGGAGAATATGCCTGATTAGGCCTATTCCCCTTTTTTAAAAAGCTCACTATTTCCTGCGGGCTTAAATTTTTCAGGAGTTTCTCTAACCTCCCCGGATACAGGGGAGACACATGAAAGTCAGGTCTGAATCCCCATTGCAGGGAGGACCCATTTATTAGCTGCAATAAACAGGGCAAAGACCAGAAACATCCCTGCCATCGCAAAGGTCAGCTCTCTATCTTCATCTCTTTTGACTTCGTTTTTCATATATTAACCTTCATGCATATTCGATATTCTGATATAATATTAGTTACATTAATAGTTTTTTCCGGTTTTCCGGGAGAATTATGCATTATCTTCAGCCCCAGCGTAGAGGATTAAAAAGATCGGCATAAATATTCCAGTGCGCCTCGGAGAGGGACAATGTAATTAAGTTAAGCCCCCTAAATCCCCCGGAGGGGGACTTAAAGGCTCTGTTATTGAACTTCAAAATTTGAAAGAATGGGGATAAGGTCGAGATTGTGCGGTCCTGGCCGGGGGATCAGTTGAAATCGATTTTGTTTTCCATGCAGTATTGCTTAACTCGTTTTTTTTGAGATTTTCGGCTTATGCCTATGGATAACGTATGTGTATGAAATAATAACAATCCTCTTTAATTCGGTAACGAAAGGCTTTAACTCTTTGATATAGGAATCTTCGATAACACACCGGGAGTTTAAACTCAACTTTCTGGTGATAAAGAGACAGATTGAATATTATCGGTATAACGAATCAGTTTCATATTCCTTCAATACGACCTGTTTAAATTAAATTTAAGGTCGTAAATTGCGACCTCAAGATGGGGTGGAAGAAGATACTTTCCCTACGCTTTTACAGAACAGTGTGTGGCCATGCTCTCTGCGGTTCTTAAAAGTGAAACTGCAGTTAAGATGAGTATTCAGATTATCAATGCTTTTGTGGTAATGCGAAGGTTTATGCTTCAGAATGCACAGGTGTTTCAGCGTCTGGATTCGCTGGAAAGCAAACAGATCGTTACGGATCAGAAACTAGATAAGGTATTAACAGCTATTGAGAGTAAAACAATACAGCCAAGTCAGGGGATCTTTTTTGATGGTCAGGTATTCGATGCATATCAATTTGTTTCGGACCTGGTTCGCACTGCTAAAAAATCTGTAGTTTTGATTGATAATTATATTGATGATACGGTTCTTACTCTATTTATAAAACGTAAAAAAGGGGTTTCTCTTACTGTTTTAACAAAAGATATTTCAAAGCAGTTGGTGCTTGATGTTGATAAATGTAATGCACAGTACCCTCCGGTTATTCTGAAGGAGTTTAAGAATGCACATGATCGGTTTTACATCTCTCTCCATATGAGAAATATTCTGTTTGGAAATACCGCCAAGTTTTTCTCCCAGCTCTGCCTGTGTCATATTTTTCATCTTCCGGTAAATGGACATTGTTTTACCCGGTGTAACTCTTGCTTTAGCGGTTTTATACCATTCAGAGTTTTCAATGTTAATATATTCATCATCATCCGAAACAGTAACTTTTTTGCCGTAAACTTCTTTCAGCATGGTGATTATCTTTTCAGGTATATCACCGGTCATATCTATTTTAGTATGGGGCGTTTTCACGTGAACCTGCATAGTATACCTCTATTATTAATGTATTTTTTTCAGATCTCCAGCAGGCAACCCATTTGCGCGAAAGATGGCAATGATATTCATTCTCTTTCAGTTTGCTGTAATTCGGCCATCCCGAGGGGCTGCATCATCTATAAGTTGTCCGAAGTTTTTTGCCCCCCACTAACACGATAATCCTTTATTTTTTTACTTTTTTATCTTTAACAAACTCAAGTTTATAATGTAACACTGAAAGTATCGGAGTCAGTGTATTCAAGCTTATGTTAGAACTTTTACCTGATCTTAGATTTTGAATCATTGTTGGTGAAACTCCTGATTCTTCTGCTAATTTTCTAACTGAAATTTTATTTTCTTCCATAGCTTCAATAAGAAATTCTGAAATTAGAAATTTTTCATATCCTTTTTCAAATCCTGCTTTCCATTCCGGGTCTGTCATGAGTTTATCGAATGTACTTAATTGTTCAGGTGCTTTATTCTTCTTCATAATATTTTCCTTCTCTAACTCTTCGAATATAACTTTCTTTATAGTTTAACGCTTTGATCTTTTCATTTTCAGGTAATTTATCAGATTTTTTTCGGAATGCATTTGTTACGATGATTGTTTTACCTGTAACGAAGAATGATAAAAATCGTTCCGGCTGTGGTTTAGATGCGTAAATTTTATCGCCTTCATATCGGAATTTCCTAATGTCATTAATTTTTCCATTATCACCCATTCTTTTGAGAAGATAGAAAACTTTCTTTTGCATTTCCGGATCAAGTTCCAATAAATAGTCATGAGCCTGGCTGTTTCCTGATTCATCATAATACCATTCGATGGTGTAGATTTTGCCTTTGTATGCGATGTAATTTTTTTTAGCCATAATTTATTGTGTCAATATATTTGTACAGTGTCAATAGTTTTTTACGTTTTATTTCTGTAAAAATTTTTAAAAATACGGAAAAGAGGGGCAAAAAATTTTGGACAACTACTGCTTGTACGAATTATTGCGTCTTAAGTTCCTAATGGGAGGAACACCGCTAATAAATGCGGATTTCAGTTCTATATCCCCGCTGCCTTCGGGGTGTATACTGAAAATTCTGCTATACTGCAGCTAATTGTTAGATATCGAGTGCTTTCAGCCAGGTCATTTCAGCTTTTAAGTGGTGATTCAGGTATGTGAGTATGTGCTTATAGTTTATCTTAGTAATATTATTATGGGATGCTTCTTTTACATGATCCATTTTCATTTTGATAAACTCAGTTCTCTCTTCCAGAAATTCTTCTCTCTGTA
>Ga0334882_1002030_pt1 | contig 22063 bp, 16 predicted proteins | sample GraSluR1_MG_5_FD_207226 | JGI IMG/M metagenome (GOLD analysis project Ga0334882, IMG submission 207226) | Sludge microbial communities from methane-producing bioreactor in Wageningen University, Netherlands - Granular Sludge_15_04-R1 | ecosystem: Engineered > Bioreactor > Anaerobic >...
TGTTGGTATTTTTAGTTTACCAACATTTACCTTTTCCGCCCAACCACCCAATTCTTTAATATTACCATTGTCATTTCGAACGACTGCCTGAATGAATCCCGCCAGAATGACTTTGTCGGGCAGGTAGTCAGGCAGGAAGTGAGAAATCTTTTTTGTGACTTAACTATACTTGACATAACTATTAAAAAAAATATGATTGTCCATTAATATACCTAAAATAGTAAAAACTTTCTTACGTCATTGCGAATGCATCTTGCAAAGCAATCTATTGATTATCTAATACTTAAAAACACAAAGCGTATTGTTTCCTTCGCCAAATGGCAGATTCGCATTGACGTCATGTTGATTTGATATTATTATTGAAAATCATAAAAACGAATATAATTGATTTCATGTAAACTAAATCATAAATATTTTTGTTAACTATGCAAGTATCATTTAAATAACAATTGTTAAAACCGCTAAAATTAAATAAGATGAAACGTATTCTTTTCTTCCTTCTAATCGTTCCTTACTTTGCCCTCTCGCAACAAAGCGAAACCAAAACACCAATGCCAACCACTGAGTTGGCTCCGGGAGTCTATCGTATTTTTGTCAATAACGCTGTGGCAGTTGTTGCTTCAGTGGGTGAGAATGGGGTTCTGCTAATTGATGCCGGCTATGAACGAACTGCCAACGATCTGTACAATCAGGTTAAAACGTTATCAGATGAACCGCTCAGGTATATTGTCAACACTCATATACATGGTGATCATACCGGTGGAAATCTTGTGCTTGGCATTAATGCTGATATAATTGCCCACAAAAACGTTAAGGAGTATTTGAGCAACGAGCAGGGTCAAGGGGAACGAAAAACGGCAGCATTTCCAGAGTATGCAAGGCCAAACATAACTTTTAATGATAGGTTAAATTTAGATTTCAATGGCGAAACTCTTGAGATGATCCATCTTCCAGGAGGTCACACAAATAGCGATATAGTTATTTTCTTTCCAAAATCGAATGTGCTTGTGGTCGGCGATTTGCTTTTTGCCAATTTCTTCCCTTACGTTGATGTTGGCAACGGAGGAAATCCTTTTAAATACCTTGAGAATGTTCAATGGTTAACAGAAAATTTTCCTTCCGATGTTACAGTGGTTGGAGGACATGGTCCGGTTTACACCATTGATGAGTACAAAAAATATCACAGTACACTCATTGAGACCATTGAATTTATGCGAAAGCATAAGAAAAATGGCATGACACAAGATCAAATGAAAGAGCAAAGGGTATTGAAAGAATGGGAAACATGGGGTAGCTGGTTTATAACAGAAGATCGTTGGATCGATACATTATTCCCATTCCTATAATTGATGATGTTTTCACCTCGGCCGACTATTCAATATCAGTCGGCTTTTTTATTGCCATTTTCAAATTTTTTTGTATCTTCGGATTTGAAAATACAGAATATGAACATCTTACTAAACCACCCATGCCATGTTCAGAATCAAACCATCCATCCTTATCCTTTCAATCTTTAGCCTTTTTGTCATCTCTGGGTTTTACACCTGTGGTCGATTGGCTAAAACTGAGAAAAAAATTTTTGATGAGCTAAAGAAGCAAGGGCTTATTGCAGAAGTGATAAGCGCTGAATTATTTTATAAGGGTATAGCACCCAAAAACTTTGAAAGCATTGCAGGTGCTCCTTACAAACCATCTTATAACGAGGAGCCGGAAATCCCTGCACAATGCTGGATCGAAACCAGCTATGGTACCCAAAACGCTTGTAAATACTGCCACACCGATTATCTGGCCAGCATAAAACACGGAAATTCTTTTCCCATTGCTGAGGATCAGATATTCTACAGCTTCCCTAGTCCTAATCTCAATAGAATATTATGGCAAAACATAATTTATCCTCAGAATATAGAAGATCGACTTAACACTGAAGGAATTGACATACCCAATATTGAAGATGTTGATTACGTTCGCTACGATAACTGGTTACCGATATTTGAAAAAGCAAGGGGAGATGGTAGTACAAATTGGCTAAATCATAATAAACCCAACGACAATTACGCCCTTTTTCCGGCTTTAAATCCAAAGCATCTATTTCCATTCAATCCTTCTGATCCCACTAATGGCAACACTCACGGATATGTTGATAATGAGGGCTTTGTAAGAAGTGAAACAGAAGAGTACACAGGATGGCGAGCCATAAACTTCTTTCCCTATGCCATATTTACTCCGCTTACCGGCAGCGTAAGCGGTATTTACATTCGCCTCCCAAAAAAATATATGAGCCTAAATGGCACCTTTAATCTTGATATTTACAAACAGAACTTGGAACTTCTAGAAAAAAACATTAAGAATCAATATTTTATAGATACTCACTATGCAGGTGATGCGAACCATATCGACATTATAAAAGGGTTTTACCCGGTAGGAACCGAGTTTGCCCATCCCCTTCATTACGTAGATCTGAACGCTGATGGAGAATATGGCAATACTCTCGATGGCGTAATTTCCACTGGCAATGCCAACTATGAGTTTCCCGGTACCCGCTCCAAAAGGGTTAAGGAGATTAGATACATGTACAAATGGAAAGAAGTTGATCTCGATGATATTTCTCTTGAAGATGAAAATGAAGAACAGGAGGAGAATGACTTTCAAACCTACATTGGTCGCGAAGGACAGGGTTGGGTTGACAATGGTGCTGGTTGGATTCTGGCTGCATTCATCGAAGATAGACACGGAGAACTAAGGCCCCAGACCACAGAAGAACTTGCTCAATGCCTTGGATGTCACTCCAAGGTTGGCAACACTATTGATGCTGTATGGTCGTTTCAGCGAAAATTGCCGGGTTTAGAGGGATGGGCAGAAATGAACTACGGAAAATACAACTCGAAAGAGCCATTGAAAACAAAGTTACAGGACTATCTCAATGTTTCAGCAAACATGGGTGAATTGGGATACTTCTACTACTCAGTTGTTGGAGCCGATCTGTACGGTGTAATGCCTGCTGAAATTAGAGATGAGCTAACTTTATACTCAAAGACGATCAACCTTAGCCGAGAACTGGACATTTCATATAGCATTGGTGAGATTCTTAACGATGAGATATTGAAGAGAATGGATAAAGCTGAGCGAAAGCCAAGACTTTTGGCACGCCAAAAGTTGATGCGGCATTACAGCCTGAACAGAAAATATTTAGCTTACAGCAAAACAGATGATAAATTCTACATTAAGGGTAATATCTTCTACCCTACCCCAGAAACCATGAAGGCAAATATCCAGGGTTATCGTAAAATAGTTCTAGATCAAAGTTTCAACCTGGGTAAAGATGTTTTCGGCTCTGAAGCAGACCACGTTCCCTTCACCTTCCGTTCCGATGGAACGGTTTGGGACGAAAAGGGAAATATTATCCCCACTGGAGATGTTATTTATAGCCGACCATACAATGAGGATGGTGTGGGAATTACCCCAACAGGCATTGTACTCACTAATGAAAATGGCGATGTAATGGATAAGGAGGGTAATGCTATTGATCCTCTTGAAGAACCCGAAAAAGTCGTTGGTCATTTTTCAACCGGGGGTACCTTTGATATCTTTTATAATCCAATACTAAATGAAAAACCCATTGAAAATAATGTGATGAAGCCTTAGAAAATATATTCTTTGCTCCCTTTTTTAGGAACTAAATGCATCAAAAAAGCCTGTCTTCATTGACAGGCCTTTGCTATAAAATATTGGACAGGAATTAAATCTTTGAAAGTTCTATTACCATTTTTACAGTAAGTATAATTGTTTGACCTTCCCAGTCGTCTTCCATAGTAAATTCCCCTTCTGCAACAACCCTTTTTGCCTCCTTGGTTTTCAATACCAATAGCAATGAAGGAATTTGATCTTCATCCGGATCATTCCATGTAATTGTTAAATTATCTCCTGACAATGACCATGTAAAAGTTTCGCCATCATCTGTAACTCCTGTCTTATCGCTATTGAATTGAATCCAACCATCATTAGTATCAATATCAGGATCACCAAATTGATTCCCATTGATGAACACAGTTGTTGTAACTTTATCAACATTCCACTTACCAACAATGGTAAATTCATCTTCCTTTTTACAGGATGCGAACATCATGGCAAAAATGCCTACAAATGCAAAAAACTTTAGTACTTTCATGTCATAAGGTTTAAGTTAGTATTTTATAAAGTTGGATAAGAAGTTTCAAATATTGTACCATAATGGAAATGAATCATCAATATCATTATCATCCTAGCACTACTGAAGCATTAACCCCAGGTAAAAGTAAACATTTCGCATGCGGTAAGGATATATGTGTCAGACCAATACCAATGAGTACCCATATCTATCCATAATTCAGCCGAAGTGGCAGATACATTGTAAAAAACATAACTAGCCCCATTCACTACTTGTTGCTCCTCGGTAAAGCCTACATTTTCAATCCAAACCTTAACGGTAATAGCTGAACCTGAAGCATTAACCACCTCAATATGTGTTGTATTCTTCTTTTCACAGTCTTTAATATCATCGGAACAAGACAAAAAAGTAAATACAAATACAAAAGAAATTGCCAAAAAAGCAAGGTATTTTTTCATAATTACAATTTGCTTGAAACATAAAAATAATCTACACAAAAATACAAACTACAAACTGTTTAATCAATAGTATTATCAAACATTTGAAATTTTAGTTTTTTCAAAAACATTTCTATTTAAACATGAAACAAACAAATATATTTTTTATTTGTTATTATATTAACAGATAAAAAAATTATGAAAACACTAAATTCTTTAATAGATAAACTTGAGATTTCTTCATCAAATTGGATGAAGAAAAACGGAATGCATTTGCTAAGATTAAGCATTGGGATCATCTTTTTTTGGTTTGGCATCCTTAAGTTTTTTCCGGGGTTGAGTCCTGCGCAGGATCTAGCCATTCGTACCATCAGTATACTTACCTTTGGTTTAATGCCGGCCAAAGTATCAATTATAACATTAGCAACATGGGAAGTATTAATAGGGTTAGGTTTCCTTAGTGGCAGGTTCTTAAAATTAACCCTACTGTTGCTTTTTGCACAAATGGTAGGAACATTTATGCCTGTATTCATATTGCCCAACGAAGTTTTTACAGCAATACCCTATGCCCCAACACTTGAAGGGCAATATATCATAAAAAATATTGTTGTTGTAAGTGCGGGTATTGTCATAGGGGCAAATGTTTTGAAGAGCAAAAGGGAGTAAAAAAGATGTAATGAACAAAGGAATTCTTCCTGCAATAAAAAAATGCCATTATCTTTATACCCAATAAAAGACATCAACTTTTTCTGGCAAAGCGAATCTCAAAACTAAATGACAAAAACGGTATTTTACTTGTTAAAGGTTCATGTGCAAAAAGACAACGTTGATTACATTCAAATAAGAGATGATAATTTATCATTATTGGCCAATTTAAAAATTATTTCCCCCTACGATAACATTATCAGATACTTTAATAACCAAACAAAAGCCGAAAGGATTATTTCCATTTTGCCTTCGTTGCCTACCGGAAAACTAACAAAAATTGAACTGTAATGGCACTCGACACCATCATTGAGTTTAAAAATGCTTCAATTTTTCAGGATGATAACCTGATTCTTTCTGATTTAAATCTAAAGGTAAATAAAGGAGAATTTATATACCTCATAGGAAAAGTTGGAAGCGGAAAAACCAGCCTGATCAAAACAATAAACGCCGAACTACCCTTAAAAAAGGGCGAGGGTCATGTTGCTGGATTCAACCTGCACAAACTCCGTAGAAGCCAAGTACCATATCTGCGTAGGAAGATTGGTATTGTATTTCAGGATTTTCAGCTGCTTACCGATCGCACTGTTCTCGACAACCTGCTGTTCGTTCTTCGCGCCACAGGTTGGAAGAATAAGCAGGCAATGAAAGAGCGCATTGACGATGTTCTGGAAAAGGTTGGTTTGAAGCATAAGGATTTCAAAATGACACACCAACTTTCTGGTGGTGAGCAACAAAGGGTGGTTATTGCCCGAGCTCTGCTGAATAATCCTGAGATTATCCTTGCCGATGAGCCAACAGGCAACCTCGATCCAGACACCTCGGATGAGATCATGCAGATTCTTTTTGACATTGCATCAACGGGTAGAGCGATAATTATGGCAACCCATAACTATAGCCTTCTCAAGAAATTCCCATCGAAAACCCTTAGATGCGAAAAAACAAGGCTGGAGGAAACGGAGCATACCTCAGAAATTGATTTTGAGAGTCTGATGGAGTAGCTACACGAATGCACAATCGCCATCACCTTCAAGAAAAGTAAAATTATCTCCTATCTCTTGATTAATGCTACTAGTGGCAAAGAAAATTCTCTTTTGATTTAGCGATAGCCAACCAAAGGGCACAAGCCTTTTCAACTCTTTCCCAAGCAATTGATGGTATGTGGTAACCCTACAGGCACCAAGATTTACTGCATGCTTCAAAAGAGCTACAGCAAAAATACGTTCCTCTCCTTCCCTGCACATAATATAGGGTGTGGTGATAAATTTTTCGTTCAGATTGAACAAAATGAAACCCAAAAAATCATTATCGCGATAAACCTTCACAAGAAAACTTTCGAATCGTTTTGGACTTGAGGAAAAAAAGTACTTTTTCCCAATAATATCGCCTTGGGGAGCAGAAACCAACCATGGATGGGTTAAAATCCAGTTCAACTCTTTCCCGGTTCTATGGGTAGGGGTTTTACTGGTTTCATTCTCAAAAATCTTAATAACTTGAGGATCGGCCATATTAAGATACTCATATTTAATCCCACTGGGTTGCCTTATTAAACTTGAGAACAATGGCAAGGGATTCATAATACTGAATAGAAAATCAATGGCTTGCCACAGAACTTTATAATATTTAAACTGTCTTTTTTTTGCACAAAGAATTCTTGTTAAACAGGGACGAATGTAAAGGCGAACTCCATTAAGAGTGTATACCCGTTTAAAAGTTCCTGTTTTATCGTAAACTGCCTTCGATTCCTCAGCATAATTGGTAAAGAGCAGCCTATTATTCCAATCGACCAAAGCACTTTCGAATAACTTTGATGCGATGCCTCTTCTTCTGAAATTTGGATCAACCCAATTACCGCTAAGCCAACCTACTTTAATAACTTTTTCACCAAAGGTGATCGAATCAGGAAAAATTGTTCGATATCCCACTAGTCTATCACCGATATAGGCCAAATAAAGAACAACATCGGAAGGTAAACTCCTGGGGTTGTGAATATAAGACATTGCACGGTGGCGGCTAATGGGAATATTATCCCACATCAGGTAGCTGGGATCATACACAAACTGCTGTAATTCTGATACACAGATTTTTTTTATGCTAATCATTTGGTATAACCATTTTATTTTTTCCAATCATACGCTTAGCTGCATAGTAAAGGTACTCCCCCCCTAATATTTGGTGAGCTTTGAGCCCATCAACCTCCATGGGAACCCGTTGAATTATTTTATTTGACGGTGATAATTTCATTCCAGCCGTGCCAAACATCATATCAAGGGTACTTGAGTTATCATTTAGAAAATATCTGTAAAAGTCTCCTGATACTCCATAATCGGTAAAAGGGAATGCAAAAATTCTAGGCTGATCTGTTATATTACTTTTAACCCAATCAAGACTTGTTAAAACTTCTTCAATCTGCTCATCAATTGTTATGTCGGAAAAGTAAGGATGATTGTAGCTATGAGCTCCAATGGCAAAACCCTTTTTTGCCAAATTAGTCAAATTCTCTAAGGTAAGGTATGGGCTTACACTTTTCAAATAGTCTTTCAAATCAACCTGAAATGCATGGGCAATATTTTCAATTAGCTGATTGTTTTCAGCCTTAAGATGAAAAAGTCTCTTTTTAAAAACCTTTGTGTTTTTAACCTCACTCCCCCATAGCAAAAGAAGAAAATCAGGAACCTCAAATTCACTACCCAGTTCATCAATCTTGTTGGCAATAAGGCTTAGTTTACACCTGTAAAGCATATCCTTATTGTCTACAAAAGCAGGACTTACAAAAAATGTAGCCGGTATTCCCTTTTCCAGTAGGATTGGAGCCACCACTGTGGATATCTCCCGAAAACCATCGTCAAAACTCAAAAAAATGGCTGGTTTAGATAATTTTTTTTGTCCTGCTTGTATCAATGGAATCTCATTCACATTAATAGGGATAAAATGCTTAAGCATAAATTCCAGATCGGCAATAAAGCGTTTTGGGCTCACAACTGGATAGAGATAATTTACATGATTTGGGGCAACCTCTGAAACCATATGATAGAAAGGGGAAACCAAATTCAATCGGCTTAAATGTACAAGCCAATGGAAGGGTAAAGACCTTGACACCTTTGATAGCAACTTTCTAAACATCAGCGAAATATCTTAAGAAACCAGGGTAATCTGTTAATGGTAATCTGGCCATACTCACAGGGTTTGGCTCCAAATCCAGCATAAAATTTTGCCACCGACTCAATATTAGATCCCTCGAAATCGAGGATAAGGTGCGATTCGGAGTTCTGGTTTATATAGTGATCAATCAGCGCAAACATGGCCCTCTGCTCTTTCCCTTCGTTTGTTGACGAAGCCAGCAGGTATATTGCCTTTCCGTTTGATTTTAAGAACAATGCGCCTGCGCAAAGTTCGTTTTTTCTTGTGTATGCACCGTACAGCTCTCCCACACCATTCCCAATTGACTGGGTAATTAACTGGTTTAATATCTTGAAATGCTTTTGCCTCAATGGGGTTACCATGCTATTACGCTTTAGTTCCAGTGTCTGAAAAGCACTTAAACCTTTCGTAATGGTAATACTATTGGCTATCGCTTTGGAAATATTCCTCTTTGTGTTGGTTGAGAAACGGCCGGAAAGAACTGGGTAGGGTTCAATCAAATCAAGTTGATATGTTACCCGAGTTGCAATTTTGGCTGATGGATAGTTAACTTTAGTGAACGTATTAAGTTGTATGGAAATATACCGAAAGTTTTTGGGTATGGCATCCAAAAACGCTGAAACCAGGTTGGGGCTAATGGGACCAACTGAAAAAAGGCCCAACTGCTGTGTAAAGTAGGGCTGATAGATGTAATCAATTCCGTACTTACTGTTAAACACCAATGGAAAAACAGCCTGATAATCATCAGCAATGAGTGCATCCCACTTCTCGGCAACAATATCTAAATACCACGCAAAGGCGTAAACAATACCATTCACCGAGTGGGCAATGCAGTCATCCCATTTTTTGGTGTTAATATCGTTACGCTTTACGTATAAGATTTTCAAAGTTTGAACTTATTTATTTTTTTAACAATCTCACCAAAAACATCCTTCCACCCCACCCATTCGTTTAACCCCGACAGCGACTCGTTGTGCCAAACGGTTACAAATTTTCCACCAACTTGTTTTATGCTATTTGCCATTTCAAGGGTTTTATCAATTGCTTCATCTGGATTAAGCTGCAAACCATACAGCAATGCCCTATCCATAACCTGAAACGGTACAATGGTCAAAGGTAGCACTTTTTCATCCATCAAATCGTAAAACCTAAAGGAAGTGCAGGTACCTGCACGAAATCCAATTTTATCGGAGTATCCCATGGAGTAATCGTGGGTTAAACCTAACTCAGAGAGCAACCTATAGGTTTCAGGTAAAGTGATTCTTAGGTAATGCTGGCGACTTGCTGTTATCGTTTTACCCACAACCTGCGAAAGAGATTTCAACTCAGACCTGACATGTACCTTTGATATCCCCGAAGCATAGGATGGGTGAATGCCCACTTCAAATCTCTTGGCAATTTGCTTTAGCAACCTTTGCATAGGTTTGGCAGTAAGAGAAATATTCCTATCGAACTTCCCGTTCACTCCACATAGTATAAACCATAATGCTTGAGGGGTATTTTCGAATTGCTCAAAAAGCTTAGCATAAGTATCAAAAGGATCGGGCATAAAATTGCATAGCACTCCAATTCTTCGGAAAAGATCACTGAAACGTAGGTGCGCCAAAGAATTGGCTGTCCCAAGGAGCGAACGCATAATACCCTTATGCTTGTAAGCATATGCGTTATCGATATCAATTGTAGGTATAAAACTGAACCCCTTATCCTTTATCGCAACACCGGGAAACCTGTGTTTGATAATTTCCGCTAACCTGTTTACCCAAATATCTACAACGGGGATATCCAAAAAGCCATATCTATATGTAATACTATTTGCCGATTGGAATCTGCCATGAAGGTCTTTATCGAAGGGTAAATACTCCTCGTACCTGGAAATCAAAAAGAATGCAGCAGAAAACAGATCGAAAGGTATATCAGCATTTTTATCGGTTTCGAAAAAAATGGGTGTTGAATTCCAATTAGATATTACCACTGATTGATTGGATATTCCTTCCTGAAAAAGTAATGAATGAGGAACAATGCTTATCGAATTGTGAAATTTAGTACTTGAATATGCGATCTTTGGTCCAATAAAATGATCAAAGTCACCGTTTCTCTGAGTAAATACAACCTCAAAGCCAAGCATTTCGCCCAGAATATGAGAAAAAATATACTGCAAACGATTAGAAATGGCATCAACAAAAACCAGTATCTGCATAAAAGAATAGTCAAAAAGCTAAGCTAAATTACCCATTTAAAAATAAAAAACATTAAGATACATTCACAGTTGAAATAACCTAGTATAAAAAACTTAAAAATTCTGGATTATTGTATAATCAAATATTTATAACTTGCGCCCTTTAAGCATTTGTTTAATTAAATTGGTTTGAAAATGAAGTATTTAAATACTATTATCTCAGGAACAGGATGTTATATTCCTAGTAAAGTTATAAAAAACGCCGATTTTGTAAAACAGGTATTCTTTGAGAAAGATCAAACTGCCATTGAAGGGTCAAGTGATACAATTGTAAGTAAGTTTAAAGATATTACAGGGATATCTGAGCGAAGATGGGCTAATGCAAACCAAAACTCATCAAACTTAGGAGCTTTGGCTGCTGAAGAAGCCATTAAGGATTCGAAAATTGATCGCGAAACAATTGATCAAATTATTGTTGCACAAAATTTTGGTGATATTATTCCTGATACTATTCAAACAGATTTACTCCCTAGTTTAGCGTCACGTATAAAGCATCTGCTCGGAATTCAAAACACCAACTGTATTCCATACGATATAATTTTCGGCTGCCCAGGATGGATACAAGGTGTTATTCAAGCCGATGCATATATTAAATCAGGGCTAGCAAAATGTTGTCTTGTTATTGGAACTGAAACCCTTTCGCGAGTTATTGATGTTTACGATCGGGATTCCATGATATTCTCCGATGGTGCGGGTGCTGTTATAGTTAAAGGAGTTGAAGAAGAGTTTAAGCGTGGTATTCTTTCAATGGCCATGACTTCACATACCAATGAGGAAGCATACTATCTATACCTGGGGAAATCAAATGCTCCCGGGAGCAATGAAAGAATTCGGTATATAAAAATGCATGGACGAAAAATTTACGAGTATTCCCTCTCAAATGTACCCAGTGCAATGAAAACAGCTCTCGATAAGTCAGGTATATCCATTGATGAGGTTAAGAAAGTGTTAATTCATCAGGCCAATGAGAAAATGGACGAAGCCATAGTGCAACGATTCTACAAATTGCATGGAATTCGCAGGGATGTATCGGATGTGATGCCAATGAATATCCATGAACTAGGCAACAGTTCTGTTGCCACAATTCCCACTCTTTACGATATGATCCTAAAGGGGAAACTAGTAAATCATTCCATCAAAAAGAATGATATTTTGGTATTTGCATCGGTTGGTGCTGGAATGAATATTAATGCTTTTGTCTACAGGCAATAAATTTTCATGAAAAAAAAGGGGCTGTCTCAAAAATCCTAAGTGTACTTCACAGGGTCACACGGTGGATTTTGAGACAGCCCCTTGCCATATATAGACAGCATTACCCTGTTAAAAAAACCTATAAGAAAGTTTTAGCAAGAAAATATTATGAGGGTAAGCGCTGATAAGTTCACCTGTATCATAACCAATATTAGAATAAAAATTGCTTTCGTACGATTCTCTTCCCTGCGACCACACAAAGAAAAGTGCAGATCCCGGCTTGAACTCCCATCGAACTACTAGGTTCGACTGAAACGCTCTATAATTAAAGTTGGGATTATCAAAGGAATAATCAACCATACCATCGCCATTCTCATCAATAGTATAGTACTCTTTCGTGTCATTTAGAGTAATTTGTTCACCGGTAAAAGTTTGGAAACGATTATGGTACTCATCGGCTCTTGGGTTCGTAATCTTCTTAAAATCGTAATAATTGCCTTTGGCAATATAAGGTCGTCCATAAAACTGCACCGATAGATCGGGTGTAATGCTGTAATTTACTCTAAAAGAAACAGCATAAATATTTTGATCGATAGTAGCATTAATATACTTAGTTTCGTTATTAAAATTTGTATTGGTCACATACTGCAATTCTCTCCACAGCTCAGTATAACCAATACCCGACGATAATACAATAACATTACTTGGTCTGTAAGTAATATTAATATTTGCATTAGCCTGCTCGGTTTGTTCGCCCCAGAAAATGTAAGTATTTGCTGATAACTGTAAATTCTTTCTACCATCAGTGCTTAAGTAAGTCCAATTATTCCAGCCACCGGGTATTTTAATTGATGGTCCACCTCTAAGAGCAGTAGAACTTAACGATTCGCCGTTATAGTTTATACCTGTTGACAAATTCCAATAGTTTGTGAACTGAGTGTGTCCATTGATATTTCCACCCCAGTAAGCAAGTTCTCCTGCAAAATTATTATCGCGCCACATATTTGTGTTTAAACTAAAAGACCTAAATATGCTGAAAGGTTCATTGATCCTATAACCCACCCATATTACCTGAAAAATATCGTCAACTGAACGAATATAGCCAACGTCATTAACCTCAAGTTTCGGCGATTTCCATGAAACAAAAGCAAGATAACGCCAACGTCCCTGACCACTCTTACCAAAACTTAAAGCTCCACCGTGACCAGTTAAATTTGTTGCAGAAGAATCAACATTTACGTGACTTGCATCGGGACGCTGAAAGTATCGGCTTGGCATTTGTTGCGTCCTAAGAATGGCATCTTCGCTACCCTCAACCCTGCTAAAAAAAAGCTTTGTGTTGATATAGTAATTCTTATTATTCCATTGATGTGTCAAATTTAAGCCTCCTGAGAAGGCGTTTTTATGTAAAAAATTAACTTCTCTATCATCAATACTCCTGTTTGTTGAAGTTAACATTATACCTAAACTGGTGTTTCCCTCATTATATTCCTTTCCCAAACTTCCAACAAAATAGCTGGTTAAGGGTTCGATTGTCTCATTACGTCTAGATCCATCAAGATCAATACGTGCTATTTCTTTAGCTGTTAATGCTTCCATTATTCCCAACGAAAATCCATCCTTGGTCTTTCCAGTTATCTTTGCGGCTCCTAAAATTGTGGTAAATTCGGGTGCGATCATGTATTCATTGCTAAGCAAATCCGGTGAACTTTGAGGACTTCGTCCAATTCGGCGCGAGTAGAAAAGATTTTCGTAAGCATTATCTCCATCACCGGGTGCAAACTGGAAATTGAAAAGATTTCGTCCTTCAATAAAAAATGGTCTTTTTTCGGGGAAATAAGTTTCAAATGCTGTAAGATTCACCTGAGAAGGATCAGCTTCAATCTGTCCAAAATCAGGATTAACGGTTAAATCAAGGGTGAAGTCGTTGGTTATACCAATTTTCGAATCGAGGCCCACAGGTAACTTATAGCTCTCTCCTGTTCGAAAGGGATTACCCACTTCTTTTTCGAATCGCTCGGCTTGTGCAACCATATAGGGTGCAATTTCAACCTTACGCTTAGGCTTAACCCCATTTATTCCCATCAGCACACCATATTGATGTACCCAACCCGGAGCATCTTTTGGTACAGGCTGCCAAAGGGATAATTCTTGCTTTCGATACAAGAACCTACCCACCTGTAAACCCCAATTCTGCTGATCAAGGTTGTTAAATCGCAATTGATTTAATGGAATCATTATTTCAGCAATCCAACCTTTATCATCAATGCTTGTTTTTGCCTCCCAAAGGGCATCCCAACTTGTGTCTTCGTTAGCACCATCACCGCTAATAAACTTATCAACCTTTACTCCCGATGCAAAAACAATAAACGAAAAAGCGGTTAATTTGTCGTTGTATGAGTCAAACTCTATTCCAATGGCATCTCCATCACCACTATCGCGTCGCGAAAGTAGGGAAACAATGCTATCAGGACTTGTATCCCATGCTCTAATCGCTGCATAAACATTGTTTTTATCAAATAGAACCTTAAACGATGTTTGCTGTGAGGGCTCTTTTCCACAGTATGGCTGCCTTTGGGTAAAATTATTTTGCCACTCAACAGTTTCCCAGGCGGGATCATCAACTAAACCATCTATCCTTGGTGCTTCTCCCTGAAGCCAATATGCCTTTGCTATTCTTTTCTCCTGAGCTAAGGAGTAATTTGTCAGCAACGATAGTATAAGACAAATGATAATTAAATAACTAATCTTCATTTTTTATGATTTTTGGATTGTAAGCATTGATTTAGTTTAGTATTCAGAGATTTCAAAATTTTATACTCTTTTTAAAAAACTGTTTTGAATCAATGACGCATCTAAAAAAAAATCGCTGCTCAACAGTCTTTATATTTCCTTTTGATGAATGACTCTTAACACATTTTAACTTTATTCAATTTCATTTAGGAATAAAAAAACTCATTTCTTTCGATTAAATAAAAATTAGTTTACTTTTGCAATCGTAATCAAGACCCTATCAAAATGGACGAAGACCCTTATCCTAGTAGAAAGAGAGTATTAACTTATCTGTAAGGGCTTCATGGTTTCCTTACAGATAGAATTGTAAGGAGACTATTATGGTTGAAATAATTGTCAATTTCCAGGATTTAGTTAAGGAAAAGCAGTGGAAAACTCTTCGGAATGAAGTTGCTTCACTTGAACCTATCCAAATAGCTGATATAATTGAAGAGTTATCGGATGAAGAGGATTTGATTCTATTCCGTTTGCTTCCACGCGATCTGGCAAAAAGTACTTTTCAGCATCTATCACACGACAAGCAGGAAGAGATCATCGAAGGCCTGGCTCATAATGTCAGCAAGCTATCCAGCTTGCTGAACGACCTTGACCCCGATGATAGAACGGCCTTCTTCGAGGAGTTACCGGGTGAAATAACCCAACGGTTAATACAACTCCTATCCCCGGAGGAACGCAGGATTGCAACCAAACTACTTGGCTACCCTGAAGATAGCATCGGACGTTTGATGACACCTGAATTTGTGGCCATAAAACCAGATTTTACTGTTGCCGAAGCCTTGGAACATATTCGGCAATTTGGACGCGATTCCGAAACCCTTAACGTGGTTTACGTTGTTGATAATCGTTGGAAACTGATTGACGATATTCGAATAAGAGAGATAATCCTTGCCACACCCGATCAGAAAATCGAGGAGCTAATGGACTATCGCTTCGTTGCGCTTAGCGCATTCGATGATCAGGAGATGGCTGTGAGGGTTTTTCAGGATCAGGATAGGGTGGCTTTACCTGTTGTCAATTCTGAGGGTTTGCTCCTGGGAATCGTTACCTTCGACGATATGATGGACGTTGTGGAAGAGGAAACAACCGAGGACTTCCATAAATTTGGAGCCTTTCAGGATGCAATTGTAAATCCGTTAAAAGCTAAGATTTCTCTTCTTTATAAAATGCGTGTTGTATGGCTAACGGCTTTAGTGTTTATGAATGTTTTTTCAGGAGCAGCCATTGAGAGGTTTGAAAATACTATACAGGCGGTTGTTTCACTCATGTTCTTTTTCCCATTACTCATTGCAAGTGGTGGAAATGCTGGAGCTCAATCAGCTACTCTAATGATTCGTTCATTGGCAACTGGCGAAGTAGAAACCAAGGATTGGGTGAAGCTAGTAGGGAAAGAACTATTAGTTTCACTACTGCTTGGAATTACTATGGCTGCTGGTGTAAGCTTGATAGCCAGCTTCAGGGCTCCTGAAATAATAACAGTAGTTGCTATTACAATGACTCTAACGGTTATGACTGGCAGTTTAATTGGTTTGATGCTACCTTTTATATTCACCAAATTAAAACTCGACCCTGCCGCTGCCAGCGCTCCGTTGATTACTTCAATTGCTGATATTTCGGGTGTTGTAATCTATTTTTCGATTGCGACATGGTATCTGGGGCTTTAAAGCTAAGAATCTATATCAACCACAGTGATACCAGAACCACCAAATTCTACATGCTCATCGGCAAAGGATTTAACAAAGGGTATGGTTTTTAGGAAGGTTCGTATTTGCTGACGCAATATCCCATTCCCCTTTCCATGAAGGATTCGCACTCGGGAAATGCCTATCATCACTGCATCATCAACGAGTTCCTGCACTGCTTCTATGGCCTCGTCTGTTCTGAACCCTCGTATATCGATTTCGGATTTGAAGTTAAGCCTTCTCTGCTGCAAATCATAACTGACACCAGTTTGTGGTGTGCGAACAATGCGATCATTTTTGGTGTAATCAGAAACCCTCTCAAGTTTTTGTAAGCTGACTGTTGTCAACATACTTCCAAAAGCAACAATGGCACTCTTTGGGTTTATCTCCATAATTTCACCCATGGCATCCTGATCCTTAATCTTCACCTTGTCACCCTTTTCGAGGCTTTTCGGTTTTTCGCCTTGTTCCATTTGCTGCGGTTTTACTTCGCCACGTTTCAAACGCTTTTCTTCGTTTCGCTTTTGACGCTCACGAATCTTCTCCATTTTTCTCTCAATGGTTGCATTCTCCTTAAAATCATTTTGTTTAAGTTCCAACTTAAACCCTTCAACCTCCTTGCGTACCTTTAGCGTTCGTTCCTTTGCGGCTGCTGACTCCTTAATCTCACGAATAGTATTCTCAATTAGCTTATTCGACTGCGAGAGAATGGCTTCAGCCTCCTCCTTCGCCTTTTTCAGAATCTCATTACGCTCGCTCTTTATCGATTCCCACTCATTTTCCAACTTCTTCTCGTACTCCTCCGATTTCTTTCCGGCAATGCGAATACTTTCGCGCTTCTTCTCCCAGTAACGCTTATCGCGCGATATTTCCTTTAGAAACTTTTCGGAACTCATGTAATCCTTACCTGCCTTATTTTCCGCTATTTTAAGCAAACCCTCAGGCAAACCAATTTTGCGGGCAATCTCGAAAGCAAAGCTGCTTCCTGGTTTTCCAATCTCGAACTTGAAAAGGGGTTCAATTCTTCCAACATCGAAAAGCATGGCACCGTTTATAACTCCCTTGTTGCCAGCAGCAAAATGTTTGAGATTTGTGTAGTGTGTAGTGATAATTCCAAATGCACCAACCTCGTTAAACTGTTGAAGTATCGATTCGGCTATGGCTCCTCCAACTTGAGGTTCTGTACCAGCGCCAAACTCATCGATTAATATCAGCGTATTGGAATCGCAATTCTTTACAAAAAACTTCATGTTTAGTAGGTGGGAACTATAGGTACTTAAATCATTCTCAATGGATTGCTCGTCGCCTATGTCGATAAACAGCTTACGAAAAATCCCCATCTCGGAGTTTTCAAGTACGGGTGGTAGAAACCCACATTGTAGCATGTACTGTGCAACGCCAACGGTTTTTAGGCAAACCGATTTTCCACCGGCATTTGGTCCGGATATCAGCAGGATATGATCATCGCCGCTAAGTTCCATATCCAAAGGGACAACCTCTTTACCTTCGCGCCTAAGGGCAATCATTAGCACAGGATGAACCGCTTTACGTAAATATATCTTAGGAGTATCGTGCAGAATTGGTTTAGCACCAGTCACATCGGCAGCAAACTTTCCCTTGGCTCGGATAAAATCGATGTCGCCTAAAAAATCGTAGGATTTTAGCAGCTCGGGTAAGTAAGGGCGGATTGTATCAGAGAACTCAACCAAAATCCTTATTACCTCGCGGCGTTCATCGTATTCGAGTTCTTTTATCTCGTTGTTGATTTCAACTACCTCAACCGGTTCAATGAAGAAGGTTTTCCCGGTTGCCGACTCGTCATGTATAAACCCTTTCAGCTTACGCTTGTTGGCAGCGATTACTGGGATTACGATTCGTCCATCGCGGATGGACGTTTGGGCATCCTTCTCCACTATCCCATCGGCTTGTGCCGATTTGAGAATTGCATTGATACGCTTTGAGACCGATGCCTGCTTCGAGGCAATTTCGCCACGAATTCGAGCCAGTTCGGGCGAAGCATTGTCCTTAACCTTTCCAAAGCGATTGAGTATGGCATCAATTCTCTCGGAAACAAAAGGGAAGTATTCGATGCTCTTTGCCAATTCGGTAAGATATGGATATTTTGGTTTCTCCCCTCGTTTGAAGAACGAAATTAACGACTTGATGGCATCGAGAGAACGACGGAGGGTAAACAACTCCGTTTCGTCGAGCCATGAACCTTCGCGCTGGATTCGCTCCAGAAAAGGTGTTGCATCTGCATAACCATCAACGGGGAAAGAGTCCTCCATCTGGCAGATGGTTTTCATCTCCGAAGTCTGCTCAATAAGCCTTGTAATTGCATTGAAGTCTGTTAAAAACTCCGCCTCGGCAGCCTTTTTTTTGCCCAGAGGGCAAAGGCACATTTCAGAAACCTGGCTTCGAATGCGATCGAAACCAATTTTTTCCTCGAAGTTTGATGGATAGGTGGGTTGCATTGCTTGATAAATCGAAAAAAGTAATAAGTGTAAGATAAAAAAAGGCAAAGATAGTGAGAAATGAAGGGAAACAATAAACTTACCAATAGAATTGAAAAATGAAAAGGTTTAAGAATAAAAAACCACCTTTAGGCAATCCAAAGGTGGTTTTAAGCTATACTGGTAAATCCTAATAGCCAAAAAGATCTTCTAAGGTTACCTCCTTAACAGTACCCATTTTATTTAGCATCTGTTTATCCAACGACTTAATATTTCCAACAATCAGGTAATTGTAAGGTTTACCCTTAATGTACCTGTTGAAGAAGTTTCGCAACTCATCCATGTTCGCATTTTCGGCTGCCGAGTAGAAATCCTTCCTTACATCGTAATTGAATCCAAGTTCTTGATTACGTAACCATTGGAAGAATATCTGTTCGTTAATCACCCTTTCCGATGCAATGGTATTCATTATTGCCTTACGCGAAACGTCGAACGATTTATCGTTCTCAATCATGTTTGCAAGAAGGCGTTCCATTGAAGATGTAGCCATATCAAGCTTATCGGCTTGTGTTCCGATATAGCCCATTAGGTAAAATGACCTGTCGGGTTTGGATGGCGAGTTATACCCCATCCATGCAGAGTAGGCCATGCCCTGTGATTCGCGAATTTCCTGGAACACAATGGATGACATAGAGTTACCAAAGTACTGATTAAAAAGACGGGCATTGATGTAGATGTCTTTGCTGAATTTTTCGCCTTTGCTTAGCAAAATAATGTTCACCTGCGACATGTCGTAATTTGCCAATAAGACCTCCTTACCCTTTATGTCCAATTCTGGATAATTCCTCTCCTCAGGTAGTGGCGTTAGCGTTTCGGGGAGCTTATGGAAGTTTTGCACCTCGTGCTTCACCTCATCCATCGAACTTGGCCCAAAGTAGAAAATTCTGTGTGGATAAGTAAAATGAGCGCTAACTAAATCTGTGAGCTCACTTGGATCGATGGTACGAATTTCCTCGTTGGAAAGTACATCGTTAAACGGTGATTTTTTGCCGTATTTAGCCCAGTTCCAGAGTCCATCCCACAGAATGTTGTCCTGATTCAACTTGGCATCGTTTCTTTCCTTTATCATGCGTTCAGCGTACTTGGCATAGGCTTCAGCATCGGTTTCAGATTGAGTGATTATTTCCTCCATTAGCTCCAGCCCCTTCTTATAATTTCGGTTAAGCCCTGAGATATAAACCCATGAACGATCATCGCCACTCCAAACGTAAGTATTTAATCCGTAGCGGAATAGTTCCTGACGAAGTTCCAAGGCTGTCCTATTCTTTGTACCAATATAAGGAATATAGTTAATGGCCAAAGGCATTTTCTGATTGTGGTTCTTACCAGCATCAATGATGTAGTAGTGAGTAAAGAACTCATTTTTACTGTTCTTGATGTAGCTTAGGTCAACGCCATCGCGAAGCGATACACTTTGGATAGATTTATCGTAATCGACAAAAACAGGGAGAATGGTATCGCGAGGTATTTCGCGCCACTCGGTATAGAACTGACTTTGATCTTCCCTGTTGATGGTTACAGGTGTTAATGGAGGCTTGGGAACTTTCACCAAATCCTTTGCCTCACCAGTACGTTTGTATACAGCAACGTAGTTATTATCAAAGAACTTATTGGCGAATGCCATAATATCTTCCTTTTTAAGCTTCTCAAGCTCATCAGCGTAGGAAAGGATATCGCTCCAACTACGCTCCATGATAAAGGCATCGAGGAATGTAAAAACCCTCCAGTTGTTCTGGAAATTTCGAAGCATCGAGAGGCGTTGCTGGTTGGCTATTGCGGTTGGCATCCAATCGGGGAATTCACCATTTTTAAGCTTATTTATCTCATTCAGCACTAACTCCTTTGCCTGTTCAAGGGTTTGATCATTCTTTGGTGTTACAGAGAAATTGATCACACCATAATCCTTGTAGATATTTGAATATGCGTAGGCATCAAGCACTTCCTGCTGTTGAATCATGTTGATATCTATCAATCCGGCTGTGCGGTTGTAAAGAATTCTGGCGATCATATAAAGCATTCGCTTATCCTCTGGCTTATCGCTATCGAGACGGTAAGCCATCATCAGATTTTCGGCATCAGGTCCGAAAACCTCAACTTCAACAGCTTCAGTTATTGGATCCTCAACCACTTTTTCGATTTCAGGTAGAGTTTTAGACTCCATCCTGCCAAAGGTTTCATCTACCATTTTTATGGTTTCCTCCATGTTGATATCGCCCGAAAGACAAATCACCATGTTGTTTGGAACGTACCAGGTTTCCTTGAATTTGAGAATATTAACCATTGACGGGTTTTTCAGGTGCTCGGGATACCCAATCACATCGCGTCCCAGCGGACCCTTAGGAAATAAACCTGTTTGAAGTGCATTATATGCCCTCGACCAGTCGCGATCCTGATACATGTTAAACTCTTCGTAAACAGTTTCGAGTTCGGTGTGAAACAAACGAAGAGCCACCTCACCAAAACGGTTATACTCAACAGCAAGCCAACGCCTTAACTCATTTGCAGGGATATCGTTCATGTAAGCTGTCTGATCGTACGAAGTAAAAGCATTGGTGTACCTTGCCCCCATCTCGGTGAGCATTTTATCATACTCGTTGGGAATTGCGTATTTTGAAGCTTCAATGGAGAACTTATCGATCTGCTTGTAAATCTCCTTGCGTTTAGCCTCATCCTTCTCATCCCGATATATTTCAAAAAGTGCCGAAATTGAGTCGAGTAATGGTTTCTCCTTTTCCCAATCCATAGTCCCGAATGAACTAGTACCCTTGAACATAATATGCTCAAAGTAGTGCGCTAGGCCTGTGGTTTCAACGGGATCGCTTGTTGAACCAGCACGTACCCCAATTAAGCCCATAATACGTGGCTCGTTGGGATTGTACGAAAGGTAAACCTTTAAACCGTTGTTTAGTGTATAAATTCTGGTTTCTGAGGGGTCGTTGGTCACCACTTCGTAGGAATAACCATTTGCATCTTTCGCCACCTTGGTTTTGTATTTATTGCCAGTACATGAGGCAAATACAATAAACAAGACAAATAGAAATAGTTTTACATTTTTCATTTTCTTTTAGGATTATTAGGGTTATGAAAAAGAGAAATAAGGTTCTACTACCATTTTAGTGGATAAAGTTCTAACCCTCCATGAAAAAACAGAATTGCACTTCTAAAATTCTCAAATCTACGATAGCCTCTTGCGACTAGTTTTATTTCCTGAATTTTCCCATTTA
>Ga0334882_1002032_pt1 | contig 22047 bp, 5 predicted proteins | sample GraSluR1_MG_5_FD_207226 | JGI IMG/M metagenome (GOLD analysis project Ga0334882, IMG submission 207226) | Sludge microbial communities from methane-producing bioreactor in Wageningen University, Netherlands - Granular Sludge_15_04-R1 | ecosystem: Engineered > Bioreactor > Anaerobic > Unclassified...
GAGGCTCCTGCCTCTGTCGTAACTATTTTGTTAGGCACCTGCCTGATTGCCTGCAAACAGATCGCTTCGTCGCCCCGACACTTCGGGGTTTCTCGCGATGACGATTCCCTGTTCTAATGAGGCTCCTGCCTCTGTCGTAACTATTTTGTTAGGCTCCTGCCTGATTGCCTGCAAACAGATCGCTTCGTCGCCCCGACACTTCGGGGTTTCTCGCGATGACGATTCCCTGTTCTACTGAGGCTCTTGCCTCTGTCGTAACTATTTTGTTAGGCACCTGCCTGATTCGCCGTTCAAATACAGATCGCTTCGTCGTACCAACACCCCGGGTCTGACGAGGCACCAGCCAGTATTTCCCAATTCCGCCTTCAGAGGGTTCTCGTAGAACTCAAGAGGTGAGCAGATTGCAGGGAATGCACAGGAGGAGCGCTGCGAGCAAGTAATAAGCCATTTGCCCTTGGATTTTCCATACAATAGCACTTTGATATTAGAGAATAGGAATGTAGCGATTGCGCTCCGCCTGCCAAAGCTGCTTATCCGTAGAGTTCAAGAGAACGCTCTGGCAGCGGTGATTTTTTTGTTACTTTTTTCATGGCAGGAAAAAAGTAAGGGAATCGTTCGGACGAGGCTCCTGCCTCTGTCGTAACTATTTTGTTAGGCTCCTGCCTGATTGCCTGCAAACAGATCGCTTCGTCACCCCGACACTTCGGGGTTCCTTGCGATGAAGCACACCACACCGTCATTGCGAGCGTATTCTGCGAAGCAATCCCTATAACAGATCCCCACGTTTGCCAAAGAGAGGTTTCTTCGCGATTTCGATATAACCCGTAACCTCATCCCCTGTCCTTCTTTACCCAAATCCCTTAAATGAATATCAGGGAATTTCCCGATTGACAGAAAAATTGTATTTCCTTCAATTTTGCAAATACTAATTTATAATGAATAAAAATAAATAAAAAATTTTGCATAAAACAATTGTTTGACATATATTGCTAAGGTGTTGATTATTAATTAATTTATCGGGATATCTCGATATATTGATGTAATGTTTATGCTAATTGAATTTTAATCATAATACTATAAGCTATGAAAAAGTTATTATCCCTGATCTTTGCCATCAGCCTTGCAATGATCACTCTGGCCCAAGCCCCACAGGGCTTCAACTACCAGGCGGTTATCCGCGATATAGAGGGTCAACCCATTTCGGAGCAACAGGTGTCCATCCGCCTTACCCTGCAGGACGAGGCAGGGGAAGCCATTCACTACGCTGAGAAGCACGTTCTTAACACCAGCCCACAGGGCTTGGTGAGCCTTGTCGTAGGCAGTGGTACCCCAGTTGAAAAAGCCTTCACCGAAGTACCGTGGGCTGAAGTAAATGTTTACCTAATGGTAGAGGTTGATCCTACCGGAGGCACCAGCTACTCGGAGTTGGGAACCACCAGGCTGCAAGCTGTTCCCTACGCGCTGCATGCACAGAGTGCCAGCAGCTTTGTGGCGGAGCCCGGTGTAGGAGAGGATGAGCCCCTGTTCGTGGTACGCAATAGCCAGAATCAGATTGTATTCGCGGTTTACGAGAAGGGGGTTCGCATGTACGTAGAGGACGATGCAAAGGAACACAAGGGCAACAAGAGCGGCTTCGCCATCGGTGGGCTCACTGGCTTCAAGCAGAACGAAATGGAGTACTTCAGGGTAACACCCGACAGCGTGAGGATATTCCTTCGGGAGCCAACCGGGAAGGGCAACAAGGGTGGTTTTGCCATTGGAGGAATAACGGGTTTTAAGGCTGATACTGTAGCTCTGATGTTCGTAGCTACTGACAGCACCCGCTTCTATATCGACACTGAGTCCACTGGGAAGGGCAATAAGAGTGGCTTCGCCATCGGTGGTCTTACAGGCTTCAAGTCGGGCACTCCCTTGAACTTCTTCAACGTATCGGCCGATACCACTGCGACTATCGACCCCAGCGAGGCGCGTATCCTTTGGTACCCAAATAAGAACGCATTTATGGCAGGACAAGTTTTAGTTGAAAGCCCCGATAGCGTTGGAACCAACTCGTGGGCATCGGGGTACGAATCGAAATCTATTGGCAATTGGTCGCAAGCATTAGGCTTTAAAGCAATAGCACGCGGCAATTATTCAACGGCTATTGGTAAAAACGCCATAGCTGATGGGCATAACTCTTTTGCTTTTGGTGATAATACAGTTGCAGGAGTAAAAAACAATGTTGCCAATAACAGCTATGCTTTTGGTGAAGGCAGTAGTGCAACAGGTAATGGAGGCTATGCTTTTGGCTATCATGCCAAATCAACTGCAACTGATGCATTTGCAATAGGTACAGGTACTGAGGCAAGCGGCGAAGGCAGCTTTGCAATTGGTTTTATAGGGCAGGATTCTGCTGGAGTTTCTACTGGACACACTAAAGCAATAGCCGATTGGGCAATTGCCATAGGCATGGGCGCTCAGGCAACAGAAAAAGGAGCCTTTGCAATGGGTACCCAAGCAATAGCTTCTGGCATTTACTCCCTTGCAATGGGCTATAAAACAAATTCCGAAGGTTGGTACAGTTCAGCATTAGGAAATAGAACTACTGCGAGTGGATGGTATTCAACTTCCATGGGACTGTTAACTGTGGCAGAGGGAACATTCTCTTTAGCAGCGGGTAACAGGTCAAGAGCTGAGGGGACAAATTCATTTGCATTTGGATACGCCGCTGTTGCAAAAGACATCGGGAGCGTTGCCATAGGCTCAGAGGCGTTAGCAAATATGAACTACTCTACAGCAATAGGCTGGAGAGCAACTGCCTCAGGGCTTAATTCTGTAGCAATAGGACAAAACGCCCAAGCTGCCGGATATAGCGTTGCCATTGGAATAAGTTCACAAGCACATGGTAATTCCTTTGCATTTGGTCAAAGTGTTAAAGCAGTAGGACCTTTTTCAACTGCTATTGGTTACAGGGCAATAGCAAATGGATCCTATTCAGTTGCCATAGGCGATAGTACTATTGCTCCTTCTGGCTACGAAACCGTTTTAGGTAGGTATAATTCCATTTACGATCCTCAAAATTCAACCGGATGGAATGCTAGCGACAGGTTATTTGTTATTGGGAATGGCATGGGCACTACTACAAGAAGTAATGCAATTACTATACTAAAGAATGGCAACTTTGCCATTGGAAGCGATATTCCAACCAATAGAATGCAAATACGTGGAAGGAATGATGATACAGATGGTACTACAGGAGTGTTTGTAGATATTCAGAATTTCAATGGGAATGTAAATGGAAGAATGAGCGGCATAAGGTTTAAAAATGCTCCCGACAACATAGGTTACAAAGCAGCAATATTATTCAGAAGGGATCAGGCGAATGGTAGAGGTAATATTCATTTTGCCATTAATGATGAGAATAATACCAATGAAGTTACCATTGATGACACCAAAATGGTTTTAAGAAGAAATGGATATTTAGGTTTAGGCGTAGAGGTACCAACTTACAGGCTTGAACTTCCAAATAATACCGATCCAAGTGGTCGTGCTATAGCAAACGAATGGGTAATCCATTCTGATAAACGCATAAAATCAAATATCAAGGAGATTCACTATGGGCTTGAAGCAGTGCTTGAACTTAATCCCCTTAGCTATTTCCACCACTCCTCTACCACTGAAAGTGGAATTATTAGAATTGAAAAAAGCGGCACAACAAACATTGGTTTAATAGCCCAGCATGTTTATGAAGTTATTCCTGAAGTTGTATCCAAACCCGCTAATGATAATAGTGAACTTTGGGGTATCAGCTACGAAAAACTGGTTCCAGTATTGATAAAAGCCATCCAAGAACAACAGCAAATCATTGAAAAACAGCAAACCGGCTTGGAACTTTTCAAAGCCGAACTTGAGGCCATAAAATCAATGATAGTTAAATAGCAATAAAAACCAAAAATTATTAACGGCTACCTTCGGGTAGCCTTTTTTATATCAGACAGTTACTATATCATACAATCCCACAACCTCATTCCCTGTTTGGCCGAGGCTCTTGCCTCTGTCGTAACTATTTTGTTAGGCTCCTGCCTGATTCGCCATACAAATACAGATCGCTTCGTCACCCTATGGTCTCCTCATTTACCTGACTGCGAATACAGCAGGCGATGACGCACCTAACCCGTTATTGCGTAACCCGGAAGCTGAGGTTTTCGAAGTGTAAGGGTTGAAGCAACCGAGCGTTTTTTTGCGAGTTCGGCGAACTTAGCGCAGCGATCTCACTGCCAGTTCCGCTTATGCGGAAAGCAAAGCGAGTAACAAAGCCAATCTTTGCAAGGGAAGTACATAAACAGATCCCCACGTTTGCCAAAGAGAGGTTTCTTCGCGATTTCGGTATAACCCGTAACCTCACCCCCTGTCCTTCTTTACCAAAATCCCTTAAATGAATATCAGGGAATTTCCCGATTGACAGAAAAATTGCATTTACCTAATTTTACAAAAACTTTATTTATAACGATTATAAAATATTATAAAATTTGCATAAAACGAATGTTTGACATATATTGCTAATGCGCTGATTATGAATTAATTTATCGGGATATCTTGATATGTTGATGTATTGTTTATGCCAATTGAACTTTAATCATAATACTATAAGCTATGAAAAAGTTATTATCCCTGATCTTTGCCATCAACCTTACACTGATCTCTCTGGCCCAAACCCCACAGGGCTTCAGCTACCAGGCGGTAATCCGCAATACCGAGGGACAACCCCTGGCTGAGCAGTTGGTATCCATCCGCCTCACCCTGCAGGACGAGGCAGGGGAAACCATCCACTACGTCGAGTCGCATGCCGTTGTGACCTCACCCATGGGTGTGGTTTCGCTTACCGTGGGGGGTGGAGCTGTTGAAGATGGTGTATTTGCCGATATCCCATGGGGGGAAGGAGGCATTTACCTTTCGGTAGAAGTTGACCCTGCAGGGGGTGAAAACTATGCTCTATTAGGGCAAACCCAGCTGCAAGCTGTTCCCTACGCTCTTTTTGCAGCCGATGGTAACCAGGGAGAGCCCGGTGCCGATGGACTCTCCGCCTACGAGTTGTGGCTCATCGAAAACCCCGATGGCACGCAGGAGGAGTTCTTCTTTTCGCTGAAGGGCGACCAGGGGGATGATGGTATGTCCGCCTACGAAATATGGCTCATCGAAAACCCCGATGGCACGCAGGAGGAGTTCTTCCTTTCACTGAAGGGCGACAAGGGAAATGACGGGGAGGATGGTCTCCCGGGCACCGATGGGGTTGGCATTCTGTACGAGTGGGACGGTACCAGCTTGGGCATTAAGCGCGAGGATGAAAGTGGTTACACTTATACCAACCTTAAGGGCGATCCCGGGGATCCGGGTGTTGATGGCGTTGGCATCCAATACAGCTGGGCTGGCACCAGCCTTGGTATCAAGCGAGAGGATGAAGGGAGCTATACCTACACCGATCTTAAAGGCGACTCAGGCGCCGATGGAGAGGATGGACTTCCGGGCACCGATGGGGTTGGCATCCAATACAACTGGGCAAGCACTAGCCTTGGCATCAAGCGGGAGGACGAGGGTAGCTATACCTATACCAATCTTAAAGGGGAAGAAGGCCAGCAGGGTGTCCCTGGCACCCCCATCACCTGGCGGGGGAGCTCCGGTGTAGAACCGAGTGACCCAGCGATCAACGATGCCTACTACAACACGGGCGACGGGAAGTCGTGGGTGTACACAGCACTGGGCTGGCAGCAGATGACCCAGGACGGGGTGCAGGGTATCCCGGGACCAGAAGGACCTCAGGGGCCTCAGGGCGAAGCGGGAACAGGGCTAACCAATCGGGGAAACTGGTCGGGTTCGGAGACATACCAATCCGGACACTATGTCTTTGCAGAGTCTTCAACCACGCCAGGGGTCAACTCCATGTACATCTGCCAGACCGATAGCCACCAGTCACCCACTCCTCCGAAGGAAGATGGGGTAAACTGGGTAGAGTTTCAGGCACCCCAGGGACCCGAAGGCCCTCAGGGTCCTGAGGGACCGCTGGTGGCGGGTACCACCGGACAAACGCTTCGCCACAGCGGCACCAGCTGGGAGGCCAGCGATCTGATCTACAGCACGGGCACCAACGTGGGGATTGGCACCACCAACCCCGGAGCCAAGCTCGACGTGGTAGGGCAGGTGAAAATACAGGGCGGTGTTCCGGGTGCCGGCAAGCTGCTCACCTCCGATGCCACCGGGCTGGCCACGTGGCAGAACCCCTCGAACCATAACCACAGCGCCGCCGACATTACCACTGGCACGCTGGCTGTCGCAAGGGGAGGCACAGGCATCGCCAGCTACACTACGGGCAACTACATCTACGCCTCGGGAGCGACCACCCTGGCCCAGCGAACCCCCGCCCAGGTGCTCTCCAACATAGGAGCGGCTGCAGCGAGCCATACCCATACAGCCGCCGATATCACCACTGGCACGCTGGCGGTAGCACAGGGAGGCACAGGCATCGCCAGCTACACTACGGGCAACTACATCTTCGCCTCGGGTGAGACCACCCTGGCCCAGCGAACCCCCGCACAGGTACTCTCCAACATTGGAGCAGCCGCAGCGAGCCACACCCATGCCGCCACCGACATCACGTCAGGCACTTTGAGCAGCGACAGGGGGGTGCTGGCGGGCTCCACCAGCTCATCCTTCGTGCGGTACACGGGCACAACCAACACCGCCAGCGCCTTCAGCAGCGGAACGACGAATCCGAGCGGCACCCAGCGGCTGAACTACTCGGGCTACCTTTACGCCACGCAGCTATACGATGGTGGAACAAGGGTCTACTCGGCCAACAACACCAACATCGGCACGGGCTCCACCAACTATGCTGCTGGCAACCATACACATAGCGGGATGGGCACCGTGACCAGCATAACCGCTGGGGATGGGATGAACTTCACCACCATCACGAGCACGGGAACTGTAACCCTGGGTACCCCCGGCACGCTGACCTCTTCCACCACGAATGCGCTGACGGCCACCTCGCACACTCACGCCATCACCACCCAGCTACCCTCCAGCTCAACGGCGGGGGTAATGCAGCACAGCGGCAGTACCAAAACCGCAGGGAGCTTCTACTCAGGAACCACTGCACCCACCAACTCCAATCGAACCAACTACGATGGATATCTTTATGCCACACGTTTCTATGGGCATGGTGGTTATTTAACCTCACTAGATGCCAGCAATTTGACAAGCGGTACGGTGCCCATTGCAAGGATTCCCACGGGTACAACAAGTACAACAGTATCCTTGGGCAACCACACCCACACCAATATGGTTACGGGTACAGGTACAACCAGCTATGTTACCCGGTGGACAGGAGCATCAGCAATTGGTATTGGGGTGTTGTACGACAATGGCACTAACGTGGGTATAAGCACTACATCGCCCTCGGAAAAGCTGGATGTGGCCGGTAAAATAAAAGCCCAGGGGGTGATAGTAAAGCAAGCAACTGATGCCTCCGACCTTCTCTTTGCAGTTCGTAATAGCCAGGGACACATAGTTTTTGCGGTTTACGAAAAGGGTGTACGGATTTTTATTGATGGCGATCCAACAATAGACACCAAGGGCAATAAGGGTGGTTTTGCCATTGGCGGATTAACAGGTTTCAAGGATACCGGCGAGGACTACTTCAGGGTATCGCGCGGTTACACCCACGTGCTGTTCGACACCGACTTACCGGGCAAGGGCAATAAGAGTGGCTTCGCCATTGGAGGGCTAACCGGGTTTAAGGAACAGGGCGATAGATCGCAGATTCCCTCATTGGATAGCGATTTTGGTGGTACAGAAAACTTTGGAAATAAATCCAATCTGGCAGGATATATGAGTATTACTCCAGATAACTACCTTATCGGTCAGGATGCAGGTAAATCATTAACTACCGGACTTTATAATACATTTATGGGCTATCAGGCGGGACAGGCAACTACTAGAGCCTTCAGAAATGTTTTCATTGGTTATCAAGCTGGTTTTAGTAATATTGGTCACGCATCTTTAACACGTGGCAGTTACAATGTGTTTTTAGGAAATCAAAGCGGTTATTCCAATACTACAGGAATGTACAATGTTTTTCTGGGCCACGAATCTGGCTATTCAAGTTCAACAGCATACTCTAATGTTTTTCTCGGCTACCAAAGCGGGAGAGGCAACACTACTGGTCAATACAATGCTTTTGTTGGATATCGAAGTGGTTATTCCAATGCTACTGGGCACTACAATGTATTTTTAGGTTACGAAGCAGGTTATAATAATGCTGGAACAGCCGAAGTAGATCAGGGGTGTTATAATGTATTCCTTGGTTATCAAGCTGGTAGGGCAAATACTACAGGTTATGCTAACACCTTTGTCGGGAGACATGCAGGATTGGCAAATACAACAGCAAACGGAAATGCATACTTTGGTCAGTATGCTGGAAGGACTATTACTACAGGATATGCCAATACAATAATGGGAACTAATGCTGGACATGCTGCTTCTACCACATCAAGCCAGAATACTTTTTTAGGTGCTTGGGCTGGACAAAGTACTTCTGGCAATCAAAACACTTATGTTGGGCACGATGCTGGGGCTGGGACTGGCAATAATAATACTGCTATTGGTTATGCGGCGGGATACCAAAATTCGGGTAGTGGAAACGTATTCATAGGATACTATGCAGGGTATAACATTGGTGCCATTAACGATCGACTTTATATAAACAATGCCTCAAGTGCATCTCCATTAATTTATGGAAGTTTTGTAAGCGCCAAAATGGTTGTTATTGCAGGCAATCATAACGACAATTCAAGCTACCGTCTGTTCTTTGTAAATGGCACTGCAGGAGGAAAATTTCCTTGGTACAACGATAGTGATGAAAGGCTAAAAAAGAATATTCAAACAATAGAATCACCATTGGAAAAGGTAACTAGGCTTAGAGGTGTAACTTACGAATGGATTGATAAGGATAGCTATGAAAAGGGTAGAAAAATGGGTTTTATTGCTCAGGAAGCCATTGGGGTGATACCAGAGGTGGTAGACTATAATGAGGAGAATGATTCATACGCTATGCAATATTCATCGGTAAATGCTCTTTTGGTTGAAGCCATAAAAGAGCAGCAAAACGAGATAGAAAAACTACAAAATGAGAACACCGACCTCAAAGCCCGACTCGAGCGGCTTGAACAGATGATGTCTGAAAAATAGCGAGAAGGTGGATTAAGTAAGATCGTAACATAATGAAGAAGCCATAAAACGTTGATTTTATGGCTTCTTTTTTTGGTTTTTTCCGAAAATCGAGCTATATTTCAGCATATGTTTTGCCTTCCTTAAAAAACCCTAATGCCATGAAAACTCAACAAATTCGCCATTCAATGCGCATAGCATGGATGCTATGTCTGCTTTGCCTCCCATTCCTCCTGCTGGGACAGGGAGTCGTAATCACTGAGCAGGAAGGTGTATCAACCCCCCATGCCTCATCCATTCTGGATGTGAGGGCCACTGATAAGGGGATGCTCATACCCCGACTCACAACCGTTCAGCGGCAGGCCATCGCATCGCCTACCAACGGGCTGCTGGTTTACGATACCGACAAGAATAGCTTCTACTACTACGATGCCACTAAGGGTGGCTGGGTGGGTGTGGTCAACTACGACCCACAACCAGCAGAGGATGAACCGTTATTCGTGGTGCGCAACAGCCAGGATAAGATCGTATTCGCGGTGTACGAGAAGGGGGTGCGCATGTACGTGGAGGACGATGCCAAGGAGCCCAAGGGCAATAAGAGCGGGTTTGCCATAGGTGGTCTCACGGGGTTCAAGGATAACGAGACGGAGTACTTCCGGGTAACCCCCGACAGCGTTCGCATTTACCTCCGTGAGCCCAGCGAGAAGGGCAATAAGGGCGGATTTGCCATCGGCGGACTCACGGGGTTCAAGGCCGACACAGTGGCGCTGATGTTTGTGGCGCAGGACAGCACCCGTTTCTACATCGATACCGAGCCAGTCGCTGGAGGGGGCAAGGGTAACAAGGGTGGCTTCGCCATTGGTGGGCTGACCGGCTTTAAGAACCTGCCCGAGGAGTACCTGCGGGTTACCCGCGATAGCACACGGGTCTACGTTAACACGGATCAAACTGGTAAGGGCAACAAAAGTGGTTTTGCCATAGGTGGGTTAACAGGATTTAAAACCGATCCTATAAATTTCATGTTTCTTACTCCCGAGAACTACTTTATTGGGCATGAGTCGGGAGCAAACACAACTCCTGGAACCACTACTGCTGGTCTTTTCAATACTTTTTTTGGTTATCAAACGGGTAAGGAGAATATTGTTGGACATTCCAACGTGTTCATTGGCAACAAGAGCGGTTACAGTAATATAGGCGATGAAGTTGACGAAAATCTTGGGTCAAGGAACGTATTCCTTGGATTTGAGTCGGGTTACTCCAATAGTTTGGGCGCTGATAATATTTTGATCGGTTTTCAGGCTGGATACCTCAACTCCACCGCTGGAAATAATATTTGTATCGGATCAGGAGCGGGATATTCCAACAAAAAGAATAGCGACAATGTCTTCATTGGATTGAATGCAGGATATTATCATGGCTTCGATGGCCCCGAAGCGGGAAACTACAATAATAATATTTACATTGGAATTGAGGCGGGTAAAGGAGTTGAGGGCTCAACTATGGGGAAAAATAATATCTATATTGGACCATATAGCGGAAAGAGTAGTACAACCGCGCAATTAAATGTTTTCATGGGATACAAAACCGGAGAACTCATTGGATCGGGTGTTCAAAATGTTTTTATAGGGAATGAAGCAGGCAAAACCTTATCTTCTGGCAATTACAATACATTCTTGGGGACCTTTGCCGGGCAAATCAACAACGGATCAAGTAATACCTTTGTGGGAGAGAGCGCTGGACAAAATCTTTCGGGTGGGTTAAAAAACACTTTTTTGGGTAGTCAAGCTGGTCAATTCTCCGATGCAGGCAGTCAGAACGTTTTTGTGGGTTTCAATGCAGGTCGAGAGCATAGAGCCGGGGATAACAATGTATTTTTGGGTAATTCTGCTGGGATGAGTAACAGCGATTTTACTGGCGAATCGGAACGAAATGTATTAATAGGGGTTGAAGCTGGGGTAAATATAAAGGAGGCTATTGACAATGTTTTTATTGGACATAAGGCTGGGGAAGGTCCAGTAACCGGCTTAACAGGTGATTTCAATGTAATTATCGGCGAAAGGGCTGGCAACCATTTGAGCTCTGGTAATAGCAATATATTTTTGGGAACTCAGGCAGGTTTTGAGAATACCGAGGGACAATACAATGTTTTTCTGGGGCATCTGGCAGGGATGAGTAATACTACCACGAATTCCAACATTGCTATTGGTTACGAGGTGGCAAAGATGAATACAACCGGTGGTGCAAATGTTATGATTGGTAATAATGTGGCATCCCAGAGCAGCTTTGGCTCGTGGAATGTACTTATCGGACACGAAACTGCAAACAGCGAAACATTCTCGGGTCAAAGCAATGTGATGGTGGGTACCAGTATCGGTTCGCGATTAACAAATGCCCAGAAAAACGTTTTTCTGGGCGATCTGGTGGCGAACTTCAATACTTCCGGATCGGAAAATGTTTTTATCGGTGCACTGGCAGGATATAGTAATACAACGGCCAATTCAAATATTTTTATCGGAACCGAATCGGGCTTCAACAATTCCACTGGACAATACAATGTCTTCCTCGGATTTGAAACTGGAAAAAGTAATACTGAAGGTGTGGATAATGTGTTTTTGGGTTATCAGGCAGGACATTCCAATTCTATTGGAGAAAAAAATGTTTTCATTGGGTATTTAGCTGGGGAAAAGGGAGAAACCACGGTTTACAATACATTTGTTGGATCCGAAGCAGGACAAAACACCATTAATGAAACGGGTGATGTGGGTGATCTTACTGGTAAGTTTAACTCGTTCTATGGTACAAGAGCAGGTCAGAGCAATACATATGGTTACTACAACTCTTTCTTTGGCAATGGGGCTGGATGGAACAGCACCATCGGGATTAGGAACACTTTTTTAGGTAATAATGCTGGTTATCAGAACCAGGGAGGTAACGAGAATACTTTTGTTGGCAATGCCACAGGTTACTATCATCGAAATGGTGATTTTAACACCTATATTGGTTCAAGAGCAGGTCAGTACAGCTATACTGGTGCCACAAAGAATGTTGCCCTTGGTGCATATGCAGGTTATGGTAATACTAGCGGATCAACGGGATCAGATAACATCTCAATTGGCTACGAGAGCCATAAAATCATATTGTCAGGTAGCAGAAATATTTCCATTGGCTCTCAAGCAGGTGCAGCATTAACAACCGGAACAAACAATATCTTTTTAGGACACGAAGCAGGTGCAAATCATACTGGAAGCAGTAACGTGCTTATTGGTTACCAGGCATCCGCTTCAACAAACTCATTTACAAATATTGTTGCCATTGGGAATGGGGTGCAGGCAACTGCTTCCAATCAGGTTAGGTTTGGAAATGGAAGCACAACAACCATGTTCTGTCAGGGAGCATATGCTTCCACAACTACATCAGCGCCCAATTTATATGTTGATTTTAATGGGCAAATAATGCGTAGCACAAACACCTTTGCAAGTAGTACCGGTGCTGCCAATAAGGTTGCTATTTGGATAGGTACAAGCACCTTGTCGAGCAACACAAATTTTCACTGGGACAACACCAATGCACGGCTAGGAGTAGGTACAATCTTCCCAAACTCAAAGGTCCATATCAATTCAGCAACCGGAGAAAATGGACTAAGGGTTGAAATCAACTCAAATACAAAGTTTTGGGTACAGAGCAATGGTGGATCATCCATTGGAGCCGCCACTACTGCCCCAGAAAATGGGCTTTTTGTTGCTGGTAATATTGGAATCGGAACAGGTGAACCCTTTAAATCTCTCCATGTTAGGGTAACAAATGCAGCAACCGATGGCACCGATGGTACATATATCGACATCCAGAATCCTAACAATTCTAATGGTTCGATGACTGGAGTGCGCTTTAAACCCACTGCAGGCGTCAATGGCGAATATACAAAAGGTGCAATCTTCTATCAACGAACAGCATCGGGAGGTAGAGGAACCATAATCTTTGCCAATAATAATTCTTCTGGTATCGATGAGGTTACTACCGCTCACGCCCGAATGGTTATCCTTAACGATGGAAAAGTTGGTATTGGAACCACTAGCCCTTCACAGAATCTCCATGTTGTGGGTACCTCATTTTTTGATGTTGGAACCTATAAGATCTTCCTTGATACTTACAGTTCAGAACCTGCCATTCGACCTTCAACAGCATGGTATGGATACCTTGGAACACCCACCCATTATTGGTACCAAACTCATACCGATCAAATCTTTAGAAATAACGAATACGCATTATCCGATCGTAGGGTTAAAACAAACATTAAGGACATCAACAGCCCGCTACAAAAAGTTATGGTCATTAAGGGGTACCATTACTCCCTAGATATTAATACCCATCCATTGTATAAAGATGGTAAAAGAGCTAATTCAACGGATGATCTGGAGAACTATGGTTTTGTTGCACAGGAACTAATGGAGGTGATTCCTGAAATGGTGGTTCTTGATCAGGAAACAGGGTACTATATGATTCGGAATTTCGAACAGTTGTTACCGGTAATTATTGAGGCCATGAAAGAACAGCAAGTTACTATTCAGGCACTTGAAGAGAAAGTAAGTGAGTTCGATAAACTTAGCGCTAGATTGGAAGCGGTTGAGAAATTACTGCTTGAAAAATAAAAAGCAAATTGTTATATTTTGAACAGCTTTATATTATACATGCATATTTCTTAATTCATTAGAGTAGATCAAGCATTTTTTTGCAAAATTTGAAAATGCAGAATCCAGCCTTAACCAATAAGTTTAAGGCTGATTTTGTAAAATTTCAATCTCTCTTTTTAATATTATCCAATCAATTTATATTTTAACCTTCATAAATTACTTACAAAAAAATGGGTGTTTTTACGGATACCTTATTATGTTTATATATTGTATTTTTAAAGAAAAAAATCTTGCTAAATAAGTGATAGAATGAAAGATATACTGTATTTTGATTAGTTAAAGAATATCAATACACAATATGCAATGAGAATTAGGATGTTGCAAAGTTTTATGAGTTAGAATAAGATAAAAAAAGATAAAGTCATGAAAATTTCATCGATTACAAATGGGATAAGGTTTTGCTTTTGGGCAACCTTAATGGCATTACCTACAATGTTGCTTGGGCAAGGTGTTGTTATCACCGAGGAAACAGGGGCTTCCATACCCGATGCTTCATCAATTCTGGATATTAGATCCACCGATAAGGGGATGCTTATCCCGAGGCTAACCACCGCTGAGCGCTTAGCCATTTCATCGCCTGCCAATGGGTTGCTGGTGTTCGACACCAGCAAGAACAGCTTCTACTACTACGATTCCACCCGGGGTGGATGGGTTGGAGTTGTCAACTACGACCCGCAACCGGCCGAGGATGAACCGTTGTTCGTGGTACGTAACAGCGAGGATCAGATCGTGTTTGCGGTGTACGAGAAGGGGGTTCGCATGTACGTGGAGGACGATGCCAAGGACAATAAGGGCAACAAGAGCGGTTTCGCCATAGGCGGTCTCACGGGGTTCAAGGGTAACGATACGGAGTACTTCCGGGTAACGCCCGACAGCGTTCGCATTTACCTCCGCGAACCCACCGAGAAGGGCAACAAGGGAGGCTTCGCCATAGGAGGGCTTACGGGGTTCAAGGCCGACACGGTGGCGCTGATGTTTGTGGCGCACGACAGCACCCGTTTCTATATCGATACCGAGCCAGCCACCGGAGGGGGCAAGGGCAACAAGGGTGGCTTCGCCATAGGGGGGTTGACCGGCTTTAAGAGTCTGCCCGAGGAGTACCTGCGGGTTACCCGCGATAGCACCCGGGTTTACGTGAATACCGAAGAAACGGGGAAGGGCAACAAAAGCGGTTTTGCCATAGGCGGGCTAACCGGATTTAAGCAGGTACCCTCTAACTTTATGTTTCTTAACCCTGAAAACTATTTTATCGGCCACGAAAGTGGTCAAAATGCCACCGATATTGGAATCTATAATTCTACCCTGGGCTACAAGTCGGGAAAGGCGATTACCGATGGGACCTCAAACATCTTCATCGGGTACGAGTCGGGGTTGAGCAACTCCACAGGAAACTACAACGCCTTCCTGGGTTATCAGACCGGGGTTGCCAGCAATTCCAGCTACAACACGTTCATCGGCTACCAGGTGGGCAAGGCCAACACCAGCGGGCAGTACAACGTGTTCATGGGGTATAATGCGGGTCTTTCGAACACCGAGGGGGAGAGCAACGTGTTCATTGGCAACGAGTGCGGACTGGCCAATACCACGGGTGCCAGCAATGTTTTCATTGGCAACAGGTCGGGCTACTCCAACATTGGGGGCACCTCACCGGCCGGCCGATTCAACGTGTTCATCGGCATGGAGAGCGGTTACAGCAACCAAACCGGGCGATATAATACGTTCCTAGGCTACCAGGCAGGGTATAGCAATACGTACAGCTTCAACACGTTCATCGGTTATCAGGTGGGTAAGGCCAACACCAGCGGGCAGTACAACGTGTTTATGGGATACAATGCGGGCCTATCAAACACCGGAGGGGGTAGCAATGTGTTCATCGGTAATCAATGCGGTCAGGCCAACACAACAGGGGCTAGCAACGTGTTTATCGGCGATAAGGCGGGCTACTCCAACGTGGGTGGCACCTCACCAGCCGGTCGGTTCAACGTGTTCATTGGAATGGAGAGCGGTTATAGCAACCTGGTAGGACGCTACAATACTTTTCTGGGCTATCGTTCAGGCTATTATAATACGGGCAACTTCAATACTTTCCTTGGCTACAATACAGGTTTGGCCAACACCTCTGGAGCAAGTAACGTTTTCATTGGTAATGAGGCTGGGCGATCTAACCAGGAAGGGAGCAATAACGTATTCCTTGGTTACCGGGCAGGTTACGTGAGCACAGAAAGTAACAATGTTTATCTGGGCAATGAGTCGGGTAGGAATAATTCAAGTGGAACCGGCAATGTTTACCTGGGATACCGCACAGGTTATTTAACCAGCACGGCTAGTTTCAATGTCTCCATTGGTTACGAAGCCGGTAGAAATATTTCATCCGGAGAGTATAATGTGTTTCTAGGATACCAAAGTGGAATGGGGAATACGACGGGTCAGTATAATACATTCCTGGGCTATCAGACTGGTTATGTTAACCTTGCCGGAAGTTACAACGTTTTTCTGGGATTTGAATCGGGTTTATCCAATACTACCAATGGAGATAACAATGTTTTTCTTGGCTATCAAAGCGGTCGATCGAACACCACTGGAAGTAGCAACACTTTTATTGGACATCAAGCCGGAATGGCAAACCAAACAGGTGTTACCAACGTTATAATTGGCGATTATGCGGGTTTAAATAATACCGGTAGTGCCAATGTATTTGTTGGAGTACAAAGCGGAAGAGATAATACTTCTAATAACAATGTATTTATTGGTAATTCTGCCGGGACTTTGAATACCTCAGGAGAAACCAATACATTTATTGGGAATATGGCTGGTGGTCATAATACTACAGGAAGCCTTAATGTAATGGTGGGCACAAATGCAGGCTGGATGGCCAATGGTGCCATTTCCAGCAACTCGGTTTTTGGTGAATCTTCCGGCGTTGAAATGAATGGCAATAATAACTGCTACTTTGGCGGATGGTCAGGGTTGCTGACAGGATCCAATAACGTTGCCATTGGCTATAAATCTGGTGAAATTACATCTGGCTCAAACAATGTTTTCATAGGTTATTATGCAGGTTATGGAGCTGGAACGGGCGATAATCGCCTAATAATTGCCAATAGCGATACGGGAACTCCTTTAATTTACGGAAATTTCAGCACCGGAAACGTAAGCATAGGCAACACCAATCCAACTTCAAGGTTAACAGTTGAGGCTCCCAGTGCCACAACAATGCTTGCGGCAAGCATTAACAACCTTCGAAATGCCACCGGTGCTCATGGGCTTAACGTCAATACCACCACAACAACAACGGGAACCTACATTTTGAATGCACAATCTGCAGGCACAAGCCGACTTTATGTAAGATCTGATGGAAGGGTAGGTATTGGAACAACTTCTCCTGGTTACAGTTTTGATGTTTCAGGTATCGCAAGGGTAACAACCTCTGCCTACTTTGCCACTTCGAGCGGTAGCGTGGGAATTGGCACTACCTCCCCATCCTACCTTCTCGATGTTATGGGCACTGGGGGCGTAGCCTTTAGGGTTTACCACGGAACAAATAATCATGGTATCCGCATCGACCCGTGGAATAGCACCACTGCGGCCGTAAATATCGACCCAACCAAAGCAAACCAATCCGTATACTTTGGACGGGAAGTTGCTGCCTCACAGTGGATATTCCAATCAGGAAGAGTTGCCATAGGAAATCATACTCCTTCATACGATCTGCACTTGTTGTATAACTCAGCAGCTAAGCCTACCAGCAATACATGGACTGTCCCTTCCGATATTCGCCTTAAAGATGTGAAGGGTGCTTACACGAAGGGCTTAAAGGAGATTCTCCTTCTGGAACCAATAGTGTATCGCTACAAGGTTGATAACCCCTTGGGTATCAAAGAAACCGACGTGGATTCTTACGGCTTTAGCGCTCAGGATGTCCAGAAGGTTTTCCCTGAGGCCGTTGGCACCAACGAGAAGGGGTACCTCGATTTTGATATCCATCCCATTCTCATTGCCCAGATCAATGCCATTAAGATGCTCAATGAGCAGAATGAGGATCACAAATCTGAAATTGATAACCTAAAAACCGAAAACGCTGAGCTCAAAGCCCGCCTCGAACGGCTTGAGCAGATGATGTATGAAAAATAGCGATAAGGTGGATTAAGCAAGATCGAAACATAATGAAGAAGCCATAAAACGTTGATTTTATGGCTTCTTTTGTTTTTTTAAAAAAATAGACTTATATTTCAGCATAGGTTTTTTTACCTCAATAAATTCCGAATGCCATGAAAACCCTAAAAATTTCCCATTCAATTCGCATAGCACTGATGCTATGTTTGCTTTGTCTCCCTTTCCTCCTGCTGGGGCAGGGAGTGGTAATCTCTGAGCAGGAAGGAGCGTCAGTTCCCGACGCCTCATCCATCCTAGATATTCGGTCCACCGATAAGGGGATGCTCATACCGAGGCTAACCACTGCCCAGCGGCAGGCCATTGCATCGCCCGCCAACGGCTTGCTGGTGTACGACACCAACGAGAATAGCTTCTTCTACTACGATGCCACTAAGGGTGGCTGGGTAGGTGTGGTCAACTACAACCCCCAGCCGGCCGAGGATGAACCCATCTTTGTGGTGCGCAACAGCGAGGGTTATATCGTGTTTGCTGTTTACGAGAAGGGGGTTCGCATGTACGTGGAGGACGACGCAAAGGACAATAAAGGCAACAAAAGTGGCTTTGCCATAGGTGGGCTAACGGGGTTCAAGGATAACGAGACGGAGTACTTCCGGGTAACACCCGACAGCGTTCGGATATTCCTTAGGGAGCCAACCGGGAAGGGCAACAAGGGAGGCTTTGCCATAGGTGGACTCACGGGGTTCAAAGCTGACACGGTGGCGCTGATGTTCGTGGCGCACGACAGCACACGCTTCTATATCGACCATGAAACCAGCACTCCGGGGGGCAAGGGCAACAAGGGTGGCTTCGCCATAGGTGGGCTAACCGGCTTTAAGGATCTACCCGAAGAGTACCTGCGGGTTACCCGTGACAGTACACGGGTTTCCTTCAGCACGGAGGTAAAGCCCGATAAGGGCAACAAGAGTGGCTTCGCCATCGGTGGGCTTACGGGGTTCAAGGGAGATGATTTACCCAACTTCTTTAATATTTCGGCCGATACTACAGGTATAATTAACCCCAGCGAGGCTCGAATTCTTTGGTACCCATCGAAAAATGCCTTTATGACTGGTCAGGTGCTGATCGAAAAGCCCGACAGCGTTGGGAAGAACTCATTCTCTTCGGGATACGAATCCAAGGCCATTGGAAACTGGTCGCAGGCATTGGGATACGAAGCCATTGCCCGTGGTGATTACTCGACGGCAATTGGGAAAAATGCAGTAGTTAATGGAGAGAGTTCATTTGCATTTGGAGATAATTCCATTGCAGGGAGAAAGGGAGGGATTGCTGATAATAGCTATGCTTTTGGTGAGGGTGCCAGAGCAATAGGACGAGGTAGCTATGCTTTTGGATCAATGGGAAGGGATACAACAAATTTTAATTCCACGCTAGTCAACACTTTGGCTGAGGGTGATTTTTCTTTCGCCATTGGGCTTGGGGCAGAAGCTCAGGGACACATATCCATGGCAATGGGCAATAGCACAGTTGCGCAAGGGAAAAACTCCTTAGCACTAGGTGCTTATAGCCAGGCAACCGGAGAATACTCAACGGTTTTGGGAAGAGAAAATATTGCTAGCGGAACCATTTCAACATCCTTTGGCTATAAAACTCTTGCTTCTGCCTGGTCATCTACGGCATTTGGACAGGAAACGCAGGCTTCAGGTATGTGGACTACTGCATTTGGATATCAAACAAAGGCTTCAGCAAATTATGCTACAGCATTTGGTAAAGATTCGGAGGCAAGTGCTGAATATTCTACAGCATTTGGAAATGGTGCAAAAGCCAGCGGAAACTCAGCCTCTGCATTTGGGGCAGGTGTTCAGGCAACAGGTAGTTTTGCAGCAGCAGCAATTGGATATTTATCAGTGGCAAGTGGAAACAATTCATTGTCCATGGGCTACGACAATCTGGCAAGCAACGAGGGATCAGTGGCCATTGGCAGACAGAATGTTGCCAGTGGTATAAGAACTACTGCATTGGGATATTTTAGCCAGTCAATAGGTAGTTACTCAACTGCAATTGGGCAAAACCTTGAGTCAAGATCAGCTTACGAAGTAGTGGTTGGTCGATACAATACACTTTATACTCCAGCATCATCAACGGAATGGAATACCAGCGATCGATTATTTGTTGTTGGGAATGGAACAGGTACCTCCACCAGATCGAATGCGATGATAATCTTTAAAAGCGGAAATACTGGTTTTACCCAAAAAGTAAGTGCTGGCACAACCACATCCTTTCCAACAAACCTTACTGCATATGGTTCAATGCAAAATCCATCTATCCCAAACACAACATCAACAGGTGTTTTTAGAGTGGCAACAGGGAATAGCCAGGGTATTGATTTTGGTAAGATGGGTACGGGCTCATTTGCTGCTTGGATGCAGGTGGGCTATGGAGGATATGCAGATCCATTGGCCATTCAGCCCTTAGGAGGCAATGTGGGTATTGGTACAAATAATCCCATTTCTCTTCTTCATATTACTGGTTCCGAAACTGCTACCGATGGAGAAGCAGGCGTTTTTATGGATATTCAGAATACTGCGGGGTCGACCACCGGACGTTTGCTTGGGGTAAGGTTTAATCACTACACGGGAGTCCCAAAAGCAGCAATTTTTTATAGAAGAAACCTAAGCAACGGTAGGGGAGATATGGTTTTTGCTATTAGCAATGTTGATGATGCTACTACTATAGTAAACTATACCGATGCAGCAATGGTAATAACCAGAACAAAAAACGTAGGTATTGGAACCAATATACCCGCAAGAACACTCCATGTTAAACAGAATGTTATCCATAGGGCAATACGAATGGAGCATCAAACTACAACAGACTATTGGGAAGTTGGTGTTGCCGATGAAAGCAAAGCATTTAGGTTCGATTATAATGGAACGAACAAAGCATATATTGCCATTGCCGATGGTACTTACTATACAGCATCTGATTTAAGGCTTAAGCAGGGTATCGAACCTTTAGAGAATTCTCTTCATAAGGTAATGAAATTAAAACCATCGAAATTTTATTTTAAGGATTCGGAAAGTTCCAAAAAATCTATTGGTTTTATTTCTCAGGATGTCGAACAGCTATTCCCTGAGTTAGTATCAATCTCCGAGGAGGGATATAAATACCTTTCGTACGATGAATTTTCGGTTATAGCAATTAAAGCCATTCAGGAGCAACAGGAGTATATCCATCAACTCGAGGAGCGCCTTGAGCGTTTAGAGCGGTTGATCCTTGAAAAGGAGTAAGGTAAAATCCACTTGGTGTGACGGTAAGAATCGATCGCTTCGTCACCCTTTGGGTTCCTCGCGATGACGCAACGCCACAGTCCGCTTTTACACATACAGGCGGCAGCTGATGATGTCAACTCCTCCGTCATTGACAGAGATGTACGCTACTGAACTATCTCTTCAATTTTTACCTTTTCCAGATCCATTTCGCCAAGTCCCAGATCGTAACCCTTCTGGATGGTTAGCACTCTTTCGGGTTCAAAACCAATAAGCCCTGAGCAGTAAGCATCAATGGCAACGGGATCGTTGCTGGCCACCACAGCCATGGGCTTAACCATTTCGCCGGGACCACTGGGACCGTTGGTTACAATGACTTCCGTTGCATCGGATACGATCAGGTCGGGCTTACGAATAAGCCCCATTTCGGCAATGCAGATAGCCAAAAAATCGGGATCGTTTCGTTTCGGTCCATTGAGGTGGAAGGTAACGTTGAAAGAGCGGGTGTTCAAGCCCATCAAATTCTTCATGGCATTGGTAAGAATGGTGGTGGCGTGATGCTTGGCTATGGGAATGTTGATAAAGAGATCCACATCAAAAACCTCTTTGACAATCTCAAGATTTTTAAGGTTGGCTGCCCCAGGAAAACTATCCATCTTTACGAAAAAAAGTGAGTCGTATACCGAAGGAAAATTGTTCTGTTCGATGCTACGTACTTTTTTCAATACCTCACGATGCTCCTCGTAAAGCGAACTGCGCTCCCAGTACTCCTGCTTAATATG
>Ga0334882_1002033_pt1 | contig 22040 bp, 18 predicted proteins | sample GraSluR1_MG_5_FD_207226 | JGI IMG/M metagenome (GOLD analysis project Ga0334882, IMG submission 207226) | Sludge microbial communities from methane-producing bioreactor in Wageningen University, Netherlands - Granular Sludge_15_04-R1 | ecosystem: Engineered > Bioreactor > Anaerobic >...
CTGAACCCCGTATGGTGAGCCCCCCCGCCAACTATCCAGGCCGCCGCCGCCGTCCTCAAATCCGGCTCAGGCTCCCAAACAACCCGCGCAACCGGCAATTTAGGCAACTCAGCATCCGGTAATACCACCCGACAGGGATTCGCAATCATCCTGAACCGGTTGCCCATGTCCATAACCGAAACATTGATCCCATCGCCCTGCGCAACATTAAAAACGAGCCTCGCAGGGTCCGCCTTGCCGCCGATTCCCAAAGGATGCACCTCCACCGTCGCCTTATCGCACGCAATCGACGGACATACCTCCAGCATATGCGCACCAAGAACCTTCATCCCCGCCGGATCCAGGTGATACGTATAGTCTTCCATGAACGACGTGCCGCCCTTCAGACCCGCCGCCATAACCTTCATCGCCCGAACGAGTGCCGCCGTCTTCCAGTCGCCTTCGGCGCCGAAACCATATCCCGCAGCCATCAAACGCTGCACCGCAAGCCCCGGCAACTGCTCCATCCCGTGCAGATCCTCAAACGTAGTCGTAAACGCCTTGAAACCGCCCTTCTCCAGAAACGCTCGCATTCCCGCTTCGATCCTGGCAGCCTCGCGCACCGGCCCCATATCCCCGGCGGCTATCTCCATCTTGTACTCTTGGCGGTACTCGCCGACCAGAGCGTCGATCTCACTGTCGCCAACCTCGCTGATAACCCCAGCCAGATCACCCACGCCGTAGCCGTTGACCGAATAGCCGAACTGCTTCTGTGCCTCCACCTTGTCTCCTTCAGTTACGGCAACCTCGCGCATGTTATCGCCGAACCGCGCCACCCTCATCCCCTGCCAGTCGTGCCACGCGCACGCCGCCCGCATCCACGTGCCAAGCGATGCCGCCACCGTATCGTCCCGCCAGTGACCCACGACCACCTTGCGGCTCTTTCTAAGACGGCTGCAGATGAACCCGAATTCCCGGTCTCCGTGCGCCGACTGATTCAGATTCATGAAGTCCATGTCGATCGTATCCCACGGAATGTCCCGGTTGAACTGCGTATGAAGGTGCAAAAAAGGCTTGCGCAGCAGCCCAAGCCCCGCGATCCACATCTTGGCAGGGCTGAACGTATGCATCCACGTGATCAGGCCAACACAACCCGGCGCCGCGTTCGCCTCGGCGCACAGCCCGGAGATCTCGTCGGCCGTCTTGACAACAGGTTTGAACACAACCTTGCACGGGATGCAATCGCACCCGTCAAAATACCCCGCGATCTCTCGTGAGTTGGCGGCAACCTGCCGCAACGTCTCCTCGCCATACAAATGCTGACTACCGGTAACAAACCACACTTCAAATTGTTTGAGACTATCCATTCTTGCGCTCACATTTCCCTCATCAGATGAATTATTCTATTATGACCTCTTGTACGCCCGCCGCCCAGTCCTTCTGCAGCTTGATCTCTATCTTGATGCAATCGGTCTCCACCGGCTCGAAGGTCAACTCATTGAATTTGTCAATCGCGATTGGATAAGCAACCGTATTCTTGACAGGCCTCAACTCGCCCTGCGCATCCCGGTAAAGGACACGCCACGACTCCGGCAGTCGGCACGCCCCGCTGCCCGTGTCGTCGAACCAGTACACCTTGACCTTTGAAAGCATGTGCCTCTTGTCCCACTCAAACTGCACCCATTCGGTAGTCCCCTTGTGCGGCCAGAAGTCAAGTTGCAGCCCCGAACTGTCCCGTGAACTCATCGGGATTATCTGGTCCTTGATCGCATCGAGCGAGACGTGCACGTAAGATGCCGTTGTCTTGCTGATATAAGTCAGCGTGTCCGCCGGCTTCGGACGCGCGCCCTCCGGCGTCCGCCCCGGCCACACCGTCATATGCGACCCGCCTCGATGCGCCCAGGCATAGTACGGAATTGCCTTAAACGGCTTCTCCGAGTCCGGCACGATCCGCCCGTCCAAAGTCCTTTTGGCCGTCCGGGCTCGCCCGCTGATCGTCACTACGCCCCGCAGCAGATCCGGCTCGTACGCCGTCTCGAACCTGGCATCGTCCGGGATATACACGTCCAATACCTGCCCGTCATTGTCGTGACCCTCAAGGCAGTAAACAACAGGACCTCGCTGCAGCGCAACCTTGTCCTTATTGGTAACCACATTGGGATGCGAAACAACACGACGAACCGGCATCGCAAGCGACAAATCAATCACATCCCCCTTCTTCCATCTCCGCTCAAGCCGCGCGTAACCGTCCTTCGCATTTACGCTGACTTCCTTGCCGTTGACCTTAAGCATAATGCCCTCGGGCTCGCGACGCACATAGCTGTAAAGGTCGCTCGGCACCGGTCGATTCCTCGCCCAGCCCGGAATCCGCACCATCACAGCAAATGTCTCTTCCTTCTCGGGCTGGACGGTTATCTTCACGTCGCCCTTCCACGGATAATCTGTCTGCTGAATGAGCCCGATCCTGTTGGCGCCCGTCGCAAGCTCAGCTCGCCCGCCAATAAACAGATTAACGTAAACGTCGTTGTCCTTGAACGCATAAGCAAACCCCGGCACCGACGGTATGAACCTGGCGACATTAGAAGGACAGCACGCACAGCCGAACCACGGACTCCTGGCGCTTCCCAACGACTCCAGCACGTTCGGATAGAAGAACCGGTCTCCCTCCAACGACACACCCGAAAGCGCCGCGTTGTACAGAGTCAGTTCAAGAACGTCGATGTACTTCGCCTCCCCGTGCATCAGAAACATGCGGTGGTTCCACATAATGTTCGCTATCGACGCGCAGGTCTCGCAATATGCCGTCCTGTTCGGCAGTTCGTAATGCCCCCCAAAACCTTCGTGTCCGCCTGCCGCTCCGATACCGCCCGTGATATACAGCTTCGTATCCACAACGTCTTTCCAGATGGTGCCGATGGCCTCCACATACTCCATGCTGCCAGCCAGCGCCGCAACGTCGGCCATCCCCGTATACATATAAGCCGCACGAACCGAATGCCCCACCGCCGTCGTCTGCTCCACCACCGGGATATGATCCTGACCATACGTCCCGTAAAGCCCCCCGCGATCGTCCGGCCCGCGCCTGCCCAACCTGCCCCGCTGATCCAGGAAAAACTTCGCCTGCCGCAGGTACTTCTCGTCCCCGGTTACCCTGTACAGCCGGCAGAGACCGATCTCGATCTCCTGGTGCCCCGGAGGATCCGTCCTGCCGTCCTCATTAAAAATGCTGCACACCAAATCCGCGTTCTTGATCGCCACGTCCAGAAAGCCGCGGTCGCCCGTTACCTGATAATGCGCAACCGCCGCCTCGTACATGTGCCCCACACAGTACTGCTCGTGTATCCACGCGATATTCGTCCAGAGCTTCTCCGGCTGCCTGGCGGGCACGGAATAAAACGTAAACAAGTATCCGTCCTCCCATTGCGCAGCCGCCATGATCCGGATTAGTTGATCCAGGTACATCCGCATCATCCTGTCGGGATGCACCTGCAGCGAATAAGCCGCCCCCTCCATAACCTTGTAAACATCCGAATCGTTGAAATGCGTCCCTTCGAATTTGCCTTCACGAATGCCCGCGGCCTTCTCGAAATTGCTGATGCGGTCGGTCTCCACGCACTTCTCGAAGGCGTAAGGGATCGTCACCTTGCGGCTCGTCTCCAGCCTGTCGGCCCAGAACGTATCGTCCACCTTGACCTGATTGAACGGCACCGGCTTGACATTGTAGTCGCGATCCACCGGTTCGCCGCCTGCCCGACAACTCAGCGCCGCGATAATCGCCGCCGCCATACAGTACAGTTTCATGTTTCCACAATTCATTGCTCACCTCTTCTCTCTGTCATTGCGCCACTCACACAAACCGTCCGGTCATCACGTCCCGAAACGCCGGCGATACGCCCGAAGGCTCATCCCCGTCTCCTGCCGAAAATACCGCGCTATATGCGCGATACCATCAAAGCCCGTTCTTGCCGCAATCTCAGCGACGGACATATCCGTCGACAATAACAACTCAACTATATGCTTGACGCGAATGCGCCGCATCTCGCGATACAGAGACCGCCGAAGCGTCGAGCGAAACTTCTTCTCCAGCACGCGCCGAGAAACCGTAGTCGCCGCCACAACTTCTTCGACCTGTGCGTTTCTGCCCACGTTCTGCCTCATGAACCGCAGCGCCGCGGCAATGTCGGCGTCCTGAACTGCCAGAATATCCGTCGACTGACGAGTCGCAACGTGCGTACCGACAACGCCAATCACCTGACCATCCATCTTCTCACCACTCATCAGCAAATCCAGCAGTTCCGCCGCCGCATAGCCCGCCGCCTCCGTATTCAGCGCAACACTCGATATCGGCGGGTCCGACAATTCGCAAACCAGCGTGTCATTGTCAACGCCCAATACCGCAACATCGTCCGGAACATGCAGTCCCGCCGTCATACAGGCCTCGATCACCTGAAGCGCACGGTCGTCATTGCAGCACAAGACCCCCACCGGCCTGGCCAGCGACCTCAGCCACTCGGCGACTGCGCCATGTTCATGCCTCCACGAACGTGTGGCGCCGCAAGCAGATCTATTGTACACTTCAACCTGAACGCCCGCCTCCTGTGCAAGCCCGCGGAAAGACTCGCCGCGATTTCTCGACCAGACATACTCGTCGAGACCGCAGAACGCCATGTTCTCGAACCCCCGGTCCAGAAAATGATCAAGCGCCAGCTTGGCAATTCCTTCGCTGTCGGTAACAATCGCAGGGTAACGGCGATAAGCCGAAAGATTGTGCTGAACAAATATAACCGGGATCTCAGCCGGCAGACTCTTCCTCACGTTCCCCACGTCGCGCGCGATCGCACCATCGATATGGAGGTCCTTCCATTTCGGCAGCGGCGAATCCAGACTCCCAGCCCGCCTCGTGAAGCGCCACGGCCTGTGAAGCCTTGCATACCTCGCAATCCCGTACAAGAGGCTTCGGCCGAATCCGCGGCTCGTCTCGATCAGCAGTCCCACGTGGGGCGTCCTGCCCGAAGCCGCGCCGCGCGAGCCCGAACCTTCAGCCCTTTCCCCATCGCCATCGCAAACTCGCCGCCTGCCTTCGACCATATCCGCAAACAACCCACAATAAGTCGCCTACTTGCTTCAGAAGAGATAGACCAGCAACATATTACAGGTTGCGGGATCGCGGAACAAGTCTGGATTGCGCATTTATTTAACCACTTCGCGAACACAGTAAAGGCAGCACCACCCCCCCCGCGGCATGTCTGTACACCCTCGATCCGCTTCACGCCGACACTGCCGGCCGACCAAACCACCCCTGCGTCCTCACGCAGACCCTCACCAGCATCAGCATCACCGGCACCTCGATCAGAACCCCAACCACCGTCGCCAGGGCCGCACCCGACGAAAGCCCGAAAAGCATCGTCGCAGTCGCGATAGCAACCTCGAAATGGTTCGACGCCCCAATCATCGCCGAAGGAGCCGCATCAGCATACGAAAACTTCAGCACTCTTGCCAGCGCATAGGTGATGGCGAAAATCAGCACCGTCTGAATGAACAGCGGAATCGCAATCCAGAGGATCGTAAGAGGATTGCCCAGTATGGTCTCTCCCTTGAACGAAAACAGCAGCACTAACGTACCCAACAAGGCGATTATCGACACCGGCGTCAGAACGTGCAGAAACTTCGCCTCAAACCACGAAATGCCTTTTGCCTTGATAATCCACTTGCGCGAGAAGTAACCCGCCACCAGAGGCAGCGCAACATAAATCCCGATCGACAGCAGGAGCGCCTCCCACGGCACCGGCATCTTGTTGACGCCCAACAGCCAGCCGCCAAGCAGACCGTACAGCACAAGCATCGTCAGCGAGTTGATCGCCACCATCACCAGAGTATGACCCTGATTGCCGCGAGCCAGATAGCCCCACATCAGAACCATCGCGGTGCAAGGAGCAATCCCCAGCAAAATCGCCCCCGAAATGTATGAGCGATAGAGTTCGACCTCCGTCCCGTCCTTGACGATCTCTGTACCGGGTATCATCCCCCGAAAGACAACACCGAGGAAGAACCACGCAATCGCGAACATCGTAAAGGGCTTGACGCACCAGTTGACAAACAGGGTCAGCAGAACCGGCCGGGGGCTTTTGCCGGCCTTGACAACCTCGGCAAAGTCGATCTTGACCATGATCGGGTACATCATAAAGAACAGCGCTATGGCAATCGGAATCGACACCACCGGCGCACCATCGACCACAATCGCCATGCCGTCAAGCGCCTTCGCAACGCCGGGGGCAACCTTGCCCAACACAATACCCCCAACAATGCACAGCAGCACCCAGATCGTAAGATATCGCTCGAAAACATTCAGACTCTTCGTTTCGCCAAACGGCGGCTGAGAGCTTTCGGTAATTTCAGTGTCCGCCTGCTTGTCGTTCATAAGATAACTCCAAATCCTTCCCTGTCGGTAAATCTCGAATTGTCTTCAGACCTTCTTATACCCAGCAAAATCCACACTCGATACGTAGTCGCTCAGGCTCTTGCCCTCAGGCAAATTCTCGCGAATCATCTTATACAGCGCGTCGTTGCAGTCGTCCATCGCATCCATGTTGTAAGGCTTGTCCCTGAACGCAACATCGATGAGTCCTGCGGCTCTCATCATTTCTATCGTCTCCTCTATCCTCACAGCCCCCGCCACACACCCCACCAGCGCCTGCACCGACGCCTTAACCTCGGCCGGGGGCTCCTCCTTCAAGGCGAGGTCCGATACGCATGCCTTGCCGCCCGGCCTGAGCACCCGGTGTATCTCCCGCCACACCTGCGGCTTGTCCGGCGACAGATTGATTACGCAATTGGAGATCACCACGTCGATGCTGTTGTCCGCCACGGGCAGATGCTCGATTTCGCCGAGGCGAAACTCGACGTTCAGCAGACCGGTCTTCTCGGCGAATTTCGCGATCGCGCCCCGTGCCTTGCCTAACATCTCCGGTGTCATGTCGATGCCGATCGCTCTGCCATGCGGCCCGACCTTGCGCGCGGCAATGAACACGTCGAACCCCCCGCCGCTGCCCAGGTCCAGAACGACCTGCCCGGCCTTAAGATCGGCCACCGCCGTCGGATTGCCGCACGACAATCCCATGTTCGCCCCATCCGGCAATGCTGCCAGTTCTTCATTTGTGTAGCCCACGGCCGTCGCTAATCTATCCGGCGAAGAGGACCCGCAGCAACACCCGGACTTGCCTTGAGCAATATCCGCATAACCTTTACGAACCGTCTCTCTGATCTGCTCGTCTGCCCCGGCAGCCATAATATACCTCACAATTCTTTTGACACTTCTACCAGCAACTCGTCCATCTGTCCGGCTGCGCCTTTGCGAACCATCTTGCCCACGGCCACCGCCTCCCTCACAAGCTCGGCCTCGATATGCAACTCTCGTGCTTTGCCGGTGTGATACCTGACACACGGATGACAATTACAGGCCACGGACGCCCCAATCTCCGCTCAAATTGCTCATTTTGTTTTCAGAGATTCCGGCAGTCTTTCCACGAACCGCCTGATTTCATCACGAACGCGGCGGTAAATTTCCAAACCTTCTTCTTCGGTCTTCGCCGCTCTTGCCAGTCTTGGCGGATCGTCAAAACCGACGTGGACGATTTGTGTCTCCCCCGGAAACATCGGACAGCTTTCATGCGCATTGTCGCACACCGTCACCACGTAATCGAAATCAATGTCTTTCAGTTCATCCAGATGCTTGGAAAGATGGCCCGATATGTCCACGCCCGCCTCGCCCATAACCTTGACTGCATTGGGATTCAGCCCGTGCACCTCCACGCCCGCCGAATAAGGCTCAATCATGTCGCCCTTCAAGTATCTGGCCCATCCCTCCGCCATCTGAGACCGGCACGAATTGCCAGTGCACAAAAACAGCACCTTCAGTCTTGCTTGGCCTTCGGCATTCATAAGTTCTTGTTCATCCTCCGACAATTGTCGTATAAGCAGCGATCCGGCTATTTACAGCACGTCACCTTATCAAGTCGCTTAAGATCGCCTCGCACCGCCGAATGCGCCTTAAGACAATCCCGAAAACAGTCGAACAGGCACCGTTCCAACTCGCTGGCCGGATCGCGGAGCCGGTAATGCATCCACGTTCCCGCACGCCTGACCTTAACCAGACCATCCGCCCGCATGATGCCCAGGTGCCTTGACACCTTGTACTGAGGCTCATCAAGAGCACCGGCAAGTTCGCATACGCACACCTCGCCCTTGATAGCCAGAATGATCGCCAGCCTAAGACGGGTCGCATCCGAAAGAACCTTGAAAAACTGCGCCTCAAAATCCATATGACATCGCCTTGCCATTATTGTTTATATGCACATATATGCATATAATACCAAAAAGGTTGCACCAGTCAATCGCAAATCGATTAATTTCTTCAGATTCCTTTGGGCCTACGACACTTTCAACGCAGCCTCAGCCACCCGCTCGCCCAGCTTTCGCGCCGATGCAATCCCGAATTCATCCTTCGTAATGTCGTCGCTGTAGGCATTCCACAACGTCGCACCCTGATGGGCACTCGGCTTGCCGCCCACGGCGAAGACCTCATGACACAGCATCGCCGTCAGGATCTGCTCAATAACCAGTTCCTGCCCGCCGTTTCGGTACGCCCCCACCGAAAGCGCCCCGACCGGCTTGTCGGCCAACAGCAGCTTCGGCGACCGCAACACCGATAGACGCTCCAGAAACGCCTTGCACAACGCGCTCATCGAGCGGAAGTAGCTCGGAGAACCGATGATTAGACCGCCAAGCGCGGGATCCTGAAACTTCGGCAAAAGCATGTCAAAATCGTCGTTCATCGCAGACATGCCGTCGCCGGGCTTGGCCCCGCCCTGCCAGCCTGCAACTTCCAGACCGCCAAGGTCCACCAGTTCCACGTCGATCCGAGGAGATACAGCCTTGGCCGCATCCAGAGCCGCGAGAATCGAAACCGCCGTCGTCTTGCCCTTCCGCGGACTGCACGCAACGCCGATGATCTTCACCCGCTTGTTATCCGCCGCAACGGCGTCAGACCCCATGCCCGCTGCTGCAACGGCGCCGGCCGCCAAACCCGTGTTTAAGAATCTGCGTCGATCCATTAGATGTCCTCCATAAAAGAAACCGCAAAAAACATTTACACTTTACAACACTATAACACAAAATACTCACATAGCATAACCAAAAAAAATCACCTGCCTCTTGCCGACAGGCTCCTGACAATTGCCGCCTCGCCGTTGATCCGCTCACGCAGCACCTGCTCTACACAGGACAAGAACTGTACGATACACGGGGTCCGCAGCGAATAAATCACTTTCAGGCCCTCTTTGCGGCTGTCAAGCACCCCCGCCCTGACCATCACCGAAAGGTGTCTCGAAATGTTCGACCGCTGCGCTCCGACGTGCTCGACGATATCGCACACGCATTGCTCCCCCTTGCTCAAATACTCGATTACCGCCAATCGAATCGGATGTGCTGCCGCCTGGACAATCCCGGCCTTTAATTCATATAGTTTCTTGTCCTGTCGATTCATGCACATAGAATAACCCCATAACCAACAGTCGTCAAGATATGCCCGACAGATTCCAGGGCTGGCGCAGTGACTTTGGAGAGCAAAACCGTTTGGGCAGAGGCCGAAATTTGGAGCATCTTTTCGCCGGGGGGGGAAATTTTGGCCTCTGGGGGCCCCGAACGGTTTTGCTCGGACGTCCAATACCGCCTGCGCCGCAAGTTCCCAGGAGAATGCGTTGACCCTGCCCCCCCGTGCCGCACCAAGAGGTTGAATCCTGTACGTCATTACGTTATTCTACGGTCAGGCCCCGTTGACGACCTACGCAATGTCTGAATCACGGAGAAATCTATGAGCAAACGCATTAGCAGACGCGATTATCTGCGAATTATGGGCATGAGCGGCCTGACGGTTGGAACCGCCGCCGTCTTCGGCCAATCGACACCCATCCAGTATGTCGGCGAGAGCGGCTTCCAAAGCTCCGTCATCGCCCGCAACAAGGTCCAGCCGAATCGCTCACCAGCCCTGCTCGCCAACGGCCAGGTCATACAGCCCCAGCGCTCGCTGCCAGTACTCACCCAGACCGACGTACTCGTCGTCGGCGGAGGCCCCGCCGGTGTCGCCGCCGCCGTCGCCGCACGCCGCGCCGGCGCAGAAGTTACCATCGTCGAACGGTACGGCCACTTCGGAGGACTCTGGACCGGAGGACTCGTCCTGCTGATACTCGGACACATCGCAAAAGGACCCAAACAGGTCTGTCAGGGCATCGGTGAAGAAATGATGCTGCGCCTCGAAAAAATGGATCGCGCCATCATCAACCGCAAACCCGGACAGAACCCGACCGTCGACGCCGAGGCCGTCAAGTACCTCATGGTCGAGATGATCGAAGAAGCAAAAGTCAACGTCTTCCTCCATTGCTGGGGCGTCGACGCCGTCATGCAGGACAACGCCGTCCGAGGCGCCGTATTCGAAAGCAAATCCGGTCGCCAGGCCATCCTCGCCAAAGTCGTCGTCGACGCCACCGGCGACGGAGATGTCTTCGCCGCAGCGGGTGCATCCTTCGAGCACCGCTCCCACAACGTCGGCCTCGTCTCGCGCATCGGCAATCTCGACCGCGTAGACACCGCCAAAACCAGCGACGCCGAAAAACCGACGCGAATGGGCTCGGCGACCCCGATCAAGGGCGTCAACTGGGTTAACCTCACTGGACCCGAAGTCGACGGGCTCGATCTGGCAACCCTCACGCGAATGGAGCTCAACCACCGCAAGTTCATATGGAACAAAATGCAGACAACCCGACGCGTCCCCGGCTATGAAGACGTCTACCTCGTCGAAACCGCCCCGCAATTGGGCGTCCGCATCACGCGCATCCTCGACGGCCTCAACACCATCACCCTCGAAAGCATCACCAGTGCCACGAAGTTTCCCGACGTCGTCGGCGTCGGCGGCGCCTCAAGCGCCAAACACGGCGAATGGCAGATCCCCTACGGAGCCCTCGTCCCGCAAAAGGTCGACAACGTACTCGCCGCGGGCCGATGCGTCTGCTGCGACATGCGCATGGCCGACCTCGTCCGCCTGATCCCCAACTGCTTCGTCACAGGCCAGGCCGCCGGTGTCGCCGCCGCCGTCGCCGCACGCGACCGCTGCGCCCCACGAAACGCAGACATAGCCGAAATCCAGAAGATCCTTCGACAACAGGAGGTCTACCTCGGTTGACCTCTCCAGGCCAAAAGCAGCAGGCCTCCGACCCGACGCGAACGCGGCGGCGTCTCAGATTGTCGGTCCGAATCGCCTGTCTCATCGCGGCGATCCTGTGCCTCTGGCCGATCCACGCCTCCCTCATGCCCGTAGTCGGCGCAATGAGCCCCTTCATCGCCATCGCCTCGCTCATCGCAACACGGTCTCTTCACACCGTACTCGTCCTTGGTTTCGTCGTCGCCCTCATCGCGTTTTTCCGACGCCGCTTTTTCTGCCGCTGGATGTGCCCCACCGGCCTCTGCATGGACTCCGCAAGCAGCCTCGGCCGCAAACTTAAACGCAAACCGTCCCACGGTAACATCCTGGCCGCATGGCTGCTTCTCGTAACACTCGGCGCCGCATTCCTCGGACTGCCCCTGTTCCTATGGCTCGATCCCCTCGCCCTCTTCTCCGGTCTCTTCTCGGCAGCAGCATCCCCTTATTCGCCCGCGGCATGGATTCCCGCCCTCATCTTCATCGCACTGCTCATTGCCTGCATCGTGTCCCCGCGCCTGTGGTGCGGATGCCTTTGCCCGTTGGGCGCCTTGCAGGACCTTCTCGCAAAGCTTCCTCGCATGCGCCGCCGTCGTCAATCAAACAGCAACACGGAACCGAACCATCTCACCCGACGAACCATACTCGGCACGATCCTCGCCTTCGGCGCCGCTGCACTCACACTCGCCGCCGCCCGCACCCGTCCTCGCCGCCTGCGCCCGCCCGGCGCCGTCGATGAACAGACCTTCTCCGCCCTCTGCACCCGCTGCGGCAATTGCATTCGCGCCTGCCCCTGCGGCATTATCCAGCGAGACACAAGCGGCCCCTGGACCTCCCTGCTGACGCCCACACTCACATTCGAAAACGACTACTGCCGCCAGGATTGCACCCGCTGCACCGAAGTCTGCCCCAACGGCGCTATCGCCCGCACACCTCTCGACGCAAAACCAAACGTAAGAATCGGCCTGCCCCGCGTCGACATGAGGATATGCCTCCTCGGCGAAGACCGGGAATGCTCCGCATGTCGCCGATGGTGCCCCTATGAGGCCATTCGCTACGTCTTCGACGAGGAAAACTACACCCTCGTCCCAATCGTCGACCCCGCCCGATGCAACGGCTGCGGCGCATGCCAGACAGCCTGCCCAACCGAACCCGTAAAGGCCATCCGAGTCCTGCCATACAATTAGCCGCCCATCCGGACGCCCGCATGCCGAACCTGACCTGCGGCGACAATGTAGAGCAAAACCGGTTGGGCAGAGGCCAAAATCAGGAGCATCTGTTCGCCGGGGGGGGGATTTTGGCCTCTGTTGCCCCGACCGGTTTTGCTCGCCCCTGGCGGCGCCGCCTGCCCAGCGATTTATGAGGAGAACACGTTTGCCCTGCCTCCCCCCGCTGCCCCGTTGCTTTTCGACAACCCACCGCCTATAATGAACTCAACGCAAACAAGAACCATGGATTGGACGGGTCCTCAAATGCACAGATTGAAATTAACCTCAACTCTCCTCATACTGCTAACCATCTCCGCCGCCGCCCCGGCCGTCCCCCCAGCAGATCTCGGGTTCGACGAGATCGTCTTCGTCAAACGCAAGCCTTACTCGTCCGACCACTACTACACCGACATCGACAACGGCACTCATCCAGATCGCTTCCTCCCCGAAAACGGCATCTACGTCTACAATCTCCGTACACAACAGGAGCGACCCGTGGTGACGGCCGCCGACATGCCGGGCGGCAAGGGATTCATCGGCAAGATCAGTCTGTCGTTCGACGCCAGGAAAATCCTCTTCGATTTCCGCGAGAACCCCGCCAGCGGTTTTCGTATCTGGGAAGTGAACCTGGACGGAACCAGCCTGCGGCAGGTTTTGGCGCCGCCCGCCGACGAGGCGCAGAAGGTCGCCCGCTGGGGCAAACCCTGGCACACCGACGACATCCACCCCAACTACCTCCCCGACGGCAAGATAATCTTCTCATCCACCCGATGCGAACGAACCATCCTCTGCGGCGGCTCCGCCCACCTCGTCGCCCCGCTGCTGCACCGCATGGATCCCGACGGCACAAACGTCGAGCAGCTCACGCAAAGCCCCGTCAGCGAGTTCTGCCCGTTGGTCCTCGACGACGGCCGCGTCATGTATCACCGCTGGGAATACGTCGACAAAGGCGCTCGCGTCTGCAAAACGATCTGGTCCATGAACCCCGACGGCAGCCGCCCGCAGGAGATCTACGGTGTCGGCGACGACACAACAACCGTCTACATGTACCCCCAGCCCCTGGACGCCAGCGGCAACCGTATCGTCTGCGTCGGCACATGCCACTTCCCACAGGGCGGATGCGTGGGCGCAATCATGCTGATCGATGTGCGCCAGGGTGTACTGCGCCGGGGACCCGATCCGGACCAGCCGGACTACATTCAATGGGACAGGAATTACGCGGTCGCCAACGTTACTCCGCACGTCTTCATCCAGCGCAGAACGGAGCCGGGCTGGCACTTCCTCGGTTCCGACGGCAAATACGTCCACGATCGAAACGGACAGAGCGGATTGCTCTATACCCACCCCTGGCCCGTCGACGGACAGAGGTTTCTGGTGTCGCACAAGGCCAACCCCGCCGACCACTACCAGAATGTACCCAACGCATACGCCATCTACCTCATCGACACGCAGGGCAGCCATCGCCTTGTTCACAAAGACGAGGCGCTTTCGTGCTGGCACCCGACGCCGGTCGTCAGCCGCAAACTTCCCCCTCTCATAGACAGCTTCCGCGACCCCGCCTACGCCGCAAGCAGCGAGGCGCTGTGCATACTTAACGACGTCTACCGAGGCATGGACGGCGTCAAGCGCGGCGAGGTCAAATGGCTCCGCATCAATGAGGCACTGCCTCGCTACTGGGACACTGGCCGACGCTGGCCCAACGCCACCAGCAGCTCCAGTTGGAAGTCCGCCCTCTGGCCCCGCGTCCAGTGGGGTGTCGTGCCCGTCGAAAAGGACGGCTCCGCCCACTTCACGGTGCCCGCCAACCGCAACATCTTCTACCAGGCACTCGACGAAAACTTCATGGAAATCCAGCGAGAAAGAACATACGTCAACTATCACCCCGGCGAGGTCCGTTCCTGCGACGGCTGCCACGGTCGAACCAACCGCACCGCACACGCCGAACGCCCGCAAATGCCGCTGGCACTGCGCCGACCGCCGAGCAAGCCGCAGCCGCAGCCCTGCGACCTCCTCGAAAACGGCGGCGACGGCCGACCCGAACAGGTCATCCACTACCCCACTGACATCCAGCCCATCTTCAATGCAAAATGTATCTCCTGCCACGGCAGCGAAAACCCCGCCGCCGGCCTCAACCTCACCGACAACCTCACCGTGTACTACAACGTGTCTTACGAGGAACTCTGCCGCAAACAGCTCGCCGGACCGATCATCGCCGAGTTCACATCATTCACACAGGGCGACCAGGGCAACTACAACGGCGCAACGCTGCCGCCCAGGAGCCTCGGCTCCCACAACAGCGTCCTCATGGCCATGCTCACCGACCCCGCGCACCCGAAGAACGCACAGGACGACCACTCGAAGATGCTCACGCCGATGGAACGGATGATCCTCGCCCGCTGGGTCGACTCCAATTACCAGTTCTACGGCGCCTACTACGGCCGACACCACGCCCACTGGGTCAACCCCGACCCGGCCAACGCCGCTTACGACCCCGCCGACTTTCGCCGCAAAGCCGCCTTTGAAGAATCAATCAGCATGTTCGCCCCGCCCTGGCACCGCTGACGGCGCGTTGTGATGAATACAAGGATACGTTTGCTGATGAAAAACTTCATGGCAATATCGACACTCCTTATGCTGCTGAATATGGCAGGTGCCGCGCCGGCGGTTTGGGCCGCCGATGCAAACCCATCGGTAGTCGCCGACGACGATCTCGGCTTCGACGAAATCGTCTTCGTCAAGCGCAAGCCTTACTCCTCCGACCACTACTACACCGACATCGACAACGGCACCAGTCCCGACCGCTTCCTCCCACAAAACGGCATCTACGTCTACAATCTCCGCACCCGCCAGGAGCGCCCTGTCATCACCGCCGCCCACATGCCCGGCGGCAAGGGCTTCATAGGCAAGATCAGCCTGTCCTTCGACGCCGCAAAAGTCATCTTCGATTTCCGACAGAACCCCGCCGGCGGCTTCCGAATATGGGAAGTCAACCTCGACGGAACAAACCTGCGGCAGGTCCTGGCCGAGCCCGCCGACGAGGCGCAGAAGGTCGCCCGCTGGGGCAAACCCTGGCACACCGACGACATCCACCCCAACTATCTCCCCGACGGCGGCATCATCTTCTCTTCGACCCGGTGCGAACACACCATCCTCTGCGGCACGTCGGCGGCGCTGGTCGCCACCCTCCTGCACCGCATGGACGCCGACGGCGCCAATGTCGAACAGCTCACCCGCAGTCCCGTCAGCGAGTTCTGCCCGGTCGTCCTGGACGACGGGCGCGTGATGTACCACAGATGGGAGTACATCGACAAAGGCCACAGGGTGTGCAAAACAATATATTCGATGAACCCCGACGGTACGCGTCCGCAGGAACTCTACGGCCTTGCCGACGACACAACGACTATCTACATGTACCCCCAGCCCGTCGACTCCAGCGGCAGACGCATCGTCTGCGTCGGAACCTGCCACTACCCCCAGGGCGGCTGCGTCGGCCCGATCATGCTCATCGACCTCGCTCAAGGCGCCCTCCGCCGGGGCCCCGACCCCGACCAGCCCGACTATACCAAGTGGGACCCAAGGTACGCCGTCACCAACCTCACCCCTCACGTCTTCCTTGAGCGCAGAAACGGCTACGGCTGGTACTTCCGAACACCTGACGGCAAATACGTCCACGACCAGAAAGGCCAGAGCGGCAGCCTCTACACCCACCCATGGCCCGTCGACGACAACCGCTTCCTCGTCTCGTACAAGCCCAACCCCGCCGACCACTATCAGAACGTCCCTAACGCCTACGCCATCTACCTCATCGACACGCAGGGCAGCCATCGCCTTGTGCACAAAGATGACTCGCTGTCATGCTGGCACCCCACCCCGGTCGTCCCGCGCAAGGTCCCGCCGCTCCTCCGGGGCAGCCGCGACAGCGAGCACGCCGCCAACAACGAAGCTCTCTGCGTCGTGACCAACGTCTACCGCGGCCTGGACGGCGTCCGGCAGGGTGAAGTCAAGTGGCTGCGCATCAACGAAGCGTTGCCCCGCTACTGGGCCACCGGTCGACGCTGGACCGCCACAGCCGACAGCGCCAACTGGAAGGCGGCACTCTGGCCGCGCGTTCAATTGGGCGTGGCGCCCGTCGAGGCCGACGGAAGCGCCTGTTTCAAAGTACCCGCCGACCGCAGCCTCTTCCTCCAGGCACTCGACGAAAACTTCATGGAAATCCAGCGGGAAAGAACCTACGTCAACTACCGCCCCGGCGAGGTCCGCTCCTGCGACGGCTGCCACGGTCGAACCAATCTGCTCGCAGACACCGAGCGTCCGCAAACGCCGCTGGCTCTCCGCCGCCCCCCGAGCAGGCTCCAGCCGCAGCCGTGCGACCTCGTCGAAAACGGCGGCGACGGCCGACCCGAACAGGTCATCCACTACCCGACCGACATTCAGCCCATCTTTGACGCCAGGTGCGTCTCATGCCACAAAAACACAAATCCCGCAGCCGGCCTGAAGCTCACCGGCGACCTCACCGCGTATTACAACGTTTCATACGAAGAGTTGTGCCGCAGGCAGTTGGCCGGTCCGCTCATTCCGGAATTCAACTCATTCGACAGCGGCGACCGCGGCAACTACAACGGCCAACCCCTGCCGCCCAAAAGCCTCGGCTCCCACAACAGCGTCCTCATGGCCATACTCACCGACCCGGCCCACCCCAAAAACGCACAGGACGACCATACAAAAATGCTCACGGCAATGGAGCGGATGATCCTCGCCCGCTGGGTCGATTCCAACTACCAGTTCTACGCAACCTACTACGGCCGACACCATGCCCGATGGGTCACCGCCGACCCCGCCAACGCCGCCTACAACCCCGCCGACTTCCGCCGCAGACCCACAGTCGAAGAGTCGGTAAGCATGTCCGCCCCGCCCTGGCACCGCTAATGCGAAACACGTTCACCGCCCCGGCGAATGAAGCATCAGTTCATCGATCACCTTCGCCAGTTCCACAGGCTTCATCTTCTCAACAAGGTAAGCATGAGGCCTCTCCGGCAAGGAACGCCACTCGTTACTGCCGTCGGCAAAGACATGATTGTACCCCTGGCAATACAGCGACCAGTATTCCGCCTCGCCGCGGACCGCATACAGCACCGCCGTCTGGTCCCAACTGGACCGCCCCTGGAACTGGTTATAAAGTTCGTATGAACGGCGAACGGGATTATCTTTCGACGCCCGCTCCTTGAGCAGCGCACCGCCGGTCTTGATCGGATCGCCGATTTCCCCGCCGGAGAACACAACCGCCGTTGGCCAGCTCCCCACGCAAATCGCCGTGGACTCCGGGTCCGGCCGATAGAAATTCGGCTCCTTGCCGCTCGGATAACGGCCGCCCATGCACGACCACAGCTTCACCTTCTTGGCGACCAGCTCCAGCCCGCTCAGCCGACTGTGCTCGTCGGGTCCCGAAGCCAGCAAATTCTTCAGGTTGGTCAGGTGCCCCACCGTAACTATCGTAACGCTGCCGTCCGGCTCAGCAGCCAGAATTCTGCGGTACAGCTCAACACCATCCTCCGCGTCCTCGTGTGATTTCAGATCGTGCGCAAACTCGCCCGCTATGGCCTTTGTATATCGCGAAAATGAACGCACCTTCTGATGCCTGCAGACGCCGACGGGCAGATCGGGTCGTCCAAAGTACGTATTGATCGCGTCGGCACACGCCGCCGCGTCAACATCCTCGGTCGTCAGTATCACCGCCAGGATTCGGGCCTGACCCATATCCGCCAGTGCATGCAGCAATGCCAGCGCACCCACGTCATCGACGTCCGAGTCAAAATCGCTGTCGAATATCAAGCTCACCGGCCCCTCCGCCGCGCGCGCCGGGTTCTCCTGCCCGGCAAACGCACCGTGCCCCGCGTGCAGGCAAAAAACTGCCAGCCACAGCACAACATACAATTCCACAGCCTTCCGAATCCGTACAAGCATATAACCTCCTGCCCGTTGCCATACAATAATCCCAGATTGCGCCGGCGGACCATACGGCGAGCGAAAACGCCGCGATTTCCTCGTACGTCACCTGCTCGGACCCTGAAACCAGGGCACACGCCCCGCCCCCGCGTCAATACCCCCGCTTGCCCCAAACCGCCACCTGGACCCGCTCCAGGTCCGGGTTGTCCACCTGCGTCGACTCCGCATAACCCCGCGCCTCAGGCGTACTGTCCTCGTAGCATCTCTCCGCCAAAGCTATCGTCCGCGGATCAGACCACGACCAGAACTCCGAATGCCCATCCGCAAAAGAAAAAACATTCCCCCCCGACCCATGCCGTATCGGCGTCGTATTCCACCACTGCGGCCGATCATTGAAAACCATCCAGCACGCGTCATAGTCGCGAATAAAATCATCCAAAAACACTATCCTGTTGCTTGTGTTCTTGATCTCATTAAAACGCTTCAAAATAGCCCCCCCGTACGCCGCCGTCGCCGGAACCCCGTTCAGAGCATGCGTCATGCTGTAAGTCCGAAGCTCATCCTTGTTCGCAACGGGACACCTGAATATCTTCGTCGTCTCGAAATATGGATACAGAAGACCGTTCTCCAGCGCCTCCAACTGCAGCTCAACAGGCGCCTCTTCAGGGTTCGTAGGATAACCCGGCACAACGCGAATCCAGCCCTCGTCGTGAGTATACGACAGCGGAAAAAGCCCGTCATTCTCCTCAACATAAAGCAGCCACCCGGTCACAAGGCTCCTGCAGTTGAAAAGACACTGGGCACGCTTGCCCTTCTCCTTCACGCGCGCAAGCGCAGGCATGATTATGCTCAGCAGCAAAGCGATGATCGCTATAACCACCAGCAGTTCGATAAGTGTAAACCCTCGCAACCGCACCCCCGAACCAGAACCCCCGCCCCGCGGCCGTCCGCCAAACAAACGCTCAGTCAGCATCATCGAGCCCTTTCAAGGCACATCTGCACTGCTTTTCGGCAAGACCTCTTCCTTTGCCTCTTCGCCCGGACCAGACTGTTCCCGGCAAAACCTCCGCACCACCAGATTCTACCCCCCAACCGCAACCATGTCAACTGAACACCCACCCCGTCAACTTCGTCCATCCATAGAATCCACTCTCTCCATCGCTATCCCGCCTCAGCCTCAATACCCAAAGGGTGGCAGCCACTGGGCGGCCCAGCGACGCGCATGGGAAGAAATGGACTTAGAGTCTTAACAGCCGGGCCAAGGTGGCGCCCACCAGAACGAGGACGGCGAAGATCACGATGACAACAAATGCCATGACCACTTCTTCCGGACCCATGTACACATAGCCAGTGGAGCCGTCATTCCTGGTGTATTGTTCGACAAACAGCCCCCGCTGCCGCCCTATTCGTCCCGCGTTGCTTGGCTTCGGCATCGAGCATATCATTGAGCGTTTGCTCCACACTTGAGCGGACCATCTCGCCCATTGGCTCTTGATCTGCGCCTCTGACACTATTCAAGTTCTTGTCCGCACCGGCCGATTGGCGGTTTCGTATAACTCTGTCCTTTCTCTGAACTATTTGGCCAGTCTGCTTTCGGCGGCGCCGCGGACTTGCCAACTTTTGTCGTCAAGAGCAATTTGGGTGAGAACCGCTTGGTCGTTGACTTTCTTGACGGCGGCGAGGCGGACTCGCGCATCGCTGTCGTTGACAGCAATTTTGGCAAGGACGGCCTGGTCTGTCAATTCTCCCGTGGCAGCACCGCGGACTTGCCCATCGCTGTCGTTGAGAGCAATTCTGGCAAGGACGCCCTGGTCTGTCAATTCTCCCGCGGCAGCGCGGCGGACTGGCCCGTCGCTGTCGTTGAGAGCAATTTCAACTAAAACCGCCTGGTCTGTCAATTTTCCCGCGGCCGCGCCGCGGACGCGCCCATTGCTGTCGTTGAGAGCAATTCTGGCAAGGACGCCCTGGTCGCAAAGTTGCCCCACGGCGGCCTCACGGAGACAGGAAATGTGGGCGTGCTCAGCAATCTCGGCAAGGGCATGCTGGTTACTTGCGAGCAATTCGACAATAGGGTCAATTACACGGGAAGTTGAAATATACGCGGAATGCCATATCTGGTCATGAGGCGCCACGGCCGAAAAGCTGGATGACCAGTTGGCAGTTATTTCGTGACTGATGCCGCTGAAAGTGGCCGTGAAAACTATCCGTTCGCCATCGATAGGCGGGCCCGTGCTATATGACATCCGGCGTGCTGTCCAACTAATAGCAACGGTATGCAATGATCCGAGATGGGAGATAATTGGAGGCTCGCAAAATACAGTAGCCAGAGGTGCAATGCCGGAAAGTATTCGTAAGCGGTGCTCCTGGGGAATGCTTTCCGCGGCATTCGAAAATTTTGCCAAAGCGATCAGACCTGCACGTTTTTGTAAGTCATCGGTTTGCAAGGCAGCACGCAACAGGCCTTCTTCGGTCAGCTTCGCAAAGGCAGCGCCGCGGAGAGAAGAATCACCAGCCAACCCGCTGCTGCAGTAGAAAGCGACCTCGGCGAGTGCAGTCTCGTCGGTCAGTTTCCTGGCGGCGGCGCTCCTTATATCATAATAAGTGGAAATGATGGCGACCTGTGCGAGAGCAGCCTGACCGCTCAGCTTCTTTACGGCGGCGAGGCGGACAGATGATTCGCCGGCGTTGATAGCGACCTTGGCAAGAGTATCCTGGTCGGTCAATTCTCCCACGGCGGCGAGGCGGACAGAAGAATCTCTGTCGTTGAGGGCAATTTGTGCGAGGACGGCCTGGTCGGTCAATTTCCTGACGGCGGCGAGGCGTAAGTCCTTATAATGATCCATGGCGATCTCTGCGAGAACAGCCTGATCGGTCAGCTTCTTGATGGCGGCGAGGCGGACTCGCCTATCGCTGTCGTTGAGAGCAATTCTGGATAGGACGGCTTGGTCTGTCAATTTTTCTGCGACAGTAAGGCGGACCTCCACATCAATAGCGTTGATGGCGACATACGCTATAACGGCCTCATCGGTCAGCTTCTCGACGGCGGCACGCCGGACATCCCTATAATTGCGACTGATGGCGACCTCTGCGAGAGCAGGCTGATCGGTCAGTTTGTCGGCGGCAGCGAGGCGGACTTGCAGACGGCTGTCGTCGAGAGCAATTTTGCCCAGGACGCCCTGGTCTGTCAATTCTCCCACGGCAGCGAGGCGGACTTGCCAACTACTGTCGTTAAGAGCGATTCTGGCAAGGACAGTCTGGTCGGTGAGCCTTTGGACTATGACCGCTCGCCTTTGCGGGATAGGGCTGGCAAGGCTAACGAAGAGCCACCAGACCAAGGACGCAATTATCGCCGCCGCAAGAATCGTTACTATCAATCCGCGCAATTTAAAGGACATGGTCCACCTATCCATATTACCTCCCTATTTCTTCTTCCGCCCATCCACTCCCACTCGATCCCAACCAGCATCTCCGCAATCTCCTCAACCCCGCCCCCCGCCTTCAGCGCCGAGAACACCCGCCCCACGTACCCCCCGTACTCATCCCGCGCCAAAGGCTCCCCCGCCACCCCGCATGGGTCCCACAAATAATGCAATACCTCATCCACCCGCCTGTAAAACTCCGCATCCGCCGCACTAAGCCGCCGACCCATCACACGCCCCTCC
>Ga0334882_1002034_pt1 | contig 22040 bp, 16 predicted proteins | sample GraSluR1_MG_5_FD_207226 | JGI IMG/M metagenome (GOLD analysis project Ga0334882, IMG submission 207226) | Sludge microbial communities from methane-producing bioreactor in Wageningen University, Netherlands - Granular Sludge_15_04-R1 | ecosystem: Engineered > Bioreactor > Anaerobic >...
CACCGGCCCCTTCGGGGGAACCGTTTTTCATCAGCCAGGGAATAATTACTTCGTTTTTTACCCTTTCCCATTCCCGGGGAAGCGGTTCGGGAAAACGCAACTCAGCCTGGGTCGGCATGTTCCCCACCAGGAGCGGGTAATACAGGGGATAGCTCAGTTCGTTTACCTTAATCAGGGATGAGAATCCCTGGGCAATACCGAAACTGCGGATCCTCCTGAACTGGGCGGTTTCCAGAAGCTTGACCTGTACATCGGCTTGAAGGAGCCAGCCCAGAAAGGCCCGGGCGGCTTCAACATCCTCTCCGTTTTTGGGAATTCCCGCAAAGAGAACGTCACTGGAGACGGGGATGGTATGGCCATCGGTGATCCACAGCAGGTCCAGGTTTGTCCTTTCCCGGGAGGGAATGGAATAGAAATCCCTTACCGTGGTGGGGTGAAGCAGGATCCGGCCGTTATTAATAACCTTAAACCCCGGCTGGTAGAGGTACTTTTCCGCAAATCTCCGGTCGTTTTCGAGGCCGCCGTTGAGCCCGTCGATCCATTCCCGGTTTTCTTCCTTCACTTCTGCCAGGGCCGTCTGATTCCAGGCGATGCTCAGACCCCGGGTTTCACGGAAATCAACACCCTTGAGGACGGCCTGGTTGTAGAGGTAGTTGCCGTACCATCGGGGTGAAAAACCGGAAACCGGAAAGGAAGGGGAGCTTGTATTATTGAACTGCTCCACCGCTTCTCTCAGATCCTGCAGGGAGAGGAGACGCTGATGCTGTTCATCGGGGATGCTTCCTTTCCTGTAGTAGAAAGCGGGAATGTTAAAAGACACCGGGAGGGTCAGCTGAAGCGCTTCCTTCCTGCCCAGGGCGAGAAGATCCTGGTAAAAGTCTTCCTTGTCCAGAATCTCTTTCCCTGGTTTAAAAAAGACCGAAAGGTCCGAGAGGATGGCATCAAAACGGGAAGAGTTCAGCCCCCGGGCCAGGACCAGATCCGGAACCACCGGTGCCCCCAGCAGGTCGCCCGCGGGATCCTCCCGGTAGACTATTTTTACCCGGTAGGTGGACTGGCTGGCGTTGAATTCATCAGCATAGGCGGCCAGTTCAGGCTGATTGGTCCACATTTCGGCGGTGTTGTCGGGGATGGCACAGCCGGAAAAGAGCAAAACCCAGAAGCACAGAAGGGCAAGTCCGCCCATGATAAGTCGTTTCATCACGCCCACTCTAAGGGCCTGGGGCGGGGTTGTCAAGCCGGAGCGGGAACCTCCATAATGGGTCATGGTTTTCCGATCCTACAGCAGCTACCTTAAAGAAAAATACGGAACCCCCGTTTACCGGGTCGGGGTGGACGCGGGGTTCACCTGCCCCCACCGGGCGGCCGGGGGCTGCACCTACTGCGATGCCCATGGGGCCCGGGCGGTCTATCTGAGAAACTCCCGGAATCCCGGTCTTGCGGGACGAAACCTGCAGGACCGGTTCCGGTTTATCCGGAAGCAGGTGGAGGAGGGAATGGCTTTTCTCAGGAGACGGTACGATTCCCGGGAGTTTATTCTCTACTTTCAAGCCAATACCAACACCTTCGGGACCTTGGAAGAATTGAAACTCGTCTACGATTATGCCCTCTCTCTGGCTTCATTCCGCCAGCTGGTGGTGTCTACCCGGCCCGACTGTCTCGGTCCACCGGTGGTAGATCTTCTCCGGTCTTATCGAACACCGGATCGAGAAGTCTGGGTGGAACTGGGCCTGCAAAGCGGCAACGATACCACCCTGGAACGGCTCAACCGTGGCCACCGGGTGCGTGATTTCCGGGAGGCCCATGACCGTCTCACCCGTGCCGGGGTAGAAACCATCGTTCATTTGATCCTGGGACTTCCCGGAGAGGGGCGGGGTGAGAAGGAGAAGACCGTTCGACTTCTGCAGGATGTAAGCCCCCGGGGCATCAAGTTTCACAACCTTCACATTCCCGCCGGCACGGCTCTCTACGAAGAATATCTCCGGGGCGGGGTGGCGGTTTCTTCTCTGAACCGTCACAGGGATGAGCTGATCTTTTTCCTGGAGCGCATTCCCCCTGACACGGTGATCATGCGGCTCTCCACCGATACTCCCGGCGGGGCCCCGGCACCCCGGAGGTTCGGTGATAAAAACGTACTTTATCAGACCCTGGAAACAGAGATGATCCGGCGCGGCACCTGGCAGGGCCGGCTTTTTTAAGGTTCTGTTTTTGCGATTTCCATTGGAAATGAGGAGTAAATGAGGTAGTATAGGAACCGGAGGATCCATGGCATTTCACGACACCCAGGTATTCAGTCTTATCGATCAGATCCGTGATCACTACCGCACCAACATTTTCAATCAGCATCTCCGGCCCGCCTTTACCAGGCTTCAGTTTGACTCTCAAAGCTGGGAATCTCTGGAACGGCTCATGTCCCAGTCTCCCGCCGACAAAGCCCAGGGCTACGGTTTTCAGGATCTGTATGAGAGGGTCTACAACCTGGCCCGGTTTGTTTTTAAGGTCCGCAGCGAAATTGTTCCCCATATCCGGTCAATTCTGGGAGCCGGGAGTCTCATGGGCCGGGGCGGCGGCGACACCCTCCTGAGGGATATGGCGATCAGCAATTTTCCCTCCAATCTTGATATTCTGGCGGATCTCACCTATGAGCTCTATATGAGGATCGTCCTCCTGGACAAGGAAAGCCACTCCGCCAAGCCCCCCGTTTACACCCGCCTTCCCGAACTGGCGGAAATGGGGAGGCTCCTCGTCAAGGCCTAGATGTTTCTGTCTGAGGGCCGGTGGAACCGGGTTTTTTTCGAAGTTCTCTTCTGGACCGCCCTGGCATCGGTGGCTCTTCTCTCTCTGATACCTTCTCCTCCTCCGGTTCCCCTGAGTTTCAACGGTCTGGATAAGCTGCAGCATCTGGGGGCTTACGGGTTTCTGGGATTTTTTCGGGGGATTTCCCTGCAGCGCCGGCTTCGGGGAAGAGATGTCCTGATTATTGCGGTCATACTCACCGTTTTTGGCGGCGTCCTGGAGCTGCTTCAGGCTTTCACCGGCCGCACCGCAGAATTCTGGGATCTTATGGCCGACGGTCTGGGCGCCCTGATGGGGGGGACCCTGTCCCTGCTCTGGTCCCGCCGGGCCGGTTAAAGCCGGTTCAGGCTCCACCGGGCTGCCCGGGCGATTATTTCTTCGCTGTGATCCCCGTACGTCTCGATTTCGGCTTTTACCGCCCCCCCCCAGGGGTGGTTTCCCCCGGCGATGATACAGTTTCTCAGAAGGTGCTCCGGGGATATCCATTTCCGGTCCAGCACCGAACCGGTGAAGATCTGTTTCAGATCCTTTCCCCGGCGGAGGATTTCCCTGATGCTTACCGACGGGCCCAGCCGTCCGGGGGCGGTGATCCCCTGTCGAAGGGGGCTTCTATTGTGGGGGCATACGTCCTGGCAGATCTGACAGCCGTAGAGCCGGGTCCCCCAGGCTTCCCAGGCGGTTTCCGGCATGTTTCCGGTGGCCATCTCCTGAAGGCATTTTTCCCTGACCAGGCCGCCTTCGGGAAGAATGGCTCCTGTGGGACACGCCTCGACACAGCGCCGGCAGGTTCCGCAGCTTTCCGCAGAATTTTTTCTTTCAACCTTTCCCGATGGCAGAAAGGGGAGAGCCATCCCCGCCAGCACGATGAGAGAACCCCTGGCGGGAACGATAATCAGGCTGTTTTTTCCCTGGAAGCCGATTCCTCCCGCCAGGGCCAGGGACTTTTCCGGCAGCCGGGAATTTACGAAGAGGCGGAAATCTCTCTTCCGGAACTTCCCCTCTTCCCGGAGTATTTCCGCCACTCGCTTGAGCCGCTTCACCGCCTCCTGGTAGTAATTCTCCCGGGCGAAGGGGGCCAGCAGGGCGTGGGGGTCTTCCGGGGTGGAGAGATCGGCGGTTTCACCGCAAGGGTAAGGGAGGGCGGCCAATACCGCCGCGGGAAAACCCTCCTTTTGCAGCTCCCGCCCCGGGGGGCCCTCCAGGGTCAGCAGAACGGATTCACAGAATCCTTCCTTATCCAGGAGCCCTTTAATATAGTCAAAATCCATTCGATTCTCCTGGCCTTCAGGTTTTTCCCGGCCCGCGGATCGACCGCTTCTGATTTGAGTGTACCCGTTTTTTCCAGGAGGGATAAACCCCTGGTGTAAAATTACATTGACAGTACCGGTTTTTTTCCCTACCATTCCCCCTATGGATCTTGACACCCCAAAATCAGCCCCTCCTCCGGACGGTCATTTTGGTTTCTTTCAAACCCTTCTTGGTCTCATCTTCCGCGACGGCGATCCCGAGCGGGAGCGAAGGCGGGAACTGAAAGAGATCGGTAAGAAAATCACCAAGTCCAAGTATAAATTTTTTAAACCCCGGGGCGAAGAGGCTCTTCCGCGGCTGGCAAAGTTTTTCTACGATATATATAAAGTGACCGCTCCTGCCCAGATTCTGCTGGATAAGGCTGAAGCGTCCGGGGTGTTCCGAACCATTCTGGTGGAGCAGGATTTTACCGATTCCCACCGGCGGCTGAGGGACTCCTGTTCTGAAGAGGCCATCCGCGAGGCGTTACAGACCGGCGACAAGAAAGCCGTTGTCAACCAGATCAAGCAGAACCTGATCAAGCTCTATGCCTTCTTTGATAACGAAAGGATCGCTAAAATTGAGCAGACCTACGCCCTGTTTGAAGTTTTCATCGCCTTTATCAATTTTGATTTCTACTTTCTCCTGAGAAAATTTGACAGCCGGTTTCCGGAGAACGATTTTGGTTATTCCCCCAATTTTGATGCCATTAATGGTGATTATGTCACCGATGATCTGAAGGACTTTCTGGAACTTCTTCCCCTTCTGGCCGCCGAATCAAACTGGGACGGTCTGTTCGACGCCCTGGCGGAATACAAGGGGAACGATGTGCTTTCCCGGGGGAACTGGAAGAAGCTGATGCGGGTGATCGTCGATGTGAAACAGTCCCGTATCCTGGAGTATATTGTTCAGGTTCTGGATCAGAATCCCAAATATCGGGCCGTGGGGGTTCTTAACCAGGAACACATCGTGGAATCCTATCTGGCCAAACTAAAAACCCAGACCGAGATGACCATGCAGAAGCTGATCCAGGAAGAACAGTCCCAGAAAATTGAAGGACTGGTGGTTCAGGTTTTTGGCACCGCCGGGGTGAGCCGGCTTAACAACTACACAGAAAAAGCCAATGTGAACTTTTCGAAAAAGATGCTGGGCGGTTATATCCACGTGGCTCCCCTGAACTATCTCAAGGCTTTTCTTCTTGATTATGTGAAGAAGGATATCCGGGAGATTATAAATATCCTGATCGTTCAAGGGCAGTGGCCCGCCCGTATCACCAGCCAGCAGCTTTCCGAGTCGTTTCATTCCCTGCTTCAGATCACCGAAGAGCTGCTTGCCTTCGATGATGCTCTCTCCCCCGAAGGAGATCTGGGACAGGCCCTCTGGGGTTACTTCAAGAGATCCGACCGTGATCCCAACGCCATGACCTCTCTGAGGCAGAAACTGAAGGAAGTGAACGACCGGAGCTACAACTATATCCAGCTGGCCGGTCAGAACCTGGTTTCCATCGGTAAAAACCTCAAGCAATGCCTGGATGATTACGAAAAACCCACCGGTGAGCTGGTGACCAACTGGAAGCAGCTCAACACCATGGCGGGAGGGCACCTGCGGGACCAGATGGTGGCCAGTTATAAAAAGACCTACTACTTTATCCAGCTTCTGCAGCTGTATTTGAAGAAAAAAAACAGTTAGGACAGGCCCATGAAGACTGCATATCGTTCTCTTACGCCCCAGGAAATTTCCAACCTCGAAGGCCGGGGATCCCGGGCGGAATCCTGGGACCGGGTCCGGGTGGCTCCGGATTTTGATGCGCGCCGGGTGGAGAACTGCCGTTTCTCCGGCGATGTGCGGTTAGGCGCTTTTCGTAAGGATGTTGTTTTTTTCGGCGGTCTGCGCCGCCCTTCCGGCATCACCCGGGCAGCGGTCCACAACTGTACTGTGGGAGACGATGTCTTTATTTCTCAAATAACCGGATACCTGGCCAATTACGACATAGAGGATAATGTCATCATCGAGGATGTGCAGCTTTTGGGGGTGGAAGGCCCTTCTTCCTTCGGGAACGGCACCCGGGCGGCGGTGATCAACGAGGCGGGGGGCCGGGAGGTGGTGATCTACGACCACCTTTCCTCCCATTTTGCCTACCTCATGGCGCTGTACCGGGCGGACCATTGTCTCATCCAGGCACTGGAGGCTCTGGTGGCGGAATACACCGCCTCGGTCACTTCCGACCGGGGCCGGGTGGGTGCCGGAACCCGAATCTCCCACTGCGGAATTCTCAAGAACCTTCGTATCGGGGAGGCGGCTGTACTGGAGGGGGTGAGCCGGCTGATAAATGGAACCATCCTGAGCAAGCCGGAAGCGCCGTCACGGGTAGGGGTCTCGGTGATCGCCGAGGATTTTATCTTTGCCACCGATTCCCGGGTTCAGGACGGGGTAAACCTTTCCCGCTGTTTCGTGGGGCAGGCCACCGAGCTGGGCCGGGAATACAGCGCCGAGAATTCGGTTTTCTTTGCCAACTGCGCCGGTTTTCATGGTGAGGCCTGCTCCATTTTCGCCGGCCCCTACACGGTGACCCACCATAAAGCCACCCTTCTCATCGCCGGCCTCTTCTCCTTCCTGAATGCCGGCAGCGGTTCCAACCAGAGCAACCATATGTACAAGCTGGGGCCGGTTCACCAGGGTATTGTGGAGAGGGGTTCCAAGACCGGTTCGGATTCCTACATGCTCTGGCCCATGCGGGTGGGGGCCTTTTCCCTGATCATGGGGCGCCACTACGGCAACGCCGACACCACCCGGCTTCCCTTCTCCTATCTGATTGAACATGAAGGGGAATCGAATCTGGTTCCGGCGGTAAACCTTCGTTCCGTGGGAACCATCCGGGATTCCAAGAAGTGGCCCCTCCGGGACAATCGGAAGGACCCGGAGGTAACCGATCATATCATCTTCCATCTTTTAAACCCCTACACGGTGGACCGGATGCGTCAGGGGGTGGTTCTTCTGGAAACCATCAGAGACACGGCGGGCCACTCTTCCCGGTATTTTTCCTTCAACGGCGTCAAGATCGGCCGGTCCAACCTCGAAAAAGGGCTGGAAATCTACCGTCTGGGGATAAGGCGTTACCTGGGCAACGTGGTGGTCACCAGGCTCCGGTCGGCTCCCCTGGTTTCCCGTGAGGAACTGTCCCGGAGGTTTTTCGTGGCCGATGAGCCGGGCCGGGGGGAATGGATGGACTGGGCGGGCCTCTATCTGCCCCGGAGCCGGGCCGACGGATTTCTGACAGAAGTCCGGGAGGGCCGTATCGGATCCCTGGAGGAAATACACCGTTTTTTCCGGGGCGAGTATGAGCGGTTTGCCGATTATGAACTGGTCTGGGTGGACGGGGTTATCCGGATCCAGGAGGGGAAAGGACTTAATGAGTTTACCCCCGGTGATTTCAAGAATCTTCTGGAAGACTGGATCGATGCCGTGGAAGATCTGGATCGGCTGCGCTGGCAGGATGCCCGGAAGGAATTCACCCAGACCTCCCGAATCGGCTATGGCATGGACGATGAAGCCTCCCTGGAGGAAGATTTCCGGGCGGTCCGGGGCAGTGCCGAGGATAACAGCTTCATTCTGGGTTTGAAAGAAAGGCTGGCTCAGAAAAAAAAGAGCGCCCAGGAACTGGCGGAAGCCCTGGACGCCCTGGAATAACCGGTGTTTTCACTCAGATAATGGTTTCCTCGTTCCAGAGTTTTTCCTCCGGGGTTCTTCCCGACAGAAGGGTCTCCTTGAGCAGCACGGTCTTGTTGTCGGCGGTTATCTTGTAGTAGGTCTGAAGCTTTTTGTTGAGTTTCTCAAAGAGCCGGGGGATTTCACTCCTGTTGCCCACCAGGGCGCAGCATATCATCAGGAGCCGGTACCCCGCCTCGCAGAGGGGGTCTGCTTCCACCAGCCTTTTGGCCCATTTCAGCCCTTCCATGGGGTCTCCCGAATTGAGGCTCAGCTGGGTCATCCTGAAGAGGATGTACCGGAACTTGTTCTTCAGGTTTTCCCTCTCATCCCGGATGAAATCGTGGTAAAGGTCTCCCTCAAGAAAATCCCCCTTGTAGAGTTCCACCGCCTCCTTGTACATCTTGATGGCCAGATTGAGATTGCCCTGGGCTTCCGCCTTTTTGGCGTGCTCAATAAACTCCAGGAAGGTGTCCAGGTCGATCTGGGTACAGCCGCTGTTGAAGTGAATGGTGTTCACATCGGTGATCAGGTACTCCTGGGAATCCCCCATAAGCTTTCGGAGCCGGTAGATGATGGTATTCAGGTTGTCCCGGGCGCTTTTGTAGGAGTACCGGGGCCAAAAAAGTTCGTAGACCCGCTCTTTCATGACGCCGTTTTTCCGGAAGATGATCAGGTATTTGAGAAGATCCATCACCCGTTTCTGGCCGCTTAAGAGGGTGGAGGAGATTTCTTCTCCCTGAACGAAAACCTGGAAGGTTCCCAGGGTTCTGATCTCCAGATCGTGGCAGCTGTTGGTTATCTGATCCATTTCCCGGTTGAAAAGGAGCCGGGGGAACCGGTCGAAGAGGCTGCTTCCCGAGAGGATGCTCACTTCCCTGAGCAGATTGGGGTCGCAGATGTCGATGTTCTGATACCCCCGCTCCTGGATGAGGCTTTCCATGGCGGTAAGGGCTTTTTTGGCTTCCTCCGGGTTTCCCTTCCGCATCTGTATTATCCCCCGAAGGGCATGGATGGTGGTCTGGGGGTGAGGATATTTGCCCTTTTCCAGCCTCCTCTCCAGGTCGTTCAGGGTTCTTTCTGCTCCGTCATAGTCCCCCAGGTAGATCTGGATTTCGGCGGCGGGGAAGAAGCTGAAGGGGAAATCCGCCATCAGCAGCTCTTCCTGTTCCGGATCAAGGAGCCGCTGGGTGTAATAACCCGCCCGGCGCCGGTTTCCGTTCCGGTACGCCATCAGGGCCTGGATTAAATAATTGATGTATAGCTTCAGGTAATGATTTTCCCCCAGATCCCGGTTCCGCAGGGTGTTATAAAGGGTTTCGGCCTTTTCAATATCATCCAGATAGAGATTGTAGAGTACCAGATTCAGCTGGAGGTAGGGGCGGAAGGCGAAATCCCGGGAGGCAAAGCTCAGGCCTTTCTGCACCTCGCTGATGGCCAGGGAGAGGTTGCCCAGGTAAAAGTGAGCATCTCCCAGGTAAAAGCTCAGGAGGGTCCGGTAGTACCGGAGGTGAGACAGCTCCTGGCTGGTGCTGAACATTTTTTCGGTTCGTTCCAGCAGGGCCCGGGATTCCCGGAACTCTCCCTTCTCCTGATAGATCCGGGCCAGAACCAGCCGGGAGCAGAGAAAGGCTTCCCGGTGATGGATCTTGTGGCTGGTTTCTTCCGCTCTCAGAGCCGCTTCGAAGGCTTCTTCTTTGGCGGCGCTTATCCACCATTGCCCCAGAGGGGTCAGGGCGGTGAGAAGCTCCCGGGTCGAATCATCGATCTGGGCCTTGCTTTCCTCCAGAAACTCTTTGGCTAGGGTGACGGTTTCTCTGACGATGACATTGCTGGACTGATAAAAGAAATAGCTGGTCAGAAGCACCACATAGAGCCGGGCTTCCCTCTCGTAGTCCCGGGCGTTCTTCAGCTCCGGCAGCATCTGCATCAGAATCCGCTGGGCCTGTTCGGGATTCTGGATGGAATCGGAGATGGCCTGGTAGTAGGAGAGGTGGAGATTCTCTGATATTTCTTCGGAGGTAAAATAGCTCAGCAGTTCCCGGATGACATCGTATTCGCCGTTCTGGAGAAGCGCCTCGGAATGGTGGGAGAGCATCTTCAGGGCCTTGGATTTATCGCCGCTCCGGAGGAGAAATTCGATGGCCTGGTGGGGCTGGTTTTTTTCAGAGAAAAACTGGGAGATGGTCAGCAGGGTCTTTTTCTTTTCCTTGGGAGGCAGCTTGTCGAATTCCCTCTCCAGAAACGCCGTAAAGAGGGGGTGGAATCGGTAACTGAAGGTCTGGGGGTCTGATATGGAAAGAAACTGGTTGCGCTCTTCCAGACGGCTTAAGAATTTCCGTCCGTCCTGGCCGGTAATTTCTTCGATCAGGGCGGGGCTTATCTGGTCAACACTGCCGATCTTCAATAAAAGATCCTGGTCTTCCTGGGATAACCGGGCCATCACTTCGGTGCTGAAAAAATCATCGATTTCCGGGAGGGTCCTGGTGGTGAAAAATAAATCAAGGAGCTTTTCTCTCTCCTCCCGGTTCAGGTGCTGAAGCCGCTCGATCAAAAGGATCAGGGCGGTTATCCACCCTCCCGTGACTTCTTCGATCTGCTCATAAACCGACTCGGGAAGGATGATGCTGTAGACCTGGGTGAAAAGGTCCCTCACATCCCGGGATTGAAAGATAAAATCTTCGTTGCGTATCTCAAGAAGCTCTTTTTTTACCCGGATCTTTCTGAAGGAGAGGTTCACCTGCTCCCGGCTCAGGATGAAGAGTCTCACCGTGGGAGGAAGACCTTCGGCGAATCGTTCTGCCTCCTCAAGGATGGGTCTGTTATCCGCCAGATGGTGAAAGTTATCCAGCACCAGACAAAGAGGCCCGTCCTTCCGGATGTCGGCGGTTAATCGTTTCAACTTGTCCAGCAGGTCGGCATGGCTTCTGGCAGGGAGGCCGTCGGGACCGAAGGCTTCACCCAGAATGCGGCAAAACCCTTCGATGCTGTCCAATCCGGCAGGAATGTTGATCCAGCGGAAAGGAAGGTTGCGATAAGCCAGATAATCCACCATGGCGGTGGTTTTCCCGGACCCGGGGGTGGCAACTAAAAAGGTTACCTTACGCTCTTCCAGATAATTCCGAAGAGGCAGCCGGGGCAGGACCTGGCGGGGCTGAGAAATGAGCTGTGAGTCCATGTTGTTCCCTTTTTTTCGCGATCTTACCCCATTATGGAGCAATACCAGCGGTTTGTCATCAGTAATTTAGAATCGTGAAACCGCAGCAGCGTATAAATGGGGCAACACTTAATATACAAAGAGGTTTTTACTATGAAAAGCGGACCTAAAAGCAAAGCCATGTTTGACAGGGCGGCGCAGTCCATACCGAAAGGTGTTTCCTCCAACTTCCGTTATTGGGGTGATGATGCCACCCTGGTGGTAAAGAAAGGCGAAGGCGCCTACATCTGGGACCAGGATGACAACAAGTATGTGGACTACCGGTTAGGTTTTGGCCCCGTGGTTCTGGGACACGCCCGAAAGGAGATTTCCAACTACATTACCGAGGCCATGGAGATGGGAAACTGTTTCGCCATGACCAATGAATACGAGATCCGGGTGGCGGAAAAAATCAAGGCCATGACCGGGGTGGACTATGTCCGGTTTACCAACACCGGAACGGAAGCCACCATGGGGGCCATGCGTATCGCCCGGGCCTTCACCGGAAGGGACAAGATTCTGAAGTTTGACGGTGCCTACCACGGCTTTCATGACTACTCCCTCTGGAACACCTATCCCCCCACCTCAGGCGTGGGTTACCGTAAGGCTCCTTTCCTGGTTCCTCAGGGTTCGGGAATTCCCCGCTCCGTCGGTGACCTGATGTACTCCCTTCCCTTCAACGACAAGGAACTGCTGGAGCAGAAGCTGAAAGAAAGATGGCATGAGATTGCCTGTATCATCATCGAGCCCCTCCTGGGAAATCAGGCTTCCATCATGCCCCAGGACGGGTTTCTGGAATTCGTCCGGGAACAGTGTAATAAATACGGCATCGTCATGATCATGGATGAAGTAAAAACCGGTTTCCGCATCGCCAAGGGGGGCGCCCAGGAGTACTTCGGGGTTAAGGGCGACCTGGTGACCTACGCCAAGTGCCTGGGCAACGGCTTTCCCGTGGCCGCCATCGGCGGACAGAAATTCATCATGGGCGAAATTGGCCCCGGACAGATCCCCCACGGCGGGACCTACGGTTCCAACGTCGTTTCCATGGCGGCGGCGGAAAAGGTTCTGGACCTGATGGCCGCGGGAGAGTTGGACAAGGTTAATGCCCACGGCAAGAAACTCCGGGCGGGATGGAAGAAGATCCTCGATGCCGCCGGATTCCCCTACGTTATTCAGGGTCCCGACGCTATGCCCGGCATCGTGTTCACCGAGGCACCGGTTTGCCGGGAGTATAAAGACTGGGCCGACGGCGATCACGATACCTACAACGCCATCATTCACCGCTGTATCGAAAAGGGTGTCATGCCCGACTACGATTCCCGGGAGCCCTGGTTTATTTCCAGCTGCCACACCGATGCGGATGCTGATTTTGTCCTTGGTGTCTTTGAAGAGGCCGTCAAAGAAGTTCTATCCGGTAAATAATTCTTGATTTTTAGCCGGTGACAGGTAAAATGTTGTTGTTGCGTCAGTGCCATAACAGAGTCCTGTCACCGGCTGTTTTTATGTTGAATAATCAAACAATAAAAGTTCTTCAGGGCATCTGATAAATAGATTGGGTTTCGGGGTTGCCGGCGGCAGAGCAAGTGATATCAGAAATACAGGAGGAAGGACCTTGGACGATATTGTTGTTTCCCTGCATGTCATCGACTGGCTGGTGGTCATGGTCTACATCATTTTCATGCTCGCCGTGGGATTCTACTTTTCCAAACGAAAAGAAGGATTTGATGAATACTTCATGGCGGGAAGGACCCTGACCGCACCGCTTCTGGTGGGAACCCTGGTTTCGACTTTTTACGGCTTGGATACCCTGTTCGGCACCTCGGAAATCGGGTTTTACGAGGGTATTTCCGCTTTCTTCGCCTATTCTCTGCCCTATACGGCCCTCTATGTGGTGATGGCTTATCTTTCACCGAAATTCAAGACGATTTTCCCTGAAGGCACCACCATGCAGGAAATCGCCACCCGAAAATACGGTAAAATTACGGGATTCTTCACATCCATCGCGGCTTTTCTTTACTCCACCAACACCATGGAAATGATGGGCATTGGTTTTCTCCTTCACCTTGTCTCGGGAATGCCCTTCTGGATGGGGACTCTCATGGGTGCCATCATCGTCGTCATCTACACCTGGACAGGGGGTCTCTGGGCGGTCACCATGACCGACTTCATCCAGTTTGTCTCCATGATGATCACCGTGGGGATAGCCCTGATTGTCGGATGGAATGCCATAGGCGGATTCGATCGGGTGATGGAAGGTCTGGTGGAATGGACCGGAAGCCGGGAGGCGGCGGGCGCCTTCTTCAGTGCCGGTGCGGGGTATCTGACCCCCTGGACCCTGGTTGCCTACTCCCTCACCGCTTTTGCGGTGCTGTGCGAGCCGGCTTTCTTTCAGAGGATCTTCGCCTCTGCCGGACCCAGGGAGATTCAGAAAGCCTTCAAGGTAGGGGTTCCCATGTGGCTTTCCTTTGACTGGGCGGTGACATTTCTGGGAATTCTGGGCGCCGCCGCCATCGGACTGAACATTCTTCCCGAGGTTGAAGCCAACGAGGCCCTCTTTGCCGTGGTGGGCCAGTACCTCCCGGTGGGAATCCTGGGGATTTTTGTGGCCGGGGTTCTGGCGGCGGCCATGTCCACCGCCGATTCCTACTTCCTGGTGGCCGGCGGGGTTATTGGTTTTGATATCTATAAGACCATGATCAATCCCAAGGCCTCGGGGGACAAGGTCGAGGCGATGACGAAAATCGGTATCCTCATCTCCGCCGCCCTGTCTCTGGTCCTGGCTTTCAGTTTTGAAAGGATCATGGAGGTCTGGGTTTTTCAGGCCACCATCATCATCACCGTCGCCCTGGTGCCGGTTTACTTCGGGGCTTTCTCCAGAAAGCCGCCTAAAAAAATTGCCGGTATTCTGTCCACCTTTACGGGGCTGGTTCTCTCTCTGGTCTGGTACATCTGGTCCAATTTTTTCGGAACCTGGAGTGAAGAGTACGGTGTCTACGTTATTAAAATAGGAGAACTGGAGTTTTGGCAGGAGTACGGGATTCTGATCATTACCCCCCTGGTCGTGTTGATTTACCTTATTGCCAATGCCCTCGGCAAAAAGGTCGTAGAGGAGGTGACGTGATGGTTTGGGATGTTTTGTGCTATGTCATGGGCGGCGTCTGCATCCTCGGGCCCCTGGCCCTGATCTTCTGGTACTTCTCTGCCGCCAGGGCGAGGCTGAAAGACTTTCATAATAAGCGATAAATCCCTTTCCCGGGGAGGGGGATGAAAATGCGAAAATGCCCCGGCAGGGGCGGGTTTCTCCGAAACGATGGAAACCCCGGAACCGTCGGCTGCCTGGCAGCATCGGGAAAACAAAAACGGCCGTAAGGTTTAATTTGAGGTGAAGAGATGAAGAAGGTAATGGTACTAGGTGTGGGTGCGCAGGGAAGCACCATCGCGAAGCGGCTTCAGGAGGAGCCCAATGTGGTGGAGATTATCTGCGCTGACTATGATGCCAAAGCCGCGAAAGAGATGGAAGCTCAGCTTTCCAAGGCGAAAGCCGTGCAGCTTGATGCCCGTAACGTGGCGGATATTGTCAAGGCTGCCCAGGGATGTGAGCTTATCGTAAACGGGCTGGCCCCCGATTTTAACATGAACGTCATGGATGCCGCCCTTGAAGTGGGGGCCTGCTATCAGGACCTGGCTTCCGGACCGGTCAGCGATCTGCCCTTCGTGGATGCGGTCAAACGTTGTCTGGGCAGGGACGGGGAGTTCCGGGCCAAGGGGCTTACCGCCCTGATTAACACCGGTTCGGCTCCGGGATTCGCCAACGTGCTGACCCGCCACGCGGTGGATCAGTTCGACTCGGTGGATCGTATCGATATTTTTGTCTACGATGAAATCTGGTCAAACCGATTTATCCCCTTCTGGTGGTCTCCCCAGACCGCCTTCGGTGATATGGCCGCCGAACCCATCGTCTACAAAGACGGCAAGTTCCTGCGGGTGCCCCCCTTTAACAACCCAGAAATTGTCGACTTCCGGGGCAAGATGGCCCGGATGGTGGACCATGAACATGAAGAGCCTGTCACCATGGGCCTTCTGGCCGACAAGGTTCTTAAAGGGGTAAAAGAAGTCAACTTCCGCTACGGCGGCCCCGGACTGGAACTCGCCGAATCCCTCTACAAGATGGGACTCCTCTCTGAGGAACCCATCGATGTGAAGGGAACCAAGATTGTCCCCATGGATATTATTTCCAGGCTCACCCCTCCGGCGCCCAAATATAAGGACGAAATTCAGGCTGTGCTGGACGAAGGGATGGTTTCCGAGGACGGCGTTTTCCTGGTACGGGTTGACGGCGTGAAGGACGGCAGAAAGGTCCGGATCGACAGCTATGTGGGAGCCCCGGGGCTTACCGAGGCCTTTGAGATGTCCGGCATGACTCATGAGTCCTATTTCACCGGCCAGGCGGCGTTCCTCTTTACCAAGATGTTCGTCAACGGTAAGCTGGATACCAAGGGCTGCTTTCCCCCGGAGGTTCTGGAAAAGGCAGAGCGGGACTATTACCTCTCCGAGGCGGCCAAGCTCTCTCTTACGGTGGATGAGTACGTGGAGACCCGGCTTTACTAAGAGGGTATTTTAAAGTTTTTGGGGCCTTCCGATTGTGGGGGGCCCCTTTTTTTTGTAGGATCGATGGGAAGGAGTCGGGAAAATGCTGGATTCGGAGCTGGAGCGGGAAATTATTGAAAAAATGCGCATCCGTTTTACCCTGGCCGGCGGCCCGGGGGGGCAGAATGTCAACAAGGTCAACACCCGGGTCACCGGGCACCTGAAGATCTCCGACCTGGACTGTCTTACCGATGAACAGAAAGAGCGGGTACAGGAGAAGCTGGCCCACCGCATCAATACCGAAGGGGAACTCTATCTGGCGGTTCACCGCCACAGGACCCAGGGAGCCAACCGCCGGGAGCTGCTCGCCGGTGCCGCCGCCCTGATTCGGGAAGCCCTGGTGCGAACCCCTCCCCGGCACCGCACCAGACCCAGCCGGGCTTCCCGGGAAAGACGTCTGGAGGCGAAAAAACGACTGGGGGAGCGGAAAAAGAACCGCCGTCGTCCTGATTTCTGACCAGGCGGCGGCGTTTTTTCTCGGGGCGGGGCTGTCCTCGGGGCGGGGCTACCCCCGGGCTTCCTCAAGAAGGGGGGTCAGTACCGCTTCGGGGCGGGGGCCCACGAAAAAATCCCGGACAATACCGTTTTCCACCACCACCGTAGAGGGGGTTCCCATGACGCCGAAAGCCTGGGCGGTGGCCATGTCCCGGGAGACATCCACCTTGAAGCAGCGGGAGCCTTCTCCCGTGTATTCGGAGACAATGGGAGTCATGGATCGGCACGCCCCGCAGCCGGGGCTGTAAAAGTAGAAGAGGGTGGGTTTTCCTGTGGCCACCGCTTCGCCGTAGGCGCCGGAGAGCCCGGTAACCGGCTTCCCCTTTTTCCTGGTCATCCTGAGGGCCTGCAGTTTCTGAAGGCCCAGGAGAATTCCGAACAGCACAATTATAAAAAGCAGGGTTCTCATGTTTTGTTGTCCTTGGCAAGTAATATATCTAAAATATATGAAAAAACTTATATTGTCAAACAGAATCGACGGGGCCAGGAAGGGGGATCGGGGCCGGCCGGGCGTGATCAGGGCAAGGCGTGATCAGGACCCGCGGCGGGCCGGGGAAATGGTAACTCCCGGAAGTTCCAGCCGGTGGGCCCTTCTTCCGACGCGGATGAATAAGAGGGCTCTGTCCCGGGGTTCCCGGGTTCCCCGGGGAAGAAAGAGGATGGCCTTGTTGATATCGCCGATTTGGGCTTCCGGAAGGAGCGCCCTGATGCGGGGAGTGAGTTCTTTCTTCATCTTAAGCAGGTCCATTTCCCGGGGATATTCAAGAAAAGGAGGGTAATGATGGGCCCGGGCCTGGGGGCACCAGTCGAGTCGCAGGCTGTCGGTAACCTCAGGTTCCAGGTCCGGGAAGACCTCCCGGGTCCATGCCAGAAGCCGTTCGCCCCAGTAGTCCCAGCGGCGGCATTCCAGGTCCGGAGAATATTTGTTTACCAGGCCGTTCAGGACCCTGTAGTAATCCCCCGAAGCCGCCTCGGCCAGAAGGGGCAGGGTCTGCCGGAAAAAGCCTTTATTGTGAAAAATCTCAACAAGAGCCCCCAGGCGGTGAAACCTCTGCAATTCTTCAAAGGAAAAATCGGGGGTGGAGAGAATCTCGTAGGGAGGGGTGCAGGAAGAAGTAATATTCAGACGATCCTGGTCTTCTGCCAGGGGGGTCCCGGGAAGAATTTTTAAAAACCCCAGTTGAAAGTCGTCGGGGTTCAGGGCGAGGATTTCATTCATGGTGGAAGCGGCGGTTTCCGGGGAATCCCCGGGAAGGCCGACAATCTGGTCTAGGTGCAGATGAAAGGAGCCGCCGTGTTTGAGCCGAACGATGGCTTCTTTCTCCCTGGCCCAGTCACCCTTCCGGTTGACCCGCCGCCTTATTTCGGAGTGGATGGTCTGGATCCCCACTTCAAACTGGGCGCTTCCCCGGGGGAGACGTTCCAGAAGAGCGAAATCGTCATCGGTCAGCAGCAGGGGATGGATTTCGAAATGGAAACAGCCCCGGGGGGGGTGATCGATCATGAACTGCCAGATAAACCGGGATACCCGGGGGTTGGCGTTGAAGGTACGGTCCACGAATTTGACGGTTCCGTCGAACCCGGTCAGCAAGGCCAGCTCTTCTCCGATCTGGTCGATACGCCGGTATTCTGCCTCCTGATCATCCCGGGATGAAAGGCAGTAGGAACAATGAAAGAGACAGCCCCGGCTGGCTTCGTAGTAGACCAGCCTTCCGGTGAGGCTTTCCAGAAGCGCCCTGTCGTAGGGAAAGGGGGTTTCGGTGAAGGGGCGCCGGGAAGCCTGAACCAGCCCCGGCCGGGCCGGTCTTTCCAGGGAGGGCAGAACCGAGGCGTAATCTTCCGCCCTTCCTGAAGCCACGAAGTCGGCCCCGTCCCCGGACAGCCAGAGGCCGGAACGGTGGACCGCCTCGGGGCCCCCCAGAACAATCACCGCTTCGGGGAGAAGCCGACGAAGGTCCGGAATAAAATCCTGCAGATACCGGGTATTCCAGATATACGCCGAAAAAACCACATGACTGTACCGGCCCTCCACCAGAATTTCCAGCAGCTCCCGGGGGGGCCTGTTGATGTTCCATTCCACCAACGTTATGGGGGCGTCCGATGAAGCCGTTTCCTTCTCCAGGGCCGCCTTCAGATAAAGCAGGGCCAGGTTTGTGTGGGAATATCTGGCGTTCACCGCCACCAGGGCAATTTTGCTCATGGCCAATTCTATCATTTTTTAGGGTAGTAGACCAATCCGGAGTAAACCGGTAAATTACCGTCATGGTGAAGCAACTGATTGAAGAAGGATTCGGCACGGAGGAGCGGGAAGACTACAGCTGCTCCGAGAAGATACTCTACGGGGCGAACCAGGTCTACCGCCTGGGGCTGGACAAGCAGAGCCTGGTGATGGCGGCGGGCCTTTCCGGCGGGGTGTATACCGGGAAGCTCTGCGGCGCCGTCAGCGCCTCTGCCCTGGTTCTCTCCCGGCTCTACGTGAAAGACCGGGCCCACGCAGAACCCCGGTGCGGCGAGCTGGTGGAAGAGTTTGTCACCCGGTTTGAAGGGGCCCTGGGAACCACCAGCTGCGGGGCTTTAAAAGAAAAATACCGCACCGAGGAAGAAGGCTGCAAGGCTATCGTCTTCAGAGCGGCGGAGATTCTGGATGATATCATCGCCCGGGAGGGGCGGTAGTCCCAGGCAGCAAATCCAATTTTGATGAAGCAGCAACCCGGGTAAAACGAAGATTCTCGAGGATAGGCACCTGCGCTCAGAAAAAATCGCGCAGGCAGTCGGGGGAAATTCAAAAATAAGAGATTTTTGAATTTCCTTCCTTAACGTAAATGAAGAAAAATTGGCAAAACCATACAGCCTATTTCAATAAATACTATTTGCCAATTTTACTTCGAAGGCTTGTTCAAAAATTAACCAATTTTTGAACAAGCCTCACCCATCCTCTACATCTTCGTTTCACCAAAATATTCATGATTATGCCTCCATTCATGATGTTAAATCATTTATTCTATGACACCCGTCAAATCTGGAATTGCTGAGTCCCAGGTCTGCCCCTTGACCAGCCGGCCCGGCTGTTTTATCATGAATCTACTCTGTGACTGACGCAGCAACGGGGGGCACCCCGGGGGAGCAGAGGAAACACTTTTGTGCCGCGCGTCTGGGCCGTAACCCGGACGTGTCAGCGATTAATCCAGACATGACCGGGCGACTCATTCAAGGAGATTTTGATGGAAAATCTGAGAAACCTGGATCCCATTCTGGCGGAACTGATCGAACAGGAGGAGGGGCGGCAGCGGGACAAGATCCGGCTCATCGCTTCGGAAAACTACGTTTCCCGGGCGGTGCTGGAAGCCACCGGTACGGTCCTGACCAACAAGTACTCCGAAGGCTACCAGGGGCGGCGCTACTATCAGGGGCAGCAGTTCATCGACCAGATCGAAAACCTGGCGGTGGAACGGGCCAAGGCCCTCTTCGGGGCGGAGCACGCCAACGTCCAGCCCTATTCGGGGTCTCCCGCCAACCTGGCGGTGTACCTGGCCTTTATGAATCCCGGGGATACCGCCCTGGGGATGGCGCTTTCCCACGGAGGGCATCTGACCCACGGCAGCCCGGTGAGCTTTTCGGGCCGCCACTACAACATCGTTTCCTACGGCCTGACCCGGCAGGGTGATATCGATTACCCGGCCATGGAAGAGGCCGCCCGGACCCACAAGCCTAAAATAATTATCGCCGGTCACTCCGCTTTTCCGGGCATTCCCGACTGGAGCCGTTTCCGCGCCGCCGCCGACGAGGCGGGGGCCGTCCTATGGGTGGATATGGCCCATATCGCCGGGCTGGTGGCGGCGGGCGTTCACCCCTCTCCGGTGCCCTACGCCGACGTGGTGACTTCCACCACCCATAAGACTCTCCGGGGACCCCGGGGGGGCATGATCCTCTGCCGGTCCAGGCATGCCGCCGCCCTGGACAAGGCGGTCTTCCCGGGGTGTCAGGGGGGGCCTCATAACCACACCACCGCCGCCATCGCCGCTGCCCTTAAAGAGGCTTCCACCGAAGAATTCCGGGATTACAGCATCCAGGTTCTGGAGAACGCTTCGGTGCTGGCTTCTTCCCTGGGGGAATACGGTTTTGATCTGGTGTCGGGGGGGACAAAGAACCATCTCATGCTGGTGGACTTGAGAAATAAAAAAATTACCGGGAATCAGGCCGCCGCCGCCCTGGACCGGGCCGGGATTGTCTGCAACGCCAATACCGTCCCCTTTGACGGGGCCAAACCCTTAAACCCCAACGGTATCCGGCTGGGAACGCCGGCGGTGACCAGCCGCGGCATGGGCCCCGATGAGATGCGGGAAATCGCCCTCTTTATCAACCGGGCGGTGGAGAGTGCGCAGAGAGGGCGGGAGCTTAATGCCCTGGCCCTGGAGGTCAAAGATTTCTGTTCCGGGTTTACCCCGCCGGGACTGGAGCTCCCCGCTTACTGCGGTTCCTGCTGATTCTGATCCTCCGGCGGGGCCGGGGATTCCAGATAGTCTTCGATGGCCGTGACCGCTTCCTCCAGGTCCTTCCGGAGAGTCTTCAGGAGCGGGTCTGTCGGATCCAGCAGCGCTTTTCTTAAGGCCCCGTCCAGGAGCCCCGCGCTTATCTGGAGTCGGGCCAGGGCCAGAGTTCCCGCCAGGCCTTTCAGGTTGTGGGCCAGCCGAAACGCCTCTTCCTGCCCGCCCTCCCGGATCAGATCTTCCAGCCGGGAGGGGGCATTACCATATTTATCGATGAAGCTCGCCAGGGCTTTTCGGTAAAGACGGGGATGCTGCCACATGGCCAGGGCCTTTTTCTGATCCAGCGGATTGGACGAAGAGTCCTTGGGGGTCCTCTTTTCCTCCGGTTCCGACCGCCAGGGTTCGCCGTAGCCGTCGGGGACAAGATCTTCCATGAGAGAGAAAAGTTCCTGAAAGAGGATGGGTTTTCCGATGAGCCCCGAGATCCCCGCCTTCCGGTACAGTTTTCTATCCTCTTCCATGACGCTGGCGGTGAGGGCAATGATTGGTACGGGAACCGCCGAGGGCGGTGTAATTTCCCGAATTCTCCTCGTAGCCTCCAGGCCGTCCATGCCGGGCATGTGGATGTCCATGAGAATCAGGTCAAACGGTTCGGTCCGGTAAGCCTCCACCGCTTCGGTTCCGTTGGAAACGGTAATCACCCGGTGTCCCTGTTTGGCCAGCCGGACCGCCGCCAGGGTGGCATTTTCTTCCACGTCCTCGGCCATGAGAATCTTGAACCGGCGGGAGGGACGGAACAGGGTGGGTTGCTGGGGGTCGAGAAATTCATGGCGGCCTTCCGGGCTTTCCTCAGGGCAGGGAACAACCTGCCGGGGCAGGGTAAAATGGAAGGTGGACCCCTCGCCGGGTTCACTGTCCACCCAGATTTCTCCGCCCATCAGCTGAACCAGTTCCTGGCTGATGGTGGTACCCAGGCCGGTTCCGCCGTAAAGGCGGGCGATGGACTGGTCGGCCTGGGTAAAGGGGTTGAAAATGGCGGATCTTTCCTCTTCCGAAAGACCTATCCCCGTGTCGGCGATGGAAAACTGGATCGTCCCGTCGGATCTGTCGGTCAGGGAAACCGTGACTGAACCTTTTTCGGTGAACTTCACCGCATTATCCAGAAGGTTGATCAGCACCCGGCGAAGCTTATCCGGGTCTGCCATGAGGCAGACCGTCAGGGTGGGAGGAATATGGACATGCAGGTCCAGCCCCTTCCTTTCCACAGCCAGGGAGTGGGCCCCCACGGTGCTGCGGATGAATCGGGGAAGCGGGATGGGGCGGTTTTCCAGGGAGAGTTTGCCCGCTTCCATCTTGCTTATTTCCAGGATCTCGTTAATAAGGGACAGGAGGTTTTTGGCGGACCCCAGGGCCTTGCGGAGATACTC
>Ga0334882_1002036_pt1 | contig 22032 bp, 17 predicted proteins | sample GraSluR1_MG_5_FD_207226 | JGI IMG/M metagenome (GOLD analysis project Ga0334882, IMG submission 207226) | Sludge microbial communities from methane-producing bioreactor in Wageningen University, Netherlands - Granular Sludge_15_04-R1 | ecosystem: Engineered > Bioreactor > Anaerobic >...
TCCGCGTAACCTGCCCAAGCTTGTGTGTTCATGGGCCCGTCGTATCAAAGAAGCGCCGGGGTGTCCAGCTTTTCCTCCTAATCCCCTCTCTCTCTTCTGATTGTCGGCATTAAAGACACAGCCCTGCGGTGGCGAGCGAGGCCTCGAGGGATCGCCACCGCCGCCGGGTTTGGCGGGCCGATCGTTTCCGGCGGGGAAATAGGAGGAAGCCCGCCACGAGAATGCCGTTGAGCGTCACGGTAAGCAACAGGGGGACGATGGCGGCGCGCCAAACCAGGGATGTCCAGAGGCTGGCCTCCACATCGATTCCGACAATGGCGATCGTGCTGCCGGTGGTCGGGTCCAGCAAGGGAACGAGGGCGCTAACCCACACCCCCCACGAGTCGGCCTCGGGGCCTTCGGTTGCGGCGAGGGAGGCGTCAAAGACTCGATTCAGAAGGGGCGTGGCTTCTTCATAGATCTGTCCGGGCAGGGACGGGTCGGGATCCTCGTCGTTTTCCGAGTCGATGATGAAATAGATCTGTCCATCGGCGTTTCGGCCCATCAGGTAAATCCATTCCCAGGCGGGATTGATCTGGGCGGTGGTCATGAGCTGCCGTTTCAGGCGCTGGTATTGGGGCTTCTGCCTATCGGACCGGTCGCCGTCCAGGGCCTGGAGTTGATCGAGGTGGATGGCGCGGGCCACGGCGAAGGCGTCTTCGATCAGTTCGGCCCGGAGGAGGCGGTCTTGGCGCCGAACCATATGCAGGGCGAACAGCGAACCCAGCAGTCCGATCAAGAGCAGGCCCAGGAACAGGCGGAACCAGCGATAGCGGGAAGGTGAATTTGGCGGCGATGCGGTCGTCACGGTTGTCTCCAGCGGGTCCGCGAACCGGTTCGTTGGCCGGCATCTTGAACCCGCTCGAAGTCTGCCAATTCGTCCGGACTGGCGCAACTGCGGTTTTGCGGCTTGAAATGGCACGGGTTGAGAGGCGGTGGATGGGATTTGAATACCGCGTTGGGTTGGGCTATTCTGGGCATTTGGAAAGGACGTTTGTGGCGATGAATACGGATCGGTTGACAACGAAGGCCCAGGAAGCGCTGCGGGAGGCCCAGCGGCTGGCGGAAGAGCAGCAGCATGGCGAGGTGGATACCCTGCACGTGACGCTGGCGCTGGTGCGCCAGGAGGGGGGCGTCGTGCCCTCGATTTTGGAAAAGATCGGCGTGAAGGCGTCGATGCTGGCCGATGTGCTCGAACGGCAGTTGGCGCGGCGGGCCCAGGTGAAGGGGGAGGGGCTGCACCGGGGCGGATCGCGGGATTTGCAAGCGACGCTGGAGGCGGCGGCGCGCCTGGCGGCGCAGATGAAGGATGAGTATGTGAGCGCGGAACACCTGTTCCTGGCGGCGCTGGGTCGCAAGGGCGGGGATGCGGCGCAGGCCGCGGCCAGCCTGGGCGTCACCGTGGAGTCGGTGTTGCAGGCGATGCAATCGGTTCGCGGGGGGCGGCGGGTGACGGATGAAGCGCCGGAGGACAAGTACGAGGCCCTGAAGAAGTATGGCCGGGATCTGACGGATGAAGCGCGGCAAGGGAAGTTGGATCCGGTGATTGGCCGCGATGCGGAGATCCGCCGCGTGGTGCAGGTGCTCTCGCGGCGCACGAAGAACAATCCGGTACTGATCGGCGAGCCGGGCGTGGGCAAGACGGCGATTGCGGAAGGATTGGCGCGACGGATCGTGGCCGGGGATGTTCCCGAGGGGCTGAAGAACAAGCGGGTGGTGGCGATGGACCTCGGGGCCATGCTGGCCGGCGCGAAGTACCGCGGCGAATTCGAAGATCGATTCAAGGCGTTCATCCAGGAGGTGGTGGGCAGCGCGGGGGCGATCGTGCTGTTCATCGACGAGCTGCATACGCTGGTGGGCGCGGGCAAGGCCGAGGGGGCGGTGGACGCGTCCAACATGATCAAACCGGCATTGGCCCGGGGGGAACTGCGTTGCGTGGGGGCCACGACGCTGGATGAGTACCGCAAGCACGTGGAAAAGGATCCGGCCCTGGCGCGGCGGTTCCAGCCGGTGCGGGTGGATGAGCCCACGGTCGAGGACACCGTGGCGATCCTGCGGGGGCTGAAGGAGCGCTACGAGGCCCATCACGGCGTCCGCATCCAGGACGGGGCGCTGGTGGAAGCCGCCAAGCTGTCGCATCGCTACATTTCCGACCGGTTCCTGCCGGACAAGGCGATTGACCTGGTCGACGAGGCGGCCAGCCGCCTGCGCATGGAGATCGACAGCATGCCGGTGGAGATCGACGAGCTGGAGCGGCGGATCATGCAGTTGGAGATCGAGCGCGAAGCGCTTCGCAAGGAGAAGGATGCGGCCTCGAAGACCCGGCTGGAGGTGCTGGAAAAAGACCTGGCGGAGACGCGCGAACAGAGCGCGGCGCTTAAGGCCCACTGGGAGCGGGAAAAAGAGATCATCGGGGCGATTCGCGCGGCCACTGCGGATCGCGACGCGCTGCGCACGGAGCAGGAGCAGGCGCAGCGTCGTGGGGAATATGAGCAGGCGGCGGAGATTCAGTATTCCCGCTTGCCGGCGACGGAAAAGAAGATCCATCGGGCCCAGGCGGCGCTGGCCGACTTGCAGAAGGATCAGCGCATGCTGCAGGAAGAGGTCACGGCCGAGAACATCGCCGAGGTGGTGGCGGCCTGGACGCATATCCCCGTGAGCAAACTGCTGGAGGGGGAAAAGGAAAAGTTGCTGCACATGGAAGACCGGTTGCGCGAGCGGGTGGTCGGACAGGACGAGGCGGTCGAGGCGGTGTCGCGGGCGGTGCGCCGTTCGCGCGCCGGGCTGCAGGATCCGAACCGCCCGATCGGGTCGTTTATTTTCCTGGGGCCGACGGGGGTGGGCAAGACGGAGCTGGCGCGGGCGCTGGCCGAGTTCCTGTTCGACGACGAGCAATCCATGGCGCGCATTGACATGAGCGAATACATGGAAAGGCATTCCGTGAGCCGGCTGATCGGAGCGCCGCCGGGCTATGTGGGCTATGAAGAGGGCGGCGCGCTGACCGAGCATGTCCGCCGCAAGCCCTATTCGGTGGTGTTGTTCGACGAGATTGAAAAGGCGCATCCGGATGTGTTCAACGTGATGCTGCAGATCCTGGACGACGGCCGCCTGACGGATGGGCAGGGGCGCACGGTGGATTTCAAGAACACGGTATTGATCATGACCAGCAACATCGGCGGGACGGTGATCCAGGAAACCATCGAGGCGCATCCGGACCTGAAGCGCGGCGATGCGGCCTATGCCGCCATGGAGAAGGCGGTGCTGGCCGCATTGCGGCAGAACTTCCGGCCGGAATTCCTCAACCGGGTGGATGAGATCATCCTGTTCCGGGGGCTGGGGCTGGAGCAGTTGCGCCGGATTGTGGACATCCAGTTGGCGCGGGTTCGCGGATTCCTGGCCGAAAAGGAGATCCGGCTGGAGATCACGCCGGCGGCGGCGGAGAAGATCGCCGGCGAGGGATATGATCCGGTCTTTGGTGCGCGTCCCCTCAAACGGGTGATCCAGCGCCAGGTGCTGGATGAACTGGCGGGCCGGATCCTGGCCGGCGAGATTCCCGACGGAGCCCGGGTCGAAACCGATTTCGATCCGGACCATCCCGAACGGCTGGCCTTCACGGTGAAAGCGGATTGAGCCCCCGGGCCGGGTTGCGACGAGGGTGGCGGTTGTTGAAATGAGCATGGCATGGCCCTCGGACTGGCTGAACTGATCCTGCTGGGTTTGCTGGTGGATTTCCTTTGCCGCAAGGTGAGGGTTCCCGGACTGGTGGGCATGATGTTCGTCGGGGTTGTGCTGGGCCCCTGCGTGCTGGCGACGCTGGATCCGGGGCTGCTGTCCGTTTCCAGCGATTTGCGGATGATCGCGCTGATCGTGATTCTGCTGCGCGCGGGTTTTGAACTGCACAAGGACACGCTGCGCCGGGTGGGGTGGCGGGCGTTGTGGCTGGCCTTTGTGCCGGCGACGCTGGAGGTCCTGGCGGTGACGGCGCTGGGTCCCTGGCTGCTCGGGCTGTCGTATCTGGAATCGGCCATTTTAGGGACGATTCTGGGCGCGGTGTCGCCAGCCGTGGTCGTCCCGATGATGCTCGATTTCGCCGCCCGCCGCAAAGGAACCGGCAAGGGGATTCCCACGATGATCATCGCGGCGGCCTCCATCGACGATGTATTCGTCATCGTGGTGTTCAGTTCGCTGCTGGGCCTCTACGCCGGCGGCCAGGTGAATCTGATGTGGAAGGCCGCCGGCATACCGATTTCCATTGTGTCGGGCATTGTCGTGGGGCTGGGGCTGGGCGGGGTGCTGTTTCGCGTGTTCCGGCGGTTCAATCCGCGGGCGACGAAGCGACTGCTGGGCATCCTGGGCGTCTCGATCATCCTGGTGGGCGTAGAGGCGCGCATCGAGGAATTCCTGCCGTTTGCGGCGCTGCTGGCGGTGATGGCCATGGGATCGATTGTGCTGGCGAAGAGCGAGCACATGGCCCACGAGATATCGGGGAAGCTGGCGAAAATCTGGGTGTTTGCGGAGATCATCCTGTTTACGCTGGTCGGTGCGCAGGTGGACATCCAGGTGGCCTGGCAGTCGGGATTGGCGGGCAGCGCGCTGATTGCCTTGGCCTTGATGGTGCGCAGTCTCGGAACCTGGCTCTGTCTGGTGGGCAGCGATCTGACGCCGTCGGAGCGATGGTTTGTGGTCCTGGCGTATTTGCCCAAGGCCACGGTGCAAGCGGCGATCGGCGGCGCGCCTCTGATGGCGATGCAGGCGGCGGGCATGCCGGCCGGTCCGGGGCAGGTCATGTTGGCAGTGGCCGTGCTGAGCATTTTGTTGACGGCGCCGCTCGGAGCATGGGTGATCGCGTTTGCGGGCAACCGCATCTTGAAGCTGGAACCGTTGCCGGCTCCGGCACCCGGCGCCCCGCCCGATGACGAAGCCATCGCGGATCTCCTGTCGGTGGCGGACACCATGGATCGTGATGTGGCCACGGTGCAAGAGGCGTCGACGGTGCGCAGTCTGTTGGATGCCTTTTCATCCCACTTCTACGACCGCTGCCCGGTCCTGGATGTCCGGGGGCGCTTGACGGGGCTGGTGCGGCTGTCCACGTTGCGTCCGCTGCTGGCCCGGGAACACATCTGGCCGACATTGATTGCCGCCGATGTTGCCGAGCCGGTGCCAATCGTGTTAACTGCGCGCATGAATTTGAAAGAGGCCCTCGCCGTGATGAATGCCCATGGCTTCCGGGAAATGCCCGTGGTTGATCCGATCGACCGGGTATTTGTCGGCTTGCTCTCCCGTGACCGGGCCGAGCAGTCGGTGGCCGAAGCGCAGTTGGCGCGCGATCGGGAAACGTGGTCCCGATGAAGCGGATCCCGTCGTGGTGGTGGGGAGTGGGGGTGGCGCTGGCTCTGTGGCCGGCGGGGGGTTGGGGCCAGGCGGTGGAATGGGGCGGCATTCTGGAGCCGGGGCGTACGCAACAGTTGCGGTTTCAATTGGGGGCGGTGCTGAATTTCGAGGGATTGGTCTCGGAGACGACGCGCCGGGTCTATGAGGTGACCGGCGACACCGAAGCCCAGCAGCGGGCGCAGACCCTCGGGACCAGCGATTTCAATTTGGAGGGCCCTTTTGGCGCGGTGGGACTTTCCGCCGAGGGATCCTGGCGGTTTTTCCGCCTGCACTTCGACACGATGTTCCTGAATCCCTCGGTGTCGACGACGGCGAAGCGCGATTACTATCTGGGTCTTTCCAGTTCGATCCAGTATGCGGGGCGGCGCTACGATCGGTTGAAGATCCCGGCGGGCACGCCGTTTTCGGCAGAGGTCTTGGGGAACCTGAGCGAGTTGGGGCTGGGATTCGTGCCGGTCGGCTTTCGGTTCGGCGACGCCGTGGCCGTGAACGCGGGGCTGGAAGCCGGATTCCTGCTGTTCGGGGGAAACTACGAAATCGATGTCGGCGAATCGACGGAGGTGGTCCAGTATTTGAACCCGCCGGAAGACTTCGTGGTGGGCGGCCGCTCGAGCGGGTTCGTGGGGATCGGCACGTTCCAGTGGGGCCCGGGAGTCGAACTGCGCTTCGGGCCGCCGGGCGGCGTGATGGGCGAAATCCGGGCGCATTACCTGTTCTTTGACTACAGCGGCAGCACGGCGTTCTTCACCAGCGCGGACCATCGCGACAAGGATTTGGATTTCGAGCACCGCCAGTTGCGGCTGCGGGCGCAGGTGGAATGGCCCATGCGCTACGGGGCGTGGACGGTCGGGATCCAGGCCCGGTTTGTCGATGCGTCGGGGCTGGTATCATCCTCGGCAACGGATCCCGACGAGATTCTGGCGCGCCGGGAACGCTTCGACAAGGAATTCAACTTCACCCTGGATTCGGTGATGGCCACGATCGGGCTGGCCTTTTAGGGGGGGCAATTCAGCTGCGCGTGCGGCGGGCGAGCAGGACGATGTCGCGCAGGCGCTCGGCGCTGGGGGCATCCATCCAGCGTTCCATGAAGTCGGCGGACTGGGCGACATGGGCGATGGCCATGAGGGCGCGCAGGTGGAAATTGCGTTCATCGGGCGAACCGGCAATCACAAACATTACATGGACAGGTTCCTGGAGATCGGAGAACACGGCGCCATCGCGGCAACGCACCAGGGCCAGGTGAAACACGCCGGCGCCCTCGACCACGATGTGCGGGATGGCGATGCCGGTCTGGACAACCGTACTGGCTTCGCGCTCCCGCTTGAGCAGCAGTTGCTCCATGTGGGCCGGGGATAGATTCAGCGCCGGCCCCAGCAATTCACCAACGCGATGGAACAACTCGCGCGCGGGCAGGCTCTCCTGGATGTCCAGAATCGGAGCGTCCTGCACCACGTGGTCGAACCGGTCGGTGACGACTTCGTCGCGTTCGAGGCTGATTCGGACCAGTTCGTCCTCGATCCCCGAGCGTTCGATGGTTTTGGAAAGGGCGGATCGGACCAGGAACGCCGCGGCCGACTCGCGATCGATGTGATGCTGGACATACAGGATATACCAGATGCTGGCCGCGGCGATGAACCCGAAGGTGGTCACCAGGGCGACCATGCCCATGGAGGCGATGATGAAGCCGTAGAGGAGGAGGGTTCCCAGCGGCAACCACGGGACCAGCGGCATGCGGAAGGTGGGGCGGTAGCCTTCGATTCGGCTGTGACGCATCACGATCAGGGAGACATTGATGAACGCCAGCGACAGAATCAGCATGGTCGACGCGGTCTTGACCAGGTTTTCCACGGAGAGAAACGCGATGGTCAGGATGATGATGCCGCCGGTCAGCAGGATGGCGGTGTGGGGGGTCTTGAACTTGTAGTGCGTGCGGGCGAGGAAGACCGGCAGCAGTCCGTCATGGCTCATGGCCAGCGGCGACCGGGAGGCGGAAAGTATGCCGGCATTCCCGGTGGTGGCATACGCCAGAAAGGCGCCAAGGCCGATCAGCAGGGCGCCGGTCGTGCCCATGGACAGAAGCGCACCATCCTGGACCGGATGCAGCGAACCGGCCAGTTGGCTGCCGGGCAGGAGGCCGACGGTGACAAACGCCACGGCGACATACAGCACGTTCACGACGCCATAGGACAGAAACATGCCCAGTGGCAGGTTTCGCTGGGGCTGCTTGACCTCTTCCGCCACGTCCACGACTTTGGTCAGGCCGCCATAGGAGACAAAGACCATGCCCGTCACCATGATGAACTCTTTCAGGCCGCCCGTGAAAAAGGGCCGGTAGGCTTCGGCGCGCAGCGCGGGGACGGACGCACCAATGTACAACGCCAGAATGCCGATCAAGCCCAGCACCATGACCCCTTGCAGGCGGCCGGTTTCCTTGACGCTGAAGAGATTGATCGCGGTGAAGAAGAGGGCCCCCCCGATGGCCGTGGTCTTCAGCGTGGCGGGGCCCGCGCCGGGGATAAGCATTTCGGCGATGGTCCCGATGCCAATCAAGGCGAAGGCGGCCTTGAGGCCGATCGCGCACCAGTTGATCAGGCCGGCCACGGTGCCGATATAGGCGCCGAGGCTTCGCTCGACAACGAAGTAGCTGCCGGCGGTCTTGGGCATGGCGGTGACCAGTTCGGCCTGGGCGAGCATGGTCGGGACGTTGAGGATGCCCGCGACGGCATAGGCCAGGATCATGGAGGGACCGCTGTACTGAAAGGCAATGCCCGGCAGAACAAACAGGCCCGAGCTGATCATGGCCCCCGTGGCGATCGAGAAGACGGCCCAGAGGCCGAGGGTTTTGCTCATTCGCTCCGAGGCGTTGGCGGGGGCCGTGGGGGCTGGGCGGGCGGCCGGCTTCATGCGCAAGAGGAGCGCGGCGGTCCCGGCGGACCCGTGCGATTTTGGGCGGCGATCCTGGCTGATCGATTCGCGCGGCGCAATGGAGCCATTACCGGAAGATGGCTTCGGGATGAGGAGTGGCGCGAAGGGGCTGGATTTCCTCGGCGGGGACGGGGGCCCCGTAGGTGACCCGTGCGCGGCTGGCCAGGCGCGCGGACAGCGCGGCGCCATCGCTGGAAAGGCGGATATCGCGAAAGGCGGACGACTGGTAGGCGCGAACCACGTTCTGGAGGGGATTGCCATTCAGTGCAGTTTCCAGATACCGAATGGCGTTGCCCTGCCGACCCAGCCGGGCGGCCAGGGTGGCGGCTTCGAGAAACAGCGGCTGGTCCGCGGGCTGGTTGCGCAGGAATTTTTCCAGCATGAGGAGGGCCTCTTTGGGGCGATCGAGTTGGGTCAGGAGCGCGGCCTGAAGACGATAGGCAGCGGCATCGTCGGGGCGGCGGGCCAGGTAGTGGGACAGCAGTTGCGAGGCACGGACGGGATTGCGTTCGGCCATGGCGCCCAGCGCCAGGTTGAACAGGGCCGGCGGAAAGCCGGGCTCGATCTGCTGCGCGGCGCGAAAGTGGACCTGGGCCTGGCGCATGCGACGCTGCTGAAGCTCGAAGACGCCGAAATCGTTTCTCACGGCGGCGGATTCTCCGCCATGGGCCATGGCCATCCGCAGGGCCGCCAGCACCAGCGCGGGCTGATCGCGGTCGGACAGTGCCCGGGCGAGGATCAACCAGGAACTGGAAATGTAGCGGTCGGAATCCAGGCGGCGCAACTGCCGGCCGGTGGCGCCGGGGGGCGGGGTATAGTTCCAGCCTTCGGGCCGAGGAGTGGGGGCGGGGGCCGGCGACTCCTTGGCCGGCGAACGGCGCGGCGTGCCCCGCGCCTGCTGCTGCTTGCGGCTCCAATCGCGCTCGGCATATTTCACGGCCAGCATCAGCAGCAGGAACATGACGCCCACGCCGATGGCGGTGGCCGCAATCAGCCTCACGGTATGGCGCTTGATGGATGGCTGGGGCGGAATGGTGGTCTTGCGCGTGGTCTTGGCATTGCGGCGCGGCGGGACCGGCCCGAGCGAATCGGATGGTTCCGGCTGGGTTGTGGATGGATGGGCGGTTTCCGCGGGCGACATCACGGTGGGGAGAATAGAAGCTATGGCGGGCCGGCGCAAGCGTGGAGTCGCGCGGGGGTCGCGGGGGTTCGTGTTGCGCCGGAATGGAAAGCTGCTACAGTCAACCTGGGATGAACACAGGGAGGACAGTTCTCCGGTGGCTGGTGCTGGCGTGGGTGGCGGCCTGCGGGGGCGGCTGCGGCCGGGCCGGATTGGATGAACCGGTGCATGCCACGCTGTACGAGGCCGCCCGGGCGGGGGATTTGGCGGATGTGCAGCTTCATTTGCGCCGCGGGTCGTTCATCAATTCGTCTTTTGTCGGCGGCGAGACGGCCCTGATGGTGGCGGCGGATAACGGTCACCTGGCGGTGGTGCGCCATTTGCTTGAGCGGGGAGCGGGGGTGAACCTGGTTCAGTTGGAGGGCTATTCGGCACTGTTCTTCGCCGCCGAACGGGGACACCTGGATGTGGTGCGATGCCTGGTGGAGCACGGCGCCAATGTCCAGGCCAAGGGGCCGGCCAACTATACGCCGCTGCTTTTCGCCGTGGAACGCGGGCATCTGGACGTGGTGCGCTACCTGGTGGAACAGGGCGCGAACCTGCAGGAGCGGGGGGCCGTCAACTACACCCCGCTCTTTTTCGCCGTGGAACAGGGCCATGTGGACATTGTACGGTATCTCGTGGAGCAGGGCATAGCCGTGGATGCCCGCGGGGATGACAGCTATACGCCCCTGATCCTGGCCGCCGAGCGCGGGCAACTGGGGGTGGTGAAGTACCTGGTCGAACAGGGCGCCGACCTGCAGGCCACGACGTCGCGGCGGCGCAATGCCCTGGATGTGGCCCGGCAGCGAAAGCACAAGCCCGTGGTCGAATATCTCAGCGGGGTCATGGCCAACGAGTAGCGCGGAGGGCATGGGGGCGGGACACGCCACGCCATGCCCTTCCCCACCATGGGTCGACCATGGGGTCGACTGTTTTGGGGCTTGACGGTCGCCAAGCGCGCTAGGCAATATGCGGGGGTTTGAAATGCGTTTAGGCGCAGGAAGCAACTTAATAGGATCAAGTCCAGATGTTTAGCTGGCTTTTAGGCTATTTTTCGAACGATATCGGCATCGATTTGGGCACGGCCAACACCTTGGTGTATGTCAAGGATCGCGGGATCGTGCTCCGGGAGCCGTCCGTGGTGGCGATTCAGCAAGGAACGAGCCGCGTATTGGCCGTGGGCGAGGAGGCCAAGCGGATGCTGGGCCGCACGCCTGGAAACATTGTCGCCATTCGTCCGATGAAAGCCGGCGTGATTGCAGACTTTGAAGTGACCGAGGCGATGCTGCGGTATTTTATTCGCAAGGCGCACAACCGCAAGTGGGTGGTGCGGCCGCGGATCATCATTTCGGTCCCCAGTGGAATCACGGAAGTGGAGAAGAGAGCGGTCAAGGACTCCGCCACCCATGCGGGTGCGCGGGAGGTGTACTTGATCGAGGAGCCAATGGCGGCGGCAATCGGCGTGGGCCTCCCGGTCCAGGAGCCGGCGGGCAACATGATTGTGGACATGGGGGGCGGCACCACCGAGGTGGCGATCATCTCCCTGGCCGGAATCGTGTTGAGCCGCAGTGTGCGTGTCGGCGGCGATGAGATGGATGAGGCAATTGTTCAGTACCTGAAGCGGGTCTATAATTTGATGATCGGCGAACGGACGGCGGAGGAGATCAAGATTACGATCGGCTCCGGCTATCCCCTCGGCGAGGAGATGAGCATGGAGGTGAAGGGGCGCGACCTGGTCGCGGGCCTGCCGAAGACGCTCACGATCACCTCCGAGGAAATCCGCGAGGCTCTGCAAGAGCCGGTTTCGGCGATCATCGAGGCGATCCGCATCACGCTGGAGCGCTGCCCCCCCGAGTTGTCTTCGGACCTGGTGGACCGGGGCATTGTGCTGGCGGGCGGAACCTCGCAGTTGCGGGGTCTGGACAAACTGATCGCGGAACAGACCGGCTTGCCGGTGCACGTGGCCGAGGATCCGCTGAGCGCGGTGGCCGAGGGTACGGGCGTCGTCCTGCACGAACTGAATTTCCTGCGCAAGGTGTCGTCGGCCTCTTGAGGCCGCGGCCACCCGCCCCATCCGGTCTCCGGTCTCTTTCCCCATTCCGGCGGTTGTGTCGTATAGGTGAATGCCGGAAGGAAGATGAAGGATCGCAGATGGATAGCGCTGTGCGCGATCGGATTGGTCGTGCTGGTGACGCTGAACTTGCCGGATGAAACCTCTTCCCGCGTGAAGGGGGCGGTCCGCGACGGGGTCAGTCCCTTGCAGGCCGCGCTGCGTGGGGGGGTGCGCGAGGCGCGCGAAATCCTGCGCTATGTCCGCGGCATTGGGGATCTGGCAATGGAAAACCGGGCACTCTCCGAAGAACTCGTCTATCTGCGCGGCGAGATGCGCGTGGCCAGCGAGCTGGAGCGCGACAACCAGATGCTTCGGGACTTGCTGGGATTCGTGCGCCAGTCGCCGAACCAGTTGATTCCCTGCGAAGTGATCGGGCGCGACAGTACGGGCTGGTGGCAAACGGTTCGATTGGACAAGGGGGCGACGGACGGCGTGGCCGAAGGGCGGGCGGTGATTACCCCGGAGGGCCTGGTCGGGCGCACGGTTTCGGTTTCCGCGCGCACGGCGGATGTGCTGCTGCTGTCGGATCCCTCTTGCAAGGTCTCGGTGCGGGTGGAGAACCGCCCCGGTGTCTTCGGCGTGGTGGAGGGCCTCGGCGCCAAGCCGGGCGAACAGCCCGCCTGCCGCATGGATTACCTGTCGCACACGGCGGATGTGCAGGTGGGCGACCTGGTGGTGACATCCGGACTGGGCGGCTTGTTCCCGAAAGGCCTGCCCGTGGGACGGGTCCAGCGCGTGGAAATGGATCCAACCGGAATGTACCAGACCGCGTGGGTCGATGTATTTGCGGGGCTCGGCGCCCTGGAATATGCCTTTGTGGCCGCGACCGAAGGCGACCTGGCGGCGGCGGCGGCCGGGCGGCTGGAGGAGCTGACCGAGGGCGATCCCAGCGGATATTTCGGAGAGGCGCCATGACGCTGCTGACGCTGCTGTTCTGGTTGTTGACGGGCGGTACGCTCCAGGTGCTGGTGCCGGCCTGGCGGCACATGGGCCAGCCCGCCTTTCCGTTCCTGCTGGGCGTGGTGGTGTACGCCGCCGCCACCAAGAAGCGCCGCTATTTCGTGGCGACCGCCCTGCTGGGCGGCATTCTGGAAGACTCGCTCAGCCTGGCGCCCCTGGGCTTTTCCACCTGCGCGTTCCTGGTCGCCGGCGGACTGGCCGTGCTGCTGCAGGCGGATTTCTTTGTGTACCGCGCCCGCACGGCCAGTTGGCTGGGCGCGCTGTGCGCGGCCACGTCCACCGGCGTCATGGCCGGGTTGCTGCGCCTGAAGGACTTGGTGGCGCTGTCCGCTTCGGACATGGCCTGGCGGATGGCGGGCTCGGCCTTTCTGGGCGCGATCCTGGTGCCGGTGCTGTTCGGCCTGATGCGCGGCCTGGAGCGCCGGCTGGGCATTCGGGAGGAAACCTGATGGGCCGGGATCGCTTCAAACCCGAAATCCATATCGGCCGCCTGCTGTTCATCTGGCTGGGCATGGCCGTGTTGTTCGGCGTGCTGACCTATCGGCTCTGGAATCTGCAGGTGGCCCAGGGGATGGAATACCAGCGGCGGCTCGTGCGCCAGAGCCTGCGCAGCGTGCGGTTGCCGGGAATGCGCGGGCGGATTCTGGATCGTAACGGCGAACGCCTGGCGGACAATCGCCCGGGCTACGGAATCTCGTTGTATCTGGAAGAGCTGCGCCGTTCGGGCGGCTTGACGCGTACGGTCGACCATGTCATGGACATGCTCTACCGGATTGCGGAAACGATCGATCGGCCCTTGGAATTGCAGCCGCGGGATGTGCGCGTGCACTTGGGCCGCCGCACGCCGCTGCCGCTGGTGGCGTGGAGGGACCTGGACGAGGTCGCCGTGGCCCGTTTCATGGAACACGCCTTTCTCTATCCCGGCGCGGCGTTGTCGTTCGATCCCGTGCGGCATTATCCGCAGGGCACCCTGGGGTGCCATCTGCTCGGATATGTCGGCCGGGCGGACATCGACCAGCTCGCGGACAGCGCCGACAGTCCGGAGCGCTTTCACTACTACTTGCCGGAGTTCACCGGGCGTTCGGGCGTGGAACGCCGCCTGGACGGGGTGTTGCGGGCGGATTCCGGCGGCAAGCTGGAAATCCAGGTGGATGTGTCCGGGTTCAAGTTTGACGAGGTCTCCCGGCGAGAGCCGGGACGCGGCAGCGATGTGGTGTTGGCGACGGATGTGCGCATCCAGCGCGCGGCGGAATCCGTGCTGGCGGGGGAGCGCGGAGCGGTCGTGGTGGTGGATCCGCGCAACGGCGATGTGCTGGCGCTGGCCAGCGCGCCGGGCTTCGATCCCAATGACTTTGTGCCGGCCATTCCGTCCGAGTTGTGGAATGGCTTGCTGCGGGACGAGCGCCGGCCGCTCTACAACCGCGCCACGGCCGGAGAGTATGCGCCCGGCAGCGTGTTCAAGCCGATCACTTTGCTGGCGGCGCTGGAGAGTGGAAAAGTCACGCCGCAGACACGCTATACCTGCCCGGGCTTCTTCGACCTGGGGTCGGCCCGGTTCCGGTGCTGGCAGCATTGGGGGCATGGCAGCACGGATCCAGTGGGATCGATGCGCTACTCCTGCAACGTCTACATGTACCATGCCGCCCTGGCCAGCGGCGCGGAGGCCGTGCAGGAAATGGCGCGGGCCTGCGGATTCGGCCGCCGCACGGAGATCAGCCTGGATTTCGAGCGGCCGGGGCTTGTGCCGGACCACGCCTGGAAGCGCCGGGCCCGTCGGGATAGCTGGCGCGATGGCGACACCTGCAATCTGTCGATCGGGCAGGGGGCCTTGCTGGTGACGCCCATCCAACTGGCGATGTATACCGCCGCCCTGGCCAATGGCGGCACGCTCTGGCAGCCGCGGCTGCTTCGGGAGATCGTGCGCGGCGATGGCGGCGTGCAGCCCATCGCGCCGGCACGGGCCTCCACCACGCCGCCCTGGCAGCCCCGCCATATCGAACTGGTTCGCGAGGGCATGCGCCAGGCGGTGGAGCAGCAGGGGGGAACCGGACGGCGCGCGGCGGTGCCCGGGGTCTCCGTGGCGGCCAAAACCGGCACGGCCGAATATGGCCCCAAGGGGGCCGGCTTGAAGATGACCTGGACGATCGCCTTCGCTCCCTTCGAAGAACCGCGCTATGCCGTCGTGGTTCTGGTGGAGGACGGCGTCAGCGGCGGAACCACCGCCGCCCCGCTGGTCAAGGACCTGCTGGTTCAGGTCTTCCGCGAGGTGGATGCGATGGCGATGCCGGAAAGCACGCCACGGCCGGGGGGGGGCGCGTGAAGCGGGTGCGGGCATGGTGGCGCCTTTGGCTGGACCAGGATGGCCTGGCGGTGCTGGTGGCGGGACTGCTCCTGGCGGCCGGATTGGCCTTTGTCTATAGCGCGTCCTGGCGCGGAGCCGAGACCGGCATTGTCGGCGCCTGGTTTGACCGGCAGGTCTGGTGGGTGGCCATCGGGGTGGTTGTGGCGCTGGCGCTGGTGCGGGTGGACTATCAGGTCTGGCTGCGCCAGGCCGGATGGCTCTACCTGGCCGGTCTGGCGCTGCTGGTGCTGGTGCTGTTCTTCGGCACGCGGGTCTACGGCGCTTCCCGCTGGATCCGCGTGATGGGCGTGCTGGTGCAGCCTTCGGAGTTCGCCAAGGTGACGCTGGTCCTGCTGCTGGCGCGTCTGCTCGGCAGCCCCGCCGTGCGCCCCACCGATTTTTCGACCGTCCTGGCGGCGCTGGCGCTGACCATCCTTCCCTTCCTGCTGATCTTGCAGCAGCCCGATTTGGGCACCGCGATGATCCTGCCGCCCACGGTGGTGTTCATGCTGTTTGCCGCCGGCGCGGCCATGCGCCACCTGATCGGCATCGCGGCGTTCAGCGCCCTGCTCTCGCCCCTGGGCTGGTGGATCCTCTCCGGCTACCAGCGCGAGCGGATCTTGACGTTTCTGGATCCCTCCCGGGATCCGCTGGACTCGGGCTGGAATGCCCTGCAGTCGGCCATCGCCGTCGGCTCGGGCGGCTTGTCCGGTAAAGGATTTTTGAACGGGACGCAAAACGTGCTGGGCTTTTTGCCTCGTACGGTTTCTCCCAGCGACTTCATCTTCCCGGTCATCGCCGAGGAGACGGGGTTTATTGGCGCAAGCCTGCTGCTGCTGGCCTTCGCGGTTCTGCTGACGTGCTACATTCGCACGGCCTGGACGGCGAAAGACCCGGCGGGCAGCCTGCTTGCAACGGGCATTGCCAGCTTGTTTTTCTGCCATGTGTTCATCAACATCGGCATGACCATCGGCCTGCTGCCGATCACGGGGCTTCCGCTTCCGCTGGTCAGCAGCGGCGGGTCATTCATGGTGAGTACCCTGGCGGGATTCGGGCTGGTTCAAAGCGTACATGTGCGCCGCACAAGGCGCGAGGTGTAATATGTGGGACTGGTTAAAGAAAATGGGAATAGGCAAGTCATCCAAGCATGAGATCATCGTCAACGCCGAGAGTCTGGAAACGCGCGTGGCGGTCATGGCCGAAGGCCACCTGGAGGAGTTCTTCGTGGAGCGCCCCACGGAAGAACGGATCGTTGGCAGCATCTACAAGGGTCGGATCCAGAACATGGAGGACGGCCTGCAAGCGGCCTTCGTGGACATCGGGATGAAGAAAAACGCGTTCATCCACTATTGGGACATGATTCCGGAGGATGCGGCGCGCCTGGAGGTCGAGGAGGGCGTGGCGGCGAACCGGCCGCGCCGCAAAAAGAGCCAGCCCGGCGAGATGGCCAAGATGTTTCCGCCGGGCAGCGAAATCATCGTCCAGGTGACCAAGGGGCCCATCGGGACCAAGGGGCCGCGGGTGACCGCCAACCTGAGCATCCCCGGGCGCTATCTGGTCATGATGCCCGGCAGCAAGCTCAAGGGCGTCTCGCGCAAGATCGAAGACGACAAGGAACGCACCCGCCTGAAAAAGGCGCTCGGGCGCCTGCCGATTCCCTCGGGCATCGGCCTGATCATCCGCACCTCCGCCGAGGGCGTGCGCGCCACCAGCTTTGCGCGCGACCTGCGCGGACTGCTCGACATCTGGCAGAAGATCGAGGACGGCATCAAGAATACGCCCGCCCCCTGCTGCCTGTATCACGAGCCGGACCTGGTCGAGCGCGTGGTGCGCGACTCGCTCACCGAAGAGGTCGGCCGCATTGTGATTGATTCGCGCGAGACGTTCGACCGCATCCGCGAGATGACCGGGCGCATCTCCCGGCGGGTCAAGAGCCGCGTCAAGCTCTACGACGGCGCCGCGCCCGTGTTTGAGCAGTTCGATGTCGAACGCCAGTTGGAGAACGCCTTCCGCCGCAAGGTCTGGCTGAAATCCGGCGGCTACCTGGTCTTCGACGAGACCGAGGCCATGGTGGCGATCGACGTCAATACCGGCCGACACAAGGGCGCCAAGACCCAGGAGGAAAGCATCCTGCAGGTCAACATCGAGGCGGCGGCCGAGGTATCCCGGCAGCTCCGGCTGCGCAACATCGGCGGGCTGGTGGTGATCGACTTCATCGATATGAAGTCGCGCAAGAACAAGAATGCGGTCTACCGGGCGCTGCGCGAAGCGTTGCAGTCGGACAAAGCCCGCACCAACGTGCTGCCGGTTTCGGCGCTGGGACTGGTCGAAATGACCCGCCAGCGCATGGAAGAAAGTCTGCGGGCGGCCAACTTCGCCGACTGTCCCTATTGCCACGGACGCGGCAAGGTGCTCTCCAACCTCAGCATGAGCGTGCGGATCCAGCGCCGGATCCTGGAGGTCATGAAACGCCGCGCGACCAAGGGCCAGGTCCCGCTGCGGATTTCGGTCAATCCCATGATCATGGAACGGCTGCGGCGGGAGGACGAGCAGGTATTGATCGATCTCGAAAAGCGCTGCGGAACCCAGCTCACGTTCGTCAGCGACTCCAATCTGCATGTCGAAGACTTCCGGATCCTCAACGGCCAGACCGGGGACGTTCTCTACGAGGATCACGAATAGCCGGCCCGCCGGCATCGATGGGGCGCCCCGCCGCCGTTGGCCGGCGCCCCTTCGGGCGGGCGCCCCGCCGGACGGTGGTCGCATCGGCCGGCCGTGGCGTTTCCCTCGCGGATCCCACCGACGGGCCCGCGAAAATGTTTTGCGGGAACCGGGCGGGTTTCCCATAATGCCCCCCACGTTGTCATCACCTTGAGGTGCGGAGGTCCGTGAGCGAGTTTCTCCAATTTGAGGATGTGTCGAAGCGCTACGGCGCAGTCAAGGCCGTCGATCATGTGTCGTTGTCGATTCGCCAGGGCGAGTTCTTCTCGCTGCTGGGGCCCAGCGGCTGCGGCAAGACGACCCTGCTGCGGATTCTGGCCGGCTTTGAGCAGCCCGATACCGGGCGCGTGCTGCTGGGCGGGCAGGATGTGACCGATCTGCCGCCCTACGAGCGCAAGGTCAACACCATCTTTCAGAGCTATGCGCTGTTTCCCCACCTCTCGGTCTGGGACAACATCGCCTTTGGTCTCAAGGTCGCCAAGCGTTCCAAGAAGGAGATCAAGTCCGAGGTCGAAGCCATGCTGGCCCTGATCCAGATGGAGGACCAGGCCTGGAAGAAACCCGATCAGATTTCCGGCGGCCAGAAACAGCGGGTGGCGATCGCCCGCGCCCTGGTGAACAAGCCGCAGGTGCTGCTTCTGGACGAACCGCTGGCGGCCCTGGACCTGAAGCTGCGCCAGCGCATGCTGATCGAGCTGGACTTGATCCACGACGAGGTCGGCATCACCTTCCTGTATGTCACCCACGACCAGGGCGAAGCCATGAGCCTCTCCGACCGCATCGCGGTCATGCAACTCGGCAAAATCGAACAGCTCGGCACCCCGGCGGAAATCTACGAGGCCCCCCGGTCCAGCTTCGTGGCCGCGTTCATCGGCGATACGAACTTTTTCGACGGCATCGTCGCCGAACCGATCGAGCAGGCCGAAACCCTCGACGGCCTCCTGGCCCTGGCCGTCGACAAGGACTACAGCCGGCTGCGGATCGAAGACTTTCCCGACCTCGAATGCTTCAACGACAAGCAAATCAAGCAGGGCGAGCATGTCTTCCTGAGCATCCGCCCGGAAAAATTCCGGATCTCGCGCGAGCGTCCGGAAGCGGTGCCGCACCTCAACATCATCGAGGGCGTGGTGGAGGATGTCATTTACCTCGGATCCCAGACGAAGTATTGGGTGCGCGTGTCGGACTACCGCATTTCGGTGGTGCGCCAGCACAGCCGCTTCCTGCTCGACGAAAAACCGATCCGCTGGAATGAACAGGTCTGGCTGAGCTGGCACGCCGATGACGGCTTCATGCTCGAGAAATACAGCGAACAGGACGAAGTCCTCCTCCAGCAGCCCCCGGAAGAGGTCGGCGAGACCTCCGAAGACGCTTCCGGAAATCCAGCGTCATGAAGGCGGGTACGCGCGGCAGGCTTTCGGAATGGCTGGTGACGCTGCCATCGTTTGTCTGGCTGGCGGCCTTGTTCCTGATCCCCACCGTCCTGGTGTTCGCCATCACCTTCAAGCCGGCCACGCACTTCGGCGGCATCGGCGAGGGCTGGACGCTCGAAACCCTCCGCACGCTGGGCAACCCGAACTATCCGGCCATCATTGCGCGGACGATCCGGCTGAGCATGCTGGCCACGGGAATCTGCATCCTGCTGGCCACCCCGATGGCCTATTACATGGCGCGCGTGAGCCAGGCCCGGCGGCGCTGGCTGCTGCTGCTGGTCGTGTTGCCGTTCTGGACCAGCTCGCTGGTGCGCATTTTCGCCTGGAAGGTCCTGCTCCATCCGGAGGGCATGGTGAAGGCCCTGCTGGTCTTCCTGGGGCTGGTTTCCCCCGATGCGGTCCTGCTCTACAACGAAAACGCGGTGCTGCTGGTCATGGTCTATACCGAGCTGCCCTTTGCGATCTTGCCGCTCTATGCCGCCGCCGAAAAATTCGACTTTCGCCTGATCGAGGCCGCCAAGGATCTCGGCGCCTCCTCGTTCCGCGCCTTCCGCTCGATTTTCCTGCCGGGCATCCGCGTGGGCCTGCTCACCGCGTTTCTCATGGTGTTCATTCCGTCGCTGGGGTCCTATGTCATCCCCGACATTGTCGGTGGCCCCACCAGCGAAATGATCGGCAACAAGATCGCCCAGCGCACGTTTGTCGATCGCAACCTGCCGCATGCCGCCGGGCTGTCGGCCTTCCTGACGCTGGCGGTACTGATTCCGATGATGGCCATCACCAGCATGCGCCGCCGGGAAGATCCCCGCGCCGCCCTGCGCGAGGAGGGGGTGTGAGCGCATGAAGGCCAGCCGCCTGCCCTTGGTGGTGACCGTCGCCGTGCTGGTCTTTTTCTACCTGCCCATCGTGATCCTGGTGATCAATTCCTTCAACTCCTCGCGGTTCGGCGGGCATTGGGAGTCCACCTCCCTGCGCTGGTACATCCAGCTTCTGGACGAGCCGACCATCTGGCACGCGCTGAGCAATACGCTGATCATCGCCGGAAGCGCCACGCTGGCCTCGATGATCCTGGGCACCTCGGCGGCGTTCGCGCTGCACCGCTTCGCCGGCAGCCGCCTGCAGAAGGTCCACTATAGCGTGATCTACACCCCCCTGGTGCTGCCGGAGATCCTGATGGGCCTCAGCATGCTGCTCTTCTTCGTGGCGATCAACGTGCAACTCGGCATGCTCACGATTTTCATCGCGCACGTCACCTTCTGCATTTCCTATGTGGCCATGACGGTCCTGGCCCGGCTGCAGGACTTTGATTTTTCGATTGTCGAAGCCGCCCAGGATCTCGGTGCCGGCTGGTGGACCACCCTGTGGAAGGTCCTCGTGCCCATGCTGGCCCCCGGCATTCTGGCCGGCGGCCTGCTGGCCTTCACGCTCTCCATCGACGACTTTGTCATTTCCTTTTTCGTGGCCGGGCCGGGCTCGACCACCCTGCCCATCAAAATCTACAGCATGATCAAGCACGGCTCGCCGCCGTTGATCAATGCGCTGTCGACGCTGTTGCTGCTGGTCACGTTCGTCAGCGTGGCCGCCAGCCAGCACCTGGCCAACAAGGGCCGCCCGGCCACCTGAACCGCTGTGAAAAACCAACCCGGAGACCAACCATGAACCGCAACATCCTGAAAACCATCGGTACCGCCCTCCTGCTGGCGGCCGCGACCCTCGGCTGCGGCCCCCGCAAGCCCGTCTTGCACATCTATACCTGGTCCGACTACGTCAAGCCGGAGCTGATCCGCCGCTTCCAGCGCGAAAACAACTGCCGGGTCGTCATTGACACCTACGACTCCAACGAGGCCATGTACGCCAAGCTCCAGGCCGGCGCCACGGGCTACGACCTGCTCTTTCCCAGCAGCTACATGGCCAAGATCATGCACGAACAGGGCATGCTGCAGGACCTGAACCACGACGCGTTGCCCAACCTTTCCAACCTCGATCCGGACTACCTGGACATGGCCGCCGACAAGACCATGCGGTTCAGCGTCCCCTATACCGCGACGATCACCTGCCTAGGCTACCTGGGCAGCCGGGTGGAGGAGGTCGAACCCTCCTGGGGCATGCTGGGCCGCGAGGATCTCCGCGGGCGCATGACCATGCTCGACGACTACCGCGAGACCATCGGCGCGGCGCTGAAATTCCTCGGCTACAGCCTGAATACCCTCGAGGATGCGGAACTCGAAGAGGCCAAGCAGGTCGTGCTCGGCTGGAAGCGCAACCTCGCCAAGTTCGAGAACGAGCAGTACAAGACCGGCCTGGCCTCCAGCGAATTTCTCCTCGTCCATGGCTACAGCGGCGATCTCATGCAGGTGCAGGAGGAAAACGACGACATTGAAATCATCGTCCCCCGCGAGGGCACGGCCCTGAGCTTCGATGACATGGTCATTCCCGCGTCCGCCAAGGAGGTCGACCTGGCCCACCGTTTCATCAATTTCATCCTGGAACCCGACGTGGCCGCGGAACTCACGGAGTACATCTACTATCTGTGCCCCAATCGGCCCAGCTACGAGCTGCTGTCCGAGGAAATCCGCGAAGACCCCATCCTGTTCCCGCCTCCCGAGGTGGTCGCCAAGCTGGAAATGATCGACGACCTCGGCGAATTCAACGCGAAATACACCCGGCTTTGGGACGAAATCAAAGCCGGCGAATAGCGGCCCGGACAGGCCGTTGCGCAACCCGCCGGGGATTCGTTTCCCGGCGGGTTTTCAGCAGGGAGGAGGGAGCCGGGAGCGGGGAGGGAATGAAGAATGAAGATTTTTTTTGGGGCAATATTCAACAAGAAATATTGTAACTGCTCAGGTAGCCGCCCCAGGGCGGGCGGCAACCTGAGAGGGGGTGGGGGGTTGGCCGAATCGGGCGTGTGGGCAAGGATCACGAGGTGTTGCTGGCGGGCACGAAGGGGTTG
>Ga0334882_1002040_pt1 | contig 21977 bp, 15 predicted proteins | sample GraSluR1_MG_5_FD_207226 | JGI IMG/M metagenome (GOLD analysis project Ga0334882, IMG submission 207226) | Sludge microbial communities from methane-producing bioreactor in Wageningen University, Netherlands - Granular Sludge_15_04-R1 | ecosystem: Engineered > Bioreactor > Anaerobic >...
TTTTTTGTTGAGGGCGGCATAGCCAAGTGGTAAGGCAGAGGACTGCAAATCCTTTATCCCCGGTTCGAATCCGGGTGCCGCCTCCACTTCAGCCCTTTTGGAGAAGTCCAGTATTCCTCGGTAGCTCAATAGGCAGAGCGGGTGGCTGTTAACCACTAGGTTGCAGGTTCGAGTCCTGCCCGAGGAGCCAAAAATCCATCCGCTGATTTCAGCGGTTCTTGTTTAACGCAAGACCCCGTGGGGTGATCCCCTCGGGGTCTCGTCGTTTCCGGCGTGCCCACGCCGACTTACGCCCGCCCGCACATTTATCCTGATTCTCCATTTCGAAGCCCGCAGTCCGGGGACTGGGTGCAACCCTGGGGGTTGCGGGCGCTCATCGAAAATGTCCTCTCCGAATTCTCCCGTTCTCCGTTTTTCGAGTCGGCTTGTTTAACAGCCTGGTTGCATCCGGGCACCCGTTTTCGACGTTTCGGAAATCTCTCCGGTAGGTATCCGCCGGAAGCCGGACCAGGTGTGTCCGGCAAAAAGCGGATTACCAGACAGCGGAAGCGGCCGTGAGAACTTAAGACCTTGTGGGTGCCGGAGACGACCGAGCCGATGTCTATCCGAACAGGAAACGGCGTCTTGATGCGTGCGGGGTTCGTCAAGACAATCCCTTATGACGTCTCACGTTGAGAGCCTTCCATTCGAGCAGCGGCTGGGATTGTATGCGTTGCTGAAGAGATTCGTCGTCGGTCAAAAGCGTGGGGTCGATCACCCCGCGGTCCAGCAGCAGGTCCAAGAACTTACGCTCGGAGTCCGTAAAGGGCAGCACTGCGGATAAACCTTCACGGCATTCCCTTACAAGACGCTCTCCGTATTCGGCTGATTCCGCTTGGACCTCGGCCGCATTGACGCGCAGCGTAGGGACCAACTGCCTGGCCAAATCCATGGCGTCGAAGTCAACATCGCCTAGGAAGACCGTCCTCCAATCCTTTCTGTTCATCGCCCCGAAGACCACGAATCCGATACGAAGGCGGTTGGGATCGAGGTTTTCCATTTGGAGAATCCGATGGCTGTCGAACAGGTCCCGCGCCTGTTTGCGCGCCAACAGCGCCGCTAGCTTCCCGGCCGCCAGTTCATGGCGATCCAGCACGGGAATCCCTATGGCCCGCCAAGTCCCGACGGAATGAGAGTCGCTGGTCACCACCGGCCATAACGGGACACGGAACATGAAATTGATGTCCACTTCGAGGTTCCCGCTGCGGCCGGGGGCGCTTTCATACCGCAACGACCACTTGCCTCCAGCGTGTTCTTCAGGCATCCGCCTGACGGTGAAGCCCTCCCGAGCGAAGACCGCTTGAACAGCCTGCTCGACCTTGGGACGCTCGGCGAGCATGCCATCACGATCTTCGGCTCCCACGTAGTTCAGATCGATGTCGACGGAGAGCCGGGGAACATCGAAGACGAAAAGATTCAAGGCCGTTCCGCCCTTGAGGACCAACTTCCCTGTGAGGAAAGGGTGGCTTCGCATGGCATCGAGCAGCCCAAGCAGGTGAGCGACCTTTTCGAGCACATCCGGTCTGAAGCCCGTTGCCTGCGCTTCGGCGGCCAGCTTCTCTGGGGAGATTTTCATAGTACCTCCCCCCACGCCCGTTCGAGCACTTCCCTGGGAACCACCAGGTTCCATTCCGACACGAGGCGACCAGATGTCCGCTTGGCGCGGTCCAGATAATGCGGTTGTCGCGGCCGCAGATCGTGAAGCGCCTTGAGATGACGGTCCTCCACCATCAACGGTTCGCGGTGCTGTTCGAGAAAGAATCCTAGCTTCGCTCCGGTGGTCGCATTTCCGAGCAGGAGCGCGTACTCCACGACCTTGTCGAGGTCGAAGAATTCGACCGACTCCAGCGACCGCCAGATTTCCTCCCAGCTTCCCGAAAGGTCCGGTCGATCCAGGACGTCCACCAAGGTCCGCTCCAAACTCGCAACCCGTAGCTCCAAACCAGCGCGCTCCGCGGTCGAAACGCCGACATGAACTTTTCCTGCGCGAAGGAGAGCTTGTGGAAACTTCGTCCCCCGAAAAACATGGGACCGGAACGTCAGAGGTCCGAGCGGCCGGGATGCCGAGTAGGTGAAGTATTCCTGAACCGAGTAAGCCTTCCCGTGAAACTCAAGCGCGGTATGGTGTGACAACACCGAATCCGATGTCAGCTTCGCGGCTACGAGGAATGGGTCGACCGGAAACGAATCGGTGTCGGCTCCCGCCGGGATGACAGCATACAACCCGCGCCGCACCCGAACGACCCGACCGGCCTTCTGGTGGTACGCCAGGAGCGCCTCCCGCGCCCGTCCACCGACTTTGCCATGGGAGGACAGATGGTTGGCTAGCTCCTCTCCGGTGAAAACCGGGTGCTTTCGGAAAAACTCATCATGTTTCATCGTTGGTATCCTTGACATAATTACTCATTACCCATAGCAATATTATGGGTTTTGAGTAACAACGTCAAGCGAAAAGTCAGGGCTTCTTGACGGCATCACGCGAAAACCATCTGAAATTATGGGTTTCGAGTGTGCGTGTCAAGTGCCGCACAGCCCGCCAAATCGCGGTTGCTCCCTACCTCCACAAGCATCAACTGTACAACGGTTCTGCTCGGCCACACGCGCTGGCGAACCCGCGGGGATGAGCGGATCAACCGCAACAACCACCCGATCCGGGCCGGGGACGTCATCGGCACCCACAACGGCACCATCTACAACGCCGACTATTTGTTCCGTCGGTTCAAACTGCCGCGGTTCGCCCAGGTGGACAGCGAGCTGCTCTTCCGGCTGGCCGCCAGGGCCGCACGAAGCGGTCAGATGGATGTCGAGTGGTTCAAGGAGCGGCTCCGGCGCTGCCGGGGCCAGATAACGGCGGTGCTCGCATCCCGGCTCGACCCCGAGACCATCCTCGTGCTCAAGGGGAACAAGCCGCTCGAGCTCCGCATCAACCGGCGTCATCGGGCGGTGCTTTACGCATCCGATCCGGCCTTCCTGGATGCCGTCCTCGCCGAGGAGCGAAGCTGGCGCGAGCTCTCTGTCCCCGCCATGAGCCTCATTGTGTTCAGGCATGAGGTTCTGATGGAGTTCTCAAGGGAGTCTCTCGAGTTCATCGCCCAAGCGAAAAGGGGGAAGGCACCGTGAAGGAGGGAGCAATGAACCCGAGAGAACAGTCGATGAACCCCAATGAACCCTCGAAGGAGAACACAGCAGGCATCCTGAGACTTTTCGTCTACGGAACCCTCAAGCGGGGCTGCTGGAATCACGACCGGTTCTGCTGGGGCGTTCTGGATGTACAGGAAGCCGTGGTCCGCGGCCGCCTGTACGAGATGCCCTCCGGCATCCCCGTCCTGCAGGTGCCGGAAGACGACATCCTCGCACGCGGCACCGCGGACCCCTTGGCCGACGTGGCTACACAGGCGCGCTTTGCCGAGGACTTGGCATCCATCCTCGAGCCGGTCCCGGAAAGCGCCACAGCAAGCGACTGTGGCCCTGTGTACGGGGAGCTTCTCACCTTCGACGACCCCGAAACCCGCCTTCCCGCCATAGACCGCCTTGAGGGCTTCCACCCGGGCAGCCCGAGTCTCTACAGACGGGTCTTGGTTCCGGTATGGGCCAATGAAGCCGTGCTTCCAGCGTGGCTCTACGTTTGTGAAGCGCAGGTTTCGAGCAGGCTCAGGCCTCTCGGCAGTTCTTACTGGCCAAGATAGACTCCATTCGGTCCAATCAGGAGAAACCCGGAAAAACTGTTTGACAGACACGCCGAATTTCGTATAGTATAAGCCAGTATATTCTGATCGGGCCGGATAGAAGCCGATGAGGCTCCGGTACCGGGCCGTTTTGCTAAACCTCAAGACTGAGGCCGTTCAGGATGGGACGAGACCCTGTGCGACTGGAGTCACTAATGGAAGATCGATGGCTTTCTGTAGATGAAATTGCGGCCTATCTCGGCATCAAGCGGGACACGGTTTACAAGTGGATCGGCGAAAAACAGATGCCGGCGCACCGGATGGGACGCCTGTGGAAATTCCGCAAGGAAGAAGTGGACGAATGGGTGAAGTCGGGCGGAGCAGACGACAACCGTCGAGACGATAGCGGGAGCGCAGGAAACCGATGAGAACGTCAAGTAGCCAATTACGCGAAGGTTGTGTCGTCATCGGCTCGCTCTTCAATGAGCCGATGCGCGTAGAGACTGTGCGGGTCGGTGGCGACGGAACTTGGACTGTGGGGCTTGTCGGTATACAGTCGGAGCGGTTTCGTAAGGTAACCCTCACCAACACCGACATTAGTACCCTCACCATCTTGGATTCCGCTTTCAGCTACGACGGGGACGGCCGCCTCCTGAGGCTGGGGTTGCAGGCCTACTCGCTCGGCATCGCCTACGAGTTCGATCCTTACTTTGGCCTCTCCATCTCGCGCGTTGACCCGCTGCCGCACCAGCTCGAAGCGGTATATGACTATCTCCTGAAGCTTGCGCGGGTGCGGTTCCTGCTGGCCGACGATGCGGGAGCCGGAAAGACCATCATGGCTGGGCTTCTCATTCGAGAGCTACAGCTTCGCGGTTTGGCAGAGCGCATCTTGGTCGTGTGCCCGGCGAACCTGTCTTTCCAATGGCAGCGCGAGTTGAAAGAGAAGTTCGACGAGAAGTTCCTTGTCCTCAAAGGTGGCGATATCCGCGACCAGTTCGGCGTCAACCAGTGGCTGGAACAAAACAAGGTCATCACGTCCCTCGACCTTGCCAAGCGGACGGAGATCTTACCTGGCTTGAGGCAGGTCCACTGGGACCTTGTTATCGTGGATGAAGCCCACCGGATGTCCTGGACTCCGCCTGCACGCAAGACCGCGCGGTACGCGCTCGGCGAGCTCATGCGAGATACATCGGACCACATGCTGCTGCTTACGGCAACGCCGCATAAGGGCGACCCCGGCAACTTCACGCTGTTTCTGCAACTACTCGACGCAGATGCTTACGCCGACGTACGTTCCATTAGGGAAGCCATGAATCGCCGGCGCGCGCCGTTTTACCTGCGTCGTACCAAGGAGGCCATGGTCTACTTCCCCGAGCGCAGACCTGATGGGACGTGGGTGGCTGAGAAGATATTCACCAAGCGCATTCCGCACACCGTCGATTTCCAGATGGACGGACCGGAGTTCGACCTCTACAGGGAGATTACCAGGTTCGTCAAGCGGCAGAGCGCCAAGGCCGCTGCGATGGATGACCCCCGCGCCAGGGCGGTCGGCTTCCTGATGTCTCTTTATCAGCGTAGGCTGGCCTCCAGTACCTACGCCATGCGACGCAGCCTGGAGAACCGCGCCCGGAGGCTGGAAGAAGGCCTCAAACGCGCTCAAGAGCTCGCCCGCATTGCCCCACCTGACCTGCCTGATCCCGATGAACTCGAAGAGATGGAAGAGAGCGAACGCGAACGATTGGAGCAGATGCTGGAGGCCATCACGCTCGCCGGGAATGCCGAGCAGGTGCGCGAAGAAATTGCAGAACTTCGCGGGCTCGCCGAGCAGGCCCGAGCTGTCGAGGAATCGGATTCCGAAGCTAAACTGTCCAAACTTCGGGACCTACTGCACAAGGAAGGGTTCTTTGATCATCAGGAACAACGTCTTCTTATTTTCACCGAGTTCAAGGATACGCTCGACTACCTGATGGAGAAGCTCAAATCGTGGGGATTCGAGGTCGGCAGCATTCACGGCGGGATGAAACCGGGCTCGCGCGATGAACCCGGCACCAGGCTGTATTCAGAGCAACAGTTTCGGGAGGGCAGCATTCAGGTTCTGGTGGCTACCGAAGCGGCAGGAGAAGGTATCAACCTCCAGTGCTGCAACATCCTCTTCAACTACGACATCCCCTGGAATCCCAACCGACTCGAACAGCGCATGGGCCGCATTCACCGTTACGGCCAGCGCAAGGACTGCCTCATCTTCAACTTCGTGGCGACGAATACCATCGAGGGCCGCGTACTCCAGCGGCTGCTCGAGAAGCTGCAGGAAATCCGCGATGCTCTTGATGACGATGCGGTCTTCAACGTCGTGGGTGAGGTGCTACCCGCTGCGCACGTGGAGCGTATCCTACGCGATTACTACGCTGGGAAGCTGGGCGACGCCGATCTTGAAGAACGACTGCTCAAGGACGTAGATGAAGGACAATTCCGGGCGATCTGCCAAAACGCGCTAGAAGGGCTTGCTTCCAAGAAGCTCAACCTGGAGATGCTGGTCGAACGTCGTGCGCGGGCTCAGGAGCGGCGCGTCGTGCCGGAGACCATCGCCCGATTCATTCGGGAGGCGGCCGAATACGTTCCGCTCAAGCTCAAGATTGTGGACAGTCTCCCACATGCTTTTGAACCAGCCCGGACGCCGTCTGTACTGCGGCGCTATGAGAGAGACCCGGACTGGAAACTCCCCTCCCTGGCCAACAAATACCCGCGCTGCTCAGCCGACCGGGACACTGCTGAGAAGAACAATCTGGAATGGGTCACGCCTGGCCATCCTCTCTTCGAGGCCGTGCGGCGTCACACTTTCCAGTCGGCTCATGAACCTTTTTCGAAGGGGGCCTGCTTCTATTCCTTGCAACACGAGGAGCCTTCCAGGCTCGACTTTTATCGTGCGCGGGTAGTGGACGGCCTTGGCCACGTGGTCCACGAGCGTCTTTTTGCGGTCGAGATTGGGACGCACCACGAACCTGCCTGCCGCGCCCGCGGCGCAGGCAGGAACACAGGGGGCACAGAGAAGAAATACCGGTTGGTTGAGCCGGCGATGCTTGGAGATTTCACGCCCGCAAAGGCACCTGAAACTCTGCCCGATGTTGTTCATGAGCCAGAGCCCGAGGAATGGTTGCATGAGAATGCCTTGAAGTCTTTCATCGAGGAAACCAGGGCTGAACGCCTGGCCGAGGTTGAGCGCATTGCAGAGCATGTGGAGCTTTCCCTCACCGAGCTGCTGCAGCGAGCAGACGAGGAGATCGGGAAGGCAAGCGTGGATAAGGGAAACGGCGTACCGGGGGCTGACGGCCGCCTGGCCCAGGCTGAGAATCGCCACGCAGAATTATTGGCACGGCGGGAGCGGCGCAGGCAGGAGCTAGAGCGCCAGCGTTCGCTGTCGCTCCAAGCAGTCGAGCGGATAGCAAGTGTCTTGATCCTCCCGCACCCTGAACGCGAGGCCCCTGACGTTCGTCGCATGCGGCCAAGCCTGGAAACCGAGGACACCGCTATGCGCGTGGTGATGGAATACGAGCAAGCCCAAGGGCGCCAGGTCTACGACGTCCACGAGAAAAACTTAGGTTATGACATCACGAGCCTTGATCTCAACTCCGGCGAATTGCGCCTCATTGAAGTGAAAGGTCTGGCCGCCGCCACCGGAACGATCCTGCTTACACCCAACGAGCAGCGCGTGGCCGAGGATCGGCGAGACTGTTATTGGCTGTACATCGTGACGAACTGCGCCACAAAGCCAACGCTTCAGGAGCCGGTCAAGGACCCGGCCCGGCTCGAATGGCACGAAGTAACCAAGGTGGCCCATTACTACCTGTCGGTGAACGCCATGACCCGGCCGATGCAGGTGCGAGAGGACGAAGCACCGTACGGTAGGGACTCTGGCCAACAAGGAGAAGACGCATAATGGCATGGGATGATAATTTGCTGCCGGACCAAAGAACAGCTGCCGCACATACCGGCAATCATGCCAGACTGCTGGCAGGACCGGGCACAGGAAAAACACTGACCTTGAGTAGGCACATCTGCTTTCTTGTTGCCGAACAGAATGTGTCCCCTGGGACCATTCTGGCTGTTACGTTTACCAGAGCCGCTGCGCGGGAACTTCGACAACGCGTTGAGAACGAATTGGGTGAGGGACGTTGTCCTCGCATTTCCACACTTCATTCGTTCGCGCTACGGCAGCTGCTTAAGAACGCGACTCGCATTTCGGATCTGCCACAACCTCTTCGGATTGCCGACGACTGGGAAGAACGCAACATCATCCTGGAAGATATCAAGGTTCTACTCGGTCTGAAGCGCATCAGTGAATCCCGTGATCTATTGAACGAACTTTCCGCCGATTGGCAGAGCCTCACTGCGGATGGAGCCGACTGGGAGAAGCGCTTCCCCAACCCTCGTTTCCTTGGCTTGTGGAGAGAACATCGACAAATCTATGGCTACACGCTACGGTCGGAGCTCGTCTACCAATTAAAAAAGGCTCTCGAACAACGCGGTGATTTCGAGCTTGAATGCCCGTTTGAATATCTCCTCGTAGATGAGTACCAAGATTTGAACCGCTGCGATTTAGCCGTGGTGCATGAGATCGCATCTCGCAACGTCGAATTATTCATTGCGGGGGATGACGATCAGAGTATATACGGTTTTCGCAAGGCCCACCCCGAAGGGATTCGCAGGTTCCCGCGCGACTACGCGGGAGCAGAAGAGCTTTCCTTGGAGATATGCAAACGGTGCGACCGTAGGATTCTTGACTTAGGCCTGTTCGTTGCCCAACAGGACCCCCGGCGTGTCGAGAAAGAAATTAGGTCAGAGCCCGGTAGAGAACAAGGCGAGGTAGCGATCCTCCGATTCCCCCGTCAGGATGCGGAAGCTGCGGGGATTGCTGGACTATGTGCTCACCTTGTGAATGGACACGGGCTAAAGCCTGACGACATCCTGATTCTTCTTCGGTCCGACCACAATGGTGCGTTTTCTAGTCCAATCAGAGAGAAGATCGAAGAGGCAGGGATACCAGTTGCTGCAGCTACAGATACGACAAGTCCGTTAGATGGAGCGGATGGCAGAGCTTTCTTGGCTTTCATGCGATTGACTGCAAGGCGTGAGGATAGCCTGGCATGGCGAACGCTTTTTCAGGTTTGGTGTAATGGCATTGGCTCGGGAGCGGTTGGTGCGATATACGATGTTGCCCGCGGTCGTGGGATGACCTTTGCTCAGGCTGTACTTGCTGCTCATGATGACACCAGCATTCTACCCAGTAACCATCGCTCCCGTATCTCCGCGGCTATTCAGAGCGTACTGGATCAACTGGATGACTTGTTTCCCGGTGATGCGATGGAAGAGTATGAATCCTGTGATGACCTGATGAATGTGGTTCGTGTAGCAGCAGAATCCCTGATTGAAGATGAGGAGGAATATGAATCTGTTTTGTTGGAGTTCGAACGTGCTGCGGAGGTAGCTGAAGCTACGTCCATCGAGGAACTCGTTCGGGCAACAGAAGTGGCGAGTGAAGATATTGAGCAGGAACTTGAAAAGGGAAAAGTCAATATCCTGACAATGCACCGAGCCAAGGGGCTCACAGCCGAAGCTGTCATTGTGGCTGCTTGTGAAGACCAATACATCCCAGGTCGGGCCCAGGGTTATGCTGTGGATGACGAACGCCGCCTACTATACGTCTCATTAACTCGCGCGAAGCATCATCTTTTTGTGACCTATTGTGACAAAAGAACTGGACCACAGCGGCACACTGGCCGTGATAGCGGAAGGGTTGCTAGATCACTTACTCAATTCCTAATAGACTGCTCCCATACTCCAGAAGATGGCATAGCTTTCATCAACCGACTCGCTGAGGAATAGGGATGATTTCCAAGGAACGTAAACAACTGGAAGAGAGAGGCTTCCCGTTCTCGCATTTGCTAATGTCTAGGGGAAAATCATGACCCTGTCACTCAAAGAATCCCGTGCATGCTCTGAGATGGCCAAGGTGCTATATAGTTTCTTGCCCGGATCAGGTGCCAAAAACTGGACAGGACATGTGTCCTTCCAGACGGTGGCAGCTGAGGTGGGTGTAGCCAAATTCTGGCCGGGTGGGTCGAAAGAACCGGCGATAGCAACGCTACTTGAAAGGACTCTTGAATACGAGCGCGGCCTTTTTGAGAAGCTCATTCTTAAGATTGTCAGGGCCGGGATAAAGTACCGAGAGAAGCAAGGTGAACCTATTACAGAGGATGAGATAAAGACCCTGAACGGTTTGATTTTAGAGGTTGGATTCAAGTTCCCTGATCTCTGGGACCCGCTCTTTTTGTCCTCTTTAAGAGCGGGCGCATCCGATAGGGCGGCTGAACTCGTCGACAAAGAAATGACAGCCGAGAAAATAAGGGTATCGGAGGTATCGACTAATCAACAGAAGTTAATGGCTCTCAAAAACGAATTCTACGCATTAGCAGGTATAGAAGACAGGCAAGCCGCTGGCAGAGCATTGGAAAAAGTGCTTAACGGTTTGTTTGAGCTTTCCGGGTTAAAGCCTCGAGAACCGTTTCGCATAGTTGGTGAGCAAATCGATGGTTCATTTGATCTTGATAACGAGATATATCTAGTAGAAGCGAAGTGGGAACAAAAACCGCTATCGGAACAACCCTTGATGGTGTTCAGGGAAAAGGTTGAAGGAAAGTCGAATATCACACGTGGGGCTTTTATTGCTATCAATGGTTGTACCGATGTTGCGATGGATGCAATAACACGTGGCAAGCAGCCAAACTTCTTCATTATCGATGGTTACGATCTATCCTGTACCCTTGAAGGCACAATTGGCCTGAAGGAGTTACTGAGATCGAAAATCAGGTGTCTTGCGGAGGAGGGGCGCTTACTCCTGTCTGCTGCTAAGGTGCTGAATTCCTCAAAACAGGCAGGAGGAAGTAAATGATCCCCAAGGAATGTAAACGACTGGCTGAAGTTGATTTTCCGATTGCCGTTGTTTCAAAGCACTCGGCGCGGGAGAAGTCTATTCGTCATGGCCATCCCTCGACACTTCACCTCTGGTGGGCGCGGCGGCCGCTGGCGGCTTGCCGGGCGATGCTTATGGCGCTTCTCCTGCCTGATCCGTGTGATGCCAGGTGTCCCGAGGAATTCAAAACCAAAGCGAGGGAATTGTTACTCAAAATGCCGGGATGGAATAGCCCGCGAATGAACCAACAGGTAAAATCCGAGGAGGGTCTGCGTAAAGCGATCCTCACCTTCATCGGGGATTTCGCCAACTGGGACAATGCCGCGAATACAGAGTACCTTGCGACGGCCCGCGGCCTTGTCAAGGCCGCCCACCCGGAAGAGACGCCGCTGGTGGTGGACCCGTTTGCCGGGGGCGGGTCGATTCCGCTGGAGGCTTTGCGGATCGGCTGCGAGGCGTTCGCCAGCGATCTCAACCCCGTGGCCTGTCTCATCCTCAAGGTCATGCTGGAGGATATTCCGCGCCATGGGCCGGAACTGGCCGAGGAACTGCGCCGCGTCGGCAAGGAGATCAAGGAAAAGGCCGAGAAAGAACTCGCTGAGTTCTACCCGCCAGACCCGGACGGCGCGACGCCCATCGCCTACCTGTGGGCACGGACGGTGAAATGCGAGTCGCCTAACTGTGGAGCGGAGATACCGCTCATGAGGAGCTTCTGGTTATGCAAGAAGGCGAATCGCAAGCGGGCGCTTCGTTACAAGGTCGTCCGGCCAAAGGGTGTAGCGCCGCGGGTGGAATTCGAAATCTTCGAGCCAAAGTCCGACAAGGAAGTGCCAAAAGGCACGGTGACAAGGGGCAACGCGACCTGTTCGTGCTGCAACATGGTATTACCAGTACAACGTGTCCGGGCGCAACTCGCCGAGCAGCGCGGCGGCGCGGACGTGATCTTCGACGAGAAAGGTAACCGCATCGGTGGTGCACGGATGACTGCCGTTGTGACATTGCATCCTGGAATGCAAGGCCGTCACTACCGTTTGCCGACAGGGTGCGACTACCAGGCCGTATGGAAGGCTCAGAAGCGGCTTGCGGCGATCCTCGACGGATGGGAGAAGGGCGGCAGAAAGGGCCTTTGCCCGGTGCCGGATGAGCCACTCCCACCCATTGGTACGCTGGGCTTCCGTGTCCAGCGATATGGCATGCTTCAATGGGGCGACCTATTCACGGCGCGGCAGAAGGTGGCGCTGGTGACCCTGACGCGGCTGGTGCGGAGGCTCACCACAGAGACACAGATAGTACAGAGTAAGGAAGCGCCGGAAAGTATGGCATTGGTAATTAGCAAAATGACCGATCTTGAAAATGCGCTATGCGCATGGCGGGCCAGTTCGGAGTGTGTTGACCATTTATTTGCTAGGCAAGCGATTCCCATCGTTTGGGATTTCGCCGAAGCATCACCACTAGCGGGGGCCACTGGCTCCTGGGACAGCATGCTGGATAGGTCTATAACCGGTTTGGAGTCAAGTAATACTCGATCGACTCCTGGTCAGGTCCAGCCCGCCGACGCCACTGAGCATCCGCTACCCGACCAGGCGGCCGGGGTCTGGTTCACCGATCCCCCGTACTACGACGCGGTGCCCTACGCCGATCTCTCCGACTTCTTCCTGGTCTGGCTCAAGCGCGCGCTGCCGAGGCATCCGCTACTACGCGATCTGTTCGATCCCCAAAATCCGCTCACCCCCAAGACGCGCGAGGCGGTGCAGGACGAGACCAAGCGGGACGACGACCGGCCAAAGGACCGTAACTGGTTCGAGGAAACCATGGCGAAATCTTTTGGCGAGGGCCGCCGGGTGCTGAAAGAAGACGGCATCGGCTCGGTAGTTTTTGCCCATAAGACGACCGAAGGTTGGGAGGCGCTGCTTTCAGGACTGATTCGTGGAGGTTGGACTATCACCGGCTCCTGGCCCATTGCAACCGAATCACCTTCTCGTCTTCGTGCCCGCGATTCTGCCGCCCTCGCCACGAGCGTCCACCTCGTCTGCCGTCCGAGGCCCGATGATGCCCCTGTAGGAGACTGGGCGGATGTGCTCCGCGAACTCCCCAATCGCGTCGGTGATTGGATGGAACGGTTGCAGGGCGAGGGCATACGCGGGGCGGACCTGGTGTTCGCCTGTATCGGCCCGGCTCTGGAGATCTTCAGCCGCTATCGAAAGGTGGAAACCGCCGACGGTAGCGAGGTCACGCTTGCGAAGTACCTGGAGAAGGTGTGGGAGGTCGTTGGACGCACGGCCCTGGAACAGGTCCTCGGCACCGCCGAGGCAAAGGCGCGTAACGGCGCGGCCGGGGCGGTGGAAGAGGACGCCCGCCTGACGGCCCTGTTTCTCTGGACGCTCCAGGCTACCAACGGAAACGGTTCAACCGCAGAAACCGCCGAGAACGCGGACGAATCCGGTGGCGACGAGGATGAAGAGGAGACTGCCCCAAGAGGCAAGCCCAAAGGTTACTGCCTCGTCTTCGACGTGGCGCGTCGTTTCGCCCAGCCCCTGGGGATTGATCTGCCCAAGTGGGAGGGTCGTATCATCGAGACGAAAAAAGGCGTGGTGCGGCTCATGGCTGTCTCTGAGCGGGCCAAGCAACTATTCGGCGAGGACGGAGCCGATGCCGTTGCCGACTTGATCGAGCACGATCCCCACAGCAACTATCAGCAGTTGCTCTTCCCGGAGTTGGAGGAGGAGCGCGTGCCGAAGGTTCGCGGTCGAGGCCGACGCCGGAAGGCCATCATGGACACGTCCGACGTTGAACTCCAGAAGGATCGCGAGGCCACGACACTGGATAGGGTACACGCGGCGATGCTTCTGCAGTCGGGAGGTCAGGCCAACGCGCTGCGCGCGCTCATCAAGGCAGAACAGGATCGAGGCCCGGACTTCCTGCGCCTGGCCAACGCCCTTTCAGCCCTGTACCCGAAAGGCAGTGAAGAAAAACGCCTGCTCGATGCGATGCTTTTGGCGGTTCCGAGGTGAGGAGATTGTTACCATGAAACGGGTGTTTTTGAGTTTTCTTCATGATGACATTTGGGAAGTCAATCAATTCCGGGCCATTATCGGCAATGAATATGTTGGAGCGATGGCTTATGACGAGTCTCTAAAAGACCCGGTGAAATCTCTTAGAGCAGACTATGTTCGGTCAAAACTCGAAGCCATGATCAACCGTGCCAGCTTGGTGATCCTTCTCGTTTCGAACAATACGTGGAAAGACCCCAACGGATGGTTGGAATGGGAGATGACCACAGCGTGGAACTTGGGCAAGGAAGTCGGCGCAATGAAGTTCAAGAACGCTCCGTATGCTCGCGAGCCCGCGTTTCTCTCTAAGTTCAACATCAGCGTGGTACGGTGGAACATCGATACAATCCGACGCTGGATGGCTGATTAGGAGGCAACCCATGTTTTTTGGGACTAAGCGTAAGGTTTTCATCAGCTACCATCATCGCGGCGACCAGCTATGGTTCGATGAGTTCACGCGGTTGTTTGCCGACCGCTTCGAGCTTTTCTACGATAAGTCTTTAGATGGCCGAATCCGGAGTGATGATGCGGAGTATATTAACCGGACTATACGCGAGGAACACATCGTAGGTAGTTCTATAACAATCGTTCTTTGCGGGGCGGAAACCTGGAAACGCAAGTATGTGGATTGGGAAATCCATTCGACATTGCATCATGAGCACGCTCTGTTAGGAATAGCTCTTGCTACTGCAACCACGGGAGACCAAGGTAAAATCATTGTTCCTAGCAGGTTGCACGATAACATCCAGAGCGGTTACGCGCACTGGCTTGGCGGCTGGGTTGATGATCCTGAAACGCTGCAAACAGCGATTGAGACAGCAATCCAGAAAAGCCTGAACAAAAGCCTGATACGGAATGGTCGGGAAAAGATGGGGAGGAACCTCTCATGACCTGGAAAGACCTCCTATATATGAAAGTCAGCGACCACTTTGGGCTGACCATAGAAACAGGGCCCTTGTTTCTGGCAGTTATACTTGTCGGGCTGGTAGTGTTTCTTGTCTACTTGCGGCGCAGGCGGACTCAATTCGCGGATTGGTCAGTAGTTGACGCAGAAGTCCAGTTAGGAGGTATTGGCAGAGTCAGAATTCGACCGAGCCATGAGGACGTTCAGATCGCACATAAGGCATGGGTGGAGTTGGTGACGCGGAAGGCAGGGCTTCCTTTTGACGAGGAAGATGACGTCATCGCCGAAGTCTACGATTCCTGGTATGCACTGTTTCAGGAGATGCGTAGTTTGGCGAAAGAGATTCCAGCTGAGAAACTGCGTAATAGCAAGGACACTCAGGAATTGGTCAGGCTGCTCGTGGATGCGCTGAATCTCGGTTTACGCCCCCACTTAACGAAGTGGCAGGCCAAGTTTAGACATTGGTATGAAGCGGCTGTGAAACAAAACGATGCTAAAAGCCCACAGGAGGTCCAAAAGCTGTACCCCCAGTATAGTGAGCTCGTAAACGACCTGAAGAATGTCAATAAACAAATCGTGGAGTACGCAGCCGTGATCAAACAGATTGCCCAAGGGCACAAAGAAAATTCAGAGAGGGCCTGACATGGAAGCTTGGTATAAAGTCGCTACACCGCGCAAAGAAGTAAGGGAAGGCCGCTCGTTTAACCCTGATGAGTTTGCCATCCACTTGGAGCAGGTCATCGCCAAAACCGCGCCGGAAGATTACCGGGAGCCCGAGCAGTTTTTTGCGCGGACTTGCTTTACGCGGGCGCTGCGTGAGCACGCGGGGATGGTGCTCCGCCGACTCTCCGGCGAAACAGCCAACACCGCGCCCGTCATGACTCTCATTACTCAGTTCGGCGGCGGCAAGACCCACACGCTGACAGCTCTCTATCATCTCGTTACGAACGGGCCCAAGGCCCTGGATTATCCGGGCATTGATAATCTGATCAAGGAGGCGGGTATAAGCACCGTGCCCCAGGCCAGGGTCGCTACCTTTGTGGGCAACGCCTGGGACCCCCAGGAAGGACGGGAGACGCCATGGATCGATGTCGCCCGGCAGCTTGCAGGCGATAAAGGCGTCAAGGAGCTCGGCGCGGCGGCGAAGACCACGCCGCCGGGTACGGAGGCGCTTGCCCGCGTCTTCCAGGCGGCGGGCGGTCCGGTTCTCTTGCTCTTCGATGAGGTGCTCAACTTCCTGAACCGGCACCGGGGCATGGCCGACCAGTTTCACGCCTTCATCCAGAACCTGACCGTGGCTACCACCGGAACTACTCAGGGCGCGGCGGTCATCAGCTTGCCTCGAAGCCAGGTTGAAATGACCGAATGGGACATGCAGTGGCAGGACAAGATTACTAAGGTCGTCCGCCGGGTGGCTAAAGACCTCATCGCGAACGACGAGACTGAGATCAGTGAAGTGGTCCGCCGTCGTCTCTTCGAGGATATTGGCAGCGATAGAGTTCGCAAGAACATATGCAAGGCATATGCGGACTGGTGCTTTGATCGGCGCGCGCAACTTCCGCCGGAATGGACGGCCGTGGATAGTGCCACGACGGAAGCCAAGTCCAGGGAGTACCTGCGCAAGCGATTTGAGGTTTGCTACCCGTTCCATCCAGCGACATTATCGGTGTTTCAACGCAAGTGGCAGGCCCTTTCCCAGTATCAGCAGACACGCGGGACGCTCGCCATGCTTGCGCAGTGGATTTCCTGGGCCTATCGAACCGGATTCACCGAGGCCAGACGTGAGCCGGTGATCACCCTCGGGTCAGCACCCCTGGATGTGCCGGAATTTCGCAGCGTTGTGCTGGGGCAGCTCGGGGAATCCCGACTTGTGGCGGCCATCGATTCCGATATCTCAGGAGCGCAGTCCCACGCCCGTGCCCTTGATGCCGATACCAAAGGAGCGCTGCGCAATATCCATCGCCGGGTCGCCACCACGATTCTCTTTGAGTCGTCCGGAGGCCAGATTGACAAGGTGGCGCACCTGCCGGAATTGCGCTTCGCGCTCGGGGAGCCGGATGTGGACACGACCTCTGTAGACAACGCCGCGTTTGCGCTGGAAGACAAGTCGTACTTCATCCGGCGCGTGGGCTCGGACGGCTTCAAGATCAGCCACCAGCCAACCATGAAAAAGGTCGTGAATGACCGGCGCGCCTCTCTCGATGAAGACACCGAGATCAAGCCTGCCATGAGATTGCTTGTCCAGAAAGAGTTTGGCAGGGGCGCGAGTATTCCCATTGTTCCTTTCCCGGCCGATGGGGCATCCGTGCAGGACACGCCGAGGCTTACCCTGGTAATGGTCAATCCAGACTCTGAATGGACGGGAAGCGGAACACTACGCGAGCAGATCGCGGAATGGACCAGGCAACGCGGTAAATCACCAAGGTTGTACCCCGGCTCGCTTGTCTGGTGTCTCAAGAGGCCGGGCCGCGACCTCCGTGACAAGGTGGAACTCTGGCTGGCATGGAAGCGCGTGGCCAAGGAAATTGCCGAGGGAACCTTGGGCGGCGATTTCGACCGTGCTGACCGGGCGGATATACAATCGAAAGTCTCTGACGCCGAGGAAGCGGCTAAAGATGAGGTGTGGGGTGGCTATCGTTTCGTTGTCATCGCAGACAGCCAGGAGCCGGATGGACTAAAGACCATTGATCTTGGTGCAGGACATTCCAGCGGTGGTGAGACGCTCTGCGGGCGCGTTATCACCGCACTGAAGTCCCAGGCCCTTCTCAACGAGTCCGTAGGCGCAGGTTACATCGAGCGCAACTGGCCCCCCGCCCTGAAGGAGTCCGGCGCGTGGCCGCTTGCGAGTCTTCGCCAGAGCTTCCTCAACGGATCGCTGACCCGCCTGCTCGATCCGGACACCACACTGCGTGGTAAGATTGTTGAGTTTGTTTCCAGGGGCGACTTTGGGCTGGCTTCAGGCCAAAAGCCTGACGGCACGTATGAGCGTATATGGTTCAATGAACCGCTCGGGGTTGACGAGGTGACCTTTGAATCGGGTGTATTCCTTCTCTTGAAATCAAAGGCCAGTTTGCTGAAAACCGTGCCGGAACCGGGGGTTGAGCCTGAATCTACTCCTGGACCTGAACCCACGCCTGTCGGAGGGCGCGGCGAGCCAATTCCGGGGCCAAGCCCTGAGCCAGAACCAGAATCTACGCCGGGCGCGGGAACACGAACGTTCCGAATTTCTGGTGACGTACCTCCGGAAATTTGGAACCGGCTGGGAACGAAGGTACTGCCGAAGTTGCGCAGCGGCTCGGACCTCAAGATCGGGATCGAGTTTTCTGTGACCATTGACGGACAGCTTGCGCAGAGCTTCGAAACTGATCTCAAACAGATACTCGAAGATCTTGGCCTGACAGGACGCATATATGTCGAGTAGTAGATACGAGGTTAAATGAATTGAGAAAAGGCCGATGACGAAGGCGGACATAGAGAAGGTCATGTGGTTGGGCCGTGTTGTCGCCGTCCAGCCGCGAATCCGTCTGATGCGGTCGTTCGACGAGCGGCATCACAGCTATCAGGGGTACGTGCTTTGCGTTGATGGGACAATCGGGGATGACCCCGGTGAATTCCTGATTGCCGTTGGAAAGGCCGCGCATGAGAAGCACCGATTCCAGGAAGGCATGGAGGTAAATGGGCTGGCGGTGCCGGCCCCTGATCCGCGGCTCGAGACGGCTGGGTTTTACAAAGCGAGCAGTCTCAAGGTGCTGAAGGACACCGAGGGCAAGCCATCAGCTGGTCCGCCGTTCCTCGGAGTGCCACCCGATTTGGAAACCTATCGAAGCCGAGGCCATCGCCGTCTGGACGCCCGGACATACGAGGCGAAATGCACAAGTTGTATCTGGGGTTGCCGGATGCCGGTGGAGATGATCATCGACCATTGGAACCCGTCAAAGAAACGATACCGCTTCGAGACGTTTTGCTACGGGCCGAAAAACTGTTCCCTTTACCGGGCCGGGCCGACACGCAAGGTGCCGGGGCGAAAAGGCATGTCCTACACCGAAGAGGACTGGGGCGACGAGGACGCCACCTCGCACCGGGGACCGGATGATTGAGGATAATGGAATGACGAAGACCTTCAAACCGACTTTCAAGATCACCAACAGGATCACCGCCGGGCTGACCCACATCGAGCGGGCCCGGGGATTCCTGGATGCCGCGACTTTATCCGAGGCCTGGGTGCGGGAGATGGGACGCCGCGCGTTGATCCTCGAAGCCCACCACACTACGCATATCGAGGGAACGCGTCTGACCTTGGATCAGGCCGAGCAACTCCTGGCAGGCAAGCCGGTCCCTGAGGCCGATCCCGATGACGTGCGGGAGCTGCTGAACTACAAGAAGGCGTTCGAGTTCGTTTCCGAATACCTCGAGGACGGCGGGCCGATCACCGAAGGGTTGGTCAGGGAAATACACAAGCGGCTGGTGGAAGGTGTCCGAGGTGGAGCCGCTGCTCCTGGCGAGTATCGGAATATCCAGAACTACGTGGTTAATTCGTCCACTGGTGAGACGGTCTATACGCCGCCCCCGGCACACGATGTGCCGATCATGATGGCGGAACTGGTAGACTGGCTCAACCAGGAACAGGAGATCCACCCTGTTCTGGTGAGCGGCATCTCTCAGTTCCAGCTCGTCCATATCCACCCGTTTCTGGATGGTAACGGCCGGACCTCCCGGCTGTTGTCGACCCTGTGTCTCTACCGGGCCGGATACGACTTCAAGCGGCTTTTCACGATCAGCGAGTATTACGACCGGGACCGGTCGGCCTTTTACCGGGCCATCCAAAGCGTCCGCGAAGCCGAAATGGACATGACCGGCTGGTTGCAATACTTCGTCGAGGGGCTGACCACTCAGCTTGCCGAGGTTAGGGAGCGCGGTGAACAAGCGATCCGCAAGGACGTGCTGGTCAAAGAGCACCGGCTTTCGGACCGCCAAGCCAAGGCCCTCGGCCACATCCTGGAACACGGCAGCCTGACCATTAAGGATTTCGAGGCGCTCTGCCCGGGGGTCAACCGGCGTACTCTTCAGCGGGAACTGAGGAACATGGTAGAGAAAGGGGTCCTCGTTTCCGAAGGGGCGACCAATCGGCTGATATACCTTCTCAAGGAATAGAGGGTCGAACTTGCGACAGACTTGCGACACAACTTGCGACATGCTTACGACAGGGCTTGCGACATCCGGGCTCAGGCCGGGAAGAGAGGAATTGCGAATCAACGCCGCTTCCGCCCCGCCGGAAACGGCCTGCTCTTTGATAACTCGTTGAATTACGAAGGCTTACGGCTTGACAGCCGAATGGAGAACGGTTATGATAAGGGTTGCACATGGGGAGCCAATAAAAAACATCACGGCCAGGCAACTGGCCGTTTTTTTTTGCGGGCAGGACTCGAACCTGCTTCATATTCAATAAATTAGATCGCTGCGCGACAGCCCCCGGAGCGCTCGCCCACCGGTGGCTGTTAATCCGCCGGCTGGCGGATTGCAGGCGAGTCTTCACTCGATGCCAATAAAAAATCACGGCCAGGCAACTGGCCGTTTTTTATTGCGGGCAGCAACGGACCCTCTTCTTGATGTATCCTTCTGACATGACTTTCATATCCAGTTTTCCACTTCGACCATCAAACCGGGGAGGAAATGACACCATGAACAAGCAGGTCTTAATTGACGCCGCCATCCGGTTCACAAGAAGCTCCGAAGAAAACATCATCAGCGATCCTGTCGCCCTGTCGGAATCAGTAAAAGGACTCGTCATCTTTGACGACCCGATATTTTCCTTTGCCAGAGCCGATGACGATCTTTTCTCAACTTTGAAAAAGCCGTCTGTCATCGGCGAACACTTTCTCCTACCGCATGAATGGCTGGAAGGTGCAAAGACCGTCATCTCATTTTTCCTTCCTTTCAGCGAAGCCGTCAGAACAAGCAACAGCCGGGAGAGCACCTGGCCATCGGATGGCTGGCTCCATGGAAGGATCGAAGGGCAGGCTTTTCTGAAGAGTATGTGCCTGAAACTACAGGATGACCTTGCCGAAGCCGGCTTCAGGAGCATTATCCCGCTGACGGACAGCCGGTTCCGGAGCAGGTCCGGCCCTGGAAAGACAAGGGATGAGGCAGGCAAAGGCGGCCAAGGGATCCCATATTATACAAGCAACTGGTCGGAGAGGCACATTGCATGGGTCTGCGGGCTGGGGTCATTCGGCCTTTCCAGGGGGCTTGTTACTTCAAAAGGCGTTGCGGGGAGGTTCGGCAGCCTTGTGACAGATCTGCAAGTCGAGCCGGACGGGGAACGTCACGAAAGCTTCCTGTCTTTCTGCAGTTCCTGCGGATCATGCATAAAAAATTGCCCCGTCAATGCGATATCCTTCGAGCACGGAAAGGATCAGGACATCTGTTCCAAGTTCCAGGACGAGATCAAGGAAAAGTTCAAGCCCCGCTACGGGTGCGGAAAGTGCCAGGTGGGCGTCCCATGCGAGAAAAACATGCCTGGTAGAAGGGGAAAGATCTAGATCTTCAGAAAAGGGCGGCTTCAGCCGACCCCCGGGAAGGAACGGGCCTTTTCAAGTAGTGAGAGGGCATTCATGCCCCTGATCCTGGAAAGGGCCGCTTCATCAAGACCCGAAGAAGTGAACATCTTTTCGTACCTTTCCGCACCCAGCAGGGGGAAGTCGCTGCCGTAGAGGAGTTTGTCCCCTGCCCCCGCTGCTACTGCCGCACTAAAAACACCGGGTCCGTAAAGGTAGGGAGCCGCTGCCGTATCATACCAGGCGTTCTGAAGGGCTACCTTCATGCCTGGCATTGTCTCGTAGCTCCATAATCCTCCGCCCATGTGAGCAAATATCACCTGGACCTCGGGGTGGTTGGCGCAGAATCCGGCGGCCTCCTTCGGCCCAATGTCCCCCTTGCCGGGGTAATCACGCCCCACAGGTTCGGCAACGTGAAGCAGAAGGAACATACCCCTCTCGTGACAGGCCGCTACCAGCCTCCAGGTCTCACGGCTGTCGGAGATGTCGAAGATCTGTCCATAGGGGAAGAGTTCACCCACCCCTATGAAACCCGCATCGTGACAGCGGGCAATCTCCTCCTCGAAACCCCGCGTCATGGGGTTAACAACCGCCAGGCCCCGGATCCTGTCGGGGTACCTGTGAACGGTGTCCATAACATAGTCGTTGCAGAGACGGCAAAGACCCGGGTCACGGAACGCGAACCCCGTGACCCAGGCCTGGTCAACACCGTCGGCATCCATTCGGGCAACAACATCCCCGGCGGTCCCCCATTTGTGGACCTTCCCGGAGCAGATCGCCCCGAAGTGGGGTTCCGTC
>Ga0334882_1002042_pt1 | contig 21969 bp, 17 predicted proteins | sample GraSluR1_MG_5_FD_207226 | JGI IMG/M metagenome (GOLD analysis project Ga0334882, IMG submission 207226) | Sludge microbial communities from methane-producing bioreactor in Wageningen University, Netherlands - Granular Sludge_15_04-R1 | ecosystem: Engineered > Bioreactor > Anaerobic >...
GTTCTCACTGCGTGCCTGCACGTCAAAGCCAGGAGGCAAAGCCTCGACCCGATCCCCATGGCTCATCCAGACCGTCTGCGATCCGGAGAGCGTGGATAGGATCCCCCCCGGCTGCTGAACGTCCACGACCGCCGGGCCATACTCACGCGCCGTCCCCGGGACCACCTTGCCTCCCAAGTGATGGACCAAGAGCTGCATCCCGTAACAAATGCCTAGGATGGGCACCCCGGTCTCAAGAAGAGCGTCCGGCAGTGTGGGCGCACCCTCGTCATAGACGCTGTTGGGCCCGCCCGACAGGATGAATCCCGCCGGCTGTAGGGCCACGACCCGCTCCCAGTCCACATCCCAGGGCAGGATCTCGGCATAGACGGCATGCTCGCGGACGCGCCGTGCGATCAATTGTGTGTACTGCGAACCGTAGTCGAGGACAACGATCGTCTCAGCTTGTGACACAGACACGCTCACTCACCAAACACGATGGTCCCATCGTTGCGCATCTCATCGATGATGACCAGAGAGACGATGGGCACGCCCAGGTCATGAAGCACCTCGCGGCCCCCTTCGAAGGACTTCTCCACCAGGGTTCCGATACCGACGACGCTGCCGCCTGCCGTCTCCACGATGCGCGCCATCGCAGCGATCGTCTGCCCCGTTGCCAGGAAGTCGTCGATGATCAGTACACGATCGCCCGGATGCAGAAACTCGGGCGAGACCATCAACGACACCTCCCCCCCCTTGGTATGAGAAGGCGCAAACTCAACGAAGACAGGATCCATCATCGTCACGGGTTTGTGCTTGCGCGCGTAGACCAGCGGCAGGCCCATCGCATAGGCCGTAGCCATCGCCGGGATGATCCCCGAAACCTCTGCCGTCAGCACGCGCGTAGGGTGCTTATCGGCAAACTGCCGGGCGAACTCCGCACCGGCCTCCAGCATAAGTGTGGCGTCCACCTGATGGTTGATGACGCTGTCGATCTTCAGAATGCCGCGCCCCAGGTTTCTTCCCTCCTGGCGAATCCTGCGTTTCAGGTTCTCCATAGTCCCCGCTGTCCTCCCCCCTTAGCCTGACCTTACTCGCTCATTCTAGCACAGAACCGCGAGCGCACGATCCGGAACGTTGTCAACCGACCGAAGCGTGATAGCATAGGCCTTCATGACCGAACACCCGATTTGCGATTACGAAGGTTCACGCTACAGCTCTGAATTCTGGACCCAGGCTCGTACCTATGAGGACGCCGTGGAGCGCATCGCGCTCCAGGCCTTGCTGCCGCCGAGAGGCAGGACGCTGATGGAGATTGGGGCAGGCTTTGGGCGCCTGGCGGAGCTCTACGCGGGCTATGACACTGTGGTACTGATGGACTATGCGCACACACAACTTGAGCAAGCCGTCGAGCGGCTCGGGACAGCTGAAACCTCGGAGAGTCGGCCCCATTACGTCTTCGTCCAGGCCAACTTCTACCACCTGCCCTTCGTTGCGGGAAGCTTCGACACCGTGACGATGATCCGCACCCTGCACCATGCCACGGACGCTCCGGAGGCGCTACGCGAGATCTCCGAAGTCCTGGCGCCGGGCGGTGCCTTTGTCCTGGAATTTGCCAACAAACGCAATCTCAAGGCTATAGCTCGCCGTTTGCTGGGACGCCAGAGCTGGTCGCCCTTCGACCGTCAGCCGGTCGAGTTCGTGGACCTGAACTTTAATTTCCACCCCAGATGGATCTGGGAACAACTCAGTAACGTCCAGCTCCGCCGGAACGCCGTGCGCACCGTATCCCACTATCGCATCGAGCTACTCAAGCGCTTGCTGCCCCACCGTTTCCTGGTGGCGATGGATGCGTTGGCCCAGCCGACCGGTGCACTCTGGCAGCTCAGCCCCAGCGTCTTCGTGCGCGCTCTCGCTGATGACGCCAAAACGGCGGCGCCACCGGCGACTTTCTTCCGCTGCCCGGCATGTGGCACACCCCTGGGCGCCCCGCCGCAGATCTCGTTTACATGCAGCTGCGGAAGGACCTGGCAGAAGCATGGCGAGATCTACGACTTCCGCTATCCCGTCGAGTAAGTCATGCGCCAACACAAGCCGGAGCAGGGGCACCACATCCTACTCCTTAGCCTTTAGGGAACCTGAGCGATATGCAAGTCGTCAGAGACGCTCAACCTGACGAGGAACGCTGGCGGCAACTCCGTCGTGCGCTCTGGATCACGATCGCCGGTAACCTCCTGCTCGCCATCGGTAAGGGCGTCGTGGCTCACCTGTCCGGTAGCGTCGCGCTCTACGCCGATGCGGCGAACTCGGCCTCCGATGTCGCTTATTCGCTCCTCATGGCGCTGGGTCTATGGCTATCGATGCGTCCGCCCGACCTCAGCCACCCGCAGGGACACAGCCGTTTCGAACCTCTAGCAGGGCTCGTCGTCGCCTCGGCGATGACGCTGGCAGGCTATGAAGCCGGCAAAGCCGCCGTCCTGCGGCTGATGGAGGGAGGTACGGCGGTGGCGGTAGGATGGCCGACCGCGGCCCTGTTGGTGAGCGCTGCCGTCAAGGCTGCGATGTACATCTCAATCTCACGAACCGCGTCTCTAACCGGAAGCTCAACCCTTGGGGCCGCCGCCAAGGACAACCTAGCCGACGTCCTCACGTCGGCGGCAGCTTTCTTGGGCACGCTGGGCTCGCAGTTCATCCATCCCCTGGCCGATCCGATCGCCGGTCTGTTCGTCGCCCTATGGATCTTCCGCTCGGCGCTGGGGGTTTGGCGCGAAAACCTGAGATACCTGAGTGGCGGCGGGGCCTCTACGGAACTGCAACTTGAGATCGCCAGTGCCGCGAGGACCGTTGAAGGTGTGCTTCGGGTCCACCAGGTCATCACAGAACATGTCGGTCCGGATCTCATCGCCGACCTGCACATCAATGTCGATGGCGCCCTCACCCTTGTCGCTGCCCATGCGATCTCGGACGAGGTGCGTGAACGCGTTGAGTCACTGGACGGCATCGATCGCGCCTATGTCCACCTTGAGCCCTGTGAGGGCATGTCGAAGGTGTCGCGCCTCCCAGGCGACCCTGCCGAGCTGGAGGACGGCAACTTTCAGGATCGCCAAGGTGAGCTATAATGCCGCCGATGACACGATCCACTGCAGAAGGGCACGCGGCGCCGGGGAGAGGGTTCCTTGAGAGCGGCTGGTTGGTCCTGCCCCTCATCGCCACCCTGGGCGGCACCTGGGCATTCTCACGCCCACACCTACCCGAGGATCCCGCGACGCTCGCTATTGCCCTCGCCCTGGTGGTCGGGGGATGGCAAGGATTCTGGCTCACCCTGACGCGGGCCGATTGGGCCTCTCCCCTGGCCGAGTGGCAGGACTGGCAGGAGGCTGCCCCGCTGCCGGCGTGGCCCTATCTGCGACCGGGCACACCCGGTGCCTACCTGCATCGCCGGCTCTCCCAAGCATCGGCGTGGTGGCGTCACGTAGGTCGATCGGCCCTGCTGCGCCCTCTTGCACGAGGTGCCGTTGCTTTCACCGTCACACTGCTCCTGAGTGCCGCGCTCGGTCGCCACGCCCTTCTACTCAGCTTGGGCTACATCACACTCACGGAACTCGCCTTGCTCTGGCACGAAGGACAGGGAGAGGTGGGGGGGCTATGGGAAGGTCTTGCCCTCATCGGGCTCCCGTGGATGCTGGGCGCCGTCCTCATCGCAGGCGAGGGAACAGCCCCCATCATCTCCGGGCTCGCCCTGGCCCTGACGATCAGCCTCTTTGCCCAGCGGTCGTGGTGGGCCCTGCTTGGACCGGCGTTGGGCGCCGCCTACCTGATCTTGCGAGGCCGAGAGATGGCGGCGGGCTGGCTGTTACTTCTCGCCTTGCCCGGGTTCATCGTCCTGACAGGACGACCCAGCGCCGAAAGTCATCGTCAAGCCGTGGGGCCGTGGGTGATCGGTATGGTCGCCCTAGTAGCGTGGGTGCTGTAAGTTGAACTGGATTCTGGGTGCTATCGTCGTTGTGCTCATCATCGCCCTCCTCTACTGGCAATTGATCATCGCTGAGGGCGCCTATCTTGGCCGCAAAGTCGTAGCTCTGCTCTACGATTGGTCGGCCCACATCTATGATCGCATCAAGCATTACGACACCGGCTACGAGCAGTACTTCCTCGCCCGACCGATCACGAATGCGCTTTTCTCGTTTCCGCATCCCATCATCCTCGATGTCGCCGCTGGGACGGCGCGATTGGCGCGCACCCTCTTCCCTGAGGTCGGGTTTCGCGGACGGCTGGTCGGGCTGGATCTGTCGCGCAAGATGCTGGAACAGGCGGCTCAGAAGACCAAACAGTGGTCGAACCGGACCCTCTTCCTATGGGACGACGCTTCGCAACTGCCCTTTCCTGATAACACCTTTGAGGTCACCGCGTGTCTGGAGGCCCTCGAGTTCATGCCCGATCCCGACGAGGTGCTCGCCGAGATGGTGCGCGTGCTGCGCCCCGGCGGACTCTTCTTGACCACCAATCGCATCGGCAATGACGCGCGGCTGATGCCCGGTCGCACCTTTAGCTCGGAGGCGCTGACCGAGAAGCTACAGGCGCTCTCCCTGGAAATGGTTCAGGTACGTCCGTGGCAGGTGGAATACGACCTGGTCTGGGCGGTCAAACCCGGCGTCTGCACGCCGGAGGGACCGAGACCGCTCGAATCTCTCCTCCGCTGCCCCGAGTGTCAAGCCACGGTGACACGCCAATCCGACGCGTTAACCTGCACCAACGGTCACACGATGTCGATCGCCGACGACGGTGTCGTGGACATGTTGCATGTCCACGAAGGCTAGCCTCCGAGGGTGAAGGCTACGTGCGCCGCAGCTTCGGCAGCTGCGACATCGTCTTACGGATCTCCTTCAGCAGGGCCCGGGACTTCGCCTTCTGGGCTATGACCAAGGCACGGTTGAGATAAGTCTTGGCCTTGTTGCGGTTGCCATGCTGAGCGTACAGGATGGCGAGGTTGCGCAGTGTCTTGGCCTGTCCCTCAAAATCCTCAAGCGTCTCACGCAGCGCCAGGGCCTCATCGTAGATCGATGCCGCCTGCTGCCAATCCCCCATCCCATCGTGGGCGGCGGCGATATTGTTGAGGACTACCGCCTCTCCGCCGGCATCACCGGCCTCCCGATAGAGGGCGCGCGCCTCCGTGGCGAAGGACATCGCGTCGGGCCAGTTCATCAGCGCCAGGTGCACGCTCGCGATGTTATTCAGTGCCTCCGCCTTGCCCGAGAGATCGCCTGCCGCCTCCGTCAGCGCAAGTGTCTCCTCATAGACCGCGATCGCCGCTTCCCAATCGCCTGTCGCAAGATGAGCACGCGCCGACGCCGTCAGCTCAGCGACCTGCGACTGAATTGTCATTTCCTCGGTCGTCTCGCTACCTTCTTGTCGTGCCCCGCTGCCGTCCTCTCGATCCATGTCCATCGTGCCTCACCTACCCCGTTTCCGCCGACGCTGCGCGTCCTGAAGACGCTTGAGGACAAAGACGACGACCAACGTCGCCGCCATCACACCTGAGACAATCCGCACGCCCATGTGCTGGAAGTTGGCCCCGATGAGCCAAGCGTGAACGGTTCCCAGCACAAAAGCCACATAGTTGAGCCAATGAATCGTCTTCCAGCTCTTGCCGATCGTGGCGCGAAGCACCGCGGTGGTTGAGGTCACGGCGATCAACCAGAACGCGGGCCGGCCACCGAGGGCGAAAAACAGCCGCATGGAGCTGAACTCCGGGATGAAGGTCGCCAGCGTTCCCGAACGCCAAGCCACACCGGTCGCGTGAACGGTCAACGCAACCAACGCCGTCCGTGACGCCAGGTGGTGCACCGTCACAAAGGGGCGACCGAAGAACCGGGTGAGCTCGCGCATGAAATTGGATGATAGTGCAGCCAAGAAGACCGTCAGATAACCCAAGACCGCCCCCACGCGAATCACGCCGTCGATCGGCGCCGCCACGCTGTCGAGTGACACGACAAGCGCCACCAACCCCACCGCAAGTACAGCGCTGAGGACCAGGATCCAAGTGTTCTTTGCCTTACGACTCGCCATAGCAGCCTCCATTCCTCGCCAAATGATGTCCAAATCTAAGTGCACTCAGGCACGGCTTAGGTCACCGCGTGTGCTTATCCGGCCCGCCGGCCCCTTCACGTTCGCTTGGCTCTATCGTCCTGCAGCTGTTTCTGCCAGGTGTAGAGTGTCGTCAGGGCATCCAGCGGGGTCAGGCTGTTCACATCGAGTTGTCGCAACGCCGTCACGACGGGGTGTTCCTGCGTGATCAGCAGCGGCTGAAAGGCTTCTTCCTCCTGCTGAGCAACGCCGGGACGGAACTCACCGCTCTCCAACGCCGCCAATAGGCCCTCCGCACGATGGACAACCGGCGAGGGAATGCCGGCCAACCGCGCCACGTGGATACCGTAGGAGCGATCGGCCCCGCCGGAGACAACCTTGTGCACGAAGACCACATCCCGCCCATCCTCCACCACGTCGAGGTTGAAGTTGCGGATATGCGGCAGATGCTCCTCCATCTCAATGAGCTCGTGATAGTGGGTGGCGAAGAGCGTGCGCGCGCGTCGCTCGGGATGGTTATGAAGGTACTCGACGACGGCCCAGGCGATAGCCATGCCATCGTAGGTGCTGGTGCCACGTCCCACCTCATCGAGGATCAACAAGCTCCGCGGCGTAGCGTGGTTGAGGATATGCGCGGTTTCGACCATCTCGACCATAAAGGTCGACTGACCCGCCGCCAGTTCATCGGAGGCCCCAATCCGCGTGAAGATCCGGTCCACCACACCAATGTGCGCCTCATCTGCCGGCACGAAGCTGCCGATCTGAGCCATCAGCACGATCAGGGCAGCCTGACGCAAGAAGACCGACTTACCGGCCATATTGGGCCCCGTGACGATGTGAATACGGCTCTCGGCATCCATCACCAGGTCATTCGGCACAAAGGGCTCATCCTGCGCCAACTCCACGACGGGATGGCGCCCGCCCGCCACGCGCAGCACAGGTGCCTCCTCAAACGAGGGCCGCACGTAGTGATGATGCACGGCGATCTCAGCCAGCGCCGCCGCCACATCGATACGCGCCAAGGCTCCTGCTGTCTGCAGCAGCGCATCGGCGCGGGCGGCGATGCGCTGGCACACCTCGACGAAGAGCCGTCGCTCCAGCTCCTCCATGCGCTCCTCAGCGTTGAGCACTATGCTCTCGTACTCTTTGAGTTCGGGCGTGATATAGCGCTCTGAGTTGACCAGCGTCTGCTTGCGGATGTAGTGCTCGGGCACCGACGCCGTGTTCGCCTTGGTCACCTCGATGTAGTAGCCGAAGACCTTGTTGAAGCCCACCTTGAGGTTCTTGATCCCCGTGCGCTGCCGCTCCTTCTGTTCCAGCCCGGCGATCCACTCACGTGCATCCCGACTTGCCAGAACAATGCCGTCCAGCTCAGACGAGAACCCCGAGCGGATCAGCCCGCCACCGCTGAGTTGTGCCGGCGGATCATCGACAATCGCCTCCGAGATCAGATCGCGAACCTCGGGAACGGGGCTCAGGCCATCGAGAAGCGATTCGAGTCCCTCAACCGCAAGTAGCTCTATGAGGTCCGGGACCCTATCCAGTGCCACGCGGATACCGTCAAGGTCACGTGGTGTCGCGCGTGAAGCCAACACGCGCGTCGTCATCCGCTCGAGATCGGGCACACGTTTCAGGCAGGCCCGCGTCTTGGCCCGCAGCACGCTGTGGGCGTCGAAGCCCTGGACCTGGTCCAGTCGCTGATCTAGCGCATCGATGTCCAACAGGGGTTGCGCGAGACGAGCCAGCAGCAGGCGCCCCCCCATCGCCGTCAGCGTCTCGTCGAGCACACCGAGCAGCGATCCCTTCTTCTCCCGCCGCAGGGTCTCCGTGATCTCCAAATTGCGCCACGTCGAGGCATCGATCGCCATATACTGGTCCGTCGCGTAGGTGGTCAGGCCCGTGATCTGCGGGAGGACGCCTTGCTGCGTCTCCTCGAGATAGCTCAAAATGGCGCCCGCGGCTCGTGTGGCATAGGGCTTCCCCTCACACCCGAAGCCCTGCAAGGTTCGGACGCGGAAATGTGTCAACAATGTCTGCCGCGCTGCCGATTCCTCGAACCGATAGCCCGGCCATGGCGTGAAGCGTGCCGGCACGATATCCGAGAGCGCACGCTCCGGACGCTGAGTATCCCCCGGAGTCTGTCGGTCCGCCGGCGCCTCTTTCCACGTTCCCGACTTGGGCACCAGCACCTCGCGCGGGTGAAGCCGTGCCAACTCCTGCCGCACCAATCCAAGCACATCCTGTGCAGACTCACCGGCGAACTGGGTTGTGGCGAACTCACCGGTCGAGATCTCGGCATAGGCCACACCTGCACGCTCGCCCTCGATCACCACAGCCGCAAGATAGTTGGGGCGCTTCTCGTCCAACAGCGCCGGTTCGGTGAGGGTACCCGCTGTGACCACGCGCTCGACCCGCCGCTCCATCGGGCCATTCCCGGTAGGTTCACCGACTTGTTCAGCCAGCGCCACCCGGTAGCCCTTTTCGATCAGGCGTGCGATGTAGCCGTCCACGGCGTGATGCGGCACGCCGGCCATCGGCACACGGGCATCTTTGGACACCGGACGAGACGTGAGCACAATGTTCAGCTCACGGGAGGCAATCTCGGCATCCTCGTCGAAGGTCTCGTAGAAATCACCGAGGCGGAAGAAGAGAATCGTATCCGGATACTGAGCCTTCAGGTCCAGGTATTGCTGTCGCAGCGGTGTGGTCTCAGATTTGCTCATACGGTGATTATAATGGCGAGGGCCCGCCGTAACAAGGTGCCACATGGTATAATGTGCCTATGAACGACGAGTCACCCTACGGCGAGGACGCCGCCCTCAGAGGCAATCCCTCCTTTGTCTGGCGCGCCGGTCAGACACGCCGCCTCGATATGGTCCGCCGCATCGTCGCCCTGGAGGGCCGTCGGATTCTCGACGTGGGGTGTGGGGTTGGCATGTATACCGCCGCCTTCTCACGCTACACCGAACACGCTTTCGGGATCGAGGTCGAGATGGACCGAGCTCGGGAGGCCTATACGCACGTCACGCGAATCTCTCAGGCCGTCGGAGAAGCCCTGCCCTTCGTCGACGACAGTTTCGATGTCGTCTTCTCCCACGAGGTCCTGGAACACGTGAGGGCAGACGGGATCTGTGCTTCCGAGATGGTGCGCGTGACCCGTCCCGGCGGCCACATCGTGCTGTTCGTGCCGAACCGCCTCTACTTCTTTGAGACGCACGGCATCTACTGGCGCGGTCAGTATCACTTCGGCAACAAACCTCTCGTCAATTGGCTGCCTGACCGCCTGCGCAACCGTTTGGCGCCTCATGTCCGAGCCTACACGAGTGGCGCGCTCAGACGCCTCTTCGCCGACCAGCCCGTGAAGACCGTGGTTCATACACAGATCTATCCGGGATATGACAACATCGTGGCCCGCAGCCCCAGGCTGGGCCGCACGCTACAGGCCGCGACGTATGCACTTGAGCGGACACCTCTGCGGCGCCTTGGTCTATCGCACTTCATGGTCTTGCAGGCCCTCGCCTAGACGGGTGGTCATCTGATGGAACACGTGAGTGAGGCGCGCCAACAACAAGACGGCAAACCCTATCGCGTCCTCGTGACGATCGGCAACGAGCGTGATCTTGAGATACTCCTGCCCACGGCGTGTGCTATCGCCAGGGCTCGTAGGGGCGAGGTACGCGTGCTCACCGTCACGCGGCGAGGCCTGCCCCCCTCGTGGTTGACGATCCCCGACACCTGTGACGCTCTGCCCACGGAGGTCGTCACGCGTACCGGCAGAAATGTAGGCACTGTCATCCTGGCGGAGACGCGGAGCTATGCTCCTGATCTCCTCCTGCTTGGGCTCAGCGGGCATCTGAATCACGGGACCTATCAGTTGGGCCGCACACTTGATCCGGTGGTCCAGCATGCATCGTGTGATGTGATGGTGCAACGCGGACCCATCGCGGCAGACGTCCAGCGAATCCTGATCCCCGCCGCCGGTGGGCCGAATGCCCCCCACGCCCTCACCCTTGCGCGTGCATTGGCTCCGGACGCCCGCATAACAGCGCTCTATGTGGCGAATGTCCGCTCCGGACAAGCCGATGTTTTGATCGGCAGTACCCGCCTCGATATGATGGTAGAACGGCTCTCACCGGGGGATCAAGCCGTCGTAGAAACCAAGGTGGTACCCGCGGCTTCACCCGTTGAGGGCATTCTCACCGAGGCACAGACCGGTGACTACGGCCTTGTGATTCTCGGTGCAGGCAACGAAGGCCCGATCGATCGCTTTCTTTTTGGGGACGTACCGCAAGCCATCCTGGATCAGTCCAACAAAACCGTCCTTGTCGTCCGTCGCCGGTTAGGCTACCTGGGCTCCTTCTGGCGCAGAGCCTGGGGGCGCGTCTTCGGCCTCCTACGGCCACTGACCATACAGGAGCAAGCCGAGGTCCAAAGGACTATACGCCGCGGCTCACAGCCCAGCGCCGACTTCTCCGTCATGCTGACGCTTGCCTCGGCACTCGCGGCCCTGGGATTGCTGATGGACAATGCCGCCGTCATCATCGGCGCGATGATCGTAGCCCCGCTGATGACACCGATCCTGGGCATGGGACTCAGCATCGTCCTGGGCGACCTACGCTTCTTCTGGAGGGCGGCGGCAACCACGGTGCGGGGAGTTCTGTTAGCAGTGATCATGGGAGGTGTCGTCGGCGTACTTGTGCCCGGCGCCGAACCGACGGCAGCCATCCTCACCCGCGCTGAGCCCTCGGTGCTCGACCTCGCCGTCGGCCTCGCAGCCGGTACCGCAGCGGCCTATGCCATCAGCCGCAAGGAGGTCTCCGCTGCATTGGCCGGCGTCGCGATCGCAGCATCATTGACCCCGCCGCTGGCCAATGTCGGCCTCGGCCTGGCCCTCGTGAACCGCAATATCGCGATCGGATCGATGCTCCTCTTCGTCGCCAACCTCGTGGCGATCGTGGCGGCAGGTGGCTTTCTCTTCCTGTGGATGGGGTTCCGCCCGCAGCCCGGTGATCCCGATCGCGTGAATGCACGGCGGGGAGGGTTTCTCGCTTTCGGCGTCTTGCTCGTCTTGATCACGATTCCACTCCTGATCCTGACGCAGCGTTCGCGCAGCGAGCTGCACTTCCGACGTAGAGTCGAGGCTGCCATCCTCACCGAGATTAGACAGATCCCTGGCGGCGAGCTGGTCCAGTGGGATTATGACCTCACGCCCGAGGGGGCCCTGAACCTCGACTTGACCGTCAGGACATCCGGTACCCTCTACCACCACGAGGCCCGCGACCTACAGGAACGTATCGCCACACACATTGACATGCCGGTGGCCCTGACGTTGGGTATGGTCCCCACACAGCAACTTCGCGCTTACGTGCCGGCGACACCGACGATGACACCGACGATGACGCCTACCGGCATTCCCACCCATACACCGACCGCTACGCCCACCCACACACCGACGCCCACCTCGACGCCCACCAGGACCCCTACACCGACGCCCATCCCCACCTGGACCCCATGGCCCACCCACACCCCCACGCCGACGCCGTGGGTCCTGAGTGTCACGGGTCCTGGGAGTGCCGGTTTGCGCGTCCGCTACTCGCCGAACGGTGTCATCATGGGGAGGTTGACGGAAGGCATGCTCGTCATCGTGCTGGAAGGCCCCGTCCCTATCGACGATATTGTTTGGTATCGCATCAGCGCGCCTGCGGACCATCTTGAGGGCTGGGTTGACGGTAGGTACCTAACCGTGACACCATAGGCGACGGAAGCTACGATTCAGATGAGGAGAGCGTGATGCAGGGATATGGAGAAGGCTTTGCCGCGATCTACAACATGCGCTGGCAGCAATTTGCTCGTGAGGCCGCCCCCCGTATCCTCAGCCTCTATGAGAAGACACCCCTTGGCCGGCATTGCAGAAGCGTGCTCGACCTCGCGTGCGGCTCGGGTCAGCTGGCACTCCACTTCTTGGACAACGGATACAACGTCGTCGGCCTCGATCTCTCGCCCGCGATGTTGGCCCACGCCATCGCCAATGCGCGAGATCACGGGGGCCACAACTACATCGCCGAGGGCCGCGCACGGTTTATCGAAGGCGATGCTGCCGACTTTGCGTTCGACGAACGATTCGGCCTGGTCGTCTCGACCTTCGATGCGCTCAACCACCTGCCCGACATGGCAGCACTGAAGGGCTGTTTCCGGTCCACCTATGGGGTTCTGGAACCCGGAGGACTCTTCATCTTCGATCTCAACACCCGCTTCGGCCTATCGCGATGGGCCGGGATCAACGTTCAGGAAGAAGAGGATCTGGTGTTGATCACCCGTGGTGTTGTTGCCGAGGAAGAGGGACGCGCCTATACTCAGATTTCGGGGTTCCTGCTTGAGGAGGACGGTCGTTACACACGGTTCGGTGAGGTGGCCTACAATACGATCTTCGATATGGCCGAGGTCGCTGCAGCACTGACCGAGGTCGGCTTTGCGAGCGTGTCCTTCGCCGCACCGCAAGCGCTCGAGACACCCTTGGATGAGCCCGAGGATTACGGCCGCGTCTTCATCATCGCTCAGAGACAAGAGGGGTAGTCAGAAATGGCAGCTTTCCAGCTCGTGTCGAAGTTCCAGCCCACCGGCGATCAGCCCGAAGCGATCAACCAACTCGTCACCGGCCTCAGACGTGGAGAGCAGCACCAGGTCCTCAAAGGGGCGACAGGGACGGGTAAGACCTTCACCATCGCCAACGTCATTGCAGAGGTCCAAAGGCCCACCCTGGTGCTGGCCCACAACAAGACCTTAGCCGCCCAGCTCTACTCGGAGTTTCGTGAGCTCTTTCCCCACAACGCCGTCGAGTACTTCGTCTCCTATTACGACTACTATCAACCTGAGGCCTATATCCCTCAACACGACCTCTACATCGAGAAGGACGCGGACATCAACGAGGAGATCGACCGCCTGAGACTCGCCGCCACGGCAGCTGTGCTCACCCACCAAGACACGATTGTGGTCGCGTCCGTATCGGCCATCTATGCCCTGGGCAATCCTCACGAGTGGGGCCGCGTTATCCTGCCCCTCCAGGTCGGACAGGCCATACGGCGCGAGACGGTGATGCGCCACCTGGTCGACATCTTCTACGACCGCAACGACCTCGATTTCCGGCGCGGCACCTTTCGCGCACGCGGCGATGTGCTTGAGATCCGTCCCGCCTATACCGAGACCGCCTACCGCATTTCCTTCTGGGGCAACGACATCGAGAGCATCATGGAGGTCGATCCGCTGACGGGGGAGATATTGGACAAACCCGACGAGATCCAGATCTTCCCCGCGAAGCACTACGTGACCTCGGAGGAGCGCGTCAAGCAGGCCTTGGTCGAGATCGAGGCGGAGTTGGAGCAGCGCCTAGCCGAACTCAATGCCCAGGACAAGCTGCTGGAGGCCCAACGACTGGAGCAGCGCACCCGCTACGATCTGGAGATGATCCGCGAGATCGGCTACTGCTCGGGCATCGAGAACTACTCCCGGCACCTGGATCAGCGTGAACCCGGCGAGCCGCCCTGGACGCTGATGGACTACTTCCCCGGTGACTACCTCTTAATCCTCGATGAGTCGCATATGACCGTCCCCCAAGTCCGCGGCATGTACAACGGCGACCGCAGCCGTAAGGGCACCTTGGTGGATTTCGGCTTCCGCCTTCCCTCGGCACTCGACAATCGACCGTTGATGTTCCACGAGTTTGAGGAGCGCATCAACCAAGTCATCTACACTTCGGCTACACCGGCTGAGTACGAGCTCAGCCACGCGACCCAGGTCGTGGAGCAGGTCATCCGTCCCACCGGGGTCGTCGACCCGGAGATCATCGTCTTGCCCACCAAGGGTCAAATCGACGACCTCGTCGGCAGGCTACGCGAGCGCATCGAGAACGGGCAGCGAGTGCTGGTCACCACGCTCACCAAGAAGATGGCTGAGGACTTGAGCGACTACCTGCGCGAGCTGAGCTTCAAGGTTCAGTATCTGCATAGTGAGGTCCAAACGATTGAGCGGGTGGAGATCCTGCGCGATCTCAGACTAGGCCAATACGACGTGATTGTTGGGATCAACCTATTGCGCGAAGGACTCGACCTGCCCGAAGTGAGCATGGTCGCGATTCTCGATGCTGACAAACAGGGCTTCCTGAGAAGTGCGACGGCGCTCGTCCAGACCATCGGGCGCGCAGCCCGCCACATCGAGGGGACGGTACTTATGTACGCCGATAGCGTGACGGACGCTATGCAGGAGGCCATCGACGAAACTCAACGGCGTCGCGAGGTCCAGCTCACCTACAATGAGGCCCACGGCATTGAGCCGAAAACCATCATCAAGGAGATCCGGGATCTCACCGACCGCGTGCGAATAGCGGCCCAGGCAGAGAGTGCGCTGGATGTCTCCCCGGCGGACATGGAGCCCGGGGCCCTGGACAAGATGATCCGAGAGCTGGAGAAGGAGATGCGCACGGCAGCGGAGAATTGGGAGTTCGAGAAAGCCGCCGCGCTCCGCGACCAGATCTTCGACCTGCGAGGTGTTCTGGAAAGCAAGGCGCCTCTGTGGAAGCGCGACCGCAAGTCGTAGCGTGAACCCACCATTGCCAAGCCGGATGGCTAGGGTATAGTTAGTGGATGAGGTTCAGATAGTAGGAGTGTGTCTATGACGGTAGAGGTACAGGGACAACAAGAGAATACGCCGCCCGCAGAGGGTGGCAGGATTGACAACGAGCCTAGTGTTGTCGGCGTGCGATTCCAGCCGGCAAGCAAACCCTATCACTTTCTCGCCGCGGCTGACTTATCGCTGACGCCGTTTGATTGGGTCGTGGTCGAGACGGTCTACGGTGAACAGGTAGGTCAGGTGACCCATCTACCTGAGGTGACCCCGGAGGAGCTCGCATCGCGCAACCTGCGTGCCGTGCTACGCCGGGCCAGCGGGCTGGACATGGCTCGCTATTACGTGATGCAGCAGCGCGCTGAACGCCTGGTAGAGGTCGCTCGCGAGGAGGTCGTGACCAATAAACATGACCTCAAAATCGTCAGCGCCGAATTCACGCTTGACGGCAACAGCGCCATCGTCCTCTGCTCCGGGAACATCAGCAAGCAAGCCTTCGCGACCCTGCGGCGCAGGATCGCTTCGCGGATGAGCTGCCGGGTGGAGCTACGCTCCGTCGGACCCCGCGATCACGCCAAGACCCTCGATGGCTACGGTGTCTGTGGCGAGCAACGCTGCTGTAGCCGCTTTCTCACCGAGTTTCAGGCTGTCTCCATCCGTATGGCCAAGGATCAGGCCATCTCGATGGCGCCGACCGATATCACGGGGATGTGCGGACGCCTGCGCTGCTGCTTGGGTTACGAGCATCAAGTCTATAAGGAAGAAGCCAAGAGCCTTCCGCGGGTCAAGTCACGGGTCAGGACCGATCGCGGTGTCGGCAGGGTCATCGACCTCGACATCCTCAAGGGCGATGTCATCGTCGAGATCCCTCCTGATGGCCCGCGACGAGACCGCGAGCGCTTCCGGTACGCGGCAGAGGAAGTGGAAGTCATTCCACATAACTCGAACTAGCCCTGCTCAAGGCCTGAAGGGCACATCGGCTAGGGGCACGTTAGTCGCCCCATCGGCGTGAAGGTGTACGCCGGACGACAGGTAAAGCCCCACCGACAGCGTATAGCGTCCTGGCGCGAGATCTGAGGGAAGCGTCAGCGTGACCTCGTCCACGACGACCTCTCCACGCATCCAGAGAGACGTCGGATAGTCGCCGGCACGCGGCATCTCGTCAACTTGTGCGACCAATAAGCCGCTGTCCGCCTCTCGCAGATGCAGGAAGACGATGTAGTCGTCCGGCATCTCGTTGAGCGCCTGCCAGGCCAACACAACGTGCCACAGCTGCCCCGGCTCCAAGGCGGACAGATCATAGCCCTGCAGACGCACCACTGGCGCGCCCGACGCATCGCTAAAGTCAAGTGCGACCGATTGGTCCATCTCTGGTGGGGCAAACGTGCGCATCACGGGTTCGACGGTCAGCGTTGACAGCCTAATGGGCTCTGCTTCATCCACCTGGACGCTGAGTTCGTAGTCGCCCGATGGCAACGACCGGGGCAGGCGCAGGCGGTAGCGATCATCGACGAACTCGCCCTCACGCCAGCTATGGAAGCCATAGCCTTGAGCGGGACGTCCCGCATACAGCTCTACATCCTCCGTGCCGGTATCCAGATAGAGTCTCACCGAGCTGAATGGAGGAGCATCGCCGCCGGCTTGCCAGCACAAACGCACAAAGAGCTCGCTACCCGGCAGCGTCATGGTGCCGGTCAGTCGCTCGACCCGCCAGCCCAGCAAGTTCAACGTCGCTCGCTGCTCCGGTATCGGGCGCGTTAGGCCCGCACAGGCCTCACGCGCATGCGCTTCCGTAGGAGGGCCCGATATCGGATCAAATCGCAGCTCTCCAGATGGCGCAGGATAGATCGCCTCGAAGCCCGCAAAACGCTCGTCCACTAGGCGCGGCAACGCTTCATCCCAACTTGGATCATAGAAGCCGACGCCAATCCGGTACCCCGCCACCGGCGGCAACCCTATCGGCGGGTCCAGCACCAGTTGATCCAGCACTAGATCGCCGAGTGCCCACTCCTCCGGCGGGTAGTGGAAGGCCATCGCGCGCGTCCACTCTCCGCTCTGCGGATGCCAAAGTCGCACCACCGGCTGCAGTGTCGTGTAGGAGGACAGCGGCTCCCACACGACCAGGATCGGGCACGGCTCAGCCACGCGGCACGCTATCATCGGCGCTGCATCATAGACCTGGACCACATGCGCGAAGTCAGCCGGATCCGTGCCGCCCTCAGCCGCAGACGCGCGCGCGCCGGCGATGTGCGACGCGCGAAGATGGTAGGCCGTCAGCGCCGGCACTCCGGCGGGACTCAGGTGGGCTGTAGGTGTCCAGACCTCGGTGATGAACGCGGGCCAGGTAGCCGGTGGCTGCAGGGACGTCGGGATCAGATAGACAGCATCACCCTCCATGGGGAGCACCAGGCTGGCCCCACCGGTCAGCCACTTCGCCTCGCGGTAGTGGGTTGCCAGCGCAGCCACCGTCGGATGGCGATAGTGCTCGCTGGCGATATAGATCGTCGGCCCCTCGGGCGCCGCGAGTGCATCCACCACGTGAGCCGCTAAGGCCATCGCGCCGTCGGTCTCGAGGAAGAGCGCCTCGGACCCGGCCCACGCCGTATAGATGATGCCGCTCCGCACGGCACCGACCCCAAATAGGACAAGGATCAGCGTTCGCGGCACCCAGACGGCAAGCCCGTGCTCCTCCGACGCATGCATCGTCCTCTTGAGCACCTTGCCGAGCGAGGACAGTAGGATCCACGTTCCCCACGCGGGCAGCACCGCTAAGAAGGGAAATATCCCCACCATACGCAGGTTACTGGGCGTAATCTCCCCTGTCGCCAGTGCGCTGGGCAGCGTCATCACGAAGATGGCCGTCACAATCATGGTTCGCGCGGCGCCCTCCAATGGGCGCGCGCGACGTGCCCCCACGATCAGGATCAGCCCCAACAGACCCAGCACCGCCGACACGGGATCCATCATCGGCAATCCCGGGTCATTGAAGCGCACGTAGCCGTCGCCCCTACCGGGCCAGAACAGGGCGCGCAAACAGTCAGCGACCCCACGCAGCGCCTCGGCCGACGTCGGCGCGATCACCTGTGAGATCCGCGTGGTGAAGGTCTCCGGATAGCGCAGAAAGAAGCCGACCAGCGGCGCCACGACCACGACCGCAACGGCTAACACGATCGCCAGCCTTCCGAGCAACCGCCGCCGCGCGTGGGGCTCCGACCGGATCCACAACCAACCGGTTGCCAAGGCGAGCGGAACGGGAAAGAGCCTCGCCGCAAGATAAGTGTAGGCTGTCAGGCCAAGGCAGGCGCCGGCAACACCGAGCCAACCGATCCTTCCCGAGCGCAGGCCACGCCACAGGGTAGCAACGGTCAGTGCCTGCATTAACGGCTGAGAGATGGCCCGAAAGCCGTAGCGGCTCAGCAGCAGATGGGGGAAGGCCACCGCCATCCATCCCGCGGCCAAGAGGGCGATACCCCGGGCCCCTTCACGCCGTCCCGATAGCGTCAGAGTTGCAGCGTGGGTCGCTGCAACCGTCAGGATCCCCAGCATCGCAGCACCCAGTCGCAGGCCCCAAGCCGCGTCACCGGTCATCCGGACCCAAGGCGCTGCCGCGTAGAAGAAGAGAACCTCTTTGCCCGTATAGGCGCGGATGAAGAGCGGGCGATAGCCACCTTCGGTGATCTGACGGGTAAGAATGAGGTTGGCGGCCTCATCGTAATGCAGGCCCACCGGCAGCTCCGGCAGCCGCCCCAGGCGTAACCAAGCTGCGACGAGAAGCACAACCAACATTCCCCAACGCCACCAGGGAATGAGGCTCATATCGCTCAGTTTGCGGGATACTGAAGGTTCCACAGGCGCATTATACCTGCAGCACCGCCGTCCAACAACGAAGGGCAGCGCGATCCACGCCTTCCGCGTTGTCTTCACCCTGTCAGGTGGTATAATCGCCGGCGTGAACCCCTAATCACCACATATCAGAATGGGCTTGTGATTCGCCAAGCCCCCAAATCCGGCAAAGGCTTGATCACACATCTATGCGACATAGCAGCCGTCTTACGCAGTGGCTCAAGGAACTCTGGGCCTACCGTAATCTCGTCTACAATCTGGTCTCTCGTGACCTGAAGGTCCGCTACAAGAACTCACTCCTCGGCGTCGTCTGGTCGTGGCTCAATCCATTGCTGATGATGCTTATCTTCACCTTTGTCTTTGGCGTTCTCTACAAGCGCGAGGACATTCCCAACTATCAGGTGCTCTTCCTGAGCGCGATGTTGCCCTGGAACTTCTTTGTCGGCTCGGTTATGGGCGGCATTCCCAGTGTGGTGGGCAACGCCAATCTGATCAAGAAAGTGTACTTCCCGCGCGAAGTGTTGCCGATCTCGGTCGTGCTATCGAATATGATCAACTTCCTGATCGCCTTGCCCGTCTTCTTCATCCTTGCCCTGATCTCAGGCGTCCTGCCCAGCCGACATCTGTTCTTTCTGCCTATCCCCATCCTGATTCAGGTGATCTTTACGATCGGCATCGTGCTCATCCTCTCCACCCTCGAGGTTTTCTACCGAGACACCCATATGTTGATGGATGTCGGTATGCAGGCATGGTTCTTCCTGACCCCGGTCATCTACCCGATGAAGTCGTTACCTCCGGAGGTGACGCTGTTGGGCTTGACCTTTAACCCCCAGCTCTGGCTCTTCCGGCTCAACCCTATGGCGTCCATCATCAACACGTATCAGGACATCCTCTATTACGGCACACTCACCTCGGTCGACTTCCTGGCGCGAACCGCAGTCACCGCACTGATTATCCTTGTCTTTGGCTATTGGTTCTTCCGGCACTTCAGTGGCAAATTCGGCGAGATCGTCTAGGATTCTAGCGACGCTAAGTCATGTGCAGCACTTGGTGGGTCAATCCGTATCGGCGAGTTCACGTTCAACACGAAGATTCTAGTTTGAGGAGGTCACCATGATGTATGGTATGTCATCCAGTGCACTACAGCGGCTCTACGTATCGGACAGCCTGGCAAGCCAGGACGGCGGTTTCGTTTTCGCCATCAAGAATCTGATCGACTCGGGGACGGTCAGCGGCATCACGAAGCTGATCGTCGACGAGAAAGAGACATCGCTCGACGGGGCCACCGTGGAGTTGAACGGCAAGGTGCGTGCGGTGGGCACCCTCTCATGGTCTGCCCCCCTCTACATTCCTTACGGTGCCGTGCTCAAGGTCTACCTCCCGGTAGAATTGACACCGGGCGAGCACACCATCAAGATGACGATCCAAGTGCCGGAATTGGGGCAGCTCACCATTCCCATCACCGACACATTGTGAGCGAACCCTTGTAAGTTCACGCCCTTGTGGTATAATCCTCGTCGCGAGGTGAGGGGCTGTAGCTCAGCTGGGAGAGCGCTACAATCGCACTGTAGAGGTCAGGGGTTCGAATCCCCTCAGCTCCATTTCAGGGACATCCCCTGACTTGACAAGGTCATAAGGTCTACGTGGGCCTGTAGCGCAGCTGGGAGCGCACCACAATGGCATTGTGGGGGTCGTGGGTTCGAATCCCACCAGGTCCACCAAAAAAGAGGGCGACTTAGCGTCGCCCTCTTTGCATTCCGCTCACAGGGGCAGCCACCTCATACGAGGAAGATAAAGGTGAGGATCACGACCACCAGCAACGACGGCAGCAGGTTGACGGTCTTGATCTCCTTGATTTCCAGGAGGTTGAATCCGATGCCCAAGATCAACGCGCCGCCTACCGCGGTCAACTGCTGAATCAGCACCTCCGGAAAGAGCGTCTGGAACTGCGCCGCCAACAGCGTCAGGCCGGCCTGCACCAGGAAGAGCGGCAGTGCCGAGAAGAGCACGCCAACTCCGTAGACCGAAGCGAGGACCATCGATGTAAACCCATCGAGGATGGCCTTGCTGAAGATGAGGGTCCGATCGCCGCTCAGGCCTTCGTTCAGCGCCCCGACAAAGGTCATCGATCCCACGCAGAAGATCAGGAAGGCAGTGACCAACCCTTCGGTGAAACGCTCGTCCTTGGCGTGGAGACGCGCCTTCAACCCGTCCCCGAGCGCGTCCATGCGCGTGCTGAGCTTGACGATCTCACCGACGATCCCGCCCAGGATCAGGCTGAAGATCAGAACCAGGAAATCGCCTCCGACCTGGAGCGCCATCTGCGTACCGAGGACCAGGGTCGCCAACCCGACAGCCTGGAAGATGATGCCTTTGATGCGCACCGGCAGGCGCTGCCGCACCAGTATGCCTATCGTGCTGCCCAAAATCACGGTCGCTGCGTTGACAATGGATCCAATCGGCATTCGTGGCTCCTATAATGGGCAACCTAGCAAGCAAGACGTAAGAGCGCCGAAAAGGGCAGTTCAGTATCCCAGCTCGCGAAGTCGAGCCGCGTGATCGCGCCAACTCGGCCTGACCTTAACCCACAGATCGAGGTAGACGCGCCCGCCGATGAAGCGCTCCAGCTCGGCGCGTGCCTCGGTGCCTATCTGCTTGAGCCGCTGCCCGCCTTTGCCGATGATGATCGGCTTCTGCGACTCGCGCTCCACCCAAATCCGCGCGCTGACGTAGAAGAGACCATCCTCGCGCTCGTGATAATCCTCAATCAGCACGGCGGCTGCGTGAGGCACCTCCTGCTGTGTGTGACGCAGCAGGGCCTCACGGATGAGCTCTGAGGCAATCTGATGCTCTGTCTGATCGGTGGTCTGGTCACCGGGGTAGTAACGCGGCCCCTCCGGCAACCGTGCGAGAATCCGCTCACGCAGCTGATCGAGATGGGTGCCCCGTAGCGCACTGACCATGATCGAGTCAGCGTGCGTCGGCAACAGTGCCCGATAGGCCTCAACCCGCGTCTCAGTCTGCTCCATGGTCAGCTGATCCGTCTTGTTGAGTACGAGGAAGACGGGGCGCTTGCCGGCCCTCTCCTGCAGCAGCGTCGCGATCAGCTCATCCTCCTCACGCGGCTGAGCAGAGACGTCAGCGACGAAGAGGATGAGATCGGCATCCGGAATCGCCGCGACTGCGACGTCAACCATCCGTTTGTTCAGTTGAAAGGGCGGGCTCTTGTGAATCCCAGGGGTATCGACGAAAACAACCTGGTGAGCCGGCTCGGTCAGAATGCCGGCAATACGCGTGCGCGTCGTCTGGGGCTTGGGCGAGACAATCGCGATCTTCTCGCCCACCAAAGCGTTGACAAGCGTCGACTTGCCTACGTTGGGCCGCCCGATCAGCGCGACGAAGCCGGAGCGGTGCCCTTCGGGCAATGTGTCCGCACGGAGGTCGTCA
>Ga0334882_1002043_pt1 | contig 21967 bp, 11 predicted proteins | sample GraSluR1_MG_5_FD_207226 | JGI IMG/M metagenome (GOLD analysis project Ga0334882, IMG submission 207226) | Sludge microbial communities from methane-producing bioreactor in Wageningen University, Netherlands - Granular Sludge_15_04-R1 | ecosystem: Engineered > Bioreactor > Anaerobic >...
CGGGAAGTCCGTCAGAAAAGAGGTAAATGGCATCACCCTCATTCAGGTAATATTCCTGGTCGTCGAAGTATTTGACCGTAACAGATTCACCTCCTACCGACGATCTGTTGCCTTTGATATAGTATGATTCACCTCCCATCACCAGAATAACAGGTCTCATGGCACTGGCAAAACGGAGATGCCTGTTTTTGAGGCTGAATTCACAGACAACAACATCCATTCCATCATTGGAGACTCCCAGTTCGAGATTCTGGTTGAGGGTTGAGAATATCTGGTTATCAAGCATTCTGAGAATCTCAGAGGGTTTTGAGATCCTCTGCCTGACAACGATATCACGCAACAGGGTTGAACCTATCATCGACATGAATGCTCCGGGAACTCCATGTCCGGTTGAGTCTGCACAAACCAGGATGAATTTATCCTCATCAATCTTGTCATACCAGTAAAAATCACCGCTGACGATATCGCGGGGGTGAAAAATGATAAACGCGTCGTTGAAATACTCCTTCAGTTTGTTGATATCGGGAAGTATGCTTGACTGTATCCTCTTGGCATAGTTGATGCTATCGGTTATTTCAATATTCTGAAGCTCGATCTCCGCCTTCTGTTTCATAACAACCCTGGTTCTGGCTTCCAGTTCCGATTCAAGATATGCCTGAATTTTCTTCTGAGCTTTCTCCCTCTCTCTTACTATAAGTATTATTACCCCGGAGGTAAGACCGGCAATTATCAGAATAAACCACCAGGATCTCCAGAAAGGTTTCTTAATAAATATCTCAAAAGTGAGAGGATCCTCCTGCATTATTCCATCCTCACTTACCGACATCAGATTGAATACGTATTTTCCGTCACTCAGACTGTATGTAACTTCCCTTGTTGTTGTAAAATCGGTCCAGTCAGCATTGTAATTCTCAAGGAAAGTGCTGTAATACACCCGTTCTGGTTCGCTGAACCTGATACCCACATAGTTCACTGTGACTTCATATCTATTCCGGTAAGGCAGTGTATATGATTTGCGCAAGGGATATCTTACATTATTAATTGATACATAGTTAATATTATTGCGGGGGCCACTGCTCACTTTCCTGTCTGCATTCCTGTCATAAACTATAAGTCCCGCGGTCGTTCCGATAAGAACCTTTCCGTCGGAAGACTCAAACATGGCGCCGGAATTACAGGCGCCCCCCCCGGCAAAATCTGTTGCAACCACTCTTACCGTTCCTGTAACCTGATCATAGACTGAAAATCCTCTTTCGTGCCCAACCCATATACGGTTATCGGAGTCGGGGAATACATTATAGCAGTAGTTTGACATTAACCCGTCTGAAGATGTTAACGGAACCACCGAATCGGAATAACATCTGAAGAGCCCGTTGCCGTTTGTTGCAGCCCAGATCGTACCGTCAGCGCTTTGACTTACCGATAGGATCTTGTTAAGGTAATTGCCATACATGCCGGCCCCTTCAGCCACCACTCCCGTTTCGGGACTTATGCTGTAAAGCCTGTCTCCTTCAACAGCGATATAGGCTCTGCCATAGTCTGTAAGATATATCTGATTAATACTGTTATGAGGGAGTCCGTTGTTAATATTATAAGTATTCTTTACTACTCCACCTGCCTTGTCAATCACAAGCACACCGTTCAGTGTGGCCAACCAGATATTAGTGTCATCCACCTTTACGTCTGAGATATAATCCGAGCCGGAGTCTCCCGATCTGAAAAAGAGCCTTATATCCCGGCTGCCTGTTTCTCTGTAAAGCCCGCTCCCTTTAGTCCCGATCCATATATTATCTTCACTGTCAATATAATAAGACAGAATATCTGACTTGCCTGTCAGTGCAGCCAGATTTGTAAAAGAGAGAGGTTTTCCTTCATAAAGGTCAAAAAGGTAATATCCTGATGGAGTGCCGAGAAGATAATCAGTACCTCTTTTACCGGCAAATATGATATTATTGGGAGAGGCAGTCCCCCCCGGGGTAAAATAGCTGAATGCCTGTGTTGCAAGAAGCGAGAGGCCGCTGCCGAAGAAGCCGATCCAGTGATTGCCTTCATCATCTTCAAATACCGTGGTAACATTCTCGTTCTGCAGTCCGGATTCCCTTTTCAGATTCTGAAAGTGGCCTATTGTGTCCGTATCTGGTGAGAAAGTCAGCTTAATTATTCCTGAACCGAAAGTAGAGAGCCAGACGACATTTTCCGAATCAACCAGTATCGAGCGAATTGAAGCAGTTTCAAGTAAGGGTATCCCGACGTAATGTGTTAATACTGAATTGCCAGGTGCAAAAGCAAGCCTGTAAAGACCGTTGCCATCCGTCCCGATAATGTAAATATTGCCATGCAAATGCCGTATGGCATTCACCGTTGCATAATCGAATCCTTCTACTGTCTCACGAAGGTCAGGCGCTGGGCCGTTTAGATCATATATCAGCAGATTCTCCTGGGTTCCGACAAGAAGCTCTCCTGATCCTGTAAATGAAGCAGTGAACACAACCGGATCACCCGGAAGTTCAAATAATTCACACTCCTCAGGCGATTCAGGATTGATCTTTATGATTTCCTGTCGCTGGGGCAGTGCATAAATAAACCCATCAGGACCCTGCACTATTTCAGTGATAATAGATTTACCTGATACTGATGCCTGCTTTAAGTCGCCATCATATGAACAGAATATGGTTCCGTCACTGCAGCCGAACCATATTCTCCCACCATTATCCCTGAATGAAACTGACGGATACCTGTTGAGGGATGAGTCCGGAAACTCTTCCCGGTGAAACGTGAATCCGTCGAACCTTGAAAGTCCGGCAGAGGTTCCTATCCAGAGATATCCCCTGGCGTCCTGTACAAGACTGTGAACGACCGGATCGGGCAGATTGTTTTCTGTTCCGTAGTTTCTGAACCGGTATACCTGTCCCGTTAAAAGATAAGTTAAAAGAAAAAAGCAGAGTGCAGTCAGAATAAATCTGGGGGCAGAATGGAATATCATATCTGTTTCAGATTATTTTTTAGGATTGGTCTTTCGGATTATAGTTCTTGGCTGGTAAACCGGAACACCACCTATAGGTGAACTGAAGAATTGCAGAGCATCTCCCCGCTGGCTCTCGAGAGATATAACCACATTGTTGTTTCTGACAAGCTCATCCTGTCGTTTATGAAACTGAAAATCGAGTGATTTGCCTATTTCCTGCGGCTCAATGGGAATTCTTGATTCAACATAATCATCCTCCCCTGAGACCGGTACGGAGATGCCCTGCTTGTAGGTTGAGACCACCAGGATGGTACCGTCACTATCCCAGTCAAAATTCCTCTGTTTGATATATACAATTCCGGTATCTACATACGGGTATATGTGGGCAACGCTCATAAAATCGTTCCACATCCTGAAAGTATATTCATAAGTAAAAGCGTTAGCTCCTTCTATCGGTAATTCGGCTGTAGCCGACCGGCTGAGGAAATATCTGTAGAGGTTTCCGTCGTCGCCGCTAACACCCTCACAGATAATTTTAAAGATATAAGAGTTCCATTTCTCGTTAAAATCACCCTGTGTGGGATTGAACGGACCAAATGCATAGTAGCTGTCATCATATCTTGGCTCGTCTCCGAATGCCCTGCTGGCCAGCAGGTTACCCGTTTTATAATCAACTCCTCTCTGAAGTCCTCTCGAGGCGATATTTTTATCCGGATCGACTCCGGCACCACCATAAACAGAATAGAGGCATCTGGTGTTCCAGATACCCTGCAGCTCATCATTCTCTCCGCCGGTATCAGGGTCGAATACCTTGATATAGAACTGTTCCTTGAAATCTCTCGGGATGGTAAAAAAGAATATCTGGTAAAACTTGTCGTCTCCCCATGAGGTCTCACCCTCCTTGCCAAAGGTAACAAGAAAAGGTATGTTCTCATCCCTGCCCGGGACCTGCTGTCCTTCCAGATCCGCCGAGACCAGGATGTTGATTAAGAATACCGGTATGAAGGCTTTATATAGTATCTTATTCAATTTCATTCACTGGTTATATTAAAATTGATTTCTTTTCATGGTCGTTCTGTAATGATGACAGCTCTTGTGACACACGTTTCCCTTGCCATTCCGCCATCTTCCGGTTTTGTAGTGACTATCAGCTGGATATTATATGTGCCGGGGCGCAGGAAGCTTTTCTCAACTTCCTTTCCCACTGCAGCAGTTTCATCATCAAAGTTCCAGTAAAAGAGCTCAATATCCCAGCCCGGCAGATATGTGCTGTCGGCACTGAAGGTCACTCTCTGTCCGGTATAAGCTTCGTATGGTCCTGATATATATGCCTGTTCCACATCACTCACATCCAGTATTTCCGTCTTGATATTGCTCATTATCTCGTTTGTAACCAGATTAACAACATCAAGCTGAACAATGTATCTGCCAGGTCCGGCATAACAGTGTTCAACAATATGACCTGCTGCCCTGTTGCCATCACCAAACTTCCATTCATAACGGAAAGGTATGGTATCATATTTTACGGCGTTTTCCTCAATGAATTCGTAACAATAATTATTAATTTCCATTTCATTGCATGAACTCTTTCTTATCAGGGCCGATGTGAACTCATAAATATCATCATTCCTTCGCCTGTTTGATGAGAAATAGCCTGTATGAAGATCCGGTTGAGCGAAGAAGGCAAAATCGTCGGATGATGAGTTAATTGGTTCAGGAAGGCTTATGGGGGCATCCCATGTCCCATTGATATAAGATGAATACCAGACATCCAGTCCTCCCATTCCTCCCGGTCTGTCAGAAGTAAAATAAAGCCTGCCTGAAGGATGCATGAAAGGATAATTCTCAGCGTGGGGTGAATTGACAGCAGGTCCGATGTTCACTGGTTCACTCCAGTCGCCGTTAACAAATTCACACCTGTAAATATCAGAGCCTCCCTGGCCTCCCGGCATGTCAGATGCAAAATAAAGGAATCTGCCGTCGGTTGTCAGTGATGGATGGCCGATATCATATTCAGGATCGTTATACTTGAAAGGCCGTACATCAACCAGATCCATGCCCGCCCTGGTTGCAATGAATATACCGCTGCGGTTCCTGAAGGTTTTTCTTCTGGCCGGCTCTCCGGTTTCAATCTCACTGGTGAAGTATACAGTAACTCCATCAGGAGCAATGCATAACGGACCGTTGTTGAAAAGATTGCTCCTCGGGCTTCTGAGCTCGGCCGGTTTATTCCATTCGACTGAATCTTTGCGTTCCGCCAGGTAAATATTAAAGAGACGGCGGCCGTCAAATCCTGTACGATCCCTTATTCCGCTGAACCTCCGGTCGGAACAGAATATAAGACCATCTTCAACCAGTACCGGTGATATCTCATTAAACGCTGCAGAATTGACAGAAAGCCTTTTCAGAGTGTATCCCGGCAGAAACTGAGCGTTCAGTGTCCCTTCTATAGTCAGGGATATCAGCATCATAAAGGTTACTATCAGTCTGTTTTTCATTTCTCTTAAAAATACCTGGGGTTTGAGGCGCTGACCTTATACCCGAATTCATATCTGAGGATAAATTCACTCGAACCCTTTGAAAATGAATTCATTCTGCCCACAGGGTAATCATATGACAAACCCAGCATCAATTGAGGGTTTATCTGAGCCTGCACTATGCCGACAACCACCTGTTCGGAAGTTCTCCACGAGGCGCCTGCCCAGACAAGATCGGCAATAATTACATTACAGTTAATATCAAGCTGTGATAATCTTTTCGTTTTCTGAAATGAGTAATCGATAAGTATTGAGGGTTTAAGCCTGATAAGCGGAGTGATATCAATGAGTCCCCCGGCAGAAATAACAAAGTCGTATTCCCTGAAACTATGATAAAGCTGTGTATTCCCGCTCCCTGTCTTCCGGTAGTTCAGGAATGCAGGTATTGCCAGTCCGGCGAAAATCCTGTCGCTGAAATAATAGACTCCTGCGCCGGTATTCGGAAGGACATAAGGCTTGTCATTGGTCGTAAAGACCGGGTCGTTGGCATCTGTAAGCAGAAGACCCGTATAGTCGGTATTTGAAATATCAGCACCAGCCTTGAGTCCGAATGAGATTTTTCCTGTCCTGAGCCTTATATGGTAGGCATAATCCGCGTAGATGCTTGTGGATTTTGTAGCTCCATACTGCATAAACTGTGCAAGCAGGCCAAGTGCCACCTTGTCATCCTTCATTGGAGTGTGAAGCGAGAGAGATTGAAGGAGTGGTGACCCGTTCGTGCCCATCCACTGCATTCTGTAGGAGAGAAATGTGCTCAGTACTCCCCGTGTACCGGCATATGCCGGATTTATTACCAGGCCGTTCTGCAGATACTGGCTATATACCGGATAGCCCAGGCTTATCTTGGCCGAATCAGGAACATTCTGGCATGATACCCTGCCGGCAATGAACAATAATATTATTATGGTATATATTCGATCTTTCATGAATCAGTTTAAGTTACTACCATAATATTCCTGTCATCCGTCATCCAATTAATATCTTTTAAGTATTACAAAACCGCTCTTTTTAAATACCTGCCCGTTTGTTTTGGAAATCAGACGTAAGAGGTAATAATATGTTCCCTCAGGCAGATCAATGCCTGCTGAGTTTCTCCCTTCCCAATCCTTCCATTGTCCTCCGTTCATGTTTGAAGTTGAGAATACTTCAACCCCCGCTCCATTAACCACCACAAGATCTGCCTCCTGATTCAGCGGGTCAAGTCCCGATATTTTAAAGACATCATTAATATTATCATTATTTGGAGAGAAACCTTCGGGAATGAAAATATCATATACTGTCACATCGACAAGGTCCGATCTCACACATGCTCCCAGTGTCACACTCCACATAAATCTGTTAAGGCCTTTTGAAAGGTCAGTCACTCTGGTAAGGTTACTGCTCTGATTCTGGAACGACCCCGAGCCATCTATAACGCTCCAGATTCCTGAAGCTCCCTGCATCGGGGGATCTGCTGTCAGCTGAATCATATAATCAAATGAGAAGATTGTTGTATCGGACCCGGCGTTAATGGAGAATTCCGGGGGCAGGACATCCATCTCAATATCTACCTCATTTGACAGGCTTGAACAACAGTTTTCCGGACCTGAAAAGACTCTTCTCCTGTATTTTACCGGCCCGGTAACCGGAGGGGGCTGATAGGCTCCGTTTGAGGCATTGTTCGTACCAGAGGCCGGAGCCCAGTTAAAACCGTCGGTGCTCTCTTCCCACAGATAGGAATATGATCCTGAACCTCCTGACAGTGTGATGCCTGAAGACTGGCCAAGAATTGCCGGCGGATCATCCATGCAGACAGTCTGATTACTGGCAATGGTATTATTGGAGATCTGCGGAAGCACTATGATCCTTATTGCATCGCTCTCATCCGTGCATGCACCTGAGATTGCTCTCCTCCTGTAGTATGTTGAAGCGGTCAGTACAGGAGGCTGGTAATCGCGACCTGTACCCGTAGTGGAAATGTCTGTCCAGTTTGTGTTACCCGGTGAGGATGACCACTGGAATGCATAATCACCGGGAAGATCAGTGCCTCCTGATGGTGGTAATCCATTAATCAGGTTTGGCAGGCTGCCTGAACAGATAGTGGTGTCGGGTCCGGGACCGGAAATAAGTGATATATTGTTTATGAGAGGCTTGTGAACATTTACGCTGACCGGCGGGCTGATATCAGAGCATGCCGATGAATATACTATCCTTCTGAAAAGGGTTGTATCGGTCAGGGCCGCGGGTGTTAAGTTTTCTGAAGTCGTATTCACATAACCGGGGAGATCCTCCCAGTCGTGGAACTTATTCCTGCTTTGCCATGTATAGGTATAGGATCCCGGGCCCTGCCCGTTGAGGGGTGTGGTCGCCGTTATCTGAACGGGGGTGCTTCCTGAACAGATTGTCTGATCAGCTGTTGTTATCAGGTTATTCGTTATCACGGGATACCCGGTCAATAACACCGGTGCACTAATAATACTGCAGACATTGTCAGCTCCCGAGTAGACCGTTCTTCTGAAATATTGCTCTCCGGGAAAAGCAGGTCCTGACTCATCAGGATTATAGCCGGCGTTATCGTTTATTCCCGAAGCAACTGACCATGAGGATCCGTCGGGGCTGCTTTCCCAGAGGAACCTGTAAACGCCGTCGCCTCCTGACAGAGCAGGGGTGGTTGACTGTGTAGTGGCCTCCAGGTCGGTGAACAACATTCCGTCGCAGATCTCCTGTGCAGGTGTCAGTATCGAGTTGCCGCTGATATTATCCAGGACGTTTATTCTTACGGCATCACTTACACTGGTACACCTTCCTGAAATCACGACTCTTCTGTACCAGGTCGTCTGCGTCAGTCCGTCGGGAGGAAGATAGGCTTCATCCGTGCCTCCGGTAGATGTAAAAACCGTATTATCGGTACTGGCCTCCCATCTGTATTCATAAACCCCGTTACCATCGGTAACGATCATCAGCGGATTGATCTGCGGGGAGTTCTGTCCGAAACAGACTGTGTCGGGATCTCCGATCACATTATTTTTAATATAAGGTTGGGCAATCACTCTTACCGGCCGGCTGATGTCCTCTATAGCCGGAATGCTGCTGTCGGTGACTCTCCTTCGGAACCATGTTGTCTGGGTGATAAGGCCGGAAGGAGTGTAATGTTGCTGATTGTTTACTCCTGCGGCAGCTGTAAAGCCAGCCGATTCGGATGTTGTGCTGCTCTCCCATAGATATGTAAAAGGTTCTGTACCCCCGACGGGCTGTGTACCTGTGATCTGCAACAGAGGTGTATCGGTGCATACCGAGTCGGTTTGAGTACCTGTTACTGCCGACCAGATTGAGTTGAAGAGGAATCCGTTCAGTCTGGGCCCGAAATTGAATTTTATTTCTCCGTTCCCCTGAGAAGGAGCAGCAGGTCCCGGTGTTCCATAGCTGACATTACCGGTTAATGCTGAAGGCAGGGATGATGCTCTCACCCAAAGAAGTCCGCCACTGCCACCTCCCCCGCCTCCGAAAGCCGCACTGTTAATACCTCCGTTACCTCCTGCAGCTGTAGCCTGCAGCTGGTTCGATAATCCCTGAAACGAGAGGACGACCGACCCCCCGGCCCCTCCTCCTCCCGCTCCGGCATCCAGCAGGGCATTCCCGGCACTGATGCCGTTAGCCCTCAGGAACCTGTTGTTGCCCTCTATGGAATCAGCTACTATGATTATTATTCCGCCTCCATTACCTCCCGGCGATGCTGTTGATCCTGCCGCGCGGGTTGATGCTCCTCCGCCTCCGCCAACAAAAATACCATTTTCAATAATTGTACCTCTTAGACTTGTTCCGCCCAGCCCTCCAAGCTGTGCATCTGTCCCACATCCCCCGATGATCTTTTCAGGGCCGCCGTCGCCACCCAGCCCCCGGTTGGAGCCACCTCCTCCCCCGGAGTACTTACCGTTGCCGCCGCCACCTCCTGTCAGGTTAATACCCTGCCCTTTGGCATGATCAGGATACAACAGAGCCCCCAGCCAGTCATGTATAGCCACACCCTCTCCTTTTAAACCTGCATTGTTGTAACTAAGGGGATATGAATCTAAACGGTTAGCTTCATCATTAACGAAACAATCTCCTATCCCGGCTGAACCGGGAGCGCCCTTAAAACCTGCTCCTGATACATCTATATCGGCATTCAGAATCAGTTTCCTGCCGACTATCATGGCAAACACACCGCCAGTACCACTTGAACTGCTCCAGGGCCTTGCATGCAGCGTACTGTTCACAACAGGCATACTGTAATAAGGAACGCGAATCAGCTGAACATTGCCAATGGCGCTGTAAGCGTTGAGAATGAACTTTGTAAACGTAACTGTCCTGGAGGGTATGTCCACCGACTGAACCAGAAGGAACTCATATCCCCCCGGTTCTCCGAATTTGGACTGAACGGCCTGGCCGTAAGCATCCTGATCAGTGACTATTCCAACCCCCTGCATCTGTATCAGAAGAACAGTGTCGCCCGCCGCGAACTGCGAGATCTGGACAAGATCATTTATTATGACATAATCAGGACCCAGGGAGTTTACCCTTGCATATTTGTTTATTGTATCGTTAAGGACCTGAGAGTAGGAGATCGCCGGCATGCCTAAACCTGCTATCAACAGCAGACTCATTACCATCTTTCTGATATTACTCGACAGGCTGGCTTTCATCAATACTCAAAATGAAGTGCTAATATAACTAAATAATTTAACGATATTAATAAATCTTATTCTATTGCATTTTTATTGTCCCTGTTAAAAACAGAGTACATCAGAGGGTATTCAATGTAGAAAACTGATCCATTATCGATTTCCGACTCAAACCATATCCTGCCGTTCGCACTTTCCACATATCTTTTTACAATCGATAATCCGAGCCCCATGCCAGATGATTTTGTAGTGAAGTTAGGTGTAAACATCTTATCTCTAAGCGATTCGGGTATCCCGGAACCGTTATCTGCAACGGAAATGACAACCTTGTTACCGGTTGTTTCGATATTGACCCTGATAACACCTTCCCTCCCGTGCGGTATTGACTGTATTCCGTTTTTGATCAGGTTTGAGAAGACTCCGTTAAGATGCTCCTTGTCAGCATAAATGAATATTCTTTTTTCCCGGGGCCAGCCAATTCTGAAAGTTATGTTTTCGCTGCTCTTGAAAAGTTCAAGGGTGGTTCTGATCTGTTCGAGCAAATCAACTTCAACGGGTTTCGCCTCGGGCATTTTTGCAAAAGCAGAAAATGCTGATGCTATAGAGGAGAGGTTATCGATATATTCTATCTGGTTCCTTGTGAAGCGTTCCAGCTTCTTTTCAAAACCCGGAGCCCCGTCTTTCCACGATTTAAGAAGCTGCTGGACATTAAGTTTCATCGGAGTGAGAGGATTCTTTATCTCATGAGCAATCTGTCTGGCCATCTCCCTCCATGCATATTCCCGTTCAGATTCAGTGAGTTTCTTAGCGCTCTCATCAAGCTCTTCGAGCATCATGTTGTATTGCCCTACCAATTCCCCTATCTCGTCACTGCTTTTATAGGCCAGAGGCTCACTCTTCTTCCCAAGCTTCACCGAAGCCAGCCCTATGCTTAGCATGGAAAGTGGTGATGTGAGACGGCTGCTTATGAATACCGCCAGACTCATAGTTGCCACGATTAGCAGAAGAGTGAGATTGATCACGGCAACAATAAGATTGGAAATCTCCTTTGCAAGTACACTCTGCATTCTGAAATAAGGAAGGTTAAGGTATGCAAGAAGTTCATTATCATCATTATAATAAGGCACATAGGCAGAGATATACTGAAGATTACCGATCTTCTCCTCCTGATAATACTCCCGGGTGATGTTTCGCAGATTGAGAAATGCAGTATTGTGCATTCTGCGGCTTGCAAGGTTCCTGTGAAATATTTCAGGCCTCGATGTTGCAAGAAGATAACCATTCTTATCGTACAGGTTTATATCGGTGTTGACAATATTCGACAGATCTATCAGGATCTCATCCAATGTGTTGTATGACCCGTTTCTCCACTCGGGTGTGAGATGTTTCTCCCTGGACAGAATATTGTCTAATTCAAGATAAACAGAATTGAGCTTTTCCTTGAGATCCTTATAATGCCTCTCCCTGTACTGACTTACCGTGAGGGAGGTCGTAATAATCCCGATCAGTATAAAGGAAAACAACAGGACGCTAATAAACGACATCTGAAGCTTTTGTCTGAAATTAAGGTTCCATGGACTTCTTAGCACCGGGCGCCTTATAAGAAGCATCACAAGGTTGGAAAAGAGAAAGAGAAAAGTAAAGAGATAGGCAAATGAAATGACCAGATCTCCGGCAGTCAGAAGTGGTTTGCTGATTATAACTGTAACATTACCGTTCCGGTAAAGTATATGGCTGAATTTTTCCTGTCTGAACTGCCTGTAATCAATGCTTTTTCCGACATAGCTTACATCAGTCTTATTATATGGAAAGTCTCCCGTTCTCAGGACAATCTCGCCGTCGATATACTTGGCAAATGAGTAATCCCTGATCCTCGAATACCCGTAATACCTTTTATCAAGCAAAAGCTCCGGATATCCTGGCTGAAAAATGTTGATGTCGCTGTAAAGCTCCATGAAGAGGCCATTTGTAATACCTTTTGTCATTGGATAGAGCAGCTTCCCCAGATAATAAGCCCTGCCCATCTGGTGGTCGACTGAATAGAAACCTGTACCGGTAATAACATTACCGTCGCGGAGGATACGATCGTCAAAAAACTCAAAGCAGTTTCTGAATACCTCATCAGCCTGCCCTATCCTTAAGGATTCATCCGAACGGCACAAAACAATGTTGAAGTTGTAGTTACCCAGGTATCCGTCAAAATAGCTCTCGTAGAGATAGTTGAAAATATTATCGAAATCGTCGCGTCCGAAATAATCAACCCTCATCATATTCTCAAGATAGCTGTCGGCAGAAATAACCGGCCAGAGATCTATCAAATGGTGCTCCGCCTCGGGATCATTCTCCGTTGAAAATGCAACTGCCTGTATCTTAAGATTTTCCGTAGCCTTCTGTTCAGAGTGTTTTGTTATGACATAGAGTGACCATAATCCGAAAATAAGTGAAAAGATCACTGTCCTGTTGAAAATCCCTGATCTTCTCTTTTCAGTTATCCATACACAGGGAACCATTATGAGATAAAACAGCAATGAAGGAATGAGTATCAGTGGCTTGCTGAAATAGACCAAAGGGAAGAGTAGCGCAGAAATAATTGCAGCAAGGGCCACATCCCGGAAGGTGAAGTTATCTATAGCCCGGAAGATTTTCATAAGGTAAAACAGCACGCCAAGCAGCAGGAGAATCACGGATGCATAACCCACAATACTTAATCCGTTAATATCAACCACTTTATATGTCTCAAAACTTATATTTGACGCATATACGATGTGGCTGAAAACCAGATTGTGCAGAAGAAACAGAAGAACTGACGGGATGAGCAGAAGGGTAAGGAGCGCGGCTTTATTCCTTAAAAGTTTTGTTTCCTTCAATTTCTCAACAGGAAAATAGTTCATAAACAGTCTTGAAAAAACTGTCAGAAGTACAGAGCCTGTCAGCAGATGCCCCAATGATGGAACCAGACGGTTAATTGTATAATTGTAGGGCGAAAAAAGGGAACTAACATAAAACACTGAAGGTTTACCAGTTACCAGAATAATAAAATATATCAGCACGAATATAAGCAGGCAAAATCCGGCAGCAGCGATATTTTTGTTTTGTCGGGCCAGAAAAGCCGATATTTTCAGGGTTATTATAATCGCAAGGATTAATGCGATGATCCATAATGCAAAGGGAATGATTATAAAACTCGTTACAGGTCTGCCGGGACTGAAAATGAGCGTGAAGATGAATTCTCCCTCCCTGTTAAAGATATGAAACTCTGATTTTCCCTTATCTGTACTGAACTGTGTGCCTCCCGGCAGTCTGAAATCCTTTTCGAATCCACTTTCTATCAGATCATTCTCAAACCCGTAATCGGAAAATACACGCAGCAATCCAATGATCTTCTCATTTCGTGTCTCAATGGTTTTAGGAATATACCATCCGTTCTTAATGAAAAGAAAAGGTTTGGCAAACAATGAGTCTTCGGGAATCTCCGGGATATCGATAGTATTATCCGACCAGTAAACCAGGCTGTCACCAATATACTGTAGTATTGTTATATTGTGCTTTTCTGCGAGGGACACAATACGGATCTCTGTCGGCAATACAGGATCCTCACTGGCGATCAGTGTTTTCAGGTTATTAAGGGACTCGTTAAGAATAGTCTCCTTCTCTGAAAGCAGCTTCTGAAATCTGCCGGTGCGAAACCGGTACTCGAAATTGCTGAAATAGACCGATTCGGCCAGAAATGCAAGGATGGCAACCAGCGAGGTAAGAATGGCAAATAATAATATTGACCGCTTTTCTTTCATTAATTTAAATATCGCCGGCTATTCATGATGATAAGGCACCCCCTTTATTATCGTGAACGCCCGGTAAAGCTGTTCGAGGAACAATAATCGTACCAGCTGATGGGAAAAAGTAAGCTTTGACAATGACAGGGTGGTATCGCTTTTCTTATAAACTGCATCTGTGAATCCCCATGCACCTCCTGCTACAAATACTATTCGTCTTTTCGGGAGCATAAGTTTACCTTCGAGCCATCCGGCAAACTCAACACTCCTGTACTGCTTTCCCCTTTCATCGAGCAGAACTGCATAATCGCCGGCCCTGAAGAATTCAATTATTTTACCGCCCTCTTTTTCTTTTTGTAATAGTGCCGGCATCGATCCGATATTTCTGAGCTCCCTCAGAGTGACAATCTCAAAGGGAGCAAATTTCCCTATACGGGCCGAATAATCCTCAATCCCTTTAATAATATACTCTTCTGTTGTTTTTCCTGTCAGCAAAAAAACAATTTTCATAACTATTGGCCCGACTTTTGTGTATACTGAATCAGCATACTGCTTTATACAAAAGTAATAATTAATTCAAGTTGCTTGTTGCTTATGACAATAATGGGATGCAATACCCGGTTATCTTAAATGAAAATGATTAAATTTGTATTCGTTTTGTTTCGAAAGTCGTAAAAGAGAGATGAAATTTCTTGAGAAATTAACAAGAATTATCCTGGCGCTTCTGCTGACAATCACCTTTTTGCCGGTAAAGGCACAGGAACAGGCAAGGATTCCTGCCGGTATTTCAATGGCATTCAAGGCAGGCAATGCAGCCGAACTCGCCAGGTACATGAATGCAACAGTTGAACTGCTTCTTCTTGACAAGGAGGACTTTTATAAAAAGAATGTTGCTGAAACCATTCTTAAGGATTTTTTCAATAATTACCACACCAAAGATTTTGTCATCCGCCATCAGGGAGCCAGGAATGAAGCTCACTATGCCATAGGCAGCCTTAAAACCGAGAAGGGCGATTTCAGGGTATATTTCCTTCTGAAAAGAGTGGGCAAGGATATGCTTATACATCTGATACGCATTGAGCCCGACGATGGAAAATAGAATTCCCGAAGAATTCATAAAAAGATGTCTTGAAGAGGATCTGGGCGACGGAGATCACACATCCCTTGCATGCATCTCTCCCACTGCCCGGGGAAAGGCCAGGCTGCTTATCAAGGAGAAAGGGGTGCTGGCAGGTATAAGGATTGCCGGAAAGGTATTCGCCGTGGTTGACAAGGATCTGAGTGTTGAATTGCTGATCAGCGACGGCACTGAAGTGAAACCGGGTGATATTGCATTTCATGTTTCCGGACTGCAACAGTCAATATTGAAATCCGAACGGCTCGTTCTGAATATAATGCAGAGAATGAGCGGAATAGCAACCACTACACGAGAATATGTAAAAAGGCTGGAAGGCCTGAAGACAAAAATCCTCGATACCCGTAAAACAACACCCGGTTTCCGTTTCTTTGAAAAGGAGGCCGTAAGGATTGGTGGAGGATATAACCATCGTATGGGATTGTTCGATATGATAATGATAAAGGATAATCATATTGATTATGCCGGAGGAATTGAAAATGCTGTCAGAAAAACCCGGGATTACCTCCGGAGTAATAATCTGAACCTCAGGGTCGAGGTTGAGGCCCGCTCTCTATCGGATGTGAGTACAATTCTGGCGACAGGCGGTGTCGATCGTGTTATGCTTGATAATTTCAGCATTAACGACACACGGCGGGCTGTTGAGATGATATCCGGCAAGCTTGAGACCGAATCGTCGGGTGGCATCAACCTTTCCAGCATCAGGTCTTACGCTGAGTGTGGCGTTGATTATATCTCTGTCGGTGCCCTGACACACCGGATAAGAAGCCTTGACATGAGCCTCAAATCCTGTCAGGCTGAGTAATATTATCAATCCCCGTCGAATCAGATCTTACATCCGGACTGGTCAGCTGCAGTGAAGGAACTGACTGACCAGTCTGCTTATCTCTTCGGGTTTGTTAAAAAGCCTTTCGCTCAGATCCTTATCGTTGTAAGCTTTAAGCCTCGAGGCAAGGCTGTCGATCACGCCATGCGGAAAAACATTATCCATCTCGAAAAAATCCCTTTTTGCCAACAGGCATTCTGCCGATTCGTGGCATGAAGCAGGGAGGCGCTCCAGCTCTTTCCTGCTTTCTTCAGCCCGGTCCCTGAAAATATTGTAGTCGACATACAGTTTTTCCGCCAGCTCACGTGCATTGGCCATTTTCAGTCCGTGTTCAGCAGCCACAACGATGCCCGCGAACAGGATATAAAGATCAGCTGATCCGTCAGGAGATCTCAGCTCGACGGTCTGTTTTGTGGGCATATCATGGAAATTGGTTGTGTCGAGCGGATTTGCATCTTTTATCATATTCATTGCACCGTTCCAGCCAAGTGGTACCCTTATCAGCACCGACCTGTTCCTGTCGCCCCAGCATATACTTGTAGGGGCCTCCTGATGTGGAACAAGCCGAAGGTACGACATTGGTATAGTATTACCGAAGGCTGTGAGAGCCTTAGAGAGGTCGAGTATTCCTGCCATCATTTTTTTTGCAGTGTCGCTGAGCTTACCGTTTTCAACCATTACATTTTCGCCGTCCCTTTCAAGCATCATGTGGACATGCATCCCGGAGCCGGCCTTCCCGACTGTTATTTTTGGTGCAAAGCTTACTTCAACACCATATTGATACCCCAGCACTCTCAGTATCCATTTTGCAATAAGAAGCTGATCGACCGTTTCATCAACCTCAATCGGAAGAAACTCTATTTCGTGCTGTTCAAAATCCTCACCCTCCCTCGTGAAATTCCCAACCTCTGAATGACCATATTTGATCCTGCAGCCTGCTTTTGCACACATCTCAAGAGCTTCAATCCTCAGCTCCTCGAACTTGGCAAAAGGGACCGACTGGTGATACCCTTTCTGGTCCGATATCTGGTAAAGGCTGTCGGGTTGTGACTTGATATAATATTCAAGTTCTCCGAATCCTTTGAAAGTAAGTCCGGTGTTCTTTTTAAAACGTGCATATGCTTTCCTCAGAATATACTCCGGAGAACTCTCAAGGGGCTTCCCCTCACTATTGTAAAATGAACACAGTATTTCGAGGACCGGTTTCTCCGTAAAAGGATTAAGAAAGGCTGTACGGTAACGTGGAACAACATATAAATCGCTTGACCCTGACTCGATAAAAGAGAAGAGGCTCGATCCGTCAACCCGCTCTCCGGCAGTAAGGATGGACTCAAGATGATCCCTTCCCGAGGGAACGAAATTAAGTGTTTTAAGCTTCCCGTCGTCGGCCACATACCTGAAATTGATCATCCCGATCCCTTTGGCCTCTACAAATCTCATTATATCGTCGCGGGTAAATTCCTGCCGGGGCTTCCGAAGGAACTGCACCAGCTCGCTGGGATTCATCAGTATATCACTGTTTTTCATTATTCTGAATTTTGAATCCCAAAAATAGATATTTAAGTAATATGGGCAAATGATTAGAATTACAGTTACTGAAACTTAAGCAAACTTCTTGTGATGCAGAAAAAGGCAATAATAAATTTTTCATTATTTTTAACGCCACTAAAGAGACCCCATGAAACCCACATGTATTAGACACACAACACGTATATATATAATTTTCAACCGAGCGAAGCGAGCTCGACGAAGTCAAACATGCGGATTCCATCCGACCTCTGGAATTAATTATTTACGGATGAAAAAATGGACTTCAGTTTTTATTATTTTATTTCTGGCAGGCTGCCGGGGAGAAAAGAATGAAACATATTTCACTCCCGAAATGGCTTCAACCTATTTCAGGAATATTGAAGAGATCTGCAAAAATGACGATGGCCGGCTATGGGGGGAAAACCTGTATGCACCCATTATGTTTGTTGACCGCCGCAGCCGCCAGATCGTTGCCAACCAGCCAGATAAGCATAGCCTTCTGAGGGAAAGAGATGGGGTTTTTACCGGTTCTTATCCCAGGGAACTCATAATAAATAATATTGCCGTTGACTTCGGCGGTGAACTATTTGCCCTTTCTCCCCTGCCTGCTACGGAAGATGAATACCGCATCAATACAAGAGCAATTCATAGCCTCTTTCACCGGTTCCAGAAGAAGATTGGAGTGGAACCTGTTATTTACAATACCCGGCACATAGATGAAAAAGAAGCAAGGATATGGGTTAAGCTCGAATGGAAAGCACTGAGAAGAGCCCTTTTGTCGGAAGGTTCAGATCAGGAACAGGCTATCAGGGATGCACTTATTTTCAGGGGGGCCAGGAGAGAACTCTACAGCAAATATGCCGGAGAGGAGAATAAATTCGAGAGCTATGAGGGGCCTGCCACATTTACCTATATACACCTCGTAACCAGATCGAAGGAGGAGTTTAATGACAGGCTTCTGGAGTATCTCGACAGAATATACTCCTTCCAGTCATACTCAAGATCATACGGGTTCGTTACGGGAGCGATGTATACCCGCCTGCTTTATCTGGCAGGTTTTGACCTTAAAACGTTAACTGCCGATTCATGCGATCTCGGTTTCCGGGTAAAAGATGTTTATGATGTTCAACTTCCCGAGATATGCAGGGACGTTGCAGGCAGTCTGGCTCTTAATTACGATCTTGACGCCATCTACAGGGAAGAAGAAACAAGGCTGAATGAAATAAGGGAACGAATTCACCGGCAGGTGAGCGTCTTCACTGAAAAACCTGTCGTTTTTTTGGGTCTCGAGAGCCCCTCATTTGATTTTGAACCTGAAGACATCAGATTCCTCGACACACTTGGAACCCTATATAATGCTATAAGGGTATCGGACAACTGGGGAAAGCTGACCGTGGATAAGGGCGGGTGCCTGATATCAACAAATTACAAGAACCTCCGCATAACGGCAAAAGGGATTAAGGAAAGGAAGGCACACTTTTATGGTGAAGGGTGGCACCTGATTCTCAATAACGGGTGGACACTTGATGAGATCGAAGAGAATTATGTTGTAAGAAGGCTGATGCCCTGAAATAATTCATTTAACAATAATCTATATCTTTTACCCCTTGCGCGAAAGAGCTTCGATAGCTTCCTGAAGATTCCGGATCTTTACCTCAGTATCCCTCTTCTTCTTCCTTTCATGTTCGAGAACACCGGCCGGGGCGTTGGCAACAAATCGCACGTTATCAAGCTTTTTCATAACTGAATCGAGGAAACCCCGGTAATAGTCGAGTTCCGTTGTAAGCTTCATGCGTTCACTCTCAATATCGATCATGGTCCCGACCGGAATAAAATATTCTGTTGTTCCTACCATAAAAGATGCTGAGTCATTATGCTTCCTCTCTGTAAATTTAATATCGGACAGGTTGCACATTTTTCTGATGACAGGTGCGAATTTCTGGTCGAAATCCTCCGGGCCGGACCTGACAAAAAGCTCAAGCGGTTCACTGTTCGATATTTCTCTCTCTTTCCTTGCAGTGCGTACAGAGCTGATTATCTCCTTTACTGTCTCAAACCGCGATATGAGTTCCCTGTCATACTTTTCCTGCTCAGGATGAAGACATATCATCAGACTCTCTCCCTCTTTCCGTTCCCCGATAAGATGCCATATCTCCTCGGTAATGAAAGGCATAAAAGGGTGTATTATCCTGAGCAGCTTATCAAAAAAAGTGACTGTCTGATCGAGGGTAATCCTGTCGACCGGCATTCTGAACGGAGGTTTTATTATTTCCAGATACCAGCCCGAGAACTCATCCCAGAAAAGCCTGTAAGTGTTCATCAGGGCTTCCGATATCCTGTATTTCCTGAAATTTGACTCAATTTCAGCAAGCGATCTGTTAAGGATTTGGTTCATCCATTCTCCGGCGGCTTTTGCTGATTCCGGCTGAGCTGATTCTTCATCGCATTCCCAGTTCTTCACGAGCCTGAAGGCGTTCCATATCTTATTGGCAAAATTGCGACCCTGCTCGGGAAGGGAGTCATCATAAAGAAGGTCATTACCCGCCGGGGAGCAGAGCATCATACCGACCCTTACCCCGTCAGCCCCGTATTTTTCTATCAGGTCGAGGGGCTCAGGCGAATTGCCCAGCGATTTCGACATTTTCCGCCTTTGCTGGTCGCGTACCAGTCCGGTAAGATAGACATTATGGAAAGGCTTTTCCCCGGCATATTCGTAACCGGCAATTATCATCCTCGCTACCCAGAAAAAAAGTATTTCGGGAGCAGTTATAAGGTCGTTGGTTGGATAGTAATATTTCATCTCCTCATTGCCGGGATTGTTTATCCCGTCGAAGCAGGTTATCGGCCAGAGCCATGAGGAGAACCAGGTATCGAGGACATCCTCATCCTGTCTCAGGTCGGTCTCCTTAAGATCAGGATTACCGCTTTTTTCCATGGCCAGAAGCAAGGCTTCAGCTTCGTTCGCGGCGACTACAAACTCGTTATTGCCGTAATACCATGCCGGTATCCTGTGGCCCCACCATAACTGCCTGCTGATGCACCAGTCACGTACGTTCTCCATCCAGTGACGGTAAAGGTTCCTGAACTTGGAAGGGTGCAAATGTATCTCCCCGTTCATAACAGCATCGAGGGCAGGTATTGATATTTCCTTCATCTTCAGGAACCACTGCATCGAGAGCTTGGGCTCAATTATTGCGTTGGTACGTTCGGAACGACCTATCTTATTGTTGTATGGTACAACTTTCAGCAGGCTCCCGCTGTTGAGCAGTTCCTTTTCTGCCATCTCCCTGGCGGCGAATCTGTCAACTCCGGTGAAAAGGCCGGCCCGTTCACTCATTGTACCGTCATCGTTGAAAATGTCTATTGAAGGCAGATTATGTCTGATCCCTATCTCATAATCATTTAAATCATGTGCAGGTGTTATCTTCAGGCAGCCTGTCCCGAACTCCATATCCACATAATCGTCGTAGATGAAAGGTACCACCCTGTTTGCCATCGGGACAATGATCTTCTTTCCCCTGAGTCGCTTATAGCGTTCATCGGCAGGATTTGCGCAAACGGCGGTGTCGCCCAGTATCGTTTCGGGACGCGTTGTGGCGATTGTAATGTAAGTATCCTCTTCGTGGATCCTGTATTTAACATAATAGAGCTTTGACTTCTCTTCGGTATAAACAACTTCCTCATCCGATACCGCTGTCATTGCCTGGGGATCCCAGTTAACCATTCTCACACCACGGTAAATATATCCCTTGTTATAGAGGTCAATGAACACCTTAATGACAGATTCATAACGTTTCTCATCCATTGTGAAGAGAGTCCGGTCCCAGTCGCATGAGGCGCCCAGTCTCTTGAGCTGTTCAAGGATAATGCCCCCGTGTTTCTCGGTCCACTCCCATGCATGACGCAAAAACTCCTCCCGTGTAAGTGAACGTTTCTCAATGCCCTCTGCTCTCAGCTTTGCCACAACCCTTGCCTCTGTGGCAATGGAGGCATGGTCGGTGCCCGGTACCCAGCACGCATTTTGACCCTTCATCCTTGCCCGGCGTATCATCACATCCTGTATTGTATTGTTAAGCATATGCCCCATGTGGAGCACTCCTGTAACATTGGGCGGCGGGATAACTATCGTATAAGGCTCCCTGTCATCCGGCACACTTCTGAAGAATCCATGCTTCATCCAGTAAGCGTACCACTTGTCTTCGGCCCTGCCTGGTTCATATTTTGAGGGAAGTTCCATTGTTATGTGAGAGTGTTTGAGGTATAAGATCTGCAAAAATAGGAAAAAAATGACAAACAGGGAATGCCCTTCAGTCTCAAGTGGCACTGCCCCTTACCCCCTGGGGGAATTAAAAAGAACATAAAGTCCCGCATTAGCGGGATTTATAGGTAAACAAACAGCGCAGGGCCCAGAGCAGAAAAGGCTTCTGTCTTCGGGCTTCGGTTCCGCTGTCGCGGAATCTCCGATTACTATGGTTTAACCAAATTTATAACAATAATTTTTTTCATATAGTCTGTTTTGATTTATACAGGCAAATATTCTCAAAATGAGTTTACTTCTTAT
>Ga0334882_1002044_pt1 | contig 21957 bp, 26 predicted proteins | sample GraSluR1_MG_5_FD_207226 | JGI IMG/M metagenome (GOLD analysis project Ga0334882, IMG submission 207226) | Sludge microbial communities from methane-producing bioreactor in Wageningen University, Netherlands - Granular Sludge_15_04-R1 | ecosystem: Engineered > Bioreactor > Anaerobic >...
TAGTAAAAAACAGAATAAGACCTTATTATATATATCAATGTGATCTATCCCAGGGTATTGAACATTTTAGAACATCAGTTTCAACCGGCATAGAAATCATGGAGCTTTTACGCGGTCATACCTCTGGATTTGCAGTACCCACTTTTGTGATTGACGCTCCAGGCGGCGGTGGAAAAATACCTGTAGGTCCCCAGTATTTGATCTCACAGACACCTGAAAAATTAATACTCAGAAACTATGAGGGTGTATTGTGTACTTATACTGAGCCATCCGATAAAAGCCACCACTGCAAACATTGTGGACTATGTCAAAAATTTAAGAAGACTAAACGTGAAGGCCTGGAAAAATTGTTTAGAAATGAGAGAGTATGTTTGACTCCCAGCAATAATGCAAGAATGGAAAGGAGAAGACAATATAATGAGTGCAAGCAGTTGTCAGCTAAATAATTATTATATCAAAATAGATAAGGATAAAATATGTGTGGACTACACCAACAGTCGTGTAAAAATAATCAAATTTTACACTATGTCAGTTCAAAATATAAAAAGACTTATTCATTTTGTTTCAAGACAGCGTCTTGGAAAAATCATATGCAACTGTGATATTGAATATCTGGATAATTTTACTAAGGCAGGTTTTGAATTGGAAGGTAAAATAGATGGCTATTTTAAAGGTAAGGATGCATTTTGTATGTCCTATTTCATCAACAAAAACAGAAGACTCTATAGTGAACATTCTAAAGAGGACCTGATTTTAAGACAGAGCTTGAATAAGAAGGACACTTTTATCTATAAAAGCAGCAATTTCAACTACCACATAAGAAATGCAGCGGAAAGTGATATAAAGAATATGATAAAATTATTTTCCCAGATATTTTCCACTTATCCCTCTGAAATTTTCAATGAAGATTATCTGAGAAACACTTTGAATAAAAAAGTCCTATATAAGGTAGCTGTGGACAATGACAGCAGAATAATCGGCATAGCTTCAGCAGATCTGGATAGAGAAAATTTGAATGCAGAAATAACCGACTGTGTCACTCATCCACATTATAGGAATAAAGGCATACTGTCTAATATAATCTATTCCCTGGAATTGGAGCTTAAGAAAATGGGATTTATAACCCTATATAGTCTGTCCAGAGCAATCCATCCTAGTATTAATCTTGTACTCAGCAAGCAAGGCTATACATTCAGAGGAAAACTTATAAATAATTGCAATATATGCGGTGGTTTCGAGAACATGAATATTTGGGTAAAAAACATCAATAATATCTGAAATTTACAGGACAATGTGTAGATACTTAACTGTTCAATAAGCAGAGAAAAGCCAAAAATTTTCTCTGCTTATTTTTTACAATACAAAATATCACTGATAAGAGCCTGCACCGGTGAACTTTCAAACTATACCGTAGACACATCCTTTGTCATAAAGGACGGCACCAATGTGGTGTATTCCAGCAGTGATCTGTCCAAATACGATATATCGAATAAGTCAAAGGAGGATACAAATACAATTTACAACGGCTCAAAGAAAGCTGAAAGCTATTACTATATAGACAAAAATACCATAATAAATAAGCCCCAAAAATCTTCCTCTTATTCCGTAACTAATTTTACAAACGGCACAAACTGGAATATGGCAAATCCTTTTGATGAAGACAGGGCTTCCGATTTTGAAAAGATAGCAGATGCCATTGTGGGAAATCTAAAAGATTCCGTTGCAGTCAATGTAAAGCAGGATGGATCCAGGGAGCTTTCGGGATCCTTGAACAACACCCAGGTACCATCACTTATAAATGCACTGGTATCCTTTCAATTCAAAAATTTATTTGGAGGAAATGCTGCTGTCAGTTCCTCCGGAGAAGAAAAAACTGATGGCAGATTCAATGTTCCCAGACTCGCGGACAATATATTTGTAAAAAATATCAAGGGAACTGTCACCACAGACAAGAACGGGTTGATCAAAACCGTACTTGGATCAGGAGTTCTTTCAGGTACCGATAAAAACAATCAAAATCACAATTTGACCTTTGAACTGCTGCTGAAAATAGATGACATTAACTCAACTGCAGTTAAAAAACCTGATCTTTCAGGTAAAAAAACAATAGTGCAGACCGCCAACTCCTCGAACCCGGACAAATTGTCCAACCCTGAAAAATACCTTGGAAAATACGTCCAGAATATAACAATTGAAAAAGATGGAAAGTTTATAAAAATAGGTGAGGCCACGGTGACTATTGAAAAAATAGATAACAGTACCATAAGCGGAATTTACGAAACAAAATATATAAGCGGCTATGAAGACGGAAATAAGAAACTGAATTTCAGTGGTAATTTTGACAAACAAAACGGCGGTGGTAATTTCGACGCAACTATTACTGCAACCGGGGATCCAAAGGAAACTGCAAAAGGCCATTTTTATTTAATCCAAATTATGCAAATGTGAACTTTTATCTGGAGACAAATGCCCCTGTTAATTTTGATTCCCAGTACGATAAGGTATTCGACTAATACAAAATATCAAAGTTCAAAGAATAAATATGAAAGGTGAAGACTATCAATGCTCTGCTGGCAAAAGTATGTCTAATCTAAGTTGATGAATGGTTAAAGGCTTATCAATATCTGCTTTTTCAAGCATTCTTGATAGCAAAACAAAGTTCTAGTTTTCGTATAAGGTAGCTATATCATGTATTCTACGCTTCATTTCTGTGCGGATATGTAACGGCTCTAAACACTCGCATTTATCCCCAAAACTGAAAAGAATATTGTAGTAGTATTCGTTCTCTATGAAAGGAAAACTAACAATGTAATGCTCATCACCGTCTGGCAAAAAGTGTTCATAAGTGCAATAATCAAGTACCCTGTCCATGACAGATTTATGAATACGAATTTTGATTTTTATTTGCATAGTTGTCAAAATATCAGTAAAATCTAACTGCGGTTTTTGATAATCTCGTGGCGTAAAAAATTCCTCTTGTATTTGTAGGTTTGATGTGCGGGATAGTTTGAATAAGCGAAAATCATTTCTTTTATGGCAATACCCTTGCCAATACCAATGACTACTTTTCAATACAAGCTGATACGGCTCGGCTGTTCGTGCGGTTTTATTTCCGTAGCGGTCTGTATATTCAAAGGTCAGTAGCTTACTTTCCTGTAAAGCTGTTTTGATAATTCCTAAATATGGTTGTATGTTCCTGTTGCCCATCCACGGACTTAAATCTATATATATTTGATTTGCTTTTAATTCAATGTCTTTCGCTCTATCGGCGGGGATAAAACTTTTGACTTTCGCAAGGGCGTTTACCAGTTCATCACCTCGTATCATGTTAGAAAGACTGGAAAGCCCCATCAAGATAGCGGAAAGGTCGGCAGTCGAAAAAACCTTTCTATCAATCTTGTATTTCTGCATGATTTCAAAGCCGCCGCCCACTCCCGGTGCCCCGCGAACAGGAATACCCGCCATGTTTATAGTGTCTATGTCGCGGTAGATTGTGCGGGGTGAAACTTCGAACATATCTGCTAACTCCTGTGCGCCTATACGCTCTTTATCAAGGAGTATCATAATAATGCTAACAAGCCTGTCAACTTTCATCTGATAGCCGCCTTTCAAAATTTATTTTTATCATTATAGATTGTTGCCATAATGTTGTCAACAATTACATGTTACAATAAAAAAGTAAACAAATCAATCTACCTATCAGGAGGAGACACTATGCAGAAAAAAGCCTTAGTAATAATTGATATTCAAAATGACATAACAAAGAATTACAAGGGTATTATTGACAATATCAATAAAGCTATTGATATTGTCAATAATAATATTCATGTTATTTATATAAGGCATGAAAATTTATCAGCCGGCACGAGGACTTTTAAACCCAATACATATGGATCTGAATTAGCTTCAGACTTGAAAATAGTATCAAAAAATGTTTTTACAAAATACAAAGGAAACGCATTAAGTAGTGAAGAATTTACAGACTTTATTAGTAAAAATGAAATATGTGATTTCTACATAACAGGAGCAGATGCTGTTGCTTGTGTTAAATCAACCTGTTATAATTTACGCAAAGCAAATTATAGCGTTAATGTATTATCAGATTGCATTACAAGTTATGATAAAAGGAAAATTGACGAAATGCTGCGCTATTATGAAAGTAAAGGCAGTAAAATCATTAGTTTAAATGACTTGTTACCTAATCACATCTTTGAAGCACAGAAACATTACTGAACTCAGTCAATGAAGAAGGCCGACTAGCCTTTCTTGACAAGTGAGCAGCTGTTCACTATAATAATGGTGAACGACTGCTCACAATATTTATTGATGGAGGTTATTATGCCAAAAAACAAAACACGGGATACAAAGGAAGTTATTTTGACAGTTGCACTAAAATTGTTTTCTGAAAGAGGTTATGATGGGGTTGGTATCCGTGACATATCAAAAGAAATCGGAATACGGGAGAGCGCTCTTTACAAGCATTATAGCGGAAAACAAGACATTTTCAACTCAATTCTCAAAGACATTGAGCGTCGTTATCAAGAGGAAGTTTCTACTTTTATTCCCCCTGAAAGCATGGCCAATATTCTCTCAGGAGAAAGTGATGTAAGGGAGGAACTATTCCGTATTAGTGTTACAATGTTTCAGTTCTATCTTAAAACAGAGTATGGTTCGCAACTGCGTAGAATGTTGACAATGGAACAGTATAGAACTTCGGAGGCAGGCAAGTTTTTCAGGGAATTGATAATAGACAAGGGCTTAGATTATATATCAGGCGTGTTCACTAATTTAATAAATGATGGAGTTTATGTTGATGCTGACCCAATGGTAATGGCCTTGCAGTTTTATTCACCTTTGTATTTGCTGTTATCAAAATATGACAATCAGCCCGAAAAATATGAAGAAGCTTTATCTTTTTTAGAAAAACATATTACGATGTTCAATAAAATCTATTTAAGGGGCGATAAACAATGAAAGGAATTGGAATATTGCTGGCAGAGTGGTTTATAACCAGCCTGATTGTTTATGCAGGACTATCTGGCAAACAAATATTATTCATTAATGGGCCGAGAGCGGCTGTTATTACTTTGGGCGCAATTGGATTTGCAATGTGCATGATTATGCCAACAATCGGCAAATTTATCAGCAATGCACCGGCTCACCCGCTCACCATCATGGGATACATCTTTGGGACAACCGCATTACTTACAACAGCAACACAAATATTCAAATGGAAAATCCCCATACTTTATGATCCCAAAATTGCGCTTTTTGTAGTTGCTGGCTGCATTGTCATAAAGTCGATTATTGGTAGGTTTGCACTATTGATAGTTAAATAAATAGCTGAAAATAGGGCGATTTATGAATATTGAAGCGCGTTATTATTCAAAATCAGGTAATACAAAGAGAATTGCAAATGCTATTGCTAAACAAGCAGGGGTATCCGCTGTAATAATTTATTGATACTATTCGGTTAACCGTATATAATAATATAAAAGATATAGAAAATGAAAAGGCGGTGCAAATTATGCGGATTGCGATTTGTGATGATGAGGTTGCTGTATTGTCATCATTGTCTGATTTTATAAATAAGACGTACCGCGATATTAATTTGCTCACAGAACAATATTCATCGGGGGAAACGCTCATAAGGGCCATAGAAAAACAGGGGATGTCTTATGATCTGCTTTTTCTTGACATAGAAATGGATGACATTGATGGAATTCAAGTTGCAAAAAAGGTTCATGCACTTTTAGCGGATATGTATATTGTGTTCATCACTTCCCATGACGAATTTGCCATGACTGGCTATGAAGTATCGGCATTTCGTTTTCTGACCAAGCCGATTCAACCCCAGAAGTTGATTGAAGCGATCACAGCGGTAAAAAAGGAATTGCTGAACCAAAAAACAATTCATGTGGAGAGCAAGGACAAAGAGGCTGTCTTAAAAGTTAAGGATATTTTGTATATTGAGGCACAGGACAAGAACGTAAAAATTGTTCAGCAGAAACAGTCTTATTATGACCGCAATAGAATTGATTTCTATACACATCTTTTAGGTTCAAATGATTTTTACAGGGTACACCGCAGCTATTTAATCAATCTGCGATATATCAAATTTATTGACAGTCTCGACGTCCTTATGGTAAACGGAGATTCCATTCCCATTAGCAGACTGAGAAAAAAGCAATTTGACGAAGCGTTTCATACCTATATGAAACGAACAGCGAGGTAATATGATGGTAGTTGCATTAGTGGTATTGGAAATATTAGCTGCCGTATTTGACACGTTATCGGCAGGTGCACTTGTATTTCTTTTCGTCAGCCCCAAAATTCCACCGGACAAAAAGAACATTGCAATGGCAGCATTTTTTATCACACTGGAATGCGTGTGTCTGGTAAATGAAGCTATCATCGCATATGGTATAAGTTGCTTTGCTTTTATAGTAATTCTTGCGGGTGTAAATGAACCGGATCGTCGATTAAACAGTATAGTTATTGCCGCGTTTCTATGGGTGCTGAGAAGTCTCCCCGCCAGCAGTGCAGCACTCCTTGCGGGAACAATGGATATAAAACAATCTATCATTTCAAGTGGAGAAATTACATTTTACGCTTTGATAATCGGCAATCTTGTAATGGATTGCGTAATTATTGCAGCAGCCTATAAGTACCGCAAATATGCTCATAGAATACTCTTTAGCTATATAGAAATTCTGCCTGCGTTTCTCTTGTGGACGATAGCCATGTTTTTGAACCCGTTTATGTGGGTAAATTACAGGATTGAAAATACCGGAATCCAGCTTTATATCTCGGCCTGTTTTTCCGCGGTAGTTGTTATTGCAGATGTCCTTTATTTTATTTCACTTTGGAAAAGTAAAACGACAGATTATTTTAAACAGTTGGAACAGCGTAATCAGCAGTATATTGAACAGGAATTGCAGTATTTTGAGATGTACAAGAAAAACCAGGAGGACATCCGAAAATTCCGGCACGATATAAAGCACCATATTACCCGGATTGAGCAGCTCTGCGAAACAGGGAATCTTTTGAAGGTTCAAGAATATCTGGGCCATGTACAGGGGAGTTGGGAAAACATGACGAAAGCTCTTTTCTATACAGGTGATGATAATGTGGATGCAATTTTGAACGCAAAAGTTCCTCCAATGCAAAGGGCACAAATTAAATTTAAATTGTCTGGGGCGTTTGGCAGAGCCTTATCAATTTCCACTTTCGATATATGTACGATTTTGCAAATGCGTTGGATAATGCCATTGAGGCCAATCAAAAAGTTTCCGGTGAAAAACATCGGTTTATTTCGCTTTCCATCAGCAGAAGCGATTTCTACTACATGATCTCCATGGAAAATCCGATGATGGCTGATCTTCCCTATACCGGACAGACAACAAAACAAGACCGGTTGAATCATGGATTTGGCCTGCGAAGCATCCGGGATAACGTGGAACAGAACGGGGGCATCATGACCATTACAACAGAAACCGGGCTGTTTCGTTTGGAAATTATGCTTCCAATTTAACATTTGGCTCTCCTGTAGATACATCTGGCGACACATTTTAAATGTGCCTCCTTTTTTATGCTATTATTTTCACAGTTACAGGAGTAAAGAATAAAAAAGGAGGTAACACAGAAATGTTATCTGATAAAATAATTATAGCTGAAAATCTGTGTAAAGATTTTAACGTCAGGCAGGACGAAACAGTTCCCATACTTCGTAATATTAATCTTTCTATTGCATCAGGCAAAATGACGGGTATCGTTGGCCCGTCCGGCTCAGGTAAATCAACCTTGCTGTATTGTCTGGCAGGTTTGGAGCCGGTATCCTCCGGCACAGTGCAAGTGTTGGAAGAAAATGTTGCGAAGATGAGCCGCGCTCAATCAGCAAAGTTTCGTAGAAGCCATTTAGGATTTGTGTTTCAGTCCTATAATTTGGTGCCATCAATAACAGTAGAAGATAATCTTAAACTGCCGTTTACATTACGCGGCAGGAAATATCCTCGTGCTGCCGCTTCGCAGACATTGCAGAGGCTGAATATTTCTAAATTGCTGAAGAAGAATGTGACATTATTGTCCGGCGGCGAACAGCAGCGCGTCGCACTGGCACGAGTTTTGATTGCAAATCTGCAAGTTATTTTTGCAGATGAGCCAACTGGCGCACTGGACACAGAATCAGTTTCCCGTGTCGTAAGTGAACTAAAGAAAATTGCGGCGCAATCTGATCATGCAGTTGTAATGGTTACACACAGTCCTGAGGTTGCAGCTCAATGCGATGGGGTAATTCAAATGCGTGATGGGAAATTATATCTGTCAACGAAGGGCAGGTGAGGATCTGATGCGCGGCTTAATAAAAGATTTCAAAGATGCTCCTGTGGTATGGGGCGGAGTGTTTTTACTGCTGGCTGTGGTACAGATTTTGATTCCTACCATGCGGATTATGATGTCAAATGCTGCAGCTTCACGGGGGAATATAGTTTGGGGCGAAAAAGCTGGATGGTTTGTGGGCTCGATGAGCGGATTGACCTATCCCGTAACATTGTTTGCTGGTGTACTGGTTATCATGATGGTGGTATCAGCTTCCATTCAACAACGTCGAAGTGATTTGGCACTGTTTTCCCTGCAGGGGGCCACACCAATGCAGTTGACTTTGCGGACATGTGCGCAGGTATTGCTGCTGGATGTGTCAGCAAGCGTGGGTTCTCTTTTTTTTTCGCCGCAGCTGGCTCGTTTACTGTTCTCTTTCTTTGCGGTACAACTTGAAGCTCCCGGACTTCCGTATGCGGCTGTTGGAATCTCTCGTATGTTACTGTCCTGGAGTTATGGTATAGGTATCGGATTTGTTGTCGCAGTGGTAGGAGCATTTTTAACAATTCGTACAGTTTCCCGTATTTCTCCGGTTGAGGCATTACGCCAAGCAGCCAGCACTCCCAAAACAGTAAGCCTTCCAAAACGTGTATTGGCATTAGCTGCATTGGCAGGGAGCATTGCTGTCGTTACCTGCAGCATGTTTATTACAAAACATGTGAATATTGAACAGATACAACAATTATCCTTTTCCACATTATCTCCGCTGTTTTATTGCTGCGTGTTGGCTGCTGTCCTGTTTGTTGCAGCTATCTGTTTTGCTGGCCCTGCTGTCCTGGCAGGGACTGTCCCGTACATGGACAGCAGTCCTTCCGTTTCATTTGCCGTCATGGCGTATCGCGTGTGGGCAGGCAGTGTCTCGTGCCCGCAGGTCGACGTCTACTGTTATTCCGCTGGTTGCCGGAATGATTTTAGTGATGTCATATACAGGACTGACACAGATTTTTAGAGCAACACTTGTGATGATGCCGAGAAATCTTGCCGCCGAGTGGGAAGTACCCGGATTCGTTAGAATTCTTGCATTGCTTGGACCGGCGTTATTGCTGGTATTAACAGGTGTATTGGCAGGGTATCTCATATCAACTTACGGGCGGGGACTGGATCTGGCATTGCTGTCCGTGGCCGGCGCGGAACCGCGGCAGCTTTCTATGATTGCTGCCTTTGACGGACTGATAACAGCCGTAACAGCAGCGGTGCTTGCTTTTATAGCAAGTATGTTGGTGACTTCCATATTTGCGGTTGGTATGTATAAAGCACTTGGACTGGTTGGTTTCGCAGTGCCGTGGAAACAATGGCTGTTCATATTGATTGTGCTTTTGCCGGTTTCAACAGGCATTTCTTGGCTGACTGTGCGCCGCTCACTTCAAGAATCTCCGGCAGCTTATATCGCCCGGTACAGCAGCGAATGATAACCCACAAGTTAAATATCTGAATAAGGAGGAAGTTTAACAGTTATTTTTGTGCCGCAGTTTATCTTGCTTTTTACACTGATAGTTCCATGGTGGGCAGTAATAATCTGTTTTACAATGGTCATGCCGAGTCCTGTACTTCCTGTTGGAGAATCTGTAGAAGTACCTCTGTAGTAGCGGTCAAACATGTGATTTATATCATATTCATTCATTCCGCTGCCATTATCACAGATTTCTACTTCAACATAAGATTCACGGCTTAATTTCACAGTGACTGATGTATCTTCCGGGTTGTGTACTACTGCATTTACTAACAGATTTGAAAATGCCCGTTTCAGTAATTCAGCATCACCCGAAACGAATAACTCTTTTTCTTCCCCTGTCATCTCAAAATGATTTTTCTTTGCAATGGGCATATTCGCTGTTTCTGCCGTCACTCTGCGAACTAATTCCGATAATTCTATCTTTTGGAGATTCATCTTTAGACCTGTAAATTCATCCATACGGAACGCCGTACCCAGATCGTTGATAAGTTCCTCTATATGAGCAGATTTATCGCTGATAATCTGTAGAAACTCTTTCTTTTCTTCCAGACTCCATTTGTGTTTATCGGATAAAAGCATATCCGCATACCCTGAAATATAGGATAGCGGTGTTTTTAAATCATGTGTAATTCCAGCCGCCCAGGTTCGGCGCATTTCGTCAAATTCTTTTCGCTTTTTTTCGTTATGCTGTAAAATATCAGACAATGTTTTCAGATTATCATACACTTCTCTGTAAAGTCTTTTTGAGAAAAAACTCAAACGTATTCTCTTTCCGGGTAAGTCCAGATATTCACCTCTTGACAATTTTTGTATATTCATCAAAATATCCACTAGAGGGCGTGCAACGTAATAACCATAAAACAGACAGTAAGACAATCCGATAAAAATTGTCACCCAGGCAAGAATTGCAATTTCTGTCTCGTTTTGTGACTGGTGTTGTAGTACCAGCATCCAGTAAATCCCCGGGATTCCCATTAATAACCAGAGTAAAATCTGATGTACTATGAAATTGATGGTAAAACGGACTGTCAAACGTCCATTGGTAAGATCTACTTTCATATTTGCCCACCCTCCGAAAATGAGAATTTATATCCAATTCCACGGATATTTATAATGTAAGAGGGGTTCTTCAAGTCTGGTTCCACTTTTTTACGTAATCGGTTAATATGCACTTTTACAGTTTGTTCATCTCCCATACTTTCATACCCCCATACATTTTCATATAACTGTCCTGCGGTAAACACCTGATTTGGGTGTTCCACTAAAAACAGCAGCAATTCAAATTCTTTCGCCGGACAGCTTATTTCCCTGTTATCCACAAGAAGTTTTGCTTCTTTCTTATTTACAGTGACAGTGCCGAAATGATAGATCTCCTGCTTCATTGAATTTTGCCGGTACTGTTTCATCCTCCTGAACTGTACGTTGATTCTTGCAGCAACTTCTAGAGGATTAAAAGGCTTAGTAATATAATCATCTCCGCCTATACCGAGGCCTGTTAATTTGTCTAAATCACCGGTTCGGGCAGTGAGGAAAAGAATTGGCATAAATGTATGCTGGCGGATTTTCTGACACAGCTTGAAGCCATCAATATCCGGCAGCATAACATCCAGTACAATTAAATCATAGGTATTTTTCATGATTTTTGTCATAGTTTCTTTCCCTGTTGAAGCACTGTCGATGTTTGTGTAACCTTCTTTGTGTAAGATGGTTTTCAGCATTTTTATGATTCCAAGTTCATCATCAACAAGTAATATTCTCTGCATAGTCACCTGTTATATCCCCTTTCTGCATTTCCTGCACTTTAATTTTCATTATATAACAGATTGAAAAAGCAGTCATTAGATAGATACATCCCGTTTTTTAAATATTGCAAAGCTGGCACCAAATAAAACAATTATATATATCAGCAATACAGATACCGAAAAGCCTATTGTCATTTCTTCCCGGGGCTGTAAATGAAAGATATACAAACTCATGTCGCTATTTGCAAAGGGAAGAAATTTCAGCCATGTCAGCTTTGATGTGGCTTCAATCATTGAATTTCCTAAAATCATAAGCAGAAGAGAGCTGACCACCGCTACTGCACTGCTTTTCAAAATGGTTGAGACAGCAAAGGAAATGGTCACATAGCTCATAATTGGGAAAATATCCAGACAATACATTTTTACACACTGCCTGAAAATATTTAATGATTCTATCTGTCCTTGTGAATTGATAAAAAGCTCTGCCGCTCCCAAAGTGCGTATTCCGCTTCCAAAGCCATATAAGACATCAATGGTTATATATGCTGCCCCTATGGTGAGTATCAGTGAAAATACAGCATATATGACAACTGCTGTGTATTTTGAAAATAGAATTGCACCCCGGCTGTGTGGGCGAATCAATAACAGCTTCATTGTTCCATCCGTATATTCTCTTGCAACAATGTTGGCAGCAATAATAATTGTAAAAATGACAACCCATTCAAACAATCCCGATGAGTGCAGTAACGTATACCAGAGGTTATTTTCTTGTGGAGCTATATTGTTCTTCAAACGGTACTCGGCAATTGCCACTTTATTTTTCGCCTCTGCCTGCAACTGTGGTGATAGATCTGCAGCCTGTAAACGTCCATTATTTTTTTCTATAATTTGCTCCTGTCCCGTTCTCCAATTCCCTGCAGTTTCCTTATTTATTGCGATTTTTGCAAAGACTGAAAAACTAACGGCGACAATAATCAGTAAAAGGAAAAGGATTTTTGTCAATCGGCCGCTGAATATTTTCATTAACTCATTTTTCACTAAATTGATCATTTCTGTTCCTCCGTAATTTCCAAAAATTTGTCTTCCAGAGTTTCTTCTTTCATCTGAATACTATAAATTTCAATTCCGCATTTCATTAAATGTTTGTTCAGTGACGGAATTTCCTCTTTTGTCATCTGAATTATAATATGCCCGGCTGGACTGGAAGAAAGTACATTTTTCCGCATGGTGTGAAGTAAATTTTTTGTCTGTGCAATTTGTGAGGGGCTTACAATAAGCTCCACCTGCATTGAACCGCCGGATTTGACAAAATCATCTATACGCTGAATAGTTACTAACTTTCCGTGCTGCAAAACACCCACTCTGTCACACATCAACTGCATTTCTGAGAGCAAATGGCTTGATACCAGAACTGCAGCACCTTCCTCATGAGCTATTTTCTTTAGATAGTTACGCAGCTCGTGGATTCCCTCCGGATCAAGTCCGTTTGTTGGTTCATCCAGTATCACGAGAGATGGACGGTGTAATAGTGCCTGTGCAAGCCCAAGCCTCTGACGCATACCAAGTGAATAAGTTCGTACTTTGTCCTGCATTTTGTCTTTGAGTCCGACAATTTCAGCCATTTCATAAATACGTTTTTTGCTGATGCCGGGTGACATTCTGGCATAGTGCTTCAAATTTTGATAACCCGTAAGATATCTATATAAATCTGGATTTTCAACAATACCGCCAACATTCTGAATTGCTTTTTTAAAGTCGGTTGTAATGCTGTGTCCTTTAATAAAAATATCTCCTTCGGTTATTTTTATCAGTCCCGTAATCATACGGATAGTGGTAGTTTTGCCTGCTCCATTGGGCCCTAGAAATCCGAATATTTCTCCGGCTGGAATTGTAAACGACAGGTCATGAATAATTTCCTTTTTGCCGATTTTTTTTGATACGTGTTTTAATTCCACAACTGGTTTTTCATTCATATATATAACTGTCCTTTCTGTGCCAAATTCAAAATACCTTATCTGTATTTTAATAAGATTATAAAAAGCGAAAGTAAATGGACGGTAAACGGACAGTAAATGTAAGTTAAATTAAAAGGTTGGTTCATTATTTTTTATCTGATAACATGTTTTATGAGAATTTGACAGCTGATTCAAAGAATAGTACCATATTAATAAAGTACGTATAACGTATTTTATTAATATGGTACTAGTATAGGAGGAATTTATATGCCGGACAATAAAGATGTTTTTAAAGAAAATTCCAGGAAGAATTTTGATAAACATGCGGAAAGCTATGACCGGAGTTCAGATGGAAGGTTTGTAAGCAAAATGTATGATAAAGTTATTGAAAGTTTAAATGGGTTTGAAGGTGGAATTTTGCTGGAGGCAGGCTGTGGAACAGGAAATATATTGTCACGACTGTATAAAGATAAGAAATTCAAGCTATGCGGACTTGATATTTCACATAAGATGATTAAGTTGGCCAGAAGAAATCTCCCCGAGGATATTTTATTGAAAGTGGGAGATGCGGAATTTATACCCTGGCCGGAGAATTATTTTGATATAGTACTGTGTAATGCTTCATTTCATCATTATCCCAATCCTGAAAAAGTTCTTCTGGAAATGAAGAGAGTGCTGAAGCCATCAGGGAAATTGATCATAGGGGATCCCACTGCTCCACCTTTAATAAGGCAGGTATTGAATTTTATGTTGCATATATGCAATAATGGAGACTATAGAATATATTCTCCAAAAGAGATGAAAAAACTTTTGGAGACATGCGGGTTTAAACCTTTTAAATTTAGAAAGATAAATTATAAAAGTTTTGTCATAAGTGCATCTGCTTGAAATAATTGTGGGGTGATTGTTTGGATAAAAAATATAAGGGGCAGGTTGAAGAACTCAGCAGAATATGGCATTCCATGATAATGGAGCCTGGTTATAAAAGTGTAGAATCTCAATTTTCAAGAATACATGGATTGAGCACTGCTGAAATAGGAGTTCTGAGAATTATCTCCGAAAAAGAGGATGTCATTATAAAGGATATAGTTGATATTTTAAAAATACCTAAAAGTACCCTCACAAGCGTAATAAACAGATTGGAAAAACGAAGGTTTATTGAAAGGACCATAAGCAGCAGGGATAGGCGTTCTTATAGATTGGTGCTTACTGAAGAGGGAATACAGGCACAGAAGGAACATGTTGAATTTGAAAAAAATTTTTATGCCAGAGTAATGGAATGTCTGGATACCAGTGAGGAGAGGGAAGAACTGTTGAAACTTATGAAAAAAATAGCGTATAACCTTAGAAGAAAGGGAATATCTGAATAAAATCAAACAATTATAGTTAAATTTGCATTTTTAAGAGCTTCTCTAAGAATGAACTCCATTTCTAGAGGGCTTTTTTAGTACTTTTCTTTTGTTTCTAAGTCAGTTGTTTTTATTAATCCCGTAATCATGCGGATAGTGGTAGTTTTCTCTTCGGTATCTTGTATCTTGGTACATGACATTAATTTATAAAGAAAGTATTAACTATGATAAAATTTTATTACAGGAATTTATAATGTAAATTGTAAGGAGGAAAAGAATGAGGGGAAAGCTTCTAATAGTTGAAGATGAAGAATCTATTGCAGCTATAGTAAAGGAACATCTTGAGATGGAAGGTTATGAAGTATTCTGGTCATCTACAGGCTTGGAAGGCCTGGAAGATTTTAAAAAACAGAAATTTGATCTGGTTATGCTGGATCTCATGCTGCCTGAAATGGATGGATTTTCTCTATGCAGAAATATAAGATGGATAAGCAATGTACCCATTGTAATAATAAGTGCAAAACAGGCAGATCTGGATAAGGTGAAGGGACTTAAACTGGGAGCTGATGATTATATAACTAAACCTTTCAGTCTTGTGGAGATATCTGCACGGGTTGAGGCACATCTGAGAAGATATATGAGAGATGAGAATTTGAAACAAAATGACGATATAATCTCCGTTAAACCAGATCTAAATATATTTTTAAATGAGAAGAAGGTTGTCCGTGGCAGTAATGAAATTCAGCTTACCGTTAAAGAATTTCAGCTTCTTCTTTTGATGGCTCAAAATCCCAATAAGGTGTTTTCAAAGAAGGAAATTTATGAAAATGTGTGGAACAATGTGGATATTGATGGAAATAACACGGTTACTGTGCACGTGAAGGCATTGAGGGAAAAGCTTCACGACGGTGTGAAAAATCCTGTGTTTATTCAAACGGTGTGGGGAATAGGGTACAAGTTCCTGGGTGAAAAGAAATGAGACTCAAAAAATGGCTTATATTATCCCACCTGGCTGTAGTCATTACTCCTATAGTTTCATCGCTTTTGCTGTATATGTTGATTTTAACCTACAATAAAAAGGTTCAGTTTACAGAATATATGAATGCAGTGGCCAAATTCAAATATTATGAAGAAAAACTGGGCAATTATAAAATCTATACTGAGGCCGATATGGAAAACAAGGATACTGCTGTGGATTATCAGGATAAAGACGACGTTAAAATCAATTTATACAATGGAAGTGGACAGGAGATTCATGCTCCCGATGAGAATTCAGACTATACAAAGAGCAGGGAGGAAATCTATTCACATCTCTACGAAATAGTTACAAAATATAATTTGTACAGCTTGAAAAAACCTGTATTTTATAGAGGTGAATTGGTTGGATTTTACGAGATAATAATATATCGTGGAGATTTCATAAAACAGATAAATATAAGAACTATTATTATTGCGGGAATGTTTGCAGCCATAATCCTTCTGGTTTTTTTGACAGTTATAATTCTTTTAAATAGAAAGTTTAACAGGCCCATAAAGTTGTTGATAGAGGGTATGAACGATTTTGCTGAAGGCGGTAAAAAATCGGTGAAATATAAGAGCAAGGATGAAATAGGAGAACTTATAAGAAATTTCAACGGCATGAAAAAAGATATAGAGAGAAAACAGGAAGTAATAGATTTCCAGCGTAAAACAAAACAGTATATGATATCGGCAGTTTCGCATGATCTAAAGACCCCCCTTACATCAATAAGAGCATATGCCGAGTCAATTTACAATGAAAGAGATCTCGATATGCCAAAAATAAAGAGCAGGTCTTCAATTATATTGAATAAAAGTGATTACATGAAAAAGATGATAGACGATCTCATGCTGTATACTGTACTTACATCCGATTATAAAGTGAATTTTGTGGAAGTATGGGGAAATGAGTTTTTTGAAATGTTATTTTCAGGTTATGAGCAAAATTGTGAAAAGCGCAGTATAAAACTTGAAGTAGATACAGATGCCGACTACACCATAAAGGTGGATGTAAAACAGATGACCAGGGTAATTGATAATCTGATGGCAAATGCATTGAAATATACTCCCCAAAATGGCCGCATATGGCTTGGTGCATTTTCATTGGAAAAAGGACTTCCTCCCTGGATAAAAAAAGATTTTCAAAAGGATATTATAAGCTGGAGAGAAAAAGGATGCATTGTAGTTGTCAAAAATGACGGAAATGGAATTCCAGAAAATGAACGAAAAAAAATATTTATGCCTTTCTATCAAGTGGACAAGGCAAGAAATAAAACTTCACAGAATGAAGTCGGTTTGGGGCTGAGTATTGTAAAGTTGGTTATAAAAAAGCATTGTGGTGAAATAAAGCTATTTTCAGATGAAAATAGCACGGCATTTGTATGCTGGTTTCCTATATATAGTAAAGGAGAGGATTGAAATGTCAATTAAAAAAATATTTATAATACCTGTTGTGGGAATATTGTCTATAACTGGCTTATTTGGAGGATGCAGTCTGGATAAGAAAACCATTATTCCGGAGGATGTGATAAAAAAGGCTGTCAGTGCCAGTGAAAAACCCAAGTCCTATTATGGTGAATATAAAATGAAGATTTATGAAAACAATAAAATAAAAGAGACTGTATCTGCCAGAGAATGGATTGATAATTCCAATGATGTGGTGAAAAGGCGTGTAGAATTAAAGGACAATTCATCTGGAACGACCATATCAACAAATGATGGTAAAAATATTATAGTATATATGAAAGAACAAAAGCAGGCTATGACTATGAATCTTGAAAGCTCCACGGCAAACGGTGCAGATGATGTACTGGGAGGAAACTACAAAAATCAATTGTTGAAACAACTGGCAAGCATGAGTAAAACCCACAATATTACTTTTCAGGGCGAAGAGAATGTGTTAGATAGGAAAACCTATCATATCAAGGCGGAGCCAAAACAAAAGGATACTATTCTAGGCACTTTGGACTACTGGGTGGATGAAGAGAGCTGGATTGTTTCAAAGGCTGTAATTACTTCAAAAAATAGTAAAACAGAGATACAGTATTCAAAGCTTGATTTTTCACCTAAGCTGGACAGCAGTTTGTTCTCCCAGAAGCTTCCTGATAATATAAAAGTTGAAGATATGGATAATCAAATCAAAAATTCAGAAAATGTTATAACCCTCAACGAGGCAGTAAAGCTTGTTGGGAAACCCATACTTTATCTTCCGGAAGGAGGAGCATATAAACTTAAAGATGTTAAATCCCTGCATTATGATGAATCAAAAGGAGTAAATGAAATAAATCAGAGCTATGAAAAAGATGGTGCCGTAGCATTTGTGCTCACTGCAGTAAATCCAAAGGATACCGGAGAAAAATCAGATGATGCAAAACTACCTGGTGAAAAGGAAATGCAGGTACGTGGTAAAAAGGGAAGTGTAATGGATGATACTATAAAAACTGTAAGCTGGAGTGAAGATGGGCTCAACTACAATATTTTACTTCAAGATCCAAAGATGTCTTTGGATGACGCCATTAAAATAGCTGACAGTCTTCTGCTGAAAAAATAATATATAAGGAGTTATCTTAGATGGCAAATCAAGCTCTGAAAAAGATAACTCCTTTTGATTTCATAAAGTTTATCTCCCCTTCCAATTTAATAATAATGATGAATTTAGAATAACCAATACCGATCCAGCATTATGTACAAGTGCACCTACTACTGGACCCAATATTCCTAATATAGCCAGAACAACAGCTATAAAATTTAATGCCATGGAGAATGTTAAATTTAACTTGATGGTTTTTGTTACTTTTTTGGCCAGGCTTAACAAGTGGGGTATGCATTTTATATCATCTCTAATAAGTGCAATATCAGCTGCATCAATTGCAATGTCACTGCCAATTCCACCCATGGCTATTCCTACATAGGCTTTTTTTAGTGCCAGAGCATCATTGACACCGTCACCAACCATACATACCGGTTCATTTTTGCTTTGATATTTTTCTATTGCAGATATTTTATCTTCCGGCAGGCAATTAGAACATATGTCATCTATTCCGACGAGTTTTGCGATATGACATGCTGCCTGGCGGTTGTCTCCTGTAAGTAAAATGCTTTTTACTTTAGTTCTTTCAATAGCTTTAATCATGTCAATGGCATCTTCCCTGAGAGTATCAGAAAGTGCTATAAATCCTGATGCATTACCATTAATTGATATATACATAATTGTACATCCGGCACCTTTATATCTAGAGGCCTTTTTATCCATTCGTTCTGGTATTGAAATATTATTGTCTGCCATCATTTCAATATTCCCAGCAAGAATTGAATAATTGTTTATTTTAGCTTGTACACCTCTTCCGGCAATTACCTTGAATTCATCAGGTTCATTAATTGAAATATTAGGAATATTCTTTATATATTTAATTATTGCCTTGCCGAGAGGATGCTCTGAGCGAATTTCTGCTGATGCCGTCAATTGTAATAGTGTTTCCTTGGATATGCTTGTATTAAAATTTTCGACTGCTGTAACGGACAGTTGTCCATATGTAAGTGTACCTGTTTTATCAAAAGATATTCTTCGTACATTTGCCAACCTTTCAAGGGCATCTCCCTCACGTATCAGGATACCGTATTTTGTTGCATTGCCTATGCCTGCCATTATGGCTGTAGGAGTTGCAAGGACTAATGCACATGGACAAAATACAACCAATATTGTTACAGAACGTATTATTTCACCTGTAGCAAACCAGGTAAGAATTGCCGTGCTCAAGGCACCGGCAACAATCCAGGTTGCCCATCTGTCTGCAATTCCGACGATCTTTGCTTTACTTGCATCAGCTGACTTTACAAGTTTTATCATTCTCTGCAGAGAGCTGTCCTCACCGAGTTTTGTAGCTTTCATGTTAAAAGTTCCAAATTGGTTCAAGGTTCCACTGAATACTTGGTCTCCGGTTTCTTTATCAACGGGGAGTGATTCGCCTGTCATTACTGACTGATCAATAGAAGTTTTACCACTTATGATTGTTCCGTCCACAGCTACGATTTCTCCTGCCAGAACTTTTATAATGTCTCCTATCTGGATTTTATCTGCAGGAATCATCTGCTCTATGCCATTTCTTATAACTCTTGCAACTTGAGGAGTAAGATGTACAAGCTTTTCAATACCAGCACGAGCTTTATTGACGGTTCTTTCCTCAAGGAATGCACCTATAGTCATGATAAAAGCAACTTCTCCGGCAGCAAATATTTGATTGATTATAATAGAGGCAATCAATGCTATGGAGACCAATAAATCAGCTTTGATATCAAAACTTGTGACAAGCCCGATAATAGCTTCTTTTACAATTGGTACTCCACATAGAATAATTGAAAGCCATGCGGCATCCAGAGGTAATTTGCCGATATCAAAGAAACTGACAACAAGCGATATACCCGACAAAAGCATAAACAGAATAACACGTTTTTCTTCATCCTTAAAAAAATTTTTTACTTTTTCCATAAGCACTCCTTTATTTTTATATTATACATATACCCCTATATGTATAATATAGCCTGATTATTTTTTTGTCAAATAAAAAAACTGTTTATTTTTATATAAACAGTTTGAGATATTCAAGACATCCGTGAAAAATGCTCCAGTGCTTTTGCGAATTGTGCTATTGTTTTTTCTGCATCTCCATGTTGAATTCCATCTCTGACACAATGATTTAAATGACCTTCCAAAACTATTTGTCCAACCTTATGAACAGCACTTTTAACTGCATTGATCTGTATTAGAACATCTTCACATGGAATATCTTCATCAATCATTTTATCTATGGCCTTAATTTGACCTATTATTTTTTTTATACGTCTGTGCAAATTGTCAGAATCCATACATTGTTTCATAACTTTCACCTTTTCTAATATGTATTTTAATCTTATTATATATTATAATAGATAAAAAATATATGAGGACTAAATTTATTATTCTTTTCAAAACTATGAGAAATAATGTTATTCCATGCTATAATAATATCTATATGGAGTAATATTTAAGCAGTAAGAGGGATGGTAGAATCATATGAAACGAGTTTTATTGACTGAAATTATAGTTGTGATAATAATCTTTAGTTTTTCTGCATGCAGTAGTTTATTTAGTACAGATAATAAGAAAAATACTCAAAAGGTGAATGTTGTAGGTAATATAACTTCACATCCAAAAGAAAAAAAACAGATACCACCTAGAAATATTCTTAAGGCGGGAGACAAGGGAAATGATGTAAAAGATATTCAGAAGAAACTCAAAAAATTTGGTTATACTGTAGATGAAGATGGAGACTTTGGGGAACAAACAGTTTATGCCGTGATGGATTTTCAGCATAAACATGGTCTTACAACAGATGGAATAGTAAAAGATGCTACATTGGCAGATTTAAAAAAGAAACCTACAGAAGATATGATGTACAAGCCTACGGCTGAGGTAGTTTCTAATTTTAATTCAGCTTATCCTGAAGGTATAATAAACAAACTGGATACCCAGAGTTATACTGATTACTATATTATGGTCAGTACATCAGAGCAGATGGTGTATATCTTTAATGGACGACCACATGAATGGAAATTGATAAATTTATTTCAGTGTGCGTCGGGAACGGGAGGTACACCCACAGTCAAGGGTCAGTTCTTTGTAGGAATAAAAGGGGCTCAGTTTAAATCGGAAAGTGGAGCCATACTTAAGTACTTTACACAGTTTAAAGGGAATTATTTATTTCACAGTGTTTTATTTGACGAAAATGGGAATTTGATAGACGGTACTCTCGGGAGATCCGCTTCCCATGGCTGTATAAGACTGGCTCTTGAAAATGCAAAATATATTTATGATAATGTGCCTATAGGTTCAGGTATTTTAATACGATGATTCAAATAAAATCGGCAATCCTTCTGTACAAAAGGACTGCCGTGTTCTTTTTTAATTTTCTTATTTATAGTCTCTTTCATATTTGATATTACAATTTGGCAGTGAGCTTTCTAATGCCTGCAAATCATCAGCACTAATCTGTTTATTATCCAGATAAAGAGTTTTTAAATTGGTCAAT
>Ga0334882_1002050_pt1 | contig 21900 bp, 20 predicted proteins | sample GraSluR1_MG_5_FD_207226 | JGI IMG/M metagenome (GOLD analysis project Ga0334882, IMG submission 207226) | Sludge microbial communities from methane-producing bioreactor in Wageningen University, Netherlands - Granular Sludge_15_04-R1 | ecosystem: Engineered > Bioreactor > Anaerobic >...
TGAAGAGCCAGAAGTTCCTGCTTCTGATGCTCCTGCCGGGCGTGGTTTGGTACCTCTTGTTCAAATACCTTCCCCTCTTGGGGTTGAGCCTGGGATTCACCGACTATGGATTCCGCTCGAAGGTTTCATTTGTAGGACTGGAGAATTTCCAGCGCCTGCTCTCCTCGACGATTTTCTGGAATGCGTTCCGTAATACGTTGGTTATCAGCCTGGCGAACATTGTCTTCTACTTCCCCGCCCCGCTCATCGTCGCCCTGATGATCAATGAGCTGAAGAGCGTGAAGTCCAAGCGGTTCATTCAGTTTCTCATCTACATTCCCTACTTCTTCAGCTGGGTTGTGGTGGGCAGTATTTTCGTTAACTTGCTCTCCCCTTCCACCGGCTTGGTGAACAACATCATCACCAAATTCGGTGGCGAGCCGGTCTATTTCATGGCGAGTGCGAAATTCTTCCGTCCTGTTCTGGTCAGCTCCTACATCTGGCGTCAGATGGGCTACGGGGCGGTCATCTATGTGGCGAGCCTGACGACGGTCCAGCCCGAGCTCTACGAGGCTGCGACCATCGACGGGGCCGGCCACTGGGGACGGCTGTGGCATGTGACGATTCCGGGCATCCGTTCCACGATTGTGACCATGCTGCTTCTCAACCTCAGCCATGTGCTGCTGATATTCGAGCAGGTGCTGGTCATGTATAACGCCGCCGTCTACGACGTGGCCGATGTACTGCAGACCTATGTATTCCGCGAAGGGGTGCTTGCAGGTGATTTAGGATATTCGATCGCAGTGGGTATGTTCACGTCCATTGTCAGCTTGACGTTGGTGCTCTCCACCAACAAGCTCAGCGCCCGGTTCCTGGACGAACCGATTCTGTAGGAGGATGAACATGAAGCAAACCACACCGACCACAATCCGCGAAAGCGGGGGCCGCAAGCTCTTTCGGGTGATCAACACCCTGCTTTTGGCATTCATCTGCCTGATCTTCATCATTCCCATCTGGAACGTCCTCATCACCTCCGTTGCCAAAGACATTGATGTCATGGGTGCCGACTACCTGCTCATGCCCCGTTCGTTCACGCTGCAGAACTACTGGCGCGTGCTCAACAGCGGCTACATGGGAGCCTTCAAGAACTCGTTGTTCGTAGCCTTCTTGGGCACCGCGCTTTCGATGCTGATCACCGTTCCGATGGGCTTCGCCTTGGCGCAGAAGCATCTGGTGGGCAGGTCGATCATCATGAAGGCGATTGTGTTCACGATGGTCTTCGATGCGGGCATTATGCCCTTCTACATCGTTGTACGGTCGCTTGGGCTCATCAACAGCATGGGGGCGATCATATTCCCGGTGGCCATCTCGACATTCAATTTGGTCATCATCAAGAACTATATGACCAGCATCCCGGTCTCGCTGATTGAGAGCGCCACCCTCGACGGCTGCAACGACGTTACCATCCTGCTGAAAATCGTCCTGCCTCTTTCGGTCTCCATCATTGCCGCTGTTACGTTGTTTTACTTTGTAAGTTACTGGAACAGGTATTTCGAGGTTATCATGTTCATCAACGACAGCCGCAAGTACACCCTGCAGGTGGTCTTGCGCTCATTGATGTTCGAATCCGACGAGTCGCTCGGCGGTGGTCAGTATGTCTACAACAACCTGAAGATGGCAGTCATGGTGCTGGGCATGCTTCCGGTTCTGATCATCTACCCGTTCGTGCAGAAACATTTCGTTTCAGGCCTCATGCTCGGAGGCGTCAAAGGTTGATACGGGGTAGGCCCTACTTCTGAGTTCTTCATAACACCCTTTGCAGGTCGGCTTCATAGGAGGCCGGCCTGCTTTCGTATCCCGAGATGGGTATAGACTTTACTACGTTGTCATGAGGACTTGAGCAAGACATATTCCTAGTTTGGCCAAATCTACCAATGTTCTCCTCGAAGCAAGTAAGTATCGTTGGTTTCGACTATATGGAATTCTCGTTTGATGTGTAGGCAACTATAGATATTTCACTTGATAGGGAAAGCACAAAAACATTTCAATACACTACTCTTGCAAAACTGAAAGGCTGCATAGGCTATCAAATTCAACATTTCTAGCTGAATGTTTCTCTATGCTCAAGGCACAACTTCAAATAGTCATCCAACAAGAGCATCCCAAATTCCTGTACTATGTCCATAATTGTCTTGTCTGTTCCTTCATAACTCAGCCTGACTGAACCATAGTGCCCAGGATCAAATACTTGCAAGAAAGGGCCATATTTCTTTTTAGCTGCATTGATTTTCTCCCGATTCCGATCGAGATGAACTACTGTGGAATCCAAGTTGATTGAAGCAGTAACGTAGTCTTGGTAGTTTGTAGTAGAGGCTATTTCAGTACCAAATGCATCCAGTATCCTGCTTTGGTCATGATCTATGGCACCGACAAAATAAGAACGGCATCTGCTTGCCCACTCTAGTTGCTTAATTCCTCCATGATAGAACGATGAAAACACAATAAGGTCAGGTTTCTGAGCAGCATATCGTTCCAGAAGTGAGTTGAAATTCAAATCAAAACAAATAATGCATGCAACTCTTCCAAAATCAAGTTCAATTACTTCTGCTTCAGTGCCGTAAGCCACTTCTCGTTCATCATATTCAAGTGGAACTAAGTGGTTTTTATCATACATTCCAACAACCACCCCGTCCCTTCCAATTATCTGGGTTGAATTTCTAAAAGGATGCTCTACCTCAGTTGAAAGGTACCGAATTGCAGAATAAGCAATATAGCACCGATTCTCTCGCGCAATCTGCGAAAAAAAATCCCGTATCCTATCACCTCTGAGCATATACCAAGCTTTCTGTTGGTCCTCAGAGAAGGAAACACACCTATCACAAGCTTCGGGAAACACAATCAGATCTGGCTTATCTGGAAGTACTTGCTCAACTTCATTTCTCAGGTATTCAAGCATTGATTCAAGGGTACCAGGAACATTTGCCAAACCTGAGTTTGCAATTACGCTGATTCTAACGTTTCTTGACATGAATCACTCCGTTGTTTCCGAAATAACATCACTGATAAACCACTGCAGGCAAATAATGTCAAAGGCAAAAAAGAGATTCCAATCTGAGGAGAGACATTAGCGATCAGCATGCCTATAATCGGGGGTGCAACCATCCCGCCAATATTATTGACAAATATGAGTGTTGAACAGGACAAGGCGGAATTGCTTCGATCAATTTCACAAGCACAGTCTACTACCATCGGAACAACAAGCCCTTCAGATACTCCCACCAGCATCATCAGTATGCCAGAAAGCAGTGCATTACTAACTATAAGCTCTATAGTAAGCAAAATACCAGAAATGAGCGTACCCCAAACCAATACAGTCTTTGGTGAAGTAACAAGCTTTGGGAGCAGAACTCTGCTTATCAATGCACCAATCCAATAAGCAGATAGAATATACGCTCCAATTCCACTTATATTCTTATAGACTGTAAGATACCGAACAATCCATACGGTAAGCCCAATTTGATGTGATGCAAAGAAAAATCCAATCAGAATTATTATGTATGCTCCTGGTTTTCTTATGAAGGATAACAAAGCCCCAAGCGAAACATCGTCGTATATTCCACTTTGATTCATTGGTTTTGGAATCCTTGGGTAAGCAACAAACACAAAGAAACAAAGTAAAAACAAACAAAAAATCGCTACTATCATGATTGCATTATTCCATACCAGACCAACCTTCAGCATGGAATTTAGAACGAGCGGTGCAAGCATTCCTCCAGCACTGTAGAAGGCTCGCATATAACTCATCATAACACTCGATTTTTTTGGATATAAATCAGAAATCAATGATGAAGCAAGCCCGTCCAAACTTCCAAAAGAGAGGCCGAAGCATAGATAAAAGGTACAGAGAAGCCAAAAAGCCGGTTTGAGCCCCAATCCTACCAATGAAAATGTCATTATGGCAGCCATGAAAAGTAAAATTTTTGGTTTTGCATACTTACGAAGCAAGCATGCTGAAAGAAAAATTGAAAAAATAAGACCAATCTCCTGAATGCTTGCTGGATACCCCTGTGCTCCCGCTTGTAGTGAGTACCCATCAATATAGGAAGAGAGCATAACACCTTGTGTTGCATGGATTGTCGCACCGATGACAAATAACAACATTATTCCAGACAGGAAGATTGTGTCTTTTTGTTTCATGCTCATTCAGATTTTTGTGCAAGCATTTCAAGTATCAGTATGAAATTTCGTGCAATATGGAATGGATCTTTTACTGGAAGGGCAACCACTTTCTCTTGCATAGAGCCATCACGCGATCGTATCTGAATCCATTCTCCAATCTCTCTGTTGGGGTGTGGGAAGGTTGCAAACGTGTAATCCATAACTTTCTTGAACCAATCAAGAAAATCATTGTCGCTACTTTCAATATAACAACGCAACGTGGAATAAAGAGCCTCGGAATGTACCCACCACAGTTTATCTGCCCATCCACTCAACTGTTGAGTCATCGGCTCATCCTCAACACCAAGTATTTGTCCATCGGGTTTTCCTCCATCAACACCGCAAAAATGTAAGAGGCCTCCATATTGTTCATCCCATCCATTCACAAGCGCTTTCTTCATCACCCGCAAAATTTTCGCTTTACGTTCAGGATGCTTGCAAATATCTGAGGTATCCAAGAGAAACCAAACATCCTCAATGGTATGGCCTGGGTTCTGGTGTTGACCAAGAATTTGGGAGAAAAATTGGTTTTTATTGGTGATAACCTCATGCAACACATCGTGCTCATCAACAAAGTTATCGAGTATATCAAGAGAAAAACCATCCATATCACGCACCAAAGCAGGGGCAAATGACACGTCATGCACCAGTGCTGCACGGTACAGCTCTCTCGCAGTATTGGAAAAAATCATCGGTATTCCGTGTGCCCTATACCCTGAAGAAAGCGGATATGGCAGGGTATTGTATTTGCCGTCATGAATTCGTTGGGTTGCTGAGATGTATAGTTTTTTTGCAAACTGATATGCATTGCCATCCCCCGCGGCATAGGAGTACATCCCCAAGCCCAAAATCACAAAGCAATCTGCATAGATGCTCATATCCAAAGGGGAATCCGGAGTCACCGATTTATGGGAACCATCCCTATCCATGACGAATACACAACGCCAATCTTGTTCGCTGATGAGGCAATGCTTCATAAGAAAATTTGCACCTTGGGCGGCAAGACGCAGGAATTCTTTTCGTTCGACATCTGAAAACATAGGTACAAAAGTGCTAGCCAACCGAGAGAACAACCATACAAAACGACCTTGGCTCCACGCATACTTATCGTAGGAGACAAGCGTTTCTCCCTTGTTGTCAAAACAATTCAAGAAGCCGCCAAACTGCTTGTCTTCACATCTTGGCAACCAGAATCCAAGAATCGATTCCTTCAATGCACTTTCGAAAAATGCAAACAAATCACGCTCATTCATACCTGCTTCTCTTACCTTATTTGAGTTTACCTAGCAAACCAAGACCGCCAACCATGACACCTGAAATATTGATATCCTCATTAAAACATATCAAATCAGCGTCTTTTCCTGCTTCGAGAGAACCTTTTGCAGCATCGATACCAAGAATTTTTGCCGGAGTAAGCGTCATCATGGTGATAGCATCATGAAGCGGGACATCAGCTTTTTTAGTCATTACCCTAACAAGTCGGTCATCCAAAGCAATACTGCCTGCAAAGGCATTTCGATCAGGCATTTTAGCGACTTCGTCCTCAATAATTACCCGTTGCCCATTCTCCAAGCTGCCCAGAATCGATTCTTGTACGTTCTGTCCGGCACATCTCATCGAATCGCTGGTCAATGCAACCTTATCCACTCCTTTCAACCTATACACCATGTTAAGAATCTCAGGAGGCAGATGGCAGCCATCGGCAATCAGTTCAACTGTCATATCTTCAATACAGAAAGCGCTCTCAACAACCCCCGAAATTCTAAATCCCCCTCTTCTGGTGATAGTGCTCATTGCAGAGTATAGATGGGTTACATGCGTAGTCCCCTTTCTAAATGCCTCGAGAACTTGACTGTATTCGGCATTGGAATGGCCGATAGAAGGAAGAATTCCTTCTTCACACAAACGTTTCCCAAATAAGGTTGCACCTTCATTCTCAACAGCATAGGTCCATCGTTTAATAGCTCCTCTTCCATACTGTAAAAATTCTTCATACTCTTCAGGTTTGGGCTGTCTTATATAGTTGGGATCGATTGCTCCGCATTGTGCCGGGCAGAGATATGGCCCTTCCATATGCAAACCAAGAAGGTTCGGCCCTTTTCCTGCGAGACGGATTTTTGCAGCCTTGAAAGCATCTATGGTCCTAAGAATCTCTTCTCTCGATGCTGCGAGTGCTGTAGGAAGAAGCGTAGTTGTTCCATGTTCCATATGGGTCAAGCTAGCTGTATCGAAGGCCTGGGCAGTCCCATCCATGAAATCAGCACCACCCGCCCCATGAGCATGCATTTCAATGAATCCAGGAGCCACATACATCCCATTGCAATCTATCACTCTATCAAAGGATTCATCACATGAAGAGTTTGTCACTATTTTCCTGATTTTCGAACCTTCAATAATCAGACTACCACGTATTATGCGGTCTTGTAGAATCAGCCAAGCATTAGTCAACAGGGTTTTCATGGTATTCCTCCTTAAAGAATCAACTTGCCGGCATCTATATCAACATACATTGTGGCGCATGCATGCGTCTTGAGTATCGTTGCAGGACAATCCGTAGAAACGGTATCGTTTATCATGTGAAATACTGCATTAGCCTTGGTTGCAGCCGGTACTGAGCAAAACATATGCTTGGCTTGCATAAGACCAGGTATAGTTACAGTCAATGCATGAGTCGGTACTTCCTCAATGGCATTAAAGCAACCATCGTGTACTTGTTGCAACCTACACCTGTATTCAAGCTCAACAGTCTTTACATAGGTAGTATCATTAAAATCAGCAACGGGAGGGTCATTGAATGCAATATGCCCATTCTCCCCAATACCAAGCATGCACACGTCAAGAGGATGGTCCATAAGCAACTTGGCATAGCGCATTGCTTCTTTCTCAATATTCTCTGCATTCCCATTAAGCAGATTGACCGATAGAAATTTTTTCTTGTCAAAAATCGCTCGTTTTAAAAAATTCCTGAATCCCGCAGGATGTGATGGCTCCAAACCAACATATTCATCCATATGAAACGCATGGACTCTGCTCCAATCAATATCCTGATCATTGAGCAAGGTAGACAAGGTCTCGTTTTGAGAAGGTGCTGCAGCAAACATCACATTAATGTTCTTTTTTTCTGCGAGAAGCCTTTTGATGCAGAGAGCAGCTTCTTCACCAGCACATGCACCCATTGCCTTACGCGTATCAAATACACACACGCGCAACGTATCGCAAAAAAAGTCCTTGATTAGCATATAATTTTACCTCTGTTTTTATGTATATAAAAATGTCTCGGCACCGTTGGACAAAATACCGATGCGAATTTCCGGATTCTCATCTAGTAGTGCGTTCAAGAGTTTTTGGAAATCTTTTGTCGCATAATACTCACACCCGCACGCATCCATATCCGCCTTTGTGACCCCATCACTGACAACTATGAGCCTGCGCCGTTGCCGTAATTTGGCCATACCATTCCCTACCGCAATAGCCAGAGGATCCCCATGATTCTCACCCCGTATGCAAGCTTTGACAATTTCATCCCCATCATTTCTTCCCATACATACTGGATACTCTTCGTGGGGCCCAATTCCTTCATAATTGGGGCTAACAAGAATCAGTGTACCACCTGAATCACTCTTCAAGGCTGCCTCTGCAGAGAACATTGCTTTTGGTGATTGCCAAAAATCCTGATCTGCGGGATGAGAACCGGCTATCATCACATCAGCTTGTTCAGTTACATGATAGCCAACAACCTTCTTACCCCTTCTAACGCCTTCTCGATGAGCTGCGACATAATGACCGGCGACAACGTCAGCAATCTGAAGCTTGGAATTCAAGATGGTATTAATGATAAAGTCCAAACCTATTGAATCCACCCATGTTTCCATCATTTCACGAATCGGGGTGGTCTCTCTCCCGAAAAAATTCTCATCATACAGTGATGCCTTAAGGTGGAAATACGCTACTGTCTGTTCTCCGGCAATTCCAGGATAGAGAATTTTCCCACCTCCTCCCCATCCCATCACAGGATGAGGAACTAAGCTGCCTACTCCTATATGAATATCCGTATCTGTTACAACTTTCGATGCCATAATTGGCACGCCTTCGGGTGTGTCCCCCACATATACAAGACCTTCCGGCTTTCGAAATTCCGAGTTATATACGGTATATTGTTCGTAGATTTTCTTTCCTACACGATCTCGCAGTTCATCCTCAGTCATATACCTATGGCTGCCAAGCGCAACAACAATACGTATATCCTCTCTTTTTGCTCCGGCGGCTTCAAGTCGGGGGAGAAGGATCGGGAGGATAGTCGATATCGGTGTGGCTCGGGAACCATCATCTATAATTACAGCGATTTTTTTCCCCGGTACAACAATTTCTTCAATTTTTTTTGACCCGATTGGATGCTCCATCGCCTCTAAAACAGCCATTTTTACATCTTTCACTGGTTCTACAAAAACTGGATCCATAGTATCGATTACGTTCCTCTGTGGAATTTCGAAACCAATCCTCATCTCTCCATATGGAATATCATATTTCATATCTTCCTCACAAGTTTTTCCTCAAGAGCTTTCTTCAACAAAGCAATTCTTTCGGCAACTTCATTCTCAGAAAGATAGATGACATCCTTTTTATCCGGAAACATAATAAACGGCGTCCCCCACCCTAGTTTACCTTCATATTTCGGACAAACTGTATAATGAACGTGTCGGCAACCGTCCCCATATATGCCATAGTTGATCTTATCAGGGTGAAATAGCTCAGATATCGTTTCTGCGAGCAAGCAGACATCATCCATGTACATGTCACGCTCGGTTTTAGGAATCTGGAAAATTTCTTCATAATGGTTTTTAAACATGATGGTGCATCGGCCAGGAAGCGTCTGATCCTTGCAGAGAAATACCTTGGAAATACGAAGGTCACATACTTCGAATAGAAGTTTTTGAAATTCTTCATCTCTATCGCAATAATAACAATGTGTATCCATATGTGTGCATTACTCCTTAATGTAACTCAGTGTGACTAACAGACAAGATTACTTTATTGCACCTTTCGTTGCATCACCAGTTATGTAATTTCTTATACTAACAAACAATATTATAAGCGGGATTGTCGTAATCACCGCACCGGCCATAACTAGATGCCAAGGAATTCCTACAGCAGGATTATTCTTAAGGATTTCGTACAGCTTGACGATGATTGTCTTCATGTTCGACCTTGAAGTAAATGTAAAGGCAAAGAGAAACTCATTCCAAGTTCTGGTGAAAATGAAAATTATCGCAACTACAATCCCCATCGACGAAATGGGAAGTACAATTTTCACAAGTGTTCGGAACTTATTGCATCCATCAATAATTGCTGCTTCCATGGTTTCTTTTGGAACATTATCAAAATGGCTGGTCAACATAAGTACTATAAATGCCAAATTGAACGTGGTATTCATTGCTATCAAGCCAATGTAGGAGTCAATCCACCCCCAATGGTTCAACATCTGATAGAGTGGGATAACCACAATAATCGGAGCAAACATCTGACTGGCCAATACGATTCCGTACGTTGCAATCTTGCCATAAAAATCGAGTTTAGACAGAGCATACGCAGCAGGAATCCCAATTACAAGTATTGCAACAATGCTTCCTGCGGTCACCAATATGCTGTTTTTAAATCCTGTCAGAACATCCATTTTCATAAAAACTTCGATATAGTTGTACCAAACAAATCTCTCAGGAATCCACTTTACAGGAGTCGTGAATACACTCGTTCCCTCTTTCAGTGATACGGAAATCATGGCGACAATAGGAAAAAGCAACAGGACTACCATCAATGCGACGACAACCATGAAGATCATGTTTCCTGAGATCTTCTTTGTTTTATAGAATAGTTCAGTATTATTCATACGAGATATCCTTTCTTTTGGAGCGGACATAGAACACTGCAAGTATCGAGAGCAGGATGAAACATACAACGCTTATTGCAGCTGAGTACCCTCGGTTATTGAATTCGAATGCATTCTGATAAATCAGGTTTACAAAAATCGATGACGAGTTTGCGGGTCCGCCGGTAGTCATCATGTATATGACATCAAATGAATTAAAAGCCCATATTGCTATGAGAAGAGCCAACGTACGCACATCTCTGAGTATCAATGGGAATGTGATGGCAAAGAACCTTTCGATGGCATTTGCCCCATCTATGTCTGCCGCTTCATACAAATATGTGGGAATTGAATATAATGTTGCTAAGATATTCAATGCACAAAACGGAGCAACGGCCCATACATTTACTATCATGACAGCAATCAGTGAGGTTTTCATATTACCTAAAAACGAAATTTCCCCACTTAAAATACCGATATCCCTGAGAAATTGGCCAATATGTCCGAATGACGGATGATACATATTCCGCCAAATCATACACGAAACTGCTGCCGGAGTTGCATATGGTATCAACATGACCCCGGTAAGTAACCTCTTTCCATGAAACTCTTTATAGAGAATCAGTGCCATAAGCAATCCGAGGAGGATTTTTGCCAGTGTTCCTGCGCCAACCCAAATCAAGGTATTTTTAAATGCAAGAAGCGTTTTGGAATCACCAATAAATTTTTTATAGTTATTGAGTCCCAACCAGACCTTGCTTCCATTAAGTCGGATAGTATAAAAAGAGTTATTGAAGACACTAACCACAGGAATAATAATAAAAACTACAAATACTACGACCATCGGAAGCAGATACAACAAATTGAGCATCTTATCCTTTCGCTGTTTTGTCTGAAGAGAAATTTCTTTCATATTTGACCTTGCATGATAATATGCATATGCAGGTTGTTAGGCCTGCGTATGCATATGTCTAGGTACTTGCAGTTATTGTACCGCGAGCACTTCGTTACATTCGATCTCAGCTTTGGCAAATGCTGCTTTTGCAGACATTTCTCCATACACAGCTTTAGTGATCGAATCTGCCATTATCTTCTGGATCTCTTCCCAGCATGTAATAGAAGGCTTGAATCTTGCCTGAGGCTCCATCTTGACAAACGGAGACACCAACTCGTTGGAAACATCAGAGAAAGCAGGAATGTCAGCAACAAAACTTGATTGGTTTGGTACCCAACCCGCAGCATTGATAACCTCTCCCATGTACTTGGACTGGTGCCACTTTTCAAGGAATTTCCCGGTAATGTCCTCATTGCCTGTTGCAAACATCAAATCAACATCCATAACACCGTAGGAATATGCATCACCTGATGGGCCTGCTAGCGGCTGCAATATCTTTGCCCAGCTATAATCCAAACCCCGCTTCTTGAGATCTGCCAGCCCTTGGCCATTATGAATGTATGCAGCAGCATTCTGTGATGTAAAGTTGGCTTGAGTTTCATTAATGGAGGCTTCACCAAAATCGGGAACCGAATACTTGGCCAGATCAACAAACATCTGAAGAGCAGCCACTCCGGCTTCCGTATTGAAAGCAACTGTTTTCTGATCTTGACTTAAAACATCACTTCCATACGCCCAAAGAATTGGCAAGAAGGTATCCAATGTGTTTTTCGGATGGCCGGCAACCAGTGAGTATGCATAGTTTGTTACTCCATTTCCACTAAGCTTAGGAGCAATCGCCAGCATTTCTTCCCAGGTTTTTGGTTCTGAAACACCAGAGGCATCCAGAGATTTTTTGTTTATGAGTACAGATCGGACAGACATGTAGGAAGGAAGAGCCCAAAGCGTGCCATCGACAGAACAAACATCCTTTGCTGCGGCCGAGAAGTCTTCAAGAAGACTCTTGCTTACATAGGTTTCTGGGCTGACTGTATATCCAGCTTCCTTGAATTGTACCGTCCAGGAAGAGAATCCGTACATCGCATCGGGCATATTGTTACCAGCTGCTGCGGTAAGAATTTTTTGGTATGCATCAGAGTATGCCCAACTTTCAATATTGACCTTTACCCCAGTCTCGGCTTCGAATTCAGCTGCACACTGTTTAAGAAGATTGATGCCGGTATCCCCAAGAGTAACATACGTAATCTCGGAAGTTTTCGCTACCTCCTTCTGTCCGGTGGCAAAGACTGAACTAATTGCAACGATTGCAATCAAAAGAACAATCAATGATTTTTTCATACTATTTCTCCTTTGTATTTTTTAGCTGCATTGCAGCTACGTTTCCGCTTTACAGATGCTTCACTCGGAAAAGAACTTCTTTGATTCTATCCTTGTCATGTTGTAAGTCTACAAATCGACTTCCTTTCCAAATGAAACGCTCTGGAACAGACTCTTTGACCTTGTCGAACATGAGCTCCAGAATTGTTGAAGCCAGTGCAATATATGTTCCATCGGCATAGGACTCACTACCTGTCTTTAGCGATACTTCTGCACCTTGTGCAGGTGAACAAGTGACAGCAATGACAATCAAGCCTTTTGCTTTTGCCCATTCGAGAGCTTCAGAAAATCCAATGAATATGGGATCGCTACCAATCAAGATTATCGGGTCTCCTTCTTCTACGTACTCATAATAATCAAGGATACAAGGAGCAAGCCCAGGAACTTCCATACACATTGTATTACGATACGAACCGTGTGCAGGATCCAGCGAAGGATCGAACATTGGATTCAGGTTCATCGGTTTTCCAGCCTTGAAGAAATGACTTGCAATCAATGAAGAGCTCACTTCCTCAGAACCATATATGTGCAACAACCGATCGTTCATAATTGCATCCGACAAGATTGCAGCAGCTCTCATAATCTCTGATTTCTGATTTGAAAGCTCAGAAATTTTAAAAGCTACCTTGTTTATATATACTTCTACATTCATTTCCAACCTCACATGCTCTTAACTCGACCCCAAATTCTCTTCATATAATCCTGATTTGCTTCAATACCTCCAGCTTGTAGTGAATTTGTCCATGTGAATGGGTCATGACCCATTTCTTTGAGTTTCACCATAGTCTGTGCAAGCAATGCTTTTAGAAGAATCGCTTGCATAATTGTCGCAACCGGCGAGATTTTATGTTCGAAGCAATCATATTGCAGAACGGCATCACCGTACGGAACATGGCTATCCAGATACATATCGGAAACGGAATACAGGCTTTGTCCGCTTTTGTGCTTGGCTCCTGCATAGTGGGATTGATCAGAAAATGAGGGGGATGTGATCGAAATAACATATGCACCACGGTTACGGCACTCTATAGCACCACCGATGGCAACTGGATTTATACCATAAGCACTTCCAAAAATAACAATGTCGCCTTGTGAAATTTGGTTGTACTCAATAATAATTTTATTCAAACCCTCAATTCGTTCCATTCCGTTGATTTCCCTTGCGGCTCCATGCGAAAGGGATATATTGGGATCATAAATAGGACAAACAGATGCAAGTTCACCTTTACGATACATTGCATCTTCTGAAAAAATCGACGAATGGCCTCCTGGACCCCAAAGAAAAACGAGATGACCATCAGCAACACGACACGCAATAATTTCCGCAGCCTTGATAATCTTATCTTTTTCTGTATCCTTCACTGCGTTTATTAAGCTAGTGATAGCGTCAAAATAATCTATTGCCGGATTCATATGATGTTTAACTTCCTCAACTTATAATATATGACCTTTAAATCTGATTTTTATAAGCATTAATTGTGATTTGTATGTCTAATCAGAACTATACACTCTCTTTTTTGATTTTACAACAAAATAATCATCATATCTTTAATTTTTATTTTCCATGTGATATGATAGTGGTATATTCAATTGTGAACAAATTATTACAGGAGAATGCTCATGGCTGGTTGTAGAGAACGTCTAGGGGATAGAATAACAACGGAAATTCAGGACTTAATTTTCTCAGAATATAAACAAGGTGACAAAATTCCAACAGAAGGTGAATTAGCAAAACAATTCTCTGTAAGTAGAATCACAATCCGTGAAGCGATTACGAATCTTAAGTCCAAAGGCATACTTGATGTTCGCCAAGGTGATGGAACGTTTGTCAGTGGATTGACACCATCTTCATTCATGAAACCAATCTTGCCAATGCTCAAACTCAGGAGTACCGATATTGAGGATATCTTTGAGGTTCGTATACTCATCGAGACCAAGGCTGCCCAGTTAGCGGCTAGCAAGGGACTTACGGCGGCTGAGTCTGATAAGCTGGCTGGGATTCTGAAATACATGGATCAAGCAGCAATCGATAAAAACACAATTCACTACAACGATTTAGACTTGGAATTTCATCAATGTATTGCCGAGTATAGTCGAAATGAAGTAATTAGTACGATTCACGAATTGCTACTTGACTTGATAAAGGAGACCATTCAGAAAGCTTGCAGCTGGCCAGAGCACATCATCAACAGCATTATTTACCATAATAGAATTGTCAAAGCTATTGTAGATCAAGATCCAGAGAATGCTGGGAAAATGATGAGCCGTCACCTTTCCGATGGGCTTGATTTCATTAGGAAATCTAGAAGTGAGGATACAAAGGAAAAAGACAATCGGCTGGCGTAGAAGTCAGCAGGAACCATATATAAAGGGGGAGAACGAAATGAATAGTTTGATTCATGATTATCGAAATACTATCAATGGGGTGCTTGAACTCATTGAGGGAGAACAAGAATCTTTTGAAAAAGCAGCAAAAGTCATAGTAGAGGCTTTTCTTGCAGACAAAATGGTCCATGTTATAGGTCCTGGAGGACATTCTAACATGGGAGTGGAAGAGGTTTTGTGGCGAGCCGGCGGACTCGCAATTTGGGATGCCATACTTGATCCAGGTACCAACCTGATACATGGGGCCAAGCGTTCAAATATTATTGAGAGGACGCCTGGGTATGCAAAAGGAGTACTGGATGCATACCATGTTGGAGCAGAAAAAGGTGAGGTTATGGTGATTGTCAATGCGTATGGGATTAACTCCATGACCATTGATACCGTCCAAGAGTGCAAAGCTCGTCAAGTGACAACCATTGCAGTCACCTCCGATTCATTCGCCAAAATTGTTCCGAACGGGCATCCATCCCGGCATCCTAGTGGGAAGAACTTGTTCGAAGAAACCGATATTTATATCAATAATCATCTTCCTGTTGGAGATGCAGTAGTAGAAATTGAAGGTTATGGCCAGAAAGTCGGCTCAACATCAACATTCTGCAATTGTTTTGTTATGAATTGTCTCTCGGTGACGATAGTGAATGAAATGGTTAAGCGGGGAATAAAACCTCCTGTTTTCGTCAGTGCAAATATGCCAGGCGGAGATGAACACAATAGAAACCTCGAAGAGAAGTACGGAAAGTTGGTAAAGCATCTCTTGTAAATCCGATGTGCTTTATTCGGTTATACATATCTACGAGCAGCACAACACGTTGCTTGCTTCTTATTTGAACTGTACGGGAAGGTGAAGCAGTCAATTAGGTCGACTCACCTCTGGTTCTCGTTACGTCAGATGGACTACGGGGCGAGTATATTCCCGGTGGCGGTCTCGCTGTTCGAGAGCGCCAGCTTGCAGGTGGTCTTGCGCTCGTTGATGTTCGAATCCGACGAGTCGCTCGGCGGTGGTCAGTATGTCTACAACTACCTGAAGATGGCAGTCATGGTACTGGGCATGCTTCTGGTTCTGATCATCTACCCGTTCGTCCAGAGACACTTTGTCTCAGGTCTCATGCTCGGAGGCGTCAAAGGTTGATACTGGGTGGGTCCTACTTCTGAGTTCTTCATAGCACCCCTTTGCAGGTCGGCTTCATAGGAGGCCGGCCTGATTTTACGCTCCCTCCAAGACACGAGCCAAGGAACTGTCAATAAGAAGATGGTTGGCATACCGCTTTGTAATCGCAAGCGAGACAAGAGAAGCCTTATGTGCTCCTGCTGCTGCAATAATCACCTTGCAACCATGATTCGCTTTCTTTTTTATAACATCGAGATGTATCGCCTTGATGAGTGCCGAATGTGAGACAGCCCCCATCTCAGAGACTAGATCCGGGAACTGGATGATGTCACCTTTCTCATCCAGAAGATAGTAGTTCAGGTCTCCGACTGCTCCACCTGCGATAATCTCCTGCAAACGGGTCGATCCAAGAGTCGCCTGTATCATATTGGAATAAAGCCCTTTCCTGCTGAAGGTGCCGATTCCCATCACAACAGCATCAGCCAGCTGCATGGCGCTGTATACTTCGGGCTCGGTTATTGGATTTGAATCCGAGCAGCGTCCTTCATTCTTATACCGGAACGAAGAGATCAGTGATGTAGCTGTAATGGAAAAATCTGCAGGGGTCATGGTGAAATTGAGCGGAAACAATTGGAAATTTGTTGCATTCCCCCGCTTCAGGTGGTCCATGATTCTGGCTATCGTATAGCCATTACTCACGCCGACAGAGAACCTATCGTACTGGGATGCCATCTCGGTCAGCCAGCGGGAACCAACCACGCCAAGGGCCATCTCCTTGACGATCTGGAACTGCACAAGGGTGGTATCGACAACTTTTACCGCATTCGGCATGAGTCCGAAGCGGACGGCAATTGATTCTTCCAAATCGGTGTCACACTTCATGCAGCTCAACCTGGACTCAAGCTTCCCGGAAAAATATGCATCTCGCACCAAATTATCCACTGAAGTTTCAAAAGTCTTATCGCTCGATACGAGTGCTGGAAAAGATGCCTTCAAATCATGGGCTGATGCTCCATTGAAGATTGCATCGAGACATGCTTCACTCTCGAACGGCCACCGTTGTATGGAATCTAAATATTCCTGTTCGCCCATCGTCGCCAGGTGCGAAATGTCGATCAATGAAATTCGATAGAGTTTCGCTAATAATTCCAAATTCCCAATATGAGAGGAGAACTCCTTTTCCCAACTCTGGTATGTCCTCAATGGAATATGCAGGGATTGTGCAACGAAACTCTGTGTATAACCGTGAAGCAGTCTGAGTTCCTTGATGATTGTAGTGATGCGTGATTCCAAGTGTTCCATGAAATAGAGTCTATCATATACTACCATAATACGCAATAACTTGCGTTATACAATATATTGTAATACATTTTTTTGTGTGTTACTCTTCACTACACAATCACCAATGAAAAAGGAGTCAATACATGAAACAAAGAAATCTAATCTGTTTGTTCCTTCTCGTTCCGGCCTTCTTGTTCTCGGCAGGGACACAAGAGACAGGGAAATCAAAAGAAGTCGTTTTAAACTGGTATTCCCATGCATCTTCGCTTGGAGCAACCGAGCAGACGATTATTGAAGCATTCAATGAGCAGAATCCCGATATCACCGTCAAAGTCATCGAGCTCCCTGAAGCAACAAATGACAAGTTGCAGGCACTTCTGATAGCCCTGCAAAGTGGGGACAGTTCAATTGATTTCTTCAATGCAGATGTGACATGGACCGCCACTTTTGCCTCTGCAGGACTCATTGAACAGCTGGATTCCTATATGCTTGAATCAGAGCGAAAGGAATTTCTACCGGGCACCATTGAAGCTGCAAGGTATCAAGGAAAGCTTTGGGGAATCCCTTTCAGGACTGATGCCGGTGTTCTCTATTATCGTTCTGATTTGTTGGAGAAGCATGGAAAGCCTGTTCCCAAGACCTATGAAGAACTCTTTGCCATCGCGGCACAAATCAATGAAGCTGAAGGCGGTGGATTATATGCACTCGTAGGATCGCTGGCAAACGGAGAAGGCATGACGTGCAATGCTGTAGAATGGTTTTACTCCAACAACGGCGAAGTAATTGGATCCGATGGATCAATTCGCATAAACTCACCGCAGAATGTTGAGATTCTCAGCATCATGGTCGATGCATACAAGAATCGATTGATGCCGGAAGGAGTCCTTTCCTATGGAAGCGGCGATGCAAGAGCCTCCATGTTCCAAGGCAAGCAGGTATTTATGCGGGCTTGGCCGAAAGCATATGCAATGGGGCAGGATGCAACAAAATCACAGGTAGCAGGAAAATTGGGCGTCGCTCCTCTACCGAAGGGTCCACAAGGAACAGCGGGCAAGAGCGTCGTGGGAGGATGGCAGCTCTTCTTGAATAAAAACTCAAAACAAAAGGATGCAGCCATCAAATTCATGAAGTTCTACGCAAGTGAATATGCACAGAAACTGCATGCATTGAATGACTCATACCTGCCTGCTCGACGATCATTGTATGCTGATGCAGATATCTTGGCGAAGTATCCGTATTACAGCCAATTTCCTTCCATCCTGGAAAGTGCCGTCGCCAGACCCCAGTCCCCATACTATGCAGAAATTTCAGCAATCCTCTCAGCAGAGGTACAAAATGCAATGAAACAAAGCAAATCTCCTTCACAAGCACTTGCAGATGCACAGAAAGCAATGATGAACGTTGGAAAATAATGAGAGATTCGGGCCTCCTCTCTCTAGGGAGGAGGCTTTCTCTTGCTTTGGAGCTAACATGAAAACACTTTCACGAAAACAATTTGGATATCTGTGCTTAACACCGACGATCCTCATTTTCGCAATTTTTGGAGTATATCCGGTTCTCCGTACCATACTCATCAGCATGTTTCGGTTCCGTCTCCAGACAGGACCCACCAAAACCTTCATCGGCTTGGAAAACTACATCAGAATGTTTTCTGATACTCGATTCTTTGGAGCATTGCTGTTTACCTTAGGTTTCACCATCCTCACTGTAGGGTGTGAGGTGGTATTGGGCCTTCTATTTGCTCAGATGATGAATCTCCCCATCAAGGGACAGGGAGTATTGCGTGTGGTAGTGCTGATCCCCTGGGCTATTCCGACCATGGTCAGCGGCTTCATGTGGAAATTCATGGTTCACGACCAATATGGGGTATTCAACCAAATCCTGATGAGTACCGGCTTGTTGGATTCTTTCATTCCTTGGCTCAGCCAAGACGGCACAGCTCGGTTCATACTCATTCTTTCAGATATTTGGAAGACAGCACCCTATGTATCCCTCTTGATCCTGGCCGGTCTTCAAACAATTCCCGCCTCATTGATGGAAGCAGCGGAAATCGATGGAGCCAATGCCTTGAAACGGTATTTCCTTATAACCCTTCCCTTGTTGAAGCCGGTTCTGGCTACAGCAATCCTATTTCGAATAATCTCTTCCTTCAAAGTCTTTACCGTCATCGTTGCATTGACAAACGGCGGACCTGGATATGCTACCGAGTCACTGACCATGTATACGATGCGTACCTATTTTGATGCAGGCAATTATGGGTATGGTTCTGCACTTGCAACGTTCACCTTGCTGCTCACCTGTGTCATTGCGCTCTTCTTTACTGATGTCATTAAAAACAAGATCGATGCAGGAAGGAGAGGAACTCGATGAAAGTAATCCGCAAATCCACTATCTTCTCTTTTTATCTCTTTGCTGTTTTTTTCATTGTGCTTATTGGATTTCCATTCTTCTGGCAACTCTTGAACTCCTTCAAGTATGAGAGAGACATTTTTTCACTTACTTGGTTTCCTTCCGCATATACGTTGGAGAATTATTACAAGGCTTTTACCGTACGCCCATTGCATGAGTATTTGGGAAATAGCTTCATCATTGCAACCGTCTCAACGCTCTTTGCCCTGGTTATAGGAAGCCTCTCGTCATATGCAATAGGCAAGACACCCATAAAAGGAAAAACCCCTATCCTTCTTGTTGTCCTCTCAATCAGCTTGTTGCCTCCTATAGTCATAATCAATCCCATCTACACCATCATCAGAAGCCTTGGGCTCTTGAATTCCTATACCGGCCTGATACTTGTAAACATACTCTTCACCCTGACCATCGTCATATGGTTCCTGACTCCCTACCTCTCTTCAATTCCGGTTGAGATTGAAGAAGCTGCGGAGATAGACGGGGCTTCACCGGCACAGTGCTTCATGAAAATCATCATTCCGCTGCTGGGGCCGGGAGTTTTCACTGTTGGCATTCTTGCATTCATCCAAGCTTGGAATGAGTACCTTTTCGCCCTGGTCCTCAACCCAATCACCATTAAAACAGTTACTGTAGGGCTCAAGATGTATGAAGCTGATAACTATATGCCATGGGGAACCATCATGGCGGCTTCGGCAATCATTGTAGTGCCTCTCATCACCTTGGTCCTGCTTCTGCAGAAACGCATCATCGGTGGTTTGATGACAGGGGGAATGAAAGAATGAACAGGCCTCTTCCCTGCTTGTATTCCCACTATAGCAAGACCCGGTGGTATAGGCGACTCGTTGCAGGCGAATTCATCATCCAGTTCGACCAGTACCCCGAAAGGGAAGTCATTATTGATGAAGTTGCAGACAAGAGACTTCCAATCCCTTCGCTCATCGCTTGGAAGGATCGAATTCGTGAGTTATGCACCCAGGATGCTTCTGTGTGGAATACCTACTCACCAGGCAGCCTGCTTGCGCTGCTTCGCCGAGAACGAAAGAAATTCCTTCAGAACTCATTCCCTGCATGGGCTGAATCCGGTTTCAACCATGCCATACCGGCGTGGAACCCGATGGAGTCAACGGAGCATCTGCTCATCATCCCCGATGTATACGACGCTGCTCCTCTTGATGTCCAAATACAATTATTGAGAAGCCCTTGGGGAGAAGATACAAAAATCCATGTCGGACTACCCAATGAATTCATCAATCAATCGGAGCTCTCAGACCCGATACTGTTCCTGGATGCCCCCCATGAAATCTCAAGTGACCAGATACATGCCCTTGCCTTGAAGGGACACGTTGTATGTGCAGATGTGTGGTATGCACTAGCATTCCTTCAGGAGAATGTTCAAGTCAGCGCATGCCTTGATCACAGGGAGTGGTTCGCAGCATCTATTTGCAATACAAGTGTGTTCGAGGCGGGAGACCCCCGGATTCCCGAAACCTCACATTTCCATCCCATTTTCAAGCAACCAACGGCAACCGGAGCGACCAGAATGTTCAAAACCCTGACTCCGGAGCAAAATCCAAGTTGTTATTCCGGTGTTATCAAGAAATTATCAAACTGTGCAGCATATCCTTCTTGGATTGCATCCAAACACATTGCGATTCATCAAGGCTTTTTTTTGCAGCACCCTGATGGCACATGGGAACAGGTCCCCCACACCCAGGCACATGCCGTACATGTCTCACTTGCCACAGTGCAGTCAACTGCTGTAACCGTAGAACCAAAATTCTTTCGAGGCAAGGCATCTCCCTTGGAAGTGTCCTATCCTCATGGAGGGCTCTTTACCAGCTTCAATTACTATTTTACGGAAAATCTGAAGGCATGGTATGCACACTATGACGACCGTCCTCTCCCTTGGGATGATTTCTCCTTGGATTATCTTGCCGTCCGTCATGAGGACCTGCTCCTTGAATCAGTTCCTCTCTATCAGAAAGCACTGCTGGGTTATTCACAAAATGGAGAACTGTTCGCCTGTGAAGGAGACTGGGACTCTCTCTCACTCACCACCGGCAGAACCCAAACATGCTTGCATTTCGACAGGCAAGGAAAAGACGCAGGTTCGGATGCAACAATATATTTCCCCAATGATCCCGACACCCTTGTAGGAGCAGGGAAAATATGTGCAACCATCATCCATGACTATGTATGGGCTGTTTGCGAAGGACCTGTCAAAGTACCGCCTTTTGGCGTAGTCGTTGCTTCAGCAGCCAGGTTATTTGAAAAGGAATCTTCCGTTACTTGGTCGGTTCATTGGAAATCTCTCCCAGTGCCGAAAGAGACGGTTGTGTGGCTTGCCGGAGGATTCAACGCCCTGATTCTTGATGGAGAAAATCA
>Ga0334882_1002052_pt1 | contig 21888 bp, 10 predicted proteins | sample GraSluR1_MG_5_FD_207226 | JGI IMG/M metagenome (GOLD analysis project Ga0334882, IMG submission 207226) | Sludge microbial communities from methane-producing bioreactor in Wageningen University, Netherlands - Granular Sludge_15_04-R1 | ecosystem: Engineered > Bioreactor > Anaerobic >...
TGCAGACCCAGCGCGTGCAACGATCCGCCGCCCCGGAAGAGGAAGTGCAGACCCAGCGCGTGCAGCGGGCCGCCACCCCGGAAGAGGAAGTGCAGACCCAGCGCGTGCAGCGATCCGCCGCCCCGGAAGAGGAAGTGCAGACCCAGCGCGTGCAACGATCCGCCACCCCGGAAGAGGAAGTGCAGACCCAGCGCGTGCAGCGGGCCGCCGCCCCGGAAGAGGAAGTGCAGACCCAGCGCGTGCAGCGATCCGCCGCCCCGGAAGAGGAAGTGCAGACCCAGCGCGCCATTGATAAAACATTGGTACGGCGACTTGTCGTGCGTAGCGAACGACCAACACGCATTGCAAAACTGCCATCTATCCAGCGTGCTGTTGAAAGCGATTCTGGAACCACACCTTTATTATTCAAAAAAACCGGAGCATACGCGCCGTCCATCATGCCGGCTGCTAAATCAACGCATACCACAGGCGAGAACGCTACCGCAGCCCCGGTATTACCTTTACCGCCCATTCGTGTACAGCGGGTTCCAATGATTATACAACAGATGGCATCCCCTATCACTGTTCAGCGCACGGCAGAAGAAACAGCCAATGCTACCGAGTCAGCTCCCGGCGCAGTAGATTTACAGCTGCTAGCGCAAGACATTTACGCGATCATCAAACGTCGTCTGCGCGTCGAGCAAGAACGACGTTCCATGCGCTAACTCTTTCATTAAATAAGAGCGGAGAATTGAGGAGAGGAGTCTAAAATGCAAGCAAGTAGTAACACCCCTACTGTCGTTAAGGCAGAAATTGTTATCGTTGATAAGCACGGTACCCCTGACAGCAGCAAGTCGCCGATTAAATGTCTCTACAATCCTGAGACATTGCAATTTAGCCGTTCTTCAAGCTGGAGCAAAGAGGAAATCCCTCAAGAAAGTCATGCAAAGCACACCTATAAAGGCGGTGGCGGAGCATCACTGAGTGTCAGACTGATTTTTGATACTAGTAGCACGGGAGAGGATGTACGCGAGAAATTCACAGACCGTCTATTCGCCTTGTTAAATGTAGATGACAAGTTAAAACATCCGCCGTACTGCCGCTTCGAGTGGGGTGGAAAGTTCTTTTTCCCAAAGGGCTTTGTCAGCAGTGTCAAAGCATCTTATACCCTGTTTTTGCCAAGCGGTGAACCTATCCGTGCCGAAGTCGATGTTTCATTTGAAGAAACTGATACCGAAAAAGATTTGGCTAATAGACCGCAAAATCCAACCAGTCGCTCAGAAGCACGTGCGACCTGGGTTGTCCGTGAAGGGGAGCGGCTGGATTGGATCGCAGCCCAAGAATACGGCAATGCTGCGGCATGGCGACATATCGCAATGGAAAATAACATTGAGGATCCGTTAGCCTTGCAAACAGGACAAGTGCTAAAACTAACCCCTCTGTCGTAACCCAATAGCGAGAAGGAGGAAGTAGAAAGCATGTCCGACCAGGTAGAATTCACGGAAATTGTCAATTTTACAATCAAGGTTGATGGTAAAAGCATTGACACGGAACTAAATCATGATCTCACCGAGATGGTTGTAGATAGCAATCTGCATTTACCAGACATGGCATCACTGGTATTCTTCGCCACAGACACAACTGCTATAGACAATGATACTTTCAAAATCGGTAAAAGTCTTGAGATTGCAGTAGGAAACGCGCCGCTCTTTGAAGGAGAGATTACGACGTTTGAACCAGTTTTCAACGAGGGAGGGGGCGTTGAAGTTGTTGTGCGTGGTTACGACAAGTCACATCGCCTGCATCGCGGCAATAAGACGCGCGTCTTTGCCGAAAAGACCTTTAGTGATATTGTTTCACAAGTAGCCAAAGAGTCTGGATTGCAAGCGCAAGTAGAATCCTTTACAGATGTTCATGCGCATGTCTGGCAAAACAACCAATCAGATATGGCTTTCTTGAACTACCTTGCAACCCGGCTAGGCATGTATCTCTATGTAGACGGGAAAAAACTCTATTTCAAGAAAGAACCACCAGCGGCAGGCGATGCAGTTCAGTTTACCTGGGGGCATGAATTACGCTCATTTCGTCCACGCATGGCAGCCACGCATCAGACTGACAAAGTGGTGGTGCAGAGTTGGGATCCCGGTAGCAAAGATTTTGTGCGCGGGGAAGTCACCACAGCAAGCAGCACCGCTAACCAGGGCGGCGTAACACAAACCGGCGGCGACATAGCCAAGGCTGCTTTTGGCGCAGCGGAGCTACACCTGGTCACCTATCCTGATCTGACCGCCGGCGAGGCCAAAGTCATGGCCCAGGCGCTCTACGATCGCCTTCACAGTAATTTCATGCAAGCAGAAGGCCGATGTGTAGGTAATCCAAAGGTGAAGGGCGGCGCGCTAGTGGACATTAGCGGCGTAGGAACGCGCTTCAGCGGTAAGTACCGGGTGGCCACAGCGACTCACACGTTCATTGGCGGCACTTACGAAACCACATTCACCGTGACCGGATTACAAACAGATGTATTGGATACCGTACTCAACGGCGACGATCCAACCGAGGTTCGCGCCCTGCTAGAAGGCGTGGTGCCAGCAATCATTACCAACAATGCAGATTCCGAAAATCTAGGCCGTGTCAAAGTCAAATACTCCTGGCTCGATGACCAATTAGAGAGTGGCTGGATACGTGTAGCACATCCAGGGGCTGGCACGGAGCGCGGATTGTTCTGGACACCTGAGGTCAATGATGAAGTTCTGATAGCCTTCGAACATGGCGATATCAACCGCCCCTATGTACTGGGTGGTTTATGGAATGGCAAAGATGCGCCCCCGAAACCCACCAGTGAGGTGGTCGCTGACGGCAAAGTCAACGAGCGTATCATCCAGTCGCGTAAAGGGCATGTCATAGTTTTCGGTGACAAAGATGGTGAAGAACAGATTATTATCCGTGACCATACAGGCAAGAACGAGATCGTTATTACTTCCTTTGATAATTCCATCGCGATTACGGTTGACCAGGACTACACACTTACGGCGAAGGGCAAAGTTGCCAGTACCAGCGATGATACCACAACAGTTACCAGCAAAGGAGATATGACGATCAAGGCTGATGGAGCGGATGTGCTGATTCAGGGAACAAAAATCACCATCAAGGGACAATCATCAATTGCAGTTGAAGCCGCTAGCAATATTGACATTAAAGCTAATGGACAACTTAACCTCAAAGGCAACATGGTCTCAATTCAGGGCCAAAGCATGACCGAGCTGAAGAGCTCCGGAGTTCTGCAACTTCAAGGTTCGGTGGTCAAGATCAACTAGAAGGAGCTTGGTTTATGTTTCCAGCAGCAAGAGTGGGAGATATGACAGCAACAGGAGATATCATCACCGGGCCGGGTGTTGCTACGGTGTTGATTGGTGGACTACCAGCCTCAGTAATTGGGGATTTGGTATCTGGGGCTGCCTGCGTGGGTAGTATTACAGTAGGAAGCGCGACCGTATTAATTGGTGGGCGTCCTGCGGCCCGTATTAGCAGCACAGTTGTAGGCACCAATCCAGCCTCGGGCGTGCCTGTGACTACGGCTGTGGCTAAAGGACAACCCAACGTACTAATCGGCGGGTGACAATGTCAAAAGACGATATTCGCACCCGTGAGTTTTTAGGACAGGGGTTGGCTTTCCCCCTGCGAATCAATCCGCAAGGGGGAGTAGCTCTCGCGCGTGGGGAAGAAGACATCGCCCAATCTATTCACATCATCTTGGAGACTTCTCCTGGTGAGCGCGTGATGCGCCCGGAGTTCGGCTGTCGCGCCAAGGAATTACTGTTTGCTCCATGTAATGTTGCCACGCAGAATTTGATGAGCTCTTATGTACGGCGCGCACTTGCGCGCTGGGAACCCCGCATTGATGTCCTCAAAGTTGATGTCACCCCGGACCCCGACGCTGATGGGACATTGCTTGTAGAAATCTACTACGAAATCAAAGCTACCCATGATACTAGAAGCATCATCTATCCCTTCTACCTCATGGAAGAGTACAGTACACACCTGTAACCCAAGGTGAAGTGCCAGACGAATCGGCCTTCACCCTTCGAGCTGTTGAAATCCTAATGTTTTGAGGAAACTTTATGCCATTACCCGAACCAATTCTCGACGACCTGCGTTTCCAGCGGGACCTGGTGGATGAAGCGCGCCGGCGTATCATCCGCTATTGCCCGGAATGGACCGACTACAATCTCAGCGATCCAGGGATTACTCTGATTGAACTCTTTGCCTGGATGACAGAATTGCTCACTTACCGACTCAATCGCGTCCCGGACAAAATGTACATTAAATTTCTGCAACTACTGGGCGTGACTCTGCAGCCCGCCAGTAGTGCCCGTGTACCGCTGACTTTCTGGCTCTCTGCACCTTTTCCGCTTGGGCCTGAAGATACTACCACCGCAGTAGTTCCTCTGGGCACTGAAATTGCCACTCGCCAAACGGAAGAACAACCAGAGATTATTTTCACAACAGATCAGCGCCTCACTGTCGTACCGCCCAAGCTGGTAGAACTACGCCGTGCGCCCGATATAACACGTAATTACCTGCCACGACTGGGAATTGAATCCTTCTTTGCTTTCGGCGATGACAAAGAACCGCAAGAGGGAGATACTTTTTACTTGGGGTTTAACCCGGAACAGTCGCTCAGCGGGCACATTCTGCGCCTTACATTCCATTGTGACCAAACACAAGCCACCGGTATCCGCCGCGACAATCCTCCCCTGGTGTGGGAATGCTCCACCGGTGAGGGAACATGGGACGAAGTGATTCCTAGTCAACGCATAGGTGAGCGGGATACCACTGGTGGTCTCAATAATCCACAGGGAAGTTTGGTGTTCTATCTACCGCTAACGCTACAGCCAGATCAATTCAATGGGCGACTAGCTTACTGGTTACGCTGCCGCTTCGAGCAACGTAGTGAAGAACAAGGACGATACTCACAATCACCACGCATCACACAGATAATGGCACACACCATGGGGTCCAGTGTACTGGCAACCCACGCGCAAATGTATGAGATGGCAGCACTGGGGACGAGCACTGGGGAACCAGGGCAAATTTTCCAACTCCCCCACGCCCCCATTCTGCCGCCTGGTATAGGTGAAACATTAGAAGTGGAAGAACTACGCGATGGCGAACCAATGTTTGTACCCTGGGAACGTGTGGAAAACTTTGCTTACTCGGATCGTTTCTCGCGGCATTTCACACTAGATACCGCTACAGGCGAAATCGCGCTAGGGCCGAGTATCCGACAAAGCGATGGTACACTCCGCGCGTATGGGCGTATGCCAGAAGTAGGCCGGGAGTTGCGCTTCAGCCAATATCGTGTAGGCGGTGGAGCGGCTGGCAATGTCCCTGAAAGTCGGCTGCAAGTCCTCAAAACCGCCCTACCCTATATCAGTCGGGTGACAAATCTCCAACAGGCCAGGGGGGGGCGCGATGCAGAGCATCTGGAGGAAGCAATGATGCGTGCGCGGCGAGAGATGCGTGCACAAGAACGCGCCATCACAGCGGAGGATTTCGAAAGTCTGACACTACGCGCAAGTCGCAAAGTGGCGCGGGTGCGCTGCCGGACAGCCGGGAGCGCACCCACACTCCCCCCCGGAACAATTGAGCTACTCATCGTTCCGGCAGCCTTTGACGCTGTACGTAACGGGGAACTACACATGCTGCAAGTACAGCCAGAACTACGTGATGAGGTACTGGCATATTTGAATCAGCGCCGTATGCTCACAACAGTGCTGCAAATCCGGGAACCCCATTACCTGGGTGTACAAGTGAAAGCAGAAGTTGTCGCGGCGCAATTCACCGATGTGCGACTCGTACAAGAGCGCGTAGAATTGCGGCTACAACAATTCCTGTCGCCCCTGGCGTGGGAAGAAGATGTTACTTTTTCTGAACAGGTAGGACATACCTGGGAAGGCTGGCCTTTTGGCCGCGCGCTCTATCTCTCCGAACTCTTCTCCATCGTGCAGCAAGTTCCAGGCGTACGCCATGTTTTGGATGTGCAAATAGCTTATCGCGAAATTACACCACGAGAAGACATAAACGTAACAACGGAGCTCACAAGACTTGATGGGCGTGTACTTACAATTACGGAAGATACGCTGCTTTGCTCGCTAACGCACAATGTAGAGGTAACGACGTTATGAGCGATCCAGCGTTCCGGCTGGGCCATGTGCCAGATCAGTATCAACGTTACCCAGGAGAGGATCTTACTCTTTATACACGCGTTGACGTGACAGGAGCTTCAGGTTATCGCCTGCAAATAAATTTACCCGCGGGATTACGTTTTGAGAGTTACACAGCACCAGATTTTCCTACTGGTAACGCACCACAAGTTGCAATGCTGGGTAATGGTGAGCGCCTACTGCTGTGGACATTGGCAGAGCCTCAAGAAATAGGTACACGTCACGAATTTCAGATTCAGGTTGTGATCGAGTCAGTTACTGAGGAAACGAGTTTCGTAAGTCGTGCAGTACTTTCACCACTACCGGAAGGCGATTTGATTCAGGAAAGCACGACTATTATCGTTACCCCAGGGAGTCGCTATCTCCGCTACCTACCCGCACTCTACGAGAGTGACGTACTGATGGGCCGCTTCTTAATGCTCTTTGACAGTTTCTGGCATCCACTAGAGGGAATGCTAAATCAGATACCTGAGTACTTCGATCCGGCGACCGCGCCGCGCGATTTATTACCCTGGCTAGCTTCCTGGTTTCAGCTGATGCTGGATGAGGCCTGGCCTGAAGCGCGTCGGCGTCGCCTATTGGAGTCTGTTGTCTGGCTCTATCGCCAACGCGGAACACGGCAAGGTTTACAAGAATATCTCGAAATCTACACTGGAGTTCGCCCGCAGATTATCGAACACCGAGCGCGAAACTTCCGCTTAGGCACGGGCAACCGGCTGGGTTTCGGGGTAGCAATGGGAACCCGTAATGTCCCGCACACATTTACGGTAATCTTACCGCTCCCGCCTATCACAACAGAGGATGTTATTGAGAAAGAGCGCTTAGAACAAGCCCGACTTCATACCATCAAACAGATTATTGATGCGGAGAAGCCCGCACACACGACCTATCATTTGCAGATCGAATCTTAATATTTTGCGGTACGATGCAGTTTTTCATCAAACCGCTCCGGAAAGGTAAAGCAGCGTGAATAAAGAAGAAATTTTACAGCAATATCCTAAAAAACGGCTTTCTCCTGAAGACGGCATGGCAGTGACAGCTTCTGTCTGGGAAGAAGCCCATGACGAGCACCGGCTCACCCAGCGCTTGCACACATTGTTAGAGCGTGGCCCCGGCATCGTCACGGGGTTGGAGGTGGTCGCCAGTGATCCACCCGACACTTCGGTCTATGTGCTGCCGGGCATTGCTATCAGTCCAGATGGCGACACAATTGTTATACAAGACCCTGTGACGTATGATTTACGCGCAGCACAGGGGGCGGTAAAGTTGCTACTGACTTATACCGAAAGCAAACCCAAACCTGAGAAAAACGCTGAAGGCGAACTGCTCCGCTATGTTCATGCACAATTTGGACTGGAAGCGGTTGCGCTGGAGACAAACGCAAGCGCAGGGGTCGAACTAGCACGGGTTTACTTGACAGAACACGGCGTGGTATTACAAAATGCCACACGCCAAAAAAGCCCTGCCGATAATGAGATTGACGTGCGCTTCCGGCACGAAATTGGCGCGTCGGCGTCTACACCGCTGACAATAGCTATATGTTCACTTGATGATACCGTGCCGACCTGTCATGAACCAGGAATACAGGCCACAATCCGCTTTCTACATCAAAGCGCCCACCAGCCAGTGTGGGTGGACGTGAACGTTCCGCTCTCAGGGCGCCTGCAACAATACCCCCTCGTTGTGCTTGCCGCTCCGGGAGAGTTCACGCTCCCTGTTGAAAAAATGAATGCTCTATACGCTTATATGCAAAACGGCGGCACTTTGTTATTGGAGAGCTGCAACCAAAACGGTAACAGTGAAGCGGCATTGACCGCCTTCCAATCATTGCTAGAATCCCTCGGAGTGGCTTTCACCCCACTACCGGAGGATCACACGCTCTTGCAGGAACCGCACCTCTTCGCTACACCGCCCATAGGCGCGACAGGACGCGAGCCGCAGATTTGGATTGGGGAGGGGGTGATTCTCAGTGCCGCAGACTATGGTTGTTTGTGGGCTGGGCACAGCCACGACGGGCAACCTTCTCGGGAACAAATTCGCACAGCACATGAGTGGGGTGTCAATTTGCTTACCTATGCCAACAGCAAGCGCCGGTAATGGACAAAGAGAGAAACCATGGAACAGGTAGCACGACTGGAAGTCATTGATCGAGACGGCTGGCGCAAGACATTTCCATTGGAAAAGCACCTGGTCCATGTAGGCAGCGATAGCCATAACGATATTGTTCTGGATGCCAGCCATGGACGCGGTGTAGCCGCACGGCACTTGCAGCTGTTGCGCACACCAGGGCAATCGGCACGGGTAATCAACCTCGGCGACGTATCCATTTTCTATGGCCCGGATCGTAGAGATGAGCTGGAACCACGCCAAACACTGCCGATAATGGAAGGGACTACCCTTACAGTAGGAGACTACAGTATTACTTTCTACGATGGATTAGGGTTACCCGAAGCCGGAGCTCATGCCTCTGGGCCTATCGGGTTGGAATTGATTTTGCCCCAGGCCCGCTTAGCCCCTGGGCAAAACATTGAAGGGTCAATCACGGTACGTAATCTGGGGGAAGAACCCGGCGTTCAATTCCTGCTAACCGTGGAAGGGCTACCGCCCGAATGTTATACCATTGGCCCTAGCCCGCTGCTCTTTCCAGGAGCAGCCAAAGCCATACCCTTTAGACTACGCCATTCTCAAGGCCCCCAACCACCGGCTGGAAAGCACGAGCTGATGATAATAGCGACAGCTTCAGAGGCTTATCCCGATGAGAAAGCCGTAGTCACCCGCCCGGTAGAGATATTGCCCTATATGGCCCATACGCTACAGATGGTAGACCCTGGAAACGAGAGGATTTTGGTATAATGGGGATTATCAACCAACCCATAGTGATAATGGCGTACCTCGGAATCGGTTCTTTGGCAACGTTGGTAACTCCAATTCAAGTCACCTCAAACCCGCGGGCCTGGTGGCAGTGGGTTATCTTAGCAATCATCTTCATCGCACTGATTCTACTGTTGTTACCGGTTATCAAACGCTGGCAACGGCGGCGGCGCTGCCGAACCTATCGCCTGGAACTAAAAAACACCGGTAATGTACCGGATGTTTACTTATTGCGTGCAGAAGATACCGCCGAGGGTTTGCAATTTGATTTCACGCTTAGAGGGCAACCTCTGGCAGAATTGATGCTGGCAGGAGAACCGGTTGCCACAGATACCTATTCAGGAACTGTTCCGACCACGCAGCCCAAGCCTAAACCGCGCAAACCTAAATTGTCCAGCAAACTCTCTTTTGTAGGTAAGTTAGGTGGAATCAGTGCTTTCTTCGGAACATTGATCACAACAGTAGGGAATGCCTTACCATACTCTATAGGTTTACCACTCTTACGCTTTGGGGGGAAGCTCACACAAGGACAACGCATGGCGGCACAGGTACAGCATGGCCCGCGGCAATTGAATTCTTTACAACAAGCAACGAAACAAGTCACAGGCACAAAACCCAGTAACGCGCCCGCCAAGGCCACTCCTATTGGGCCATCTGGACCAACATCAACCGCCAGCACGGCGGCATTGGCTCTCGGCCCTCCGGTTCTCTGGTTACGCACGCCCTCTCTCCCACAGGGCAAACAAATACATTTGGAGATGCAAATTTCTCCGCTACGGCCCCAGGTAGGCGGGACCTATTACTTTACGGTGTTTTCGCGACGAGAAGATGCAGACGCTGGAGCAGCACGGACTGAAGGGCAATGCTATTTAATGCCCCTCACCGGAATCGAGCGTTACGGCCCGTTTCTTGTTCTCGTGGGGCTACTGGCAACGCTATCCTGGGCCTTCTTGTCGCTGTTTTAGTGAAACACCGACGCTATAAAGAAGGGGGAAACTATGAGCCAGTGGGATCAATTAGAAATTGTTAGCAAAACAGGGGCAATAAGTTTTTACGACCTTGAGCCGAACAAGGGGACGACCAACATCGGGGGGCATCCCGACAACGACATCGTGCTTGAGGGCACAGAGATCGCGCCGTTTCACGCGGTGCTGGATCACCGACAACGACCTTATCAGCTGATGGCGTTGGATTCAGACCGGCAGATATTACTCGACGATAATCCCCTCGCGACCCACCAGTCCGTACCCCTGGCAAACTGGGGGGCGGTAAAACTGGATGGCTACACCCTGATTCTGCTAGAGCGAGCGGGAGCAAATGTTGCTGCCCCACTGGAGCCTACGGCCAAACCCACCAAGAAACCCCCTGCGGCTGCAAAATCGGCTGCGCCGGGCGGTGCCCCGCCCCCCCTCAACGCACCAGCTATTGCTATGTCCGCTGCTGGACGTGCAACCACCCCTTTTCCGGATAGTACCGACGATTTTATCGTCATGGACGTCGCTGCAAGTGAAGCCACGGTTGAGGTCGAGCAAACCGCCACCTTTATCGCCAGCATTACCAATGGCGGGCCGCGTGTGGCAACGTTTTCTTTCGCAGTCGAAGGTATAGACCCAGAATGGGTCACGATTTTACCCGAACAAATCAATCTCAACGATGGACAACGGGCAACCGTACAAGTGCTAATTACCCCCCCCCGACATCCCAACAGCCGAGCCGGCGTACATCAGCTGGCAGTGATTGCCACCTCGGTGAATTATCCGGATCACAAGGCACAGCGCGGGGTACGGCTAACAATTGAGCCTTATCACGAATTCACCGTGGGGGAATTAGAACCCCGACAGCAGACCGTGAAGGGCCGGCGACCCGAAGGGCGTTCCCTACTCCACATTTTGAACAAGGGGAATGCCGACGCCACCTTCCGGCTTGAAGCCATGGACGATGAACGCGCCTGCCAATTTGAATTTGAAGTAAAAGAGGGTCAAAAAGTGGCCCGACAAGCGCGCCAAGCGGAAATGCGCTTACCGCCCGAAGAGACTTTTGGTATCCCCGTAATCATCCTCCCCTTAAAACGGCCTTTGATCGGACTACGCAGTCGCAATCATACGTTCACAACCACAGTTTCGCTGTTGACAGGGGAGCAAACCCCCCGCTCACTATTGGGGTATATTCGTGTGCGCCCCCTCATAGGTCCTTTGCCGTTGTTTTTAATACTAGCAGCACTTATCGCGCTGATTATCTTTATCTTCAAACCAGGAATTAAAGGCTTTGATGCAGATGCCTATGAAATCAATGCGGGCGATCAAGTACTATTAACCTGGGAGACCACCCGCTTCACCAGCCTGTGGATAACAGGTTCTGACGGCACGTATCAGCGTCTGGATACTCACACGGGCCAACATCCAGTCCAACCTAAAGATGATGCCACCTACACGCTCTACGCGGAAAACTTCCTCTCGATGATTCCCTTCTTGGCGGTGCGCCCGGTGCCACTCACAATAGATGTATCGCCATTAGAACCACGTATCATTTACTTCCGCGCTGTTCCACCTAGTATTCCTCACGGTGATGCAACGACACTTTACTGGGACGTAGCAAATGCGGAAACCATCACTATTGAAGGGCCGCGAGGTCTGGAAACCCTTGATCCAGCGGCAAGAAGTCACCAAGATACCCCATTGGAACCTGGACAGGCACAATACACCCTGCGCGTTGGGCGCACAGGGGGCGCCTTCGATGAGCAAAGCACCTCGGTTATAGTCTCAGCTAAGCCGCTGCCGGAACCACGGATTTTTGATTTTTTTGTAACTCCGTTAAGAATTTTTGAAGGTGAAACAGTAACCGTCACTTGGCGAGTAGAAGACGCTACCTCGGTGCAACTGTTAGAAAACGGCATCCCAACTTCCGCAGGCTATGCACCAGATACCCCCCTTGTGGTACGCAGACCAACCGGACAAAAGCAAATTGAATATCAGCTCCTGGCCCTGTATCTGAGTGATGATAATCGCGAATCGCGTACACTCAGCACCCCCCGGGTGGTCATTGTGAGTGACGCTCCCCCGGAGCCAGAGAAACCGGTTATCGAAGATTTCCGCGTGCTGCCGCCCCAAGTCATACAAGGCGCGTATGCAGAATTGATCTGGTCTGTGAGTGGCGAAACAACCAACATCGAAATTACTTCCAGTTCAATGCAACTTAGCAACCTGGATCCGCAAGGGTCTTTGCGCGTGCTCGGTACGACTACGACTTTCTTCCAATTAACAGCTTATAATGGAGATTTATCAGCGACTAAGATCGTTGATCTTACGGTTCTTGAACCTACCCCGACACCAGTACCACCACCGCCACCGCCGGACATACTGAGGTTCGTGTTGCGCTCCGCCTCTGGCGATACGGGCGATGTTAATATGATAAGATACGACGCAAATACAAGAACCACAGAGTACAATGTAATGATTGGCACACGCGCACGGATGGAATGGGATGTACAAAGTGCAGTGCCTAATGATGTAATTCGAGTAAACATAACTGACTTTGGAGCGCAGGCGCCTACAGGCCAAACCGATAACTTTTCAGTTATTGAAGCCAAGCTCTATGAATTAAACGCCAGCGCTACAGGTGGAGAGCGCACTGCTTATGTGCGCATCTATCTTACCTTCACTCCCCCTCCTACTCCGCGCAATGTAAATGGGCCGCCACCACCACTCACTGAAGGACAACCCATAACAATTACATGGCAACTAGACCTGCTGACCCCTCAGGTTATTGGCTTCAGGCTTTACCGTGCTAATTGCCAAACAACTAGCGGGACACATGCCTGTAGTGAATTTGAGGTAATAGCTAATGAAACCCTATTGACACGAGACCCTCCTTTTGTCTGGATAGATACAGATACTACGGTACCTACTTGCGGACGGGTTTACTATCTTACAACTGTCTATCGAGACTTAGACCAACAAATACGCGAAACCCCCACCAGTACCAACTGGTGGTACGGGCAACCATGTAGGCCATAATTAACAGATGAACAGCTAACCCGCTTGAAGCAGGAACAACCTTTTGGCGCGTTCCCCGGTAATACCGGGGAACGCGCAAGAGAATTTTTTCAAGCCCACAACCCAAGTTACCGACCTTACCACACTTGCTACTCCATCGGCACTGCTCCTACATGGCAACGCAAATGCAAAGAATGGTTATACGTTGCAATTCTCAAGTGTCTAACACTGCCCATAGCTCAAGGGAGTATATAATATGAAAGAAAAAGTCACGCGTCACAGACGATTCCAATGGGTACGCCTTCTTACCCTGATACTAATACTAGGAACTCCTGAGGCTATGTTAGCAACGCCAGCGGCAGCCGGGCTGAACACGGAGCAAATAGCAGCCCCACCCCGCTATGCCCCCGCTAATGCACTACACCCAACAGAAACATACTTTGTTCAGCCACAATCAAGCGGACTCACACTCACGCAAAACGTCAGTACGGCAGAAGCAGCTTCGACAAATCGTATCTACAATGGCGATATCATCACCTATACACTCACTCTCAGAAACGCTGGCTCTAGTAACATTGAAAATATACTGGTATCGAATTCCCTGCACACCCTACAAGAAGTTTCTGCACCCGCTGTGTATGCTAGACAATTTTTTACCACCAGCCATCCCATTCAAGATCCCTCAGGGGCAATTATCACTATCACCACCTACTCAGAAATCCGTTGGTCTATTGCGTTACTGGCACCCGCACAACAGGTAGAACTTACTTTTTCAGGTCAGGTCATGGGCATCGCAGATGGCACCATCATCGCGAATTACGCACAAGCAGCCTATTATTACCCTGGCGATGAGACGCCACATCAAACAAGTAATAACCATGAAATAACTGTATACACAAAGATTACAGACGGCACAGGCCCTAAAATATCGCCTGTCCCTACATGGTTCTCCAATGATGTGGGGGGCACCGTCGGAATGGATTGGGGGGATTACAATCGCGATGGCTACCTGGATCTAGCACTGGCCTCACCTACAGGTGTATCCGTCTATCGCAATGATAACGGGAGATTGACACAAGTCTCCATACCCGACGCAACAGGACGCTCGGCTTACGGCGTAAAGTGGGCTGATATCACAGGAGACGGACAGCTAGACCTGGTTGTTGTTGGTGACACCATTATTGATAACAGTGGCAAAAACTATGTCTACAGTTACAACGCCGCTAACGATACTTTCGTAACAAAAGAAAATTATAGCTTTGCTTCTTATAGAAACACAGGTCAACTTGTGCGCTTAGCCACCGCGGACTTCAACGGAAACGGATACATAGATGTAATTGCCAGCACTAATGCAATTAATGTGGACTGTCCCGTGCAACTATTCACTAACACAGGCACTGGCTTTTTCTCTTCGCCTGAGTCTGACTGTATATCTAAGCAATCTACGGCAGCTCTTAGCGTCGTAGATTTTAACAATGACGGGGGCCTGACGTTAGCCATGGGGCAATTTCCCAACATTTTAGCATTACAACATAATTCACCCACCGGCACCATCACTACGCTAGACAACAACTTGGAATACCTGCCCTACGATTTCGCCTGGGGAGACTATGATGGGGATGGACATCTTGACCTGGCCGCCGCTTATCCCCTCCAAAGAGAGGTGCGCATCTATCGAAACAATGGAAATAATCACTTCAATGCAAATCCCCCAATAGTTATTCGGACGAATTATTTTATGACCCCGCTAGCGATAGATTGGGGGGATTTCACTGGTGATGGGCAACTTGAATTAGCTGTGGCAGATTCTCCACCCCGTTTATACCGTTATGACAAAGCCAACGATACTTTTAAGGAGTTACCTCAAATACGACTCAATTCAATAACAGGACAACAAGTATGGGCTTTGCGAGGGGTCAATGTACAAGGGCAGGGAAATCTCGATTTAGCCCTCACGAGTCGTGAAGGGCCAAGCCAGCTCTTTACCAATTATACCCCGCGGTTGGCCTCACAACAGAACAATAACGTGATCGCCACCTCAGAAAGAGCCGCTAGCGTGGTATGGGGAGATGTAAGCAACAATGGCTACTTAGATCTTATCATGGGGGGCGGAACAGTCCTCTCTGGGGCGCAAACCGTGCCACCACGCTTATATGTTAGTAACCTCCCCGGGGAGGGGTGGACTGTACGCACATTCCAACGGAGTGGTTTTGGTCCACATCAACTTGCGCTCGCCGATATGACCAAAAACGGACGCTTAGATTTAGCAATGAGCGTGGGCAACGTCCTACAACTCTATACCAACAGCGATTTACAGAATAGTACGATTCAAAACCCCAGCTTTACTATTTCTGTTGACGGGACTATCAGAAGCTTGGCCTGGGGGGATGCTAATGATGACGAGTATTTGGATTTGCTGGTAGGAACACACAACGGGAAGATTCATTTATATCTCAATGAAAACGGGCAGCTGAATCCCAAGCCAGCCGCCACAATCAACCACAGCGGTGAGATTCGCAGTTTAGCATGGGGGGATTTCGACCACGACCACTATCTGGATTTTGCCGTAGCGGCTTATAACGGGCGGGCAGCCATCTATCGCAACAGCGGCGATGGGCGCACCTTCAACGTGTGGTGGCAAGCGCCCAACGCTACACCAACCACCGCGATTGCAGTAGCCGATTATAACCAAAGTGGGTGGCTAGATCTGGCAATTGGATACCAGAACTCCCCCATTGCTATCTGGGAAAATCAAGCCGGGCACTTTGCAACAACCGCTATCTGGACTTCGCGTGCCCCTTACAACACCACCGCCCTGGCCTGGGGTGACTGGAATAATGACGGATATCCAGCGCTGGCGGTCGGCACACGCGGAGAACGGGATCTGGTTTACACAAACCTAGGCAGTGAGCCAAATGTCCCCCGGCTCTTCATCGCTTGGGAATCTGAATCTGATGAACTTGATAAAAAGATAACTACCGGAATCGCCTGGGGTGATTACAATAACGATGGAGATCTCGACTTGGCTGTGAGCCGCGAGTACGCGGGAAAGAATCAATCCTACAATGGCATTTACGAAAACTCGCTTGTTACAGCAGCCTCGCGACCTGAAACACCTCCTTTTGTTTCAGTAGAACGGCCTGGGCCTACCGCTAGCGCCTATTTCTATTCTACCCCCCCCTTGCTAGGCGAACGCCACGCCCCCATAATAACCATCACCTATCGCATACATGACCACGAGACTACACCCATCGCAAACGCTATCTTCGAGTATTCAATTGATGGTGGCAGCAACTGGCGCACAGCCACCCCCCACACCCAGCCCAGTATCCCTGTACCTAACGGACCACCAGCACAATTTGCCTGGAATGCCAGAGCCGACAGAGCCATCAGTGACAATGCCTTGTTTCGCGTGACGGTAATCGCTCAAGACAATAACGGCCCGGTAAGCGTAGCACGCGGTAGCGGCATCAGCCCACCTTTCCGTGTGCGCGGCATTGATTGCTATTGGCCTATTAAAGCATCTATCTCCTCACATCCCGCTCAGCCAGCACCAGAAGAAGAAGTTCAATTTCAGGCAGAAGTACAATCAGCCAGCGGCCCACTGACCTTTATCTGGGATCTGGGAGATGGCACTCAAGTATCTGGCGGCGGAATCGTAACCCATCGTTATGCGGACGCGGGGACTTACAATGTAACGCTAGTAGTGCAAGGCCCAGCCTGCCCCATGGCCCGTCCAGCATACGCAACGCGAGAGATTACTGTACATGAGGGGAAACTATATCTCCCTCTAGTAATGCGCAATCATACTGGACACGCACAAACCATTTCGCATGAACCGCTGACCAGAGAGAGCACTCCGCCATTTTTCAAAGCCGCCGCAACCAAACCCGCCACGGCACGGGCACTTGTCACCACAGCCCCCTGTTATACGGGTTTGGCGTCCACTACCGCAAGTCCAATCACCACCCTTCTCGACCGTTCTATTTTCATTAGCCAATCAGGTACTAACAGCCAACCCACCAGCAACCGCAACGGCAATCGCGTCGCCTTCTGGTCTACACAGACAGGACATACTAATAATGATGGCAGTATTGAAATCTTCCTGGCAACGGTACATACAGAAACGGTTAATCTCACCCAGATAACAGAATCCCCAGGCACCATTCTTGCCGGTTTCAACCTTGGCCCGTCACTTAACCATGGTGGTGATCGGCTCACATTCTTCTCTGACCGCGACCTGGTCCCACAACACAATCAAGATTATAATTTTGAGATTTTCCTGGCCGAAGTAGAGGAAATTACAGATGGGGCGGCCCTCTCCACACAAGTAACACTATGCCAGCTAACCAAAACCAGACTGAGAAGTTCTAACATCCTACCAGTAATCAGTGGCAACGGGCGCTTCGTCACTTTTGTTTCCGATAATGCATTAACGGGAGCAAGTGGACATGTACCTGGGAAAATGGAAATCTTCCGCACAGAAATTGGTAATGTAGTCACAACAACACTGCCGATTACTCACACGCGGATTACAGTCTCATCCAATAACAACATCCTGAACAGCGAACCCGTCATCAGTGAGGATGGGCGTTTTATTGCCTTTATCTCCAATCAAGCATGGCCTACTTCAAGCCCTCTGGAACAACAACAATTATTCCTGGCAGAGATAGATGGCGAAGCTATAACTTTCACACAAATTACTACAGGCACTGCAACCATAAAACAACCGGCCCTCGCCAGCCCCAATCAAGGGCCAGATGTTGTCGTAACGTATATTGCTGACGGGAATCTGTTTGTCGCAGAGATTATCACCGAGGTACCGCCACAAATTCAAATCCGCCAAATCTATACCGAAACACAAGCAGAACGCCCTAGCATCAGTGCAGACGGAACACGCATCACCTATCGCACAGCGAATGGCGCATTACGTATTTACGATAAATTAGGGCCAGAGACCCGGTCGCCAGAGCTAGAACCGGGACATTACGCTGTTATCAGCCCCGACGGCGCAACCGTGACCTATATATCAGATGAATGGAAAGTAGTACGCAACACCTACCCACTGGCTGATTTGCAAGTAGAGGTATACGCACCCTTCGGCCCACTACAGGAAGGGCAAACTTTCACCTATGTTGTTACTATGACCAATTTAGGGCCATCCACAGCCGCTAGCGCTACATTGGCCTTCACACTACCGCTAAGTATAGCTATACACAGTCACGATTTCACCCCCCCCAACGAAACTTGCACTACCAGTAATCCGGTACAATGTACGCTTGGGCCAATAGTCCTGCACCCCGGAACATCCGTTACCAGATTAGTCACAGTAACCATCACTGAAGAGGCTATCCAAGCAGCTGATCTCGGCGGTGGCTTATTAAGCTTGAAAAGTACGGCTTATGTGAACAACGCGGAACTGGATGTAGTTGACCGGGATACAGAAAACAACTACGCAAAACATTTTCAACCGGCTTTACACTTATTGCAAATCAACAAAACCGGGCCATTAACAGCGCCCGTCAATACAAACTTCCAGTATACCATCACTATTCACAACGCAGGTTCGCCCGTCACCGCGACCGATTGGACCATCACCGACTACCTACCAGAGGGCGCCGTCTGTGTTTCTGCTAGTGCTGGAGGTACATGTGGCGGGAATAACAATAACCTGGTGCAGTGGACTTTGCATAATACCCCATTAGATAATGAAGACAACTTGATTTTTACCTTTAACGCGAGAGCAGACCGCACGATTGTTAATGAAGCCTATGCAGTTAGCACTACCAGCGGGATCTATTTCTCTGGGGTTACTTCGGTAACAACTACCATCGCCCCCATACTCCATATTACCAAAACCGCCCCCGCAGAAGTGCCTATTAACACACCCATCACCTATGTTATCACAGTCACCAATACCGGGGGCCAGGCAACCGGCGTTACCTTGACCGATACAATACCCGACGATGCCACCCTGGTTGACGCAGGAGGAGGAACCACCGACCCCAACGATATTATCACCTGGGACCTGGGAATTGTGGGATATGGAGAAACACATACGCGCACCTTTACGGTCTCAGCAAACCAGAGTATTACCAACACTGAGTATGCCGTAGCTGCAACTAACAGTTTACAACCAGTGGTAGGTAACATCGCAGTTCACACCTACATCCCGCCGCTGCTCCAAATCGTCAAGAGTGGCCCGTCAAGTGCTCTCCCCTACGAGCGTTTTACCTATACCCTTACCATCATCAATATGGGTGGAGGTATTCATCAGAATGCAAGGTGGACCATCAGCGATACGCTACCTGCAGGCGCAAACTTCGTTGGTGCGACCCCCGACTACGAACACTTGCTGCCAGCCAATATTGTACAATGGGAAAACCTTAAACAAGGACTGCCCTCGGGAGAGTCCTTGGTACTCACCATCACGGTGTTCACCACCCAAACCATAACCAATGAAGATTACGGGTTCTCAGCGAGGCATGGGAACACAACTTACAGGGAACAAGGTACTACCCCGGTAACAACTACCGTCATGCCACACTTGGAAATCAGCAAAACAGGCCCCCCCCAGGGCAGGCCCAACGAAGATATTACCTATTACCTCACTATCACCAATACAGGGGGAAGTATTCTCCTAGCTGCTAACTGGACTATCACTGATACTATTCCAACTGGCGCAACAGTTGTTAGCGCCTCACCAGGCGCATTTACCGACACGGAAACCATCACCTGGACTTTAAACGCGCCTTTGGCCCATGGCGCAACGCAGGTCCATAGCTTTACAGTTCAAGCCCTCACCACTATTACGAACTCAGAATATGGCGTGAAAGCTGTAGAAGCTGGGCTAACCTACACAGCAACAGGCACAGATATTGTCACCACGGAAATTGACCCCAATCTCACTATCACCAAGAGTGGCCCACCGACCGCCACGGTTGACATGGACATTACTTATGTCCTAACGGTCACCAATCTGGGATCGGATATCCCCACCGCCAGTTGGATTATCACGGATACCATTCCCAACGGGGCAACGGTTGTAGCAGCTTCCCCCGGTGCAATCAGTGATACGCAGACTATCACCTGGACCTTCTCCAGTCCGTTGGCCTTTAACAACTCACTGACCCGCACCTTCACCGTCAGCGCCAAGCAAACTATCACCAATGCGAATTATGGCGTGCGCGCCACACAAAATGGCCATATCTACGCGGATACGGGAGACGACTCCGTCACCACAGTGATTGCCCCAGAACTCGCCATTACCAAGACCGCCGCGCTCGAAGTAGGCACAGAGCACTTGACAGTTACCTATACGCTCACGGCCACCAATAACGGGGGCTTGGCGAATAGTGTTGTCATTACAGACCGGATTCCCACCAATGCTGATTGGGTATCCGGGAGTGGCGGCACGCGAAGCGGCGATATCCTGACATGGCCGACACTCACTTCATTGGCAAACGGGGCCGAAGCAGTTGTTACTTTCCAGGTAATAACCACCCAGACCATCACCAACGAACACTACGCCGTCAGTGCTAGCAACGCCCCCACCGTGTATGGCGATCCCGTCACTACGAGCATCGCACAGCTGCATATCACCAAAACTGCTACGGTTGAGGTGGGAACGATGCACTATACTGTTACCTACACCCTCACCGCCACCAATAGCGGTGACTTAGCTGTGGGTGTCGTCATCACCGATCAGATTCCAGCTAACACTCTATGGGTGACCGGAAGCAGCAGTGTTATGCCCGATAGCAATGATATTCTTACCTGGGATCTTAGCCCGCTGGCCGCCGGACAAACGCCAACCGTCACTTTCCAGGTAATAACCACCCAAACCATCACCAACGACCACTATGTCATCAGCGCGGCCAACGCGATACCATATCACGGAGTTCCCGTCACTACGGGCGTCCCACACCTGCAGATCACCAAACATGCTGCCGTTGCGGAAGGCCCTACGCACCTTACGGTCACTTATACGCTGACCGCCACCAATAGCGGGCATCTAGCCGTAGGCGTTGTCATCACCGACCAGATTCCCACCAACGCTCTGTGGGTGACCGGAAGCAGTGATGAGCCTGATAGCAATGGTATACTGACCTGGAACCGGGCGGATTTGAACAACACAGAGACCTTCACCGCTACCTTCCAGGTAACCACCACCCAAACCATCACCAACGAACACTACGCCGTCAGCGCCGCTAACGCCCTACCAGATTCCGGGGAACCTCTCCCCACCAACATCAACCCGGTTCTCACGATTACCAAGACAGCAGCACTAGAAGAAGGCCCTACGCACCTTACGGTCACCTATACGCTCACCGCCACCAATAGCGGGCATCTAGCCGTAGGCGTTGTCATCACCGACCAGATTCCCACTAACGCGGGGTGGGCTGGCGGCGACGGCAGCCACAACGCTGGCTTGGTAACCTGGAATATTGGCTCGCTGGGGCACAACGCTCACGCAGTGCGCACCCTGGTGGTGACCACCACCCAATCCATCACCAATACACACTATGCGGTCAGCGCCACGGGCGTGCCCCCCATCCCAGGCACGCTCGTCACCACAGTGATTGTCCCTAATCTCACCATCACCAAAACTGCGCATCTCCAAACCGGCACAGAATACTTTACGGTCACCTATACGCTCACCGCCACCAATAGCGGCGACTTAGCCGTGGGCGTCGTCATCACCGACCAGATTCCCACTAACGCGGGGTGGGCTGGCGGCGACGGCAGCCACAACGCTGGCTTGGTAACCTGGAATATTGGCTCGCTGGGGCACAACGCTCACGCAGTGCGCACCCTGGTGG